>Ga0233375_1000010_pt1 | contig 157095 bp, 133 predicted proteins | sample ElkDunMinimDraft_10_FD_191539 | JGI IMG/M metagenome (GOLD analysis project Ga0233375, IMG submission 191539) | Fecal eukaryotic communites from dung pellets of Tule Elk in California, USA - Elk Dung E16 | ecosystem: Host-associated > Mammals > Digestive system > Large intestine > Fecal...
GCTCATCCGTACCGGGCTCATCCGTACCGGGCTCATCCGTACCCGGCTCATCCGTACCCGGCTCATCCGTACCCGGCTCATCCGTACCCGGCTCATCCGTACCCGGCTCATCCGTACCGGGAACACCCAAGAGGTCGTCGACCAGGCCGTCCTCCCCCAGCGTCCCCTCGAGCACGCCACCGAGGTCACCCTTCGTGAGCGACCCGAGGATCCCGTCCGGACCCTCGCTCAGATCGGTTTGCGTCTCCGGCTCGTGTACCTCGACGGCCACGTCGAGGCCGCCGCCTGCGGCGGTGGGTCGATCAGTCGTCTCTGTGGCCACCTGGGTGGCCGGCGCTGTGCTGCCGCCCTCTGCGGCGTACGCGGAGGTCGCGCCGACGACCACGAGGCCGCCCGCGACCAGTGCTGTGTACAGCACCCGTCGGAAGTTCTTGTCCATGGGTCTCTCCTTGCCCGGCGTGGAGCCGACGGCAGATGCACCGTCGGACGGTGCCGCACGCGATGGCGCGGCCCAGCCAGGTCAGGCAGGAGAGACAGGGATGTCCGTGTAGCGGCTCGACAGCTTGCCGCGCGACTCGTCGGTCGAGACGCCCCAGGCACGGGCCCGGAAGACGAGCAGGGCGGACAGCACCGCGATGAGGTCGCCGCCCAGCAGCTTGAGCTGCGGCGCGCCGCCGCCCAGGACGCCGCCGGCGCTCGCGACGACCGCGTTCCCGGCACCCCCGGCGGCGAGCGGGAGGCCCGCGCCGAGGAGGCCGGAGCCGCCCGCGTTGACAGCGACCACCGTGGCGGCGACACCCAGCGTCTGCGTGGCGGCCGTGCCCGTGGGGACGCCCGCCCGCATCAGGTCGAGCATCGCGTGCCGGGCCTCGACCGAGGCCCGGACCACGACATCCGCGACGTCACCGGAGGCCTGCAGCGACCCCGGGTCCGTCGGCTCGGCGTGGTTCGAGGTCTGCACGACCGGGACCACGACGACAGGCCCGCCGGGCACCGTGGGCGCGGCGGGAAGTTCAGGTACCAGCACGCCGGGGACCGGGGGCAGTGGCTCCAGGACCGGGGCGAGCGGCGCCACGATCGGCGCCACGATCGGCGACAGCGGCTCGACGACGGGGGCGAGCACGCCACCCACCGGGGCCAGGATCCCGCCGACCGGCGCCAGGATCGGTGCGAGCGCACCCGTGACCGGTGCGGTCACCGGATCGAGCGCCCGCAGGATCGGGCTGGTCACGCCGCCCACGATGCCGGTCACCGGGGCGAGCACGTCGGCGACAGGGCTCAGCAGCCCGCCGGTCACCGGCGCGAGCGGCTCGGTGACCGCTCCGAGCACCGGCGCCAGCGGCGAGATGACCTGCCCGACGATGCCCGTCACAGGGGCAAGGTGCGCCCCGACGGGTTCGGTCACCGGCTTGAGGACGTTGCCGACCTGCTCGGTGACGGGCTGGAGGATCGGGGTGGTGATCTGCTCGACGACCCCGGCGACGTCCTCGACGGGCTTCTTGGTGATCCCGGTGACCGCGTCACCCACGGGCTGCGTCACCACAGTCCGGACGGGTTCCGTGACCGGCTTGAGCAGACCGTCGGAGATCACCGTGACGACATCCTCGACGGCCGCGGTGGCGGGGTCGGCCGGCTTCGCCGACGGCGCGGGCTCCGGCGTCTGCTCGGACCCGGCGGGCTGCGGGGCAGGTTCGCTCGCGACCGGCTCGGGCGCGGTCTCCTCAGGCGCCGGCGTCGGCGCGGGCTCGTGCTGGTCGCCGTCGGACGTGGCCGGCGGTGTGGGATCGGCGGCCTCATCGGGCTCCGGCAGCTTCACCTCAGGCAGCTTCACCTCAGGGACCGTCGCCTGGGGCGCCGCAGGTTCGGCGGCCTGGTCGGGCACCGCGACCTGGTCGGGCACAGCAACTGGCTCCGGCACTGCGCCCTGCTCGGGCACCGGCGTCGTTGCCTGGTCACCCGCCCCCGCACGGTCGGTCCGGGTCAGCCCCAGCAGGTCGGTCGTCGTGGTGACCGTCCGCACGGTCGCCTCGAGCGTGTCGCCGACGACGGAGCCGAGCGGACCCCGCTCGGCGGCGGCCGCGGGGGTCGCGAGCGTGACGCCGAGCGCAAGACCCGCGGCTCCCAGCGCGAAGGTCCCGACGGCGCGCGCGACGACGCGACGGAGGTTGTCCCCCGTGCCCGTCAGCGCGTACTTCGACATCGGTCTCCCGCTCTCCGGTCCGCGGTGGACCGCTAGCAGTCATGCATACACATTAAATCTGCGGGCGGTCGCGGAGTTCGGCAACCGCATACCTGCGGTTTGCGGATCAGGAATTTTGTGCTTAGGAACTGCGACATGTCGGCAGAAGCGCATTATCTCAGGCATCTCATGCCATGAACACGTATTCGACGCAGCCGAACACCGCTGCGGGTGAACTCCTGGTTCACCCCACCGTGGCCCCGAAGATCAGTCCGAGCACGTAGGTGACCCCGGCCGCACCCAGCCCGATGGCGACCTGGCGCAGAGCCCGGGTGAGCGGCGACGTCCCCGACAGCAGACCGACGACGGCGCCCGTCACGAGCAGCGCGAGCCCGACGAGGGCCGTGGCGACGACCACGGCCACGAGGCCGTCGAGGCCGAACAGGTAGGGCAGCACCGGCACCACGGCGCCCGATGCGAAGAAGCAGAAGGAGGACAGCGCGGCGCCCCAGGCGGTCCCGTGCGTCTCGAGGTCGTCGACGGCGCCCGCCCCGCCCTCCGGCGCGGGTGTCGACTCCGACCCCTGCTCCCCCGCGTCGTCGTGCAGCTGTCCGAGCTGGCTCGCCGGGTCCAGCGGGGTGACCGCCAGCCGGGCGAGCACGGCGTCGGCACGTGCGGTCGCGTCCTCGATGCTCATGCCGCGAGCGCGGTAGACGAGAGCGAGCTCGTTCGTGTCGACGTCGAGGTGCGGCAGCGCGGCGGCGGCTTCGGGCGACGGCGACGACGCCTCGAGCAGCTCCCGCTGGGACCGCACCGAGACGAACTCGCCGGCCCCCATCGACAGCGCACCCGCGAGCAGTCCCGCGAGGCCGGACAGCAGGACGGTGCTCGTCCCCACGCCGGACGCACCGATGCCGAGCACGAGGGCGAGGTTGGACACGAGGCCGTCGTTCGCACCGAAGACCGCCGCACGGAACGTGCCCGACAGGCGGTTGCGGCCGCGTGTGGCCAGGGCACGCACCACCTCCTCGTGGATCTGTTCGTCGGCAGCCATGGTCACGGTGGCGTCGGCGTCGTGCGCGTAGGACGAGCGGGCCTCGGCACGCTGCGCGAGGGCGAGCACGAACACGCCGCCGAAGCGGCGGGCGAGGAACCCGAGCCCTCGGGTGCGGAGGTCGCCGCGTACGGGCGCCCCGACGTCGGGACCCAGCAGGTCGAGCCAGTGCGACTCGTGCCTCTTCTCCGCGCGCGCGAGCGCGAGCAGGATCTCGCGCTCCTCGCCCGTGCGCCGGCCGGCAAGGTCGCGGTAGACCGCGGCCTCCGCCCGCTCGTCGGCGAGCAGACGCCGCCACCGCCGGATGTCGGAGCGGGTGCGGCGCCGTGACGGGTGCTGCTCCTGCGCGCGCCGGGCGGCCGTGGGCGGGCTGTCGGACGAACGGCGGGACGAGTTGGAGGGGTGGTGAGGCACACCGTCATCATGCCCACGGATCGCCGCGCGTGGGTTTCGTGGCGCCAGGCCCCGGACTTCGCTCCTCCGAACTCTCTGCGGGCGTAACCCGAACCGGGGTTCGCCCGGCCTGCCGTACGGATTCTCGGGCAGAAGGATGCACAATGGACGCCGTGATCATCGTCAGCACGCACGGGTCGGCCGCACCCGGCGGCGCGATCGGATGGGCGTGGATCAACCACGCGGGTGGGCAGTTCGACTCGGGCGGCGCTGCCCGGGGAAACGACCAGGTCGCAGCCCTCTCAGCCCTGCTGCGCGCGATCGAGGCGCACCCCGGTGACGAGCCGATGCTCGTCGAGTCGAGCTCGCAGTACGCCGTCCGCTCCGTGTCCGAGTGGTCCGAGGGCTGGAAGCGCAACGACTGGCGCTCACCGTCCGGCGACCCGGTCCCCAACCTCGACCTCGTACAGGGCATCGACCGCGCCGTCACCGCACGTACCGGACCGGTCCGCTTCCACTGGGTACGGGGACACGTGGGCAACCCGTACAACGAGCGCGTCGACCAGCTCGCAGGCTTCGCCGCCGAGGAGTGGGCCGCGGGCCGGGGCGGCGTCGGCGAGATGCTCGTGCCCGACGCCGGCATGATCCCCGACGCGGAGCTGCGAGGCGCCGGATTCACCGCGGAGCCGCCGCAGGAGACCCCGGCGCCGGTGTCGCCGCCCGCGACGGTCGGCTCCGCGGCAGGGCGCACGTGGGTGGCAGACACCCTGTTCGACTAGACGGGTTCGACCAGACGGGTTCGACCAGACGGGTTCGACCAGGCGGGTTCGACCAGGCCGCGTTCGACCAGGACCGCCGAGACGCACAAGACCCCCGGATCGTCGGATCCGGGGGTCTTGTGCGTTCGGCGGCTCGGCCTGTCAGAAGCCGGTCAGAAGCCGGTCAGAGCCCGACGAGCATCAGGTCCTCGGGGCTGCGCGCCTCCCGGGCGACCCGGTCCGTGTCGATCCGACCGGTGGTGTCCGGGTCGGCTTCGTCGTCGGTCGTGACCGCGCCGCGCACGAAGAGCGGCACCGGCTTGGCCGTACGGGCGCTGAACTCGAGCCGGTCGGCCACCGCACGCGCGTGCTGGGCCATCTCGTGGGCGATCGTGATGCTCTCGCCCAGGTAGGCGCGCGGGTCGATGAGCCGGCTGATCTCGTCGCGGTTGAAGTACGCACTCACTGTCGCGTTGCGCACCAGCAGGTCGAGGAACTGCTCGTCGCCGACGGCCGACTCCTGCGCCACCTCGTAGACGACCTCGTGCGCCTTCTGGCGGCCGATCCGCTCGCCGAGCTCCATCATGAGCGACTCCGAGCCGATGAGCCCCTCGCTCAGCGCGAGGTTCGCGCGCATACGCTGCTCGTCCAGCTCGAGCCCGTCGAGGATCACGTCGAGGCGGGTCAGGATGTCGCCGGCCAGCACGGCAGCACGCGAGACGGTCGACTCCAGCAGGTCGGTCATGCCGCCGTTGGCCTCGTGGTCGTGCTGCATCGACTCGAGCGCCGGCGCCGCGAGCGCGCGGAGCTGGGCGCTCATCGACAGCAGGTCGAGGGCGAGCTGCGGGTTGCGCTTGTGCGGCATCGTCGAGCTGCCGACCGTGCCGTCCGGGATGGGCTCGAACGCCTCGCCGAACTCCGGCTGCATCATCGAGTAGACGTCCTTGCCGATCTTGCCGGCGGTGCCGGCCACCTGGCCGAGCACGAGCACCAGCTCGACGATGCCGTCGTTGATCGCGCGGGACGGGACCGGCATGGTGCCCAGCCCGAGGTGGTTGGCCACCCGGCGCTCGACCTCGCGCCCGGCGGGGCCGAACGACGCGAAGGTGCCGACAGCGCCTCCCATGAGCACCCGGAACAGGCGGTCCTCGAGGCGTTCGAGGCGGTCGGTGTGCGCGGTGAGCTCGTCGATCCAGACGGCCACCTTGAAGCCGAACGTCACGGGCACCGCGTGCTGGCTGTGGGTACGGCCCGCCATGGGGACCGCAGCCGACACGTCCGCCTGCTTCGACATGGCGCGCAGCACCTTGGCCAGCAGGTCCTTGACCGCACGGTGGGCGTCGCGCAGCACCAGGACGTCGGCGGTCTGCGTGATGTTCTGCGTGGTGGCACCCCAGTGCACCCAGCCGCCGTGCTCCCGCCCGACCACGCGGGCGAACTCCTCGATGAGCGGCATGAGGGGGTGGCTCGCCGACGCCGTCTCGGCCGCCACCCGGGCAAGATCCAGCTTCTCGATCTGCGCGGCCTGCGCGATCGCCTCACCTGCGGGCTCAGGGATGAGGCCGACCTCGGCCTCCGCGAGCGCGAGCGCGGCCTCGACGTCGAGCCGCGCCTGGAACCGGTTCTCGACGCTGAAGAGGTGCGCGATCCCTGCGTCGGGCACACGTCCGTCAGTGAAGTGTCGAATCGATTCGCTGTTCATCCCTGGGTTCCCCGCTCAGTTCTTGTCGCCGTACGTGACTGGACTTGCTCCGGCCAGGTCCGCCCCTGGTGGGGCCGCCCCGGCGGCGAGTTCCTTCTCCACGTCGTGCCCGGCTGCCGCGGGATCTTCCCGCATGGCTCGCCGTGCCGAACTCGCCGTGACCACCTGCTCGTCGCACCGACCTGCTGTACCAAAGTGTGGAAGAAGTTCCTGGTGCAGGCTACCGGCATTGTTTCAGGAATGTAACACGCGTGAGGTCGGTCACAGCAGCCACCCCTGCAATACCCGCTCGGACGTCGCGGGATGGCGCGGCTCGCGGGCGAGCGGGTGAACTTGGGTGACGGGCTGTCGGGCGTCCCGCATGGTGGACAGCCCGAGCCCGGCCGGCGCACCGGGAGCGGTCATGACGCAACGAGCCCGGCCACAGCTGCCAGGGGCGGCGTGCGGTCGGGCTCGTTGTCAGGTCACCAGCAGTGCGGTGCGGGCTCGGGTCAGCTCGCGGCGGCCTCTTCGGTCGCCTCGCGTTCGTCGCGTCGCGACGGATACGTGTCGCTCACGCTCCGATGCAGGAGCGTGATCCGGCGAGGGTTGGCGATGGAGTGGTACTGGGCGTCGTCGGCGTCCGTCATGATCCTCCTCCGGTGCAGGCGTACGAGCTACGGTGCACGTGGTTCTCCGCTGGGTCTGCGGGTCTACCAGTTTCGTTGATACCGAGTCGCGACGTCGACTCAAGTCGCTGTGACGTCGGCCTCACCGCGCCGCCGGTGCCCTGCCCCGGACACCCGGTACGTGGTCGGGAACAACTGGTAGCTGCCGGCCACCAGGCCCCAGAGACCACGCGGCGCGAGGAGCACCACCGCGACCGCGATCACGCCGAGCACCACGAGGTACCAGGTGCCGAGGGGTGCGAGCGCCTGCTGCAGCACCCAGTACAGGACCGCCCCGACGAGCGGGCCCTCGATGGTGCCGATGCCCCCGACCACCACGATGAAGATCATGGCCGCCGTCCAGTTCACCGAGTAGATCGACCCCGGTGTCACGCCCAGCGTGCTCAGCGCGACGAGGGCCCCGGCGAGCGCGGCGCCCGCCGACCCGGCCACGTACACGAGGCGGCGTCCACGATCGACGGCCACCCCCAGGCTGCTCGCCGCGACGCGGTCGTCGCGGATCGCCGTGAGCCCGAGTCCCACGCGGGAGCGCATCAGCAGGTACGTCCCGAGCACCACGGCCACCATGAGCGTCAGCGCCAACCAGTACACGAAGGCGACGCGGTCCACGCGGTCGGTGCCGCGGAATGCGGTCAGGGAGAGCCCCGACCCCCCGCCCAGCCCGTCGAACTGCATGGTGACCAGGCGGAACACCTCGGCCACCACCCACGTCCCGATCGCGAAGTAGCCGCCCGCCAGGCGGAACACGAGGTAGCTGGTCGGCAGCGCGACCGCCGCGCCCACCACACCGGCCGCCAGCACCGCGGCCCACGGCGGGGCACCGACGGCGTCGGCGAGCTGGATCAGGGCGTACCCGCCCACGCCGACGTAGGCCTGCTGCCCCACGCTCACCATGCCGCCGTAGCCGGCCAGCAGGTTCCAGGTGGTACCGAGTATCACGAGGGCGAACAGCATCACCAGGCTGGAGAGCGCGCCGAGGGTGACCACGTAGGGGACCACGACGGCGAGGAGCACCACCACGAGCAGCAGGACACCTCCGCCGACCAGGGACCCACGGGTCCCCCGCGTGACGGCCGGGACGGAGGCACCCGCGGACGGGTCGGCGGGTGGGTCGGCGGGTGGGTCGGCGACGGGCCGGCTCATGCCTGCACGCTCCTCGGCATCAGGCCGCCCGGCCGGATCAGCAGCACGGCGAGGAAGACGAGGTGTCCGGCGAGCACCCCGGACTGCGGGTCGATCTGGGCGCCGACGGTCTGCGCGACGCCCAGCACGATGCCGCCCAGCAGCGTGCCCCACAGGGAGCCCAGACCGCCGATGATCACCGCCTCGAAGGCGAACAGCAGTACCAGGTCGCCGGAGCCGGGCGAGAACTGGGTGCTCATGCCGACGAAGACGCCGGCGAGCGCCAGGGTCGCGAACCCGAGGGCGGTCGCCACGCCGTACATGTGCCGGGGGTCGACGCCGGTCATGGCGGCGGCCCCGGCGTCGTCGGCCACCGCACGCATGGCACGGCCCGTGGACGTGCGGGCGAGGTAGAGCTGGACGCCCGCGATGACCGCGGCGGCGACCACCAGGGTGATGAGCGGCAGCACCCCCACGGACAGGCCTCCGACGGCGAGGCCCGCCGACGCGAGGCCGCCGGTGGGAAGCGTGCGGGTGTCGGCGCTGAAGACCTCCTGGAGCAGGTTGGTGAGCGCGACGGCCACACCGAACGAGACGAGGAGCGGAGCCAGCTCGCCCGATGCTCGCCCGCGCGCACGGGCGAGGGCCGGGTTGAACAGGCCGCGCTGCAGGGCGTAACCGAGCGCTGCGAACACGGGGACCACCACGACGGTCGCGAGCCACAGCGGCAGGCCCTGCTGGACCAGCACGAGCGAGAGATAGGCGGCGAGCACGGCGAGCACGCCGTGCGCCAGGTTGACGATGCGCATCACGCCGAAGATCAGCGACAGGCCGCACGCCAGGAGGGCGTACTGCCCGCCGAGCAGCACGCCCTGCACGCCGGCGTTGAGCCAGTCCATCGGTCCTCCGTGAGTTCGCTGGGGTTCCGGGCGAGGCGCTACCCGGCTCGCCGGGTGATGCCGAAGTAGGCGTCCGCCACGGTGTCGCGGTCCAGGCCCGCGGCCGGCGACTCCAGCACGGTCCGCCCGCCGAGCAGACACTGGACGCGGTCGGCCACGCGCAGCGCCTGGTCCAGGTCCTGCTCGACGACGAGCGCCGTGGTCCCCGACGCGGTGATGCGCCGCACGGCGTCGTAGAGCTGCGCCACCACCGTGGGCGCGAGGCCGAGCGACACCTCGTCGAGCAGGAGCACCCGCGGGTTGGCCAGCAGGGCGCGGCCGATCGCCACCGCCTGCTGCTGGCCGCCCGACAGCACGCTGCCTCGCCGGTCCTTCATGTCCGCCAGCTGGGGGAACATGTCGTACACGGCGCCCAGGTCCCACTGCCCGGCGCGGCGCGGGTAGCGGCCCATGAGCAGGTTCTCCTCGACCGTGAGCGAGCCGAAGAGGCGGCGGCCCTCCGGCACGAGCGCGATCCCCCGCCGCACCCGCCGGTGGGCGGGCAGCCGACCGACAGGTTCGCCGTCGAGCAGCACGCTGCCCGACACCGGCAGGTGCGTTCCCGCGAGCGCCGCCAGCAGCGTGGACTTTCCGGCGCCGTTGGCGCCGAGCACCGCCAGCGTCTCCCCCTCGGCGAGCGTGAGCGTGACGCGGTCCACCGCCGTCAGGTCGCCGTACCGGACCGTCAGGTCCGTCGCTTCCAGGGCGTTCATGCCGTCTCCCCCGTTGCCGGACCGGCGGTGGTGTCGACGGTCGAGCCCAGGTAGACCTCGACCACCTCGGGGCTCCGGATCACCTCATGCGGATCGCCCTGGGCGATCACCTCGCCACCCGCGAGGCACATCAGCCGGTCCACCACGTCGAGCAGTGCGTGCAGCACGTGCTCGATCCAGACCACCGCCACGCCGTCGTCCCGCAGGCGGCCCACCAGGTGCACCAGCTGGGGCAGCTCGCGGTCGGTGAGCCCGCCCGCGATCTCGTCCAGCAGGAGCAGCCGGGGGCCGGTCGCGAGCGCCCGGGCCACCTCGAGCCGCTTGCGGTCCAGCAGCCGCAGGCTGCCCGACGGCGTGTCGGCCGCCTCGGTCATGCCCGCCACCTCGAGCGCGTGCCAGGCCCGGGCCCGGGTGGCCCGGGCAGAGGTGGCGCCGCCGTGCCCCCGGCCCGCGAACGAGGCGCCCACCAGCACGTTCTCGTACACGGTGAGCCCGCCGAAGGGTCGCGGCACCTGGTACGACCGCGCGACCCCCCGGTCGGCCCGGGCGGCGGCACCGAGCCGGGTGACGTCGTGGCCGTCGAGAACCACGGTCCCGGCGTCGGCCCGCTGGGTGCCCGCGACGACGTCGAGCAGGGTGGTCTTGCCCGCGCCGTTCGGGCCGACGAGGCCCAGCGCCTCGCCGGCGTCCACCTCGAACGACACGTCGCGGGCCGTGACCACACGACCGAAACGCTTGGCGACACCGGTCACCTGGAGCAGGGGCACTGCGGTCCTTTCGGGGGTCTCGACAGGCTCGACCAGCCGGGGGCCCGGGGTCCGGCCGGGCCGGGGACCCGGCCGGCGGGGTGGTCAGCGGAGGGGTTCCACCGTGCCGCCGGCGGGGATCTCCGGGGCCAGCGTGTTGGAGACGACCACGAGCTCGTACGGGTTCGCGCCCTCGTCGGCGCCCTCCTCCAGGCGCCACTGCCCACCGACCAGCGGGGTCTTGGCGACGTACGGCGGAACGGTGTCGTCCGCACCCCAGGCGATGTCACCGACCACGGTGGAGATCTCCAGCGTGGACAGTGCCTCGGTGACGGCGTCAGGCTCGGTGGAGCCGGCCTTCTCCACCGCCGCGACGGTGATCTCGAACAGGGCCTCGGCGAACCCGAGAGGTTGCGTCCACTGCTTGTCCGTGTCGGTCTCGTACTGGTCGGCGAGCTCCTGCGCCGTCTGCCCCGTCAGTGACGAGGTGAACGGCGCGGTCGGGTGCCACCAGACCTCGGAGGTGAGGCCGTCACCGGCGTTGCCCAGCGATTCGACGGCCGACGGGAACAGCAGCGCCTTGCCGATCGTGGCGATCTTGGGCCGGTAGCTCTGCTGCCCGGCCTGCTGCCAGAACGTCGTGAAGTCGGGCGGGATGGGCACGCCGACGAGGATGTCGTGGCCCTCGAACGCGGAGAGCTGCGCCGAGAAGTCCTGCGTGCCGTTCGAGTACAGACCCGGGTCGTCGATGGTGACGCCCGAGTCCTTGGTCAGCGCGGGGAAGTTGGCGCTCCAGGCCTGCCCGTCCGGATCGTTGGGGAACAGGCCCGCGGCCTTCTCGTTGGTGTCCACCTGGCTCCACATGTCCGCGTAGACCGCCGAGACGTCCTCCAGGCCCCAGAAGGCGTGGTAGCTGTACCTGAGGTCGGCGGGCTCACCGCCCTCCCGGATCGCGAACGGCTGCCACGGCGCGACGGTCGAGATGCAGGGGACGGCGTTCGCCTCGCACTGCTCGGAGACAGGGTTGGTGATGTCCGGCGTGGACGACGTCAGCACCAGGTCCACGCCGTCGCTGTTGATCAGCTCGGCGGCCACCTCGCCCGCGCGGGCGGAGTCGGACTGCGAGTCCTTCACGATGATCTCGACGGTGTGCTCGGCGCCGTCGATCGTGACCGGGTGTTCGGCGAACCACTGCTCCATCTGCTCGATCACGTAGGCGTTGGCCTCGCCGAACGGTGCCGACGGGCCGGTCTCGGTGGAGACGAAGCCGATCTTCAGCACGTCACCGTCCTCGTCGGCGCCGATCGTGCCGCCGCCCACGTCGCCACAGCCCGTGAGGGCCACGGCGACCATTGCCGTCGAGACCCAGGCTGCTGCCGTCCGCGAGCTCCGTGCGTTCCGAACCATGTTCACTCCTTCGAGGTCGTCGAGCCGGTTGTCAGATCTACGAGTCACCCGGGTGATCTGGGGGTCTGACACGTGGGGTGGGGGGTGCCGGGGCCAGCACGATGTCGAACCGTGTGCGGGACCACGCACCGTCGAGCGCGCGGCCGTCCGGCGTCGGGGTGCCCGCCGGCAGCTCCTCGAAGTCCATGACCAGCGAGTCCTTGACCCCGAACACCGAGTCGGCGTCGAGCAGCTCGTCGCCGCGCACGAAGATGTGGGTCACGAGCGTGCGCAGCCCCGGCGCCGTCACCATGAAGTGCAGGTGTGCCGCCCGCAGGGGCGAGCGGCCGGTCGCCGCGAGGAGCGCGCCGACCGGTCCGTCGTGCGGGATGGGGTACGGCGTCGGCGTGGTGGCCCAGAAGCGATAGCCGCCGTCGGCGTCCGAGAAGAGGTGGGCGCGGCCCGCCGTGCGGTCGTCGCCGTACTGGACGTCGTAGAACCCGTCCTCGTCGGCCTCCCACACCTCGATCCGGGCGCCCGCGACGGGTGCCCCCGTCGTGTCGGTGACCGTGCCCTCGACCCAGCACGGCTGCCCGGTCGCGCCGCCCGCTATGTCACCGCCGTTCTCGATGCGCGGCGCGTCGTCCACGAAGAACGGCCCGAAGACCGTGGCCTCCGTGGCGTCCGCGTACGCCTCGTTGTTGATGGCGATGGTCTGCATCGAGGCGCCGAGCACGTCGGACAGCAGGATGAACTCCTGCCGCTGGTCGTCCGTGATGTGCCCGGCGGCCGTGAGGAACTCGATGCCGCGGGCCCACTCGGCCTCGGTGAGCCGCACCTCGCGCACGAACGCGTGCAGGTGCCGGGTCAGGGCCTGCATGACGGTCCGGAGGCGCTCGTCGGGGGCGCCGTCGAACGACGCCACCACCCGGTCGGTGAGCTCCTGCTCCCGGGCCGCCTGCTCGGCCGGCTCAGCCATCCTTCCCGCTCCGGCCGAGCACCGACCGGAGCGCGTCGCCCAGGGCGCGCGCCGGGTCGTCGGCCAGCACCTGGGCCCGCCACGCCACGTGCGAGTCGGGGCGCACCAGGATCGCGCCCGACTCCTCGACGCCCCGCATCTTGGCCCAGTCGTAGTAGGTGTCGATGACCTCGCGGCCCGGTCCGATCACGACGGCGCCGAGGGGCACGCCGAGCTCGTCGGCGACCCTCGCCGCGGCGTCGGCCCAGGCCTCCCCCGCGATGCCGGTCACGAGCGTGAACCGCCCGTACGGCACGAGGTCGTGCGTGGAGTGCTTGTACCCGTCAGGGTCCGCGACCCATACGTGCGGGAACCGCGCGCCCGGCACCGTCGACTGGCGGTAGTAGAGCTCGGGGTCGCGCTCGTCCACGGGCTCGGGCGAGCCGTCGGGCACCACCGCGGCGGACACGTAGAACTGGCCCATGTCCACGCCGTGCGCGTTGAACTCGTAGTGCTTGAGGTCCATGGCCTCCACGAGCGCCTTGCGCTTGGCCTCCCCCGCCGGGGTGTTCGCCTTGCGCTCGTCGATGGCCGCCTGCATCTCCTCGGGCGTCTCCGCGTCAAGGACGCCCAGCACCTCCATGAACCGGAACTCGCCGCCCGACTTGTTGGCGCGCAGCACGATCTGCTCGGCGACGGGCGCGCGCTCGTCCGAGTAGGTGTCGAGCAGGGACGGCGCCGCCTGGCCGTTCAGCACCGCGGCGATCTTCCACGCCAGGTTGTAGGAGTCCTGGACCGACGTGTTGGAACCCAGGCCGTTGCTCGGCGGGTGCCGGTGCACGGCGTCGCCGGTGCAGAACACACGGCCCTTCTGCAGGTGGGTGGCGTACATCTGGTTGTTGCCCCACAGTGAGTAGCCGGTGATCTCCACGTCCAGGTCGTCGACGCCGACGAGCTGCCGCACGATCTCGGACGCGGCGTCGTCGTCGAGCTCCGGCGGGTCACCCGCGATGTCGTAGCCCCACACGATGAGCCACTCGTTCCACGGCCGCACCATGCGGACCAGGCCGGCACCGATGCCACCGACGTCGGACCCCGGCTGCAGCACCCAGTACAGGACCGAGGGCCGGTGGCCCACGAGGTGCGTGAGGTCGGCCTTGAACGTGATGTTCATGGAGCCCGCGATGTCCATCGCGCCCTCCATGGGCAGGTCGATGTCGGCCGCCACCTGGGAGCGGGCGCCGTCGCCGCCGATCAGGTACCGGGAACGGATCGTGTACTCGACGCCCGTGACGCGGTCGAGCACGCGGGTGCTCACGCCTTCGGCGTCCTGGGTGTGGCCCAGGTACTCCGTGGAGAACCGCGACTGCGTGCCGCGCTGGGTCGCGTTCTTGACCAGGATCGGCTCGAGGTAGGTCTGCGGGATGTCCACCGTGAGCGACGGCGAGGCGAGCCGGGCGTCGGCCTCGCGTGCGGGGTGCGTCTCCCAGGTGAGGATGCGGCCGATCTCCTCGCCGGCGATCGTCGTGCAGAACACCGTGTCGCCCACCAGCTCGTGGGGCGTGGCGTCCGCGAGCACCTGGTCCTCGATGCCCAGGTCGCGGAAGATCTCCATGGTGCGCTGGTTGGTGATGTGCGCGCGGGGCGTGTTCGCCGTCCAGCGGTACTTGGTGATCATGATGTTGTCGACACCGAGGCTGGACAGGAACAGGGCGGCGGACGCGCCCGCGGGCCCGGAGCCCACGACCAGCACGTCGGTCTCGACGACGACGTCGGTGGCGCCTCTCGCGCCCGTTCCGGTGCTGGTGGCGGCGGTGCTGGGCAGTGCGGTCTCGGTCTGACCGTCGTCGAACTCAGGCATGAGCCCAGGATGGCGTGAGACACCCTCACAGAAAAGGGCAAACCAGTAATATTTCTCAAGTAGCCCCAGGTGAACGGCGTGCAGGAGTGCATCCGGGCACAGAACGCTGGATGCTCGTCCCATGCCGAATCAGCCTCAGGCCCTCAAACCCTCGCGCGACCCGCAGCTCGTGCTCCTGCGGCACGGTGAGACCGAGTGGAGCGCCAGCGGACGGCACACGGGACGCACCGACCTGCCGCTCACCGCGGCCGGCGAGGAGCAGGCCCGGTTCGCCGGGGCGACCCTCGCCGACTACGAGTTCGCGGCCGTCCACACCTCCCCGCTGCTCCGGGCGCGTCACACGGCGGAGCTCGCGGGATTCCCCGACGCCGTCGAGGACGACGACCTCGCCGAGTGGGACTACGGCCCCGTCGACGGCCGCACCTCCCGCGACGTCTCCGAGGAGCTCGGGCGGGGCTTCCAGATCTTCGACGACGGCGTGCGCGTGCTGCCGCCGTCCGTCGAGCACGGCGACGGGCGGCCCGGCGAGACGCTGGAGCAGGTCGCGGCCCGCGCGGCCCGCGTGATGGCCCGCGCGGAAGAGGTGCTCGCCGGGCGGGACGGCTCCGCCGGCGGTGACGTGCTCCTGGTCGCGCACGGCCACCTGCTGCGCGTCCTGGCCACCGTCTGGCTCGGCCTGGACCCCCGGCTCGGTGCCCGGTTCGAGCTGGGCACGGCGGCGATCTGCCTGCTCGGCTACGGGCACGACCTACGCACGGTCGAGGGCTGGAACCTGGCAGCACAGTAGATCCCGGTCGCGCATTGAGGCAGTATTCGCGACATGAGGGAAGAGCACCTCGCCGAAGGCGAGACCATCGTGATGCAGCTCCGCACCCATCCGAAGAAGGTCATCAAGCCGATCCTGCTGCTCCTGGTGCTCCTCGCGCTCCTTGTCGTGCTCTGGGTGGTGCCGCTGCCCGTCGACGCGATAGTGCTCTGGTTCGCGACGCTCGCGATCGTGCTGCTCGGCCTGGCCGCCGCGGCCGCGCCGTTCCTGCGCTGGCGCACGACGCGCTACATCATCACCAACCAGCGCGTCGCCATGCGCACCGGCGTGCTGACGCAGACCGGGCGCGACATCCCGCTCTACCGGATCAACAACGTCACGTTCGAGAAGCAGCTCAGCGACCGGTTCTGGGGGTGCGGCACCCTCGTGATCTCGGACGGCACCGACCAGCCGGGCATGGTGCTCGACGACGTGCCCGACGTCGAGAAGGTGCAGCGCACCCTGCAGGACCTCGTGCGCCAGGGCCAGCAGCTCAGCGACGACTGACGCGGCCCCCGGCTCTGACGGGCCGAACCCGGCTCGCGGGCCGAACCGGGCTCACGGATCCAGCCCGTCGAGGACGGCGGCCAGGTCGGTGCCCGCACGCAGCAGGGCTACCGAACGCGTGGCGATCTGATCGAGCCGCCGGTCCAGGATCCGGTCGGCCGCGGCGACCCCGTCAGCGATCCCGTCGACCCGGCGCAGCGTGCCCACGACGTCCCGCACCGCCGGGATGCCGTAACCGCTGCCGCGCAGGGCGGCCACGACGCGTGCCTCGCGGATCGCACCCGTGCCGTACTGCCGGGCACGCAGCGTGGTCACGCGATCCGGGACGGCCAGACCCTCCTGCTCCCAGAACCGCAGCGTGGAGGTCCGGACGCCGAGCGCGGCGGCGAGCTCGGTGACCGTCATGGTGTCGGCGGTGCTCTCGATCGGCTCGGCCTGACCGGCCTCGCCAGCGCCTCCGGCCTCGCCCTGGATCGCGTGCAGCGCCTCCCGTGCGCGGAGCGCCTCGTCCCGTTCCCGGGCCAGCTGCACGTGCACGGCGCCGACCGCGGCAGCGGCGTCGGCGAGCGCGGCCGGCCGGTCTCCCGCGAACAGGTCGACGAGCAGACGCCGCGCGGCCACCGGCCCCGCCGCGCTCGCCAGCCCGCGGTAGGCCCGCAGGGCCCGGACGTGCACCGCCGTGTAGGCGCGGTAGCCGTTCGCCCCGCGGGCGGCGGGCGGGAGCACACCCAGTCGTTCCAGGTGCCGCACCTGCTGCACCGAGTACCCCGTCTCCCGTGCGACGTCGACGGTGCGCAGCCGCTCGCCGTCATCCGGTGCCGCCTGACGTGTCATCCGCTCAACCCCACACAAGCACTTGAAGGTGATGCTTGAACCATGAGCACCGATCCGAGTATCGACCAGATCATCGCCGCCGTGCGCGGCCTCGAGGGTTCGCTCGTGGTGGCCCCCGCCGTCGGCGACCCTGCGTTTCCCGAGCTGGCCTGGGGTGACGCCTTCTTCTACTACGCCCCGGACGGCGTACTGCCCACGACGGTCCAGCCCTACGGAACCGTCGTCACCAAGAACTATCCGGAGGACACCTCGTCGAACCTCGACCCGGCCGGCCGCTGGCGCGTGAACATCCATGTGGACCGCGCGACGTTCCGTGAGCTCACCGCCGGTGGGGACGCCTCGAGCGCCGTCGGGGGCACGGTCGACCCGGCCGCCACCGACGTGGTGCTGCCGCACCCGGTCTACGGGGCGGCCGGGTGGATCGCCGTCGTCAATCCCGGACCCGGGACCGGAGGCCTCGTGCTCAGGCTGCTGCGCGACGCGCACGCCGCCGCTCGAGTCCGCTACGCACGCCGCAGCCACCGACAGCAGCCGGCTGACGCCGGTTCAGCAGGCCGCAGGGAGCCACCTGCCACTGGTTGACGGTTCCCCGCGACCCGCGACCTGCTGAACCGGAGTCAGCACCTGTGTGCTCCCCTCAGTGCTTCCTCGGGAGCGGGAGGGGGTTCATCCACTGGTCATCGGCCGTCAGGTCGATGCCGAACTCGCCCGCGAACCGCATGCGCGTTCCCGCCAGCACACCGTCGACCGACTCGTCGAGGTCGTAGACGCGCGCCCCACGTAGCCGGTTCCGCTCCTCGCCCGAGAGGCCGTACGTGCCGAACCCGGTGTTCCCGGCGTACCCGAGCAGCACGCCGTAGTAGTCGCCCGAGTACGTGTTGACGTGGTCGTGCCCGCAGAACACCCCCCGTACGTCGCCGCGGTGCTGGATCGCCGAGAACATGCCGGAGTTGAAGGGCCCCGGACACTCCTCCTCGTTCCGCTCACCCTCGATGCGGTGTCGCGCCCTGGCCCGCTCGTGGTCGGCATCGGTGCGACCGTCGACCGATCCGAACCACATGAAGCGGTACTCCCACAGCGGGATGTGGATGAACATGAGGGACGGCACGACGTGCCCGGCCTGGCGCTCGATCTGCACCGACGTGTCGTAGTACCACTTGACCTGGTCCATGCGCAGCCAGTCCCAGGTGGGGTAGCCCTCGAAGTCCTGGCCCGCCAGCCTCTCGGGGGCGTACCGCCCCGAGTCGAGCAGCCAGACGTTGAACGCCGGACGACCGTTCGCGCCGTCGATCAGCAGGTGCGAGTTGCCCTGGCCGGTGACGCCGCGCGCGGTCGGGCCGTTCACGTTGTAGCGGTACGACCGGTAGAAGGCCAGCATGTCGGCCTCGTCGACGCCGCTGTCCGGCGTCGAGTCCTCGTCGTGGTTGCCGAAGGTGATGGCCCACGGCACGGCCCGTTCCTCCATCGGCTGCACCACGTTGTTCATCGCCTGGTGCATCTCGAGCGGGGTGTCACAGCCGCCGGTGATGTTGTCGCCGTTGAGGATCACGAGGTCGGGCCGCTCGTCGTCGAGCACGGCGCGCATCAGCTCGAGCGTGCGGCGGTCGATCTTCTCGTCGTCCTGCGTGTCGTTGAACTGGACGATCTTGAACCTGCCGTCCCGCCCGAACCGCAGCCTGCGCCGGGGGTGCCGGCCGAGCTCGGTGGCGGCTGCCGGTGCGGCGGCTCCCGTGGCCGCCACGGTCGCGGCACCCGCCGCGCCGAGGCTGGTCAGGGACAGGAACGTACGGCGGTCGACGCCGGACGTCGCGCCCTCGGATGCGGTGGTCTCGATCGGTAGGTCACCAGGTGTCTGCTCGCTCATGCCGACGACGATCGGAGGCCGGGCTGGCGGCCACCCGACCACCGGGTGGACCCCCGGTGACGGTCTGCTGAACGCCTACCGCTCCGCCCGCTCGGCTGGTTCCGCGGGCACCCGCCGCACGGCGCGCGCGATGACGTAGACCACGAGGATCACCACGACCAGCCCGGCGGTGGCGGCGATCTGCGGCCGGGCGGCGGCGTCGGACAGCATGAGGCCCACGACGGCCACGAGCGCGACCAGCGTGGCCCACGAGAGCCAGGGGTAACCCCAGGCACGCAGGCGCAGTGCCTCGCCGCGTTCGGCGGCGGCGGCCTCCAGCTGCGGCCGCAGCCGCAGCTGCGAGACGACGACCAGGAGCCAGACCACCAGCAGCGCCGAGCCGACCGCGTTGAGGAGCACCCCGAGCAGCGACTCCGGCAGCAGGTAGTTGAGCAGCACGGCGACCACGCCGAAGAACACCGAGACCAGCACCGCGACCCACGGCACGTCGCGCCCGGAGACCTGTTTCACGGCGGACGGCGCGTCACCGCGCCCGCCCAGCGAGAACAGCATGCGGGACGTCGCGTAGACGTTGGCGTTGAAGGCGCTGAGCAGCGCGAGCACCACGACCACCTCCATGAGCCGCGCGGCGCCGTCGAACCCCGCCATCTCCAGCACGGACACGAACGGCGACTCGAGGCGGGCCTCGTCGGTCCACGGGATCAGGGCGACCATGATCGCGACCGAACCCACGTAGAAGAACAGGATGCGCCAGAGGATGGTCCGGGTGGCCGTCGCGACCGCCGACTGCGGGTCGCGCGCCTCCGCCGCCGCGATGGTGACGATCTCGATGCCCCCGAAGGCGAACACGACGGTGAGCAGACCCGCCGCGATGCCGGGCAGGCCGGCGGGTGCGAACCCGCCGTTCGCCGCCCAGTCCCCCAGCACGCTCCCGCTCACGGGCACGACGCCGACCACGATGAGCACGCCGAGCACCAGGAAGCCGATGATCGCCGCGACCTTGATGGTCGCGAACCAGAACTCGGCCTCGCCGAACTGGCGCACCCCCACCAGGTTGATCGCACCGAAAGCCGCGACGACAGCCGCCGCCACCGCCCACTGCGGCACCGCCGGCCACCACCCGTGCACGATCCCCGCCACGCCCGTCACCTCGACGCCGAGCACCATGACGATCGTGAACCAGTACAGCCAGCCCAGCAGGAACCCGGCCCAGCGACCCAGCGCCGCCTCCGCGTACACGGAGAACGACCCGCTCGACGGCAGCGCCGAGGCCATCTCCGCGAGCATCCGCATGACGAGCACCACTATCGCGCCCGCGATCGCATAGCTGAGCAGGACGGCGGGCCCCGCCGCCGCGACGCCGAGCCCGGAACCCAGGAACAGGCCTGCCCCGATCGCGGAGCCGAGGCCCATCATCGTCAGGTGTCGGGGCCGGAGCCCGTGGCCCAGCAGCTGGTTCGGGTCGTCAGTGGTGCTCACGACCGACCACGGTAACCGCAGCGGGTGTGAGTGGCCGTGTCCCGGTGAGAGACTCGGGGGTGTGACCGACCCCGCACACACCCCCGTGCACGCTGTCGACGACGAGGAGTACGGCCTCGAGACGCCGTTGACCGGGCACCCGGAACCGCTGCCGCACGTGGTCGTCGTGGGCGGCGGGTTCGCCGGCATGGCCGCGGTGAAGGCGCTGCGGGACGCGCCGGTCAGGATCACGCTGATCGACCGCCGGGTCTACAACACGTTCCAGCCACTGCTCTACCAGGTGGCCACGGGGGGCCTGAACGACGGTGACGTCACCTACTTCCTGCGCGGCCTGCGGCTCAAGCAGAAGAATCTGCACGTGGTCCACGAGCACCTGGTGGAGGCGGACCACCACGCGAAGAAGATCCGCCTGCTCAACGACCACTGGGTCAGCTACGACTACCTCGTGGTGACGGCCGGCGTGACCACCAACTTCTTCGGCACGCCGGGCGCCAAGGAGTTCGCGTTCCCGATGTACTCCCGGTCGCAGGCGCTCCGGATCCGCGACAACCTCTTCATCCGCCTGGAGAAGGCCGCGAAGTCCAAGCGGCTCGACGACGGCCTGCGCGTCGTCGTGGTGGGTGCCGGCGCCACCGGGGTCGAGGTCGCCGGTGCCCTCGCGGAGCTGCGTACGGCGGGACTCGCGCCGGCGTACCCGGAGATCCGCGGTGACGCGTTCGAGGTCAAGGTGGTCCAGCGCGGCAACGAGATCCTCAAGGGCTTCGCGCCCAAGCTGCGCACCTACGCCGCCAAGGAGCTGTCCCGGCGTGGCGTCTCGCTGCACCTGGGCGCGGGTGTGGCAACGGTCGAGCGGAACGCCGTGGTGCTCACGGACGGTACGCGCATCCACGCCGACCTGACCGTGTGGTCCGCGGGCGTACGCCCGCACGAGGAGGTGTCCGCGTGGGGCCTGCCGCAGGACAAGGCCGGCCGCATCAAGATCGGCGAGGACATGCAGGTCGAAGGGCTGCCGGGTGTGTTCGCCGGCGGCGACATCGCCGTCTCGCCGGCCGACCTGCCGCAGCTGGCCCAGCCCGCCATCCAGGGCGGTACCGTCATCGGGCGGAACATCGCCGCGCTGCTCGAGGGCCGGCCCACGGAGGATCTGCGCTATGTCGACAAGGGCACGATGGCGGTGATCGGGCGCCGCGCAGCGATCGCCGAGATCAACCTGCCGGGTGACAGATCGCTGCGGATCACCAAGGGCCTGGCGTGGCTGGTCTGGCTGTTCGTGCACATCATGTCGCTGGTCGGCCCGCGCAACCGGGTCACGACGCTCGCGGGCCTCGTGACGCGGTACGGGTTCCCGTTCCACCGCCGCCCCATCCCGATCGTCGGGGACGTGCCGACCGTCCGGCCGCCCAAGGCGGGCGGGGCATGACCGCGGCACCGCTGCGGATCGTCGTCGTCGGTTCGGTGGCCGCCGGCACGTCCGCGGCCGCGAAGGCACGCCGCAACACCGAGACCGCGCGGATCACGGTGTACGAGCGCGACCATGACATCTCCTACTCGGGCTGCGGGCTGCCCTACTTCGTGGGCGGCGAGGTGGCCGACATCGACGAGCTGACCCCGCGTGGCGCGGCCTGGTTCAAGGACCGGTACGACGTCGACGTGCGCACCGGGCACGAGGTCGTGGGGGTCGACGCCGGCGCGCGCACCGTCACGGTGCGCGACCTGGCCACCGGCCGCACGTTCGTGGACCCCTACGACGAGCTCGTACTGGCGACGGGGGTCCGTGCCGTCGTCCCGCCGATCCCCGGCGTGGACGCGGCCGGTGTGTTCTCGGTACGCACGCCGTCGGACGCCCGCGCCATCCGGTCCTGGATCGAGGACGGCGGGTCGCGCGGCAGGCCGGTGCGGCACGCCGTGGTCGTCGGAGCCGGCTACATCGGCCTCGAGATGGCCGAGCAGCTCGTGACCCGCGGGCTCACGGTGACGGTGGTCGAGGCGGCCGAGCACACCATGCCGCGCATGGACGCGGACATGTCCGCCCGGGTCGACGCCGAGCTGCGCGGGCACGGCGTGGACCTGCGGCTCGGCACCGAGGTCGTGGGCATCGACTCCGATGACGACGGCGTGACCGGCGTGCGGGTCCCGGACGGACGGATCGACGCCGAGCTCGTGATCGTCGCCGTCGGCGTGCGCCCCGACGTGCAGCTGGCCGAGCAGGCCGGCGCGCGGCTCGGCCCGACGGGCGCCGTCGCCGTCGACCGCCGGATGCGGACCAGCGTGGACCACGTGTGGGCGGTGGGCGACGTCGCCGAGTCGTTCCACGTCGTCACCGGCGAGCCGGTGTGGGTGCCCCTCGGCTCCACCGCGAACAAGATGGGCCGCATCGCCGGCGACGCGATGACCGGCGGCCCGCTGGAGCACCGCGGGATCCTCGGCACCTCGATCGTGCGGGTCTTCGACCTCGGTGTCGCCCAGACCGGTCTGACCGAGGGCCGGGCGCGTGCCGCCGGGTACGACGTCGAGGTGCTCCACAGCATCAAGCCGGACCGGCCCGAGTACCTGGGCGGCACACCCCTGGTCCTCAAGGCCGTCGCGGACCGGGCCACCGGTCGGCTCCTGGGCGCACAGGCGATCGGCGCGTCCGGCGCGGACAAGCGCATCGACGTGCTGGCCACGGCGATCACGTACGGCGCGGACGTCGCCGACCTGTTCCACCTGGACCTCGCCTACTCCCCCACGTACGCGACCACCAAGGACCCGGTGCACTACGCGGGCATGGCGCTGACCAACGCGATCCACGGACAGGCGCCGCTGGTCGGCGCGGCCGAGCTGGAGCGCCGCCGCGCCGACGGCGAACGCATCCAGGTGGTGGACGTGCGCTCCGCGAAGGACCGTGCGCGGTCCGCCCTGCCCGGCTCCGTGCACATCCCCCTGGCGGAGCTGCGGAGCCGGGCGGGCGAGCTCGATCCGGCCGTGCCCACGGTGACCTACTGCAACAAGGGCGTCTCCGGGAACGCCGGTCAGAACGTACTGCGCAACCTCGGGTTCACCGACGTCGCGAACCTGTCCGGCGGGAACCAGGAGTACCAGTCGTACGTCGCGAACCGCCCGGAGGTGCCCGGGGCCCCGGAGCAGCCCGGGGCCCCGGAGAACCCCTAGGCCGGCGCGCGCCCGATCGACACCGGCTGCGCGCCGGAGGGCGCGGCGCAGCACGAGTCCGGTCCGCCCGCGGCGAGCCGTTCCGCCGGCACCACGCCGTCGGCATCGGCGGCCAGCGCGAGGTCCGACGAGCAGACGCCGGTCTCCGGCAGGCTGAGCTCCACGGCGTCGGCCGCCGCCCGGTCACCCGCGAGCGCCGCCGCCACGGAACGGACCTGCTCGTAGCCCGTGGCCAGGAGGAACGTCGGGGCCCGCCCGTAGGACTTCATACCGACCAGGTAGAACCCGGCGTCCGGGTGGGCGAGCTGGGTCTCGCCGTGCGCGGGGACGGTACCGCACGAGTGCAGGTTCGGGTCGATGAGCGACGCGATCTGCCGCGGTGCCTCGACCACCGGGTCGAGATCCAGGCGGACCTCGCGCAGCATCGCCAGGTCGGGGCGGAACCCCGTGGCGGCGACGATGGTGTGCACGGTCAGGTCGAGGCCTCCGTCCTCGCCGTCGCGACGGGCGGAGCCGAGCACCCGCACCGAACCGCCGGCGTCCGCGCCGTGGCCGTCAGCCGGGTCCCCCGGGGAGGCCCCGGGCGTCAGCCGGTCGACGGCGACCCGGGTGAGCAGCTCGATGCGCCCGGCCTCGACGGCGTCGCGCAGGCGGGTACCGAGCAGGCCGCGGGCCGGCAGCTCGTCGCCCGCTCCCCCGCCGTACACGCGGCGCGGTGACCCGCCCCGGATGGCCCAGGTGATGCGGGTACCGGGTGCGTCCTCGGCGAGCTCGACCAGGTTCAGCAGCGTGTTCGCCGCCGAGTGGCCCATGCCGACCACCAGCGTGTGCCGCCCCGCGAACCGCACCCGGTCGCGGCCGAGCACGTCCGGCAGGGCGCCGGCGAGGTAGCGCGCCGACTCCTCCTCGCCCAGCGCCGGCAGGCCCGAGGTGCCCAGCGGGTTGGGCCGGTCGAACGTTCCGGACGCATCGATCACCGCCCGGGCGCGGATCTCCTCGACGACGGTTGCGCCGCCTGGTGCGGCGTCCGCCGGGGTGCTGGACGCCACGCGGACCAGGTACGGCAGGCGCTCGCGTCCCAGCGAGCGGGAGCGGTCGGCGCCGTCCCTGGTCACGGCGAGCACACGCGTGCCGTACCGGAGCCGGGTCCGCGTGTGCTCGGCCAGCGTCCGGGCCAGTGGTGTGAGGTACCGGTCGACGACGTCGGCCCCCGTGGGCAGCGCGTCGGGGTCGGGCTCGGTCCAGCCCGTGCCGTCGGTCGCGGTGAGCAGTCGACGCGCCGCGGCATCGACGTCGTACCGCCACGGGGAGAAGAGGCGCACATGACCCCAGCGCGTCATCGCGGCACCGGGGCCGTCGCCCGCCTCGAGGACCAGGGGTTCGAGTCCCCGCTCGGCGAGGTGCGCCGCGGCGGCCAGGCCGACAGGCCCCGCGCCGATCACCACTACCGGAAGGTTCTGCGTTGCTGTCATTCCTGTCACCAGCTTCTCTGTCGGCTCAGGTCATATTGACGAACATCAATATGAGGTCCTGCAGAACATATCCAGAAACTTCGATAGGTGGCAAGATGGGGGCATGACGACGCTCGCACTCGCACCGGCTGCCCCGACGTCCGGACCGTGCTGCGCCCCCCTGGTGCGCGAGGCGGCCGACCCTGAGACCGCCACCCAGCTGGCCCGCTCCTTCAAGGCGCTGGGGGACGCCACACGCGTGCGGCTGCTCTCGATCGTCGCGGCGCACGAGGGCGGCGAGGCCTGCGTGTGCGATCTGACCGAGCCCGTGGGCCTGAGCCAGCCCACGGTGAGCCACCATCTGAAGATCCTGGTCGACGCAGGCCTGCTCGCCCGTGAGCAGCGCGGCAAGTGGGCCTACTACTCGGTGGTGCCCGGTTCGCTGGACCGGCTCGGTGCGTTGCTCAGCGAAGCAGCGGGGTAGCCTCGCTCCTGGCACTCGGCCACCCCGCCGTCGGCCAAGGAGAAGCAATGACCCCGGACGAGCTGCGCTCCGCGCAGAGACTCACCATGGCGAACCCCGAACGGTTACGCCTGCTGGCCCGTATGCTCACGCACCCCGAGGGCCGCTCGTCCGCCGTCGGCCTGACGCTCCCTGAGGACGGGGACGCGGCGTCCGCCGTCGGGGACGTGGAGCAGCACCTCGAGGCCCTCGCCGCGGTGGGCCTCGTCGCCGTCTCCGGGCCGCTCCCCGGGAGCGCGGACGCGACCGCGCCGCGCTACCGGCTGTCGTCGCGAGGCATCGCCCGGTTCGGTTCCGCGGCCCTCGCGACGCCTCGCCACCCCGGCGACGCGGCGCTCGACCCGCACGACCACGACGCCCTGCTGGACCGCCTGGTCGAGACCCTGTCCACGGGGTTCGCCCTGAACGCGGGAGCGGCCACCGTGGACCGGCTGGTCCGCGAGTGCTACACGGCCCTGAGCCGGCAGATCGGGTCGTCCGGCCACCTCCCGGCGCTCACGGCGTGGCTGGCGACCGACCGTCTCGCCGCGATGACCGAGGTGACGCACGGCTCCCCGCGCGACGTGCTGTTCGTCTGCGTGCACAACACGGGCCGCTCCCAGATCGCGGCGGCCGTGACCCGCAGGCTCGCGGGTGACCGCATCCGTGTGCGCACCGCGGGGACCCGCCCGGTGGCCGAGCCCGACGAGATGACCGAGACGGTGCTGGCGCGTCGCGGCCTCGACGGTCTTGTCGAGTTCCCGCGTGAGCTGACCGACGACATCGTGCGCGCCTCCGGCGTGATCGTGACCATGGGCTGCGGCGACGCCTGCCCCGTCTACCCCGGGCGCCGCTACCTCGACTGGCCGCTCGACGACCCCGCGGGCCGCTCGGTCGAGGACGTCGAGCGGATCGTCGACGACATCACCGCCCGCGTGCGGGCGCTGGTCGCGGAGATCGACGAAGCGGAGTCCCGGTCGGCGGAGGCCGTGCCGGCGCGAGAGCCCGACTGGTCTCCTCTCGGCTGGCTACCACGCCTGACCCGCCGCCCGTGGTCCGCCGTCGCGACCGCGCTGGGCGCGAAGGGTCAGCGGAAGGCGCGGTAGCCCGGCGGCTCGACGTCGGTGCCCCGCGTTCCAGTGGCCCCAGGCCGCGGCGAGCAGTGAATTCACAGGGCTGTGGATAACTCCTGTGCACAACCATGTGGACGGCGAGCGGTGGGGAGTATCAGTGGCTCGGTGCACAGTGGAGGTGCGAAGCATCCCGTGCGAGACGATCTCCTGAAGGGCTGAGCCATGACCGAATCGACCTCCGCCGACACCCCGGCCGCACCGGCCGGCGGGGTGGGCGCCCTGACCACCGTGATCCTGGACGTCCCGGACCTCACCGTCGAGGCGGACTTCTGGAAGGAGCTGACGAGCGGCAGCGTGCTGACGGCCGACGACGAGTGGATCACCGTCACGACCTCGGACCGGTGGGACATCGGCTTCCAGCTCGCGCCCGACCTCGTGGCGCCGCAGTGGCCCGGGCAGGAACGCCCCCAGCAGGTACACCTCGATCTCTACGTCCCGGACCTGGCATCCGCGAGCGCGCGGGCGGTGGAGCTCGGCGCCACGGTGCTGCGCGAGAACGAGCAGTGGGTCACCCTGGCCGATCCCGCCGGGCACCCCTTCGATCTCTGTCTCAAGGAGGGAGCGGAGGGGGTCACCGTTATGGCGGCCACGTTCGACTGCCCCGACGCGTCGGCACTGGCACGCTTCTGGTCCGGCGTGACGGGTGAGCCGGTGACCTACGACGCGGAGGGTGTCGCCATGATCGGCGGCGCGAGGCAGCTGCTGTTCCAGACCGTCGAGGGGTACAACGCGCCGCAGTGGCCGGACCCCGCCTACCCGCAGCAGCTCCACCTCGACGTCAGGGTGCCCGACCTGGACCCCGGGGAGGAGGCGGTCCTGGCTCTGGGGGCCACGCGTCTGCCGGGTGGAAGCGACGGGTTCCGGGTGTTCGCCGACCCGGCGGGCCACCCGTTCTGCCTGGTGCGCTGACGCGACCAGGCGCCGACCGAGGCGTCGCGCTCAGTGATGGACGAGGGCCGGGTGGTCCGGGTGATCGACCCGGACCACCAGGTCCGGCACGCCCTCGATCTCCTCGGCGTAGCGCTCGTAGGCGGCGACCGTCCAACCCTCCTCGGGAGCCGTCCTGCGCCGGAGTGTCGCCGGCTTGATCGAGAGGTGCACGGTCACGTCCACGGTCAGTCCGCGGCCCGCCGCGAGCGAACCGTCGAGCACGACGACCATGCCCGGCGCGGCGTCGAGGTACCGGGCTCGGGTTGCCCGGTCGGTGTCAGGGTCGCGCAGGCTGGGCAGGTACTCCTGCCGGTCGACCACACGGTCGAGCACCTCGCGGTTGAGCGCTGCGACGTCGATCCAGCCGTCGAGCAGGCTGTCCGGGTCCTCGCGCCCCCGTTCGAGCCGGAGCGACCGGGGGCGCAGGAAGTCGGCGACGCGCACGCGTGCGGTCGGCCGGCCCGCAGCCTCGAGGGGTGCGACCAGTTCGTCGGCCAGCCGCTCGGGGTGCGTGGAAGGGTGCCCGTCGACGAGCGCGCGGACCGGCGCCGCGACGTCGGCCTGGCCGCCGGCAGGCAGATGGGCCGGCCCGCCGGCCACGGCGAGGACGACCTCGGCGACCCGCTCGACGAGGAGTGCCTCGCTGACCGGTTCCACGCGTGTGCTCATCGAGGAGCGACCCTACGTCGCCCGACGGGAGCTGATCACCCCGGTGTCGAACCCGGCCAGGTGCAGTCCACCGTGGAACCGCGCGTGCTCGATCTTGAGGCACCGGTCCATCACCACGTCCAGGCCCGCCGCCTCGCCCCTGCGTGCCACGTCCTCGTGGAACGACCCGAGCTGCAGCCACAGTGTCCTGGCGCCGACCGCGAGCGTGTCGTCCAGCACGTTCGGGAGGTCCTCGTGCCGCCGGAAGACGTCGACGAGGTCGGGCACCACGGGCAGGTCCGCGAGGCTGGGGTACACGGGACGACCCAGGATCTCCGTCGCCCGCGGGTTCACGAAGTACACGTCGTACGGGGAGGACGAGAGCAGGTAGGTCGCGACGAAGTAGCTCGCCCGCGCCGGGTTGGTCGACGCGCCGACGATCGCGACCGACCGGGTGGAACCCAGGATCCGCAGCCGCTCGTGGGCGCTCGGGCCCTGCCAGGTCTCGCTCATCGGTTCGCTCCTGTCGCCGTGGTCAGCGCCTGGTCGAGGTCCCAGAGGATGTCCTCGACGTCCTCGAGGCCCACCGAGATGCGGACCAGGTCCTCGGGCACTCCCGCCGCCTCGAGCTGCTCGGCGGAGAGCTGCTGGTGCGTGGTGGAGGCCGGGTGGATCACGAGCGTGCGCGAGTCGCCGACGTTGGCCAGGTGCGAGGCGATCTGCAGCGACTCGATGAACAGCCGGCCGGCGTCGCGGCCGGCACCCACGCCGTCGTCCGCCGGGACCTGGATGCCGAACGCGAAGACCGAGCCCGGCCCGAGCGGCAGGTACTTCTGCGCCCGCTCGTGGTGCGGGTGCGAGGGCAGGCCCGCCCAGCGCACGTAGGAGACGCGCGGGTCGGAGTCGAGCCACTCGGCGACGGCGCGGGCGTTCGCGAGGTGTGCGTCGAGGCGGTGCGGGAGCGTCTCGACACCCTGCAGCAGCTGGAACGCCGACTGCGCCGAGAGGGCGGGCCCGATGTCGCGCAGCTGCTCGGACCGCAGCTTGGTGAGGAACCCGTACTCGCCGAAGTTGGCCCACCAGCTCACGCCGCCGTAGGAGGCGACGGGCTCCGTCATCTGCGGGAACTTGCCGTTGCCCCAGTCGAACCGCCCCGACTCCACGACGATCCCGCCGAGCGTGGTGCCGTGCCCGCCGAGGAACTTGGTCACGGAGTGGATCACGATGTCGGCGCCGTGCTCGATCGGCCGCACCAGGTACGGCGTCGCGAGGGTCGCGTCCACGACGAGCGGGATGCCCGCCGCGTGGGCTACCTCCGCGAGCCCTTCGAGGTCGGCGACCTCGCCCGACGGGTTCGCCACGACCTCGGTGTACAGCACCTTCGTCTCGGGTGTGATCGCCGCGGCGTAGTCCGCGGGGTCGGTGCCCGGCACGAACGTGGTCTCCACCCCGAACCGGCGCAGCGTCACGTCGAGCTGGGTCACGGTGCCGCCGTAGAGCTGGGCCGAGGCGACCACGTGGTCGCCCGCCCCGACGAGCGCCGCGAAGGTGATGAACTCGGCCGACATGCCGGACGCCGTCGCGACCGCGCCGATGCCGCCCTCCAGCGAGGCGATGCGCTCCTCGAGCGCCGCGACCGTCGGGTTGCCGATGCGCGAGTAGATGTTGCCGTACTTCTGCAGCGCGAAGAGGTTCGCGGCGTCGTCGGTGTCCTGGAACACGAACGACGTGGTCTGGTAGATCGGCACCGCCCGTGCCCCGGTCGCCGCGTCAGGGATGCCCCCGGCGTGGAGGGCGCGGGTACGGAACCCGAAGGTGTGCTCGGTCATCGTCCTGTCTTCCTCGTGTTCTCGCGTGGCGCGTGCGTCCTCATCATGCCCACCTTCGCAGGAGACGCCGTTCGACCAGGCCGATCAGCGCGTCGGTCAGCTTGCCCAGCACCGCCAGCAGCACGATCGCCAGGAGGATACGGTCCACACGCCCGTTCTGCTGGGAGTCGTTCAACAGGAAGCCGAGCCCCATCGACGACGCGATGAGCTCTGCGGCCACCAGGAACAGCCACGACTGTGCGAGTGCGAGGCGCAGCCCCGCCACGAGCGACGGCAGCACGGCGGGCAGCTGGACCACGGACAGCAGGCGCAGGCCGCGCAGCCCGAAGGCTCGTCCGGCCTCCACGAGATGCGGGTCCACGTGCCGCAGCGCCGCGGCGATGGTCGTGTAGACGGGAAAGAACGCGCCGATCGCGATGAGCGTGATCTTGGACTCCTCACCGATCTTGAGCCAGAGGATCAGCAGCGGCACCCAGGCCAGCGACGGCACGGCGCGGATCGCACCGAGGGTAGGGCCCAGCAGCAGGTCGCCGAGCCTCGAGAGGCCCACCAGCGAGCCGACCGCGAGACCGGCCGCCGCGCCCAGCGCGAAGCCGATCAGCACACGTTGCGTCGAGATCGCCACGTGGTGCCCCAGCTGGCCGCGGTCGACGAGGTCCACCGCCGCGTCCCACACCGCCACCGGGCCGGGCAGCTGGTAGGGCGGCACCAGTCCCGCCGCCGTCGTGCCCCACCACAGCGCGAGCAGGGCGACCGGGACGAGGAGCCTCAGCGCGAGCCGCCGGGCGCGAGCGAGACCACCGGGACCCGGCGGTCGCGGGGCGGCGGGCTGCCTGGCGTCGGCCCGCCTGACCTCGGCCCCGGCCCGCACGGCGTCACTCATCCGAGCCCGCCGCCTCCTGCGCGAACTCCGGTGCGAACAGCTCGTCGAGCGCCGCGTCGACGTCCGACTGCGCGGCGACGTCGCCCGACTCCACGAAGATGGGCCCCACGACCTCCAGCACGGCGCGCTGCTCGTCGCCGGGGACCGGGTCGAGGTCGAGCACCGTGCGCTCCTCAATGACCGTGGCCGCGACCTCGGGGTCGATCGAGGCAACCTCGGCGAGCAGCGCGGACAGCTCCTCGGGGTGCTCGACGGCCCAGGCCCGCGCCCTCTCGTAGGCGTCGACCACCGCCTGGGTCACGTCCGGGTGCTCGTCAACGAACTCCTCGCGGGCGTTGAGGAACCCGTAGGTGTTGAAGTCGATGTTGCGGTAGACGAGCCGGTCGCCGGACTCCGCCTCGGCCGCCGCCATGATGGGGTCGAGTCCGGCCCACGCCTCGACCGAGCCGTTGTCGAGCGCGGCGCGGCCGTCCGCGTGCTGCAGGTTCTGCACCTCGACGTCGTCGAGCGGGATCCCGGCCTCGTCCAGCGTCTGGAGCAGGAAGAAGTAGGGATCGGTGCCCTTGGTGGCGGCGATCGAGGCACCCTGCAGGCCGGCGACGTCCTTGATCGTCGAGTCACCTGCCACCACGATCGCCGACCACTCCGGCTGGCCGTAGATGTCCACCGTGCGGATCGGCGATCCGTTGGCGCGGGCCAGGAGCGCCGCCGAGCCTGCCGTCGAGCCGAAGTCGATCGCCTCGGCCCGCAGGTTCTCGTTCGCGGTGTTCGAGCCGTCCGACTGCACCCAGGTGACGTCGACGCCGTCGAGCTCGTCCTCGAGCCAGCCCTGGTCCCGGATGACCAGGCTGAGGGGGTTGTAGGTCGCGAAGTCGACGTTCAGCGTGTCGGTGCTCCACCCGCCGGCGCCGTCGCCGCCGGTCGTGGCGGCGGAACCCTCCCCCGCCACACAGCCGGCGAGCGCGATCGAGACCACCGAGGCGAGGGCCAGGCCGGACATCAGGCCGGCACGCCTCGGGCCGGAGGTCAGGGGGACGCCGTGGGTGCGGTTGCGCATGGGTTCTTTCCTCTCGCTGCCCGACGTCGGTCGGCGGGCTGGGTCTGTCTGGTTCAGCAGGTCGTTCGGCGGGATCCGGGCGGTGGGGCTCAGCTGCCGTGATGGGTGGGCACGCCGAGGCCTTCGAGCAGCTCGGCGCGCAGGTCGGCCAGCACGCGGTCGGCGCGGTCGCGCGGCCGGTCGCCCGGCACGTCGACGATTCGCGCGATGCTGCGCACGGCGTCGTACCGCTCCGCGCCGGGGGCTGCGGTGCCGTGCAGGGTGCGGAGCAGCACCACGCGGTCGGCGAGATAGAGCGCCTCCTCGACGTCGTGCGTGACCAGCACGATCGTGGCGGGCTCCGCGGCGTGGACGTCGAGCAGGAGGTCCTGCATCCGCAGCCGGGTGAGCGCGTCGAGCGCACCGAACGGCTCGTCGAGCAGGAGCACACCCGGGTTACGCGCCAACGCGCGGGCGAGCGAGGCGCGCTGCGCCATGCCCCCCGACACCTGGCGCGGCCGCAGCCCGGCCGACGCGGACAGGCCGACGAGGTCGAGCAGCCCGGCCACCCGTTCACGCCCTGCGGCCTTCGCCGTGCCGGGCGGCAGCCCGAGCGCAACGTTCTGCGTGAGCGTGCGCCACGGGAGCAGGCGTGGCTCCTGGAAAGCGACGGCGGTGCGCGGGTCGGCCCCGACGACGGGTGTGCCGTCGATCGTGACCCGGCCCGACGTCGGTGCGTCCAGGCCGCTCACCTGGCGCAGCAGGGTCGACTTGCCGCAGCCCGACGGCCCGAGCACCGCGACGATCTCGCCCGGAGCCACCGCCAGGTCGACACCGTTCAGCACGTCGTGCCCGGCACCGAACGTGCGGGCGACGCCGTCGAGCCGGACGGGGAGTGCGGCGGTCGTGTCCGAGCCGTCGCGGAGAGCGGGCCGGTCGACCGGTCTGTCGGTGGACTGAGCTGTGGGCAGAACCATCGGTGTCCATCCCTCGTCGGCCGTACGGAAAGGCGGCCCGACATCCGTTGTCAGACGCTTTCGATGGGCCCCATAGAACATGACGATGTATGTGGCATACCAGGGCGTTTCATCATGTGAGACCACGATGTGGACGTCACCGCGGATGCCCGGCCGCTGCCCTGAGCGACTTCTGATGACGTGTGTCAGACCGCGCGAGTACGTTGAACCGGTGACCAAGTCCTATCTCCGGTTTCCCCACATCCACGGCGACCAGGTCGCGTTCGTGGCCGACGACGACGTCTGGCTCGCGCCTCTTTCCGGTGGCCGTGCGTGGCGCCTGACCAGCGACCACGCGCCCGCGACCACACCCCGCTTCTCCCCCGACGGCAGCCGCGTCGCCTACGTGTCGACCAAGGACGGCCACCCCGAGGCGTACGTGATCGAGCTGTCCGACGGCGCCACCCGCCGGCTGACCTGGCTCGGCGGGACCACCACGACGGTGCTCGGCTGGGACGGCCCGGACCGGGTCCTCGTCTCGTCCAACGCCGGCACGCACGAGCGGTCGCTGACCGTGGTGCGCACTGTGGGTCTCGACGGCGCCGTCGAGACCCCGCGCTACGGCGCCGCGTGGGGTGTCGCCGAGCACCAGGGCCCCGACGGGACGCGAACCACCGCCCTGGTCTCGGCGGGCTACCGCACGCCCGCGTACTGGAAGCGGTACCGGGGCGGCACGGCCTCGGTGCTGTGGCTCGACCGCGGCACGGTCGACTGGCAGCGCCCGCTGCCCGACGAGGTCGCGGGCGTCTACGACGCGACCTGGATCGGCGACTCCCTGGTGTTCACGTCGGACCGCGCGGCCAGCTTTCCGGACCACGCCGACGAGCAGGCCAACCTGTGGGTGCTCGACGGCCTCGCCACCAGCACGGAGACGCCGGAGCCCCGCCGGGTCACCACCCAGACCGCGGCCGAGGGCTACGTCCGCGACGCGACGTCCGACGGCACCCGCCTCGTGTGGCACAGCCGCGGCGACCTCTGGCTGCTCGACGAGCTGGAAGGCACCCCGCACCGCATCGACATCACGCTCACCGGTGCGCTGCCGCAGCCGTATCCCGCCGACCCCGAGTCGTACCCGGCACACGTCGACGGCCTGGCCGTCGACAGGACCGGTGACGCGAGCGTGATCGGCTGGCTCGGCACCGCGTTCTGGGTGACCCACCGCGCGGGCCCTGCCCGGGCCCTCGTCGCCGACCCGTCGGTCCGCGTGCGCGAGCCGGTGCTGCTCGGCGACACCGGGCGCGCCCTGGTCGTCACGGATGCACCCCGTGCCACCCCGGAGGGTGAGAGCAGGGAGGATTCCCTCGAGATCCACACCCTGCCCGGCTCGTCCGACGACGCCCCCGCCACGCCGCCGCAGCGTCTTGCGGGCGGGGAGCTCGGCCGGGTGCTCCACCTGGCCGCGAGCCCGGCCGGCGACAAGGTCGCGGCCATCTCGCACGACGGGCGCGTCAGCCTGGTCGCCACGCCCGTCGCGGACCAGGCCGACGGCGCCGCCGTGGCGCCCGGCACGGTCACGCCACTCGGGCGGTCCACGAACGGCGAGGCGGAGTCGCCCAGGTTCTCGCCCGACGGCCGATACCTGGCCTGGTCGAGCCCGACGGGCAACGAGGGCGACCACCACCAGATCCTCGTCGCCGACCTGACCGCCGAGCAGCCGACGGGCGTCCCGCTGACGTCCGGCCGGTTCCACGACTTCTCGCCGGCGTTCAGCGACGACGGCAAGTACCTCGTGTTCCTGTCGAACCGCACGTTCGACCCGTCGTACGACTCCCACGAGTTCGCCCTGTCGTTCAGTGCCGCCACCCGGCCGTGGCTCATCCCGCTGGCGGCCACCGAACCGGCACCGTTCGGACCGAGCACCGACGGATGGCGGCTGGCCAAGGCCGACGAGAAGGACGAGAAAGACGGCAAGGACGGCAAGGAGCCCGGGGACGACGGCTCGACCGACGGTGCCGGCAAGGGTGCGGGCGACACCACGAACGACCGGCCCGAGCCCGCTGCCTCCCCGGACCTCGACCTCGACAACGCCGAGGAACGGGTCGTGCCGTTCCCGGTCACGTCGGGCCGCTACCGTGGGCTCAGCGCCGCCAAGGGTGGCGTGCTCTGGGTGCGGGAGACCGACGACGCCGGTGCGCTCGGCGCCCGGCACGCCGGCGCCGAGAATGAGCCCGCGCGCGACGTGCTCCAGTTCTGGTCCTTCGACGCCCGCAAGGCCACGGACGTCGCCGAGAAGGTGGGCGGCTACGCGGTCTCCGGCGACGGTGAGCGCATCGTGCTCCGCTCCGGCCACGGGCTCAGCACGCAGTCGGCGACGAGCAGGCCGGGCGACGAGGACCCCGGCGCGTTCGACATCGACCTGGCGCGCGTGCGCTACGAGGTGGACCCTCGTGTCCAGTGGCGTCAGATGTTCGACGAGAACGCCCGCATCATGCGTGACCACTACTGGCGGCCGGACATGAACGGTGTCGACTGGGACGGCGTGGTGGCGCGCTGGCGCCCCCTGATCGACCGCGTCGCGACGCACGACGACCTGGAGGACGTGCTCTGGGAGACGGTCGGCGAGCTCAACACGTCGCACGCGTACGTGCGCCGCCCGCACCCGGCGGGCGACACCTCGCGCAGGCTCGGCCTGCTCGGCGCCGACCTCCGCCGAACCGACGAGGGGTGGCGTATCGAGCGGGTGCTGCCGAGCGAGTCGTCGGACCCCGGGGCTCGGTCGCCGCTGCGCGCGCCGGGCGTCGACGCCCGGCCCGGTGACCTGATCGTCGCCGTCGACGGGCGGCCGGTGGACCCCGTCGCGGGGCCGTCGGCCAGCCTGGTCGGCGCCGCCGAGACCCCGGTCGAGCTCACGCTGCGCCGCCCTGCGGGCGCCGGCTCGGACAGCGCCGGTGCGGGCGGCGCCGGTGCGGCCACGGACCGTCGGGTCGTCGTGGTGCCGCTCGCCGCCGAGTCGGACCTCCGCTACCAGGACTGGGTGCGGTCCCGCCGTGAGTACGTGGCCGAGAAGTCGGGCGGACGGCTGGGCTACGTGCACGTCCCGGACATGATGAGCACCGGGTGGGCGCAGCTGCACCGAGACCTGCGGCTCGCCGCGGATTGCGAGGGCATCGTGGTGGACGTGCGGTTCAACGGCGGCGGACACACCTCACAGCTCGTGATTGCCCGCCTCGCAGCACGCGTGGCCGGCTGGGGCGTGGGCCGGCACTACGACCGCCCCAGCCCGTACCCCGACCGTGCCCCGCGCGGACCGGTGGTGCTGGTCACCAACGAGTACGCCGGGTCGGACGGCGACATCGTGAACGCGGCCGCGCAGGCGCTCGACGTCGGGCCGGTCGTCGGTGTGCGGACCTGGGGTGGGGTGGTCGGCATCGACGGCCGCTTCGACCTTGTGGACGGCACCGGCATCACCCAGCCGCGGTACGCGTTCTGGCTCGACGGCAAGGGTTTCGACGTGGAGAACCACGGCGTCGACCCCGACATCGAGGTGCGGCACACGCCGGCGGACTACTTCTCCGACGTCGACCCTCAGCTCGACGCCGGCATCACCGAGGCGTTCCGCCGCCTCGCGGAGCGGCCCGCCGCCGTCCCGCCGGCCCTGCCGGAGCCCCGGGTACGCCGCGCGTAGTCAGCCCCGGGTGGCCTGCACGAACGTGATGGGCCCGAAACGGTGCTCCACCCGGTCCACCTCGCGGGCGTCGGTGAACCCGGCGTCCGCGAGGAGGTGCACCAGCCCGCCGTCGAGGTTGCGGGCGGCGTGCGGGTCGGCCGCCACGGCGGCGTGACCCCGGTGCGCCTCGGCGTGACCTCTCCCGTGGCCCCTCCCGTGGCCGTGGCCGTCGTCGCGGCCGTACCTGCGCCCGCCGTCCGGGCCGCCGAAGTCCGCGATGGTGACCCGCCCGCCCGGGCGAAGGGCACGGAAGGCATCGCGCGCGAAGAGAACACGCCCCTCGTCCGGTACGTGGTGCAGGGCGAGGGCGGAGACGACGTGGTCCAGCGACCCGTCCTCCGTGGGCAGCCGGTCGGCGAAGCCCTGGACGAGGGTCAGCGGGACGCGTCGGCGGCGGGCCTTACGGGCGGCGGTCCGCAGCGCGCCGACGTCCGGGTCGAGCCCGGTGACCCGTGCGGCCGGCTGGGCACGCAGCATCGCGAGGGAGAGGTTGCCCGTACCGCAGCCGACATCGAGCACCGTCTCGCCGGGCGCGACGTCCGCGAGCGCCGCCGCGCGGTCGTGCAGGGGGCGGGTACGTGCGATGCGGGAGTAGACGTCGTAGAGCGGCATGAGCCAGGGCTTGCCCATGCCGGGCAGGAAGTCGCGGTCCCGTTCCTCGGGGGTGCGGGGGTCGAGGATCCGCACTGTCGTGTCGTTCATCCGGGGTGCCTTCCGTCCTGGGTGCGTGCTGCGGGGTGGTCCCGCGGCGGTCGTGCTCCGTCTCCAGCATCGGACGTCCTGTGGTGGGTAGGCAGCACGGAAGTCGGTGGTGATCGCACGATCCTCGGTCGGGTCCGGCACGCCCCCGGTCGAACCCATCGCGGCGAGCATGATCGGAGGCCGACGTGCGGAACCGGGCGTGCGGGGCCGGGCGTGCGGGGCCGGGCAGCGGTAGCGTCGGGGACGTCGCGACGAGGGGGAACAGATGGCGCAGGACCGGGGAAGCTGCGCGAGCGGGGAGGACCGGTGACATGACCACCCCGCTCGCGTCGAGCGACACTCCGGCCGGCTCACGCCCCGGGAGCCGGGTGCGTACGGTGCGCCCCGACGGCACACCGGTCTACCGGCACCCGGCGCGGCCGGGCGTCCCCCCGGTCCAGGTCACCCGGGTCGACGCGGACGTGGAGCACCCGCACCTACCGCCCGACCACCGGCACGCCCACGACTTCCTCGTGCTGGTCCACGTCGAACGCGGCGGGGGCGCGGTCACCCTCGACGGCCACGAGACGCCGTTGCGTGACGGCGACCTCTACGCCGTACCGCCCGGCCAGGCGGTCAGCACCGCCGAGATCGCCGACCTGGCGCACTGCCGGGCGTGGAGCGTGGCCTTCACCCCGGACGCCGTCCCGTCCCTGGCCTCCGTGTCGCCGCTGGCCTGGGCGCACCACCCGCTCCTGGCACTGTTCTCACCCGCACCTCCGGGGACCCCGGGCGGCGGGGCCGTGCGCGCCTCCGTGCCGCCGGCGGAGCGTCCGCGCTGGTCGGCGTGGCTGACCGAGCTGGAGGAGGAGCTGTCGGAGCCGGGCCGGCTCGGCGCGCGGGACGCGGCATCGGCACTGCTGACGCGGATCCTGGTCGGGGCGGCCCGGCTCGCGCCGTCGGCCCCCGTACCGCCCGACCCGCTCGTGACGCGGGTCTTCGACGAGATCGAGGCGACGTTCCGCGACCCGGTCTCCGCGGCCGACGTCGCCCGCGCCCTGGGCTACACGCCCGGCCACCTGACCACGGTGGTCCGCGAGCGCACCGACCGCACCCTGCTCGACTGGATCACCGAGCGACGGCTGACCGAGGTGCGGCGGATGCTCCGCGAGACGGAGCTGCCGCTCGGCGTGATCGCCGCGAGGACCGGGCTGCGCGACGCCACGTACTTGATCCGGCGGTTCAAGGACCGGTACGGCGTCACACCGGATCGGTGGCGGCGGAGCGAACGTGTATGAGTTCACCGGGTCTATCGGCTAGTTTTGGGTCGCGCATCGGAAATATCGATGTGTGCCCCCGCCGAACGGAGTAGTCATCATGTCTCGCAACCGCGCCCTTCTCACGGCCACCGCAGCCTCTGCTGCCCTCCTGGCCCTGACCGGCTGCGGAAGCTCCGGCGAGGCAGGCGGTCCCGGCGAGGAGTTCGGCCTGGTCTCGGGCGACACGCTGACCGTCGCGACCGAGGGCACCTACCGGCCGTTCAGCTACCACGACGAGTCGGGTGAGCTGGTGGGCTACGACGTCGAGGTGGCCGAGGCCGTCGCCGAGAACCTGGGCCTGGAGATCGCCTTCCAGGAGACCCAGTGGGACGCGATCTTCGCCGGGCTGGACGCAGGTCGCTTCGACACGATCGCGAACCAGGTGACCATCACCCCGGAGCGCGAGGACGACTACGTCTTCTCCACGCCGTACACGGTGTCGACCGGCGTGCTCGTCGTCGCGGCGGACAACACCGACATCAAGAGCTTCGCCGACCTCGACGGCAAGACCACCGCCCAGTCGCTCACGAGCAACTGGAAGGACCTCGCCGAGGAGAGCGGCGCGAAGATCGAGGCCGTCGAGGGCTGGGCGCAGGCGGTGGCGCTGCTGGAGCAGGGCCGCGTGGACGCGACGATCAACGACAGCCTGACCTACCTCGACTACGCCAACACCGCGGACGCCTCCGCGATCAAGGTCGCCGCCGAGACCGACGAGGAGTCGCAGTCCGCGTTCACCATGACCCCGGAGCGCGAGGCGCTCGCCACGGCGGTGGACGGCGCCCTGGACGACCTGCGCGCCGACGGCACCCTCGCCGAGCTGGGCGAGAAGTACTTCGGCGAGGACGTCTCGGAGTAAGGCACCGAGCCACACTTCTCCGTCTGACGGCGGGGAGAGGGACCCATGGACTGGCAGCTCATCGCCGACTCGTTCTGGCCGCTCCTGCTGGGCGGCCTCGCGGGCACGATCCCGCTCGCCCTCGCGTCGTTCGCGATCGGGCTGGTGCTCGCGCTGCTCGTCGCGCTGCTGCGACTGTCGCCGAACCGTGTGCTGTCGTGGATCGGCAGGGCGTACGTGTCGGTGATCCGCGGTACGCCGCTGCTCGTGCAGCTCTTCGTGATCTTCTACGGCATGCCGTCGATCGGCATCCTGCTCGACCCCTGGCCCAGCGCGATCATCGCCTTCTCGCTGAACGTGGGCGGCTACGCGGCCGAGGTGATCCGCGCGGCGATCCTGTCGGTGCCCAAGGGGCAGTGGGAGGCCGGCTGGACGGTCGGCATGTCCCCCGCCCGGTCGCTGAGCCGGATCATCCTGCCGCAGGCCGCCCGCGTGTCGGTGCCGCCGCTGTCGAACACCTTCATCTCGCTGATCAAGGACACGTCGCTCGCCTCGCTGATCCTCGTGACCGAGATGTTCCGCAAGGCGCAGGAGATCGCCTCGTTCTCGAACGAGTTCATGACGGTCTACGTGGAGGCGGCCCTGATCTACTGGATGTTCTGCACGGTGCTCGCCGCGGGGCAGAACGCGCTCGAGAAGAGGCTGGACCGGTATGTCGCACACTGAGCCCGTCGACCAGCCCGTGCCGGCCACGCTGCTGAGAGCCCGCGGCATCCAGAAGTCCTTCGGCGACAACCACGTGCTGCGCGGCGTGGACCTGGAGGTCCGGCGCGGCGAGGTGGTCGCGCTGATCGGCCCGTCCGGGAGCGGTAAGACCACCGTGCTCCGCTCGCTCAACGGGCTGGAGACGCCCGACGCCGGCATGGTCGAGCTCGACGGCGGCCCCGCCGTCGACTTCGGCGCCCAGGCTGCCGCGGCGTCCGGTGGCTGGGGCGACCGGCGCGCGGGCGCCCGTCTCGCGAAGGAGAACCGTGCCGCTCTGCGCGACCGGTCGGCCATGGTGTTCCAGCACCACAACCTGTTCCCCCACCGCACGGTGCTGGAGAACGTGATCGAAGGCCCCACGCAGGTCCAACGGTTGCCCCGCGAGACGGCGATCGGACGGGCCGAGGAGCTGCTGGCCCGCGTGGGGCTCGCCGAGAAGCGCGACGCCTACCCGCACGAGCTGTCCGGCGGCCAGCAGCAGCGCGTGGGCATCGTCCGCGCGCTCGCGCTCCAGCCCGACCTCCTGCTGTTCGACGAGCCGACGTCGGCCCTCGACCCCGAGCTCGTGGGCGAGGTGCTGAGCGTGATGAAGGGGCTCGCCGAGGAAGGCTGGACCATGGTGGTGGTGACGCACGAGCTGCAGTTCGCACGGCAGGTCGCGACCGAGGTGCTGTTCCTCGACGGCGGTGTGGTGGTCGAGCGGGGCGCGCCCGGCCGGATCTTCAGCGACCCGGCCGAGGAACGGACACGCCGCTTCCTCGACCGGGTGCTGCACCCGCTGGACTGACCTACGCGCCGACGACCGCCACACGACGGCGCACCGCGTACCCGAGGGCGAAGACGACCAGTGCGGCGGCCGCGGCGACGGCGCCCGCGAGATCCAGCCAGGCCGCGCCGTACGGCAGCAAGGACGCCCCGACGACCGGCGCGAGCGCGATCCCGAGGTACATCGCCGTCGAGTACCAGGACAGGGACACCCCGGCCACGGCCGGATCGACGTCGACCAGGCGATGCTGGATGGGCACGAGCGCCGAGGCGGTCGCCAGGCCCCAGACGCCGAACAGGACGACGGTGCCCAGGTATGAACCCGCCGCGCCGGACAACGCGACAAGGGACACCACCGCGGCGGCGAGCGCCGCGAGTGCGGTCGGCCGGGCACCGAACCGGTCGGTGAGGGAACCGCCCAGCCAGTTACCGACGAGGCCGGCCACGCCGAAGACCAGCAGGAGGGTCGCGAGCGCCGTCCCGCTGCCGCCGGTCACGCCCCGCGTGACCGCGGAGCTGAAGATGTAGACCATGTTGAACGCGGCGGTGAACAACAGGGTCGTCAGGAGCGCGAGCCCGATCCGGGTGTCACGCAGGACCGCGAACCGGGCGAGCACGCCGGGCACCACCCCGGTGGGTACGTCGCGCGTGAGGAGCACCAGGGCCAGGGCCAGCACGGCGGCGAGCGCCGCGAGGACACCGAGGGCGAGGCGCCAGCTACCGAGCTCCGCGAGGGCGGTCCCCAGCGGGGAGCCGACGGCGGTCGCGAGCATGAACCCCAGGCCGACGACGCCGAGGGCGCGACCGCGCTGCTCCGGGGGCACGAGCGTGGGCGCGACCGCCATCGCCACGGGCATCAGCGCGGCGCCACCGAAGGCGGCGACGATTCGGCCGACGGTGAAGATCGCGAGGTCGCCTGCGAGGGCCGAGAGGGCGATCCCCGCGGCGATGAGCGCCATCCCGGAACCCATGAGAACGGCCCGGGACGCCCGCGCGAACAGCACGGAGAACACCGGCGCGAGAACCGCGACGACTATCGCGTACCAGGAGATGGAGTAGCTGACCGAGCTGGTGGTCGCGCCGAGGCCGGTGGCGATCTGCGGGAGCACGCCCGCGATCACGAAGGCGTTGGTACCGACGACGAACAGCGCTGCGGCGATCAGGGCGATTCGGAGATAGGCACCGCGCAGCGAGTAAGATTGTTCGATGAACGTCATACCGTCGAGCGTAGCCGACAGTTCGATAAGTGTCGAACCTTTAGGAGGTCCGGTGCATGGGTGACTTCCCGAGTCCCGACATGGCCGAGGTGGAGCTCGTCGACGTGCTTCGCGCCCTCGGCGACCCGGTACGCCTCCAGATCGTGCGGCGGCTGGGCGACGGTGTGCCGTGTCCCAAGACGCCCGAGGTCTGGGGAGATCTCCATCTCTCGAAGTCGACCATGTCGCACCACTTCCGCACCCTGCGCGAGTCCGGGCTCACCCGGACGGTCGTGCACGGCCGCACGCACACCATCGAGCTGCGCAGGACCGAGCTGGCGGAGCGCTTCCCGGGCCTCATCGAGGCGGTCCTCGAGGAACCCTCGTCCTGAACCACCCCTCATCCCCTTCGAGACCGAGGCTGCTTCGCTTTGAGCCGGCTCCAAGCGAAGCAGCCTCGGTCTCGAAGGGGAGGGCGGCGGGGGGGTTAGCGGGTCACTCCCCCGGGTACTTCAGGTCGATCTGGTTCCGGATCTCGTCCAGGGTGCCCATGATCGCCACCGTCTCGGCACGCGGAAGCAGCGGGCTGTCCAGCTCGCCGGCCGCGACCAGGCGCTCGGCCTCCGCTGCCTGGAAGTGCATGCCGCGACCCGTGACCTCTGCGGTGAATGTCTCGGTCTCTGTGCCCGCGGCGTCGTAGACGTGCACCGTGGCGGGGTTGTACCAGACGGCGTCGATCTCGATGCGGCCCTCGGTACCCAGGATCGAGGCCCGGTTGGGGCCCTTGGTGTCCGATGCCGAGACGGTCGTGGCGACCCGTGCGCCGTCGTACCCGAAGATCGTGGCGACCGCCGCGTCCGCGCCGGTCTCCTTGAACGTCGCGTGCGACTGCACCGTGAGCGGCTCGCCGAACACGTCCCAGGCGAACGAGACGGGGTAGATGCCCAGGTCGAGCAGGGAGCCGCCGCCCAGGGCCAGGTCGTTGATGCGGTGTGCGGGGTCGTCGGGCAGGTCCTGCGTGTGGTCGACCATCACGGTCCGCACCTCACCCAGCACGCCCGACTCGATGATCTCGCGCACGCGCGCCATGTGCGGCAGGAACCGGGTCCACATGGCCTCCAGGGCCACGAGACCCTTCGCCTCGGCGAGGTCCATGACCTCCTTGGCCTCGGCCGCGTTGAGCGTGAAGGGCTTCTCCACCAGCACGTGCTTGCCGGCCTCCAGCACGAGCTTGGCTGCCTCGGCGTGCATGGGGTGCGGCGTGGCCACGTAGACGATGTCGACCTCGGGGTCGTTCACGAGGTCCTCGTAGGAGCCGTGCGCCGTCGGGATGCCGAAGCGGTCCGCGAACGCGCGCGCCTTCTCGAGGGATCGAGACCCCACCGCCTGCACGATGAAGCCGTTGTCGTTCAGGTCTGATGTGAAGCTCGCGGCGATCCCGCCGGCCGCCAGGATGCCCCATCGCAGGTGTGTCATGGGTGCGAGCGTAATACCCCGCCGAAGTAGAACTGTGGCGAGATAGAACCCTGGCGAAGTAGAACGGCAGCTCCGCGCTGAGGTTCTACTTCGCCAGGGTTCTATCTCGCCACAGTTCTACTTCGGCGGATCCAGCGGTGGGTCAGTTGACCTGGATGGTCATGTGACCCTTCTTGCTGTCCTCCGAGATCACCCGGATGGTGGTGCCGGTGCCGGCGACCTTGACCGAGTGGCCGGGGTTGGCCGGGTCGTAGTAGGCGTTCGGGTTGGTGTCGTCGAACGTCGACACGGCCTTCTGCTTGCCCACCGTCAGCGTGGTCAGCTGCTTGGCGGCGATCTCGCGGTGCAGCGACAGCTTGTCGGTCTTCTGCAGGCCGAACGTCGCGTCGAAGGACTGGATGCGGTTACGGGCGATGGTGCCGTCCGACCACTTCAGCGACTTCGCGCGGGCGTCGATCGGCAGGGCCTGGCCGCCACCCGGGTGCTGCGACGTGTTGTTGTCGCCGTACAGGCTGTTCACGTACCAGATCAGCAGGCCGTCCTGGTACGGGTAGTGCTCCACCTTGTTGCTGTTGGTGAAGCTCCAGCCGAAGTTGTACGGGCCGGTCTTCAGCGTCTGGTCGTACCCGCCGTACACGCGGTTCTCGGCCACGTAGTAGTGCGTGTAGCTGACCTCGTACGTGCCGTCGGCACCGACCGGCGTGAAGCCGTCGACGTCCCAGTCGGACGTGTCCGAGAAGTCCTCGGACAGCGCGTCACCCACGGCGACGTCGTCGACCGCGATGCCGGTCTCGTTGGCGCCACCGTCGGTCGTGTAGCGGAAGCGGACCGATGCCGTCTGGCCGGCGTACTCCGAGAGGTCGGCCGTCAGGTCGACCCACTCGCCGCCCGAGGTGCCGGTGATGCCGCCGCCCGGGTTGGTGCCGTTCGGGTCGTCGTCGCTGGACAGGTTGCTCGACAGAGCGCTCCACGAGCTGCCGCCGTCCGTGGAGACCTCCACGAACGCGTAGTCGTAGCCCTCCTCGATGGCGTACTGGACCTTCGCGGTGAGCTCACCGCCCGCCGGGACGGTGAACGAGGGCGAGGCGATCGTGTTGTTCAGGTTGTTGCCCGTGCCGGAGTAGACGAACTCGCCGTCGAACGGCTCGACGCCGTACTCCTCGCCGAGGTCGACCTGCTCGGTGCCGTCCGGCAGGTTGACGATCGCCGCCTGGCTGCGCGTCGTGGCATGGAACGACGGGCCGAGCTTGATCCGCTCGCGGTCACCGGCCTCGACGGTCTCGTAGTCCAGCCAGCCCAGGAACAGCTTCTCGGTGGCGCCCATGTGGTTCGGCGTGGTGCCGATGGTGCCGTCACCGTGGCCCATCCACGAGCCGGAGCTCATGAGGTTCCAGTAGCCGGTGCCGTTCTCGCCACCGTTGGTGTCGTAGTAGTCCGGCAGGCCGAGGTCGTGACCGAACTCGTGCGCGAAGACGCCGAGGCCACCGTTCTCCGGCTCCGTGGTGTAGTCACGGATCCAGACGTCGGAGTCACCGATCTTGATGCCGCCGACCTTCGGGAAGTCGGCCGGGCCGTCCGTGCCGAAGCCACCCTGGTTGACCGACCAGCGGTGCGACCAGATGGCTTCCTCGGGCGCTCCGGCCTCCTCGCCCTCACCGGCGTGGATCGCCTGGAAGTGGTCGATGTAGCCGTCCGGCTCGGCGGTGATGCCGTCGCCGTCCAGGTCGTAGCGGTCCCAGATGTCGAACGACTGCAGGTACGCGTCGATCTCCTCGGCGGTCTTGCCCTGGGCGACCTGGTCCGCGTACCACGCGTCGGCGGTGTCCTGGATGAACCGCGTCATGTCCTCGCCGGACTCGGTGGTGCCGTAGGACGCCGTGCTGTACGGCACGGTGACCCAGTCGGACACGTCGCCCTGCAGGTCGAACCGGCCCGACGACATCTCGTCGTAGACGCCGGCGAACGACTCGCCGTCCTGGTCCTCCAGGCCCGTGAAGAACATCTCCATGAAGTGGTCGCGCGAGAAGTCCGGCTCCCAGTAGGTGGAGTTGTCGCTGCGGACGGGCTCCGGGATCTCGTTGTGCGAGGGACCCGCCGCCGCGTCCGGGTAGCGGTCGTCGACCTCGTCGCCGAAGTCCACCAGGATGCTGAAGAGCTGCGCCGTCTCCTCCACCCCGTACTCCACGTACTCACGCGGGGAGATCTTGACGACCTTCGACTTGTGCTTGCCCTTGCCCCGCGTCTCGACCTTGGCCTGACCGGTGGCGACCATGTCCACGGCGAGCTGTCGCTTCTCGGCCTGCTTCTCGGCGAGCGCGTCCGGGCGGTTGTCCTCCTTGGCCGGAGCCGCCTGCTGCGGCGGCTCCTCGACCGGTGGGGCCGCGGACGCGGTGATCGGTACGACGGCGGCCGACAGCAGCAGGGCTGCTCCCGCGCCGACGGCACAGATGCGTGGATTCATGTTTCCTCCGTGAAGAGAGCGACGTCCGGGGACGAGGAGGTGGTGCGTACGGGCCTCCGGACCTGCTGGACACCTTTGTCCACGCAGGAGGAAACCAGGGAAATATTACGACAATGTTGCCTACGACACACAAGCGGCTCACAGGGTTGGTCCCTGTTGCCCGCCTAGAATCGATTCGAGGCCAGGTACCTTTGTCGTTGTCCGCCGGGCCAGATCGTCGTCCGGGTGAGCCACGCCCGCCGACCAGCCGGAGAACACCATGACCTCGAGCACGCCCGTAGCAGCGAGCTTCGCCGCGCCGCCGGTGAACCAGCGCAGAGCGGCTGCCGCCCTCGTCGCCCTCTCGGTGAGCGCGTTCACGTTCGTCACCGCGGAGAACCTGCCGGGTGGGCTGCTCACCCTCATCGCGCCCGACCTGGGGCGCAGCACCTCCGAGATCGGCCTGCTGGTCACCGCCTACGCCGCCGTCGTGGTCCTCGCCTCGCTGCCGCTCTCGCGCCTCACCCGCCGGTTCCCGCGCCGCTGGGTGCTGGCCGCCACCACGGCGGTGTGCACCATCGGGACCCTGTGGTCCGCGGTCGCGCTCGGTTACGCGGACCTGATGGCGGCGCGCATGGTCACGGCCCTGGGGCAGGCGCTGTTCTGGTCGGTCGTCACGCCGGCCGCGGCCAGCCTGTTCGCCCCCGCCGTCCGCGGCAAGATGATCGCGCGGCTCGCCATCGGCAACTCCCTCGCGCCGCTGCTGGGCGTGCCGCTCGGCACCTGGGTGGGTCAGCAGACGAGCTGGCGCACCGCGTTCCTCGTGTTCTCCGTGGTGAGCCTCGTCGCGTGCCTCGCGATGGTGATCGCCATGCCGAACGTCGACGCCGAGCAGAGCGGCACGGCCCGCGGCACGCACCCCAGCATGCGCCGGTTCGTGGTGCTCATGGCGGTCACGGTGCTGCTCGTGACGGGCGGGTTCATGATGATCACGTTCGTCACGCAGTTCCTGCTGGAGACGGCGGGCTTCCCTGACCGGTATCTCAGCGCGCTGCTCCTGGGGCAGGGCGCCGCCGGCCTGACGGGCACCCTGCTGATCGGCCAGGTGCTCGACAAGCGGCCGTGGCAGACGGTGCTGCTGGCACTCGGCATGCTGACCGGCGCGCTCGTGCTGCTCTGGGCGCTCGGCGACGTCCAGGCCTTCGCCCTGGTCGGCCTGGCGCTGTTCGGCCTGGGGTTCAGCGCGATCCCACCCGCCCTGTCGTTCCTGTCCATGCAGGTCGCGCCGGGCGCCACCGAGTCGGCGACCGCGATCTCGAGCTCCGTGTTCAACATCGGGATCGGCGGCGGGGCCGCCCTCGGGGCGCTGGTGGTCGCCACCGTCGGCGTCGGCACCGTGCCGCTGGCCGGGGCCGTGTTCGTGCTGGCCGCGATGGTGGTGCTCGGCGTGGACCTCCGGGTCAGCGCGCGGCGGCCTTGAGCGTGCCCTCGACCGGCTCGTCGGAGCTGACGATGCACTGGATCGTGCGGTCGTCCAGCTGCTCCCAGGTGTCCTGGGTCGGGTAGAACCCGGTGTAGCCGTACTCCGACTCGTCGTACGAGAGGCCCACGAACTTCTCGAACTCGTCGTAGCACCAGTCGTCGAACGTCTTGTCCACGCTCTTCTTGCCCGGGTACTTGTCACCCTTCAGAGTGGTCTCGGAGTAGACCTCCCCGGTGTGCGGCTCCGCGCAGGGCACCACGGGCACCGTCTCGACCTCGAACTCCTCGCCCTCCGCGGCGTCTCCGTACCCGTCCAGCGCCAGCAGGTCGATGCAGTCACCCTTGATGATCTTGAACGGGTCGGCCTGCGCGGAGGCGGTGATCTCGCCGCCCGGCTCGGTGCGCGGCGCGTCACCGTCGGACAGCAGGTCGTCGAGGGCCGAGCACCCGCTGAGCAGGGTCAACGAGACGACGACCGCTCCGATCAGGCGGGCGGGACGGGCGCTGCGGTTCCTCTGGATCTGCACGACCCCCAGGGTGGGGGGCGTGGGGTCCCGGTGCAAGGCTGTTCACGCGTAGTTCACCCCCTCGGGTTCGTCACGGCTCTACGGTGTCCGGAGCGCACCACGACACCCGACGAAGGAGCGATCATGCGAGCAAGCACACCCGCGCGCCTGACCGGAGCCGCCGCGGCGGCGGCCCTGCTGGCCGGGGCGCTCGTCGCCGCGGCGGGCACGGCGGACGCGCACCCGCGCGGTGACAGGCACCCGACCCTGCGCGCCGCCACCTACAACCTGTCGCTCAACCGCGCGACCGAGGGCGAGCTGGTCGACGACCTCTCGACGGGTGACGACCCCCAGGCGGCGACGGTCGCCGAGGTCATCCAGCACGCGCGCCCCGACGTCGTGCTGCTCAACGAGTTCGACTACTCGGGCGACGCCGACCCGTACGCCGCAGCGGACCTGTTCCGGGAGAACTACCTCGAGGTGCCACAGGGCACCGGCGCACCCGTGGAGTACCCGTACGCCTTCGTGGCGCCGTCCAACACGGGGATCCCGAGCGGGTTCGACCTGAACGGCGACGGGACGGTCGGCGGGGGCGACGACGCCCTCGGCTTCGGCGAGTTCCCCGGGCAGTACGGCATGGTGGTGCTGTCGAAGTACCCGATCGAGCACCGTGCGGTGCGTACGTTCCAGCACTTCAGGTGGCAGGACATGCCGGGCGCGCTCCTGCCGGACGACCCGGCCACCGCGGCTCCCGCCGACTGGTACTCGGCCGACGAGCTGGCGATCCTGCCGCTGTCGAGCAAGTCGCACTGGGACGTCCCCGTGCGGGTGGGCCGGGACACGGTGCACGTGCTCGCCGCGCACCCGACCCCGCCGTCGTTCGACGGTGCGGAGGACCGCAACGGGCTGCGCAACCACGACGAGATCCGGTTCTGGGCCGACTACGTGCGCGGCGGCCGCGCCGCCCGCTACCAGTACGACGACCAGGGACACCGCGGAGGGCTGCGGCCCGGCTCGTCGTTCGTGATCGTGGGCGACTACAACGCCGACCCGGTGGACGGCGACTCGGTCGACGCTGCGATCGACCAGCTCCTGCGCCACCCCCGGATCACCGACCCGCGCGCGACGTCGGCGGGCGCGCCCGAGGCCGCCGCGCTCCAGGCCGGGGCGAACCTCACCCACCGGGGCGACCCCGCGCTCGACACCGCCGACTTCGCCGACACCACGCCGGGCAACCTGCGCGTCGACTACGTGCTGCCGTCCCGCGACCTGCGCGTGCGGGACGCCGGGGTCTTCTGGCCGACCGCCGTCGACCCGCTGTCCCGGCTCACGGGCGTGTACCCGTTCCCGAGCAGCGACCACCGGCTGACCTGGACCGACATCAGGCTCTGACCGCGCCGTGACAGGACCCGGGGCGCCACTTCACCCCGGGTTCTGTCTCACCCCGGTCGGCTCACCGCGGCGTCGACACCCACCGCGGATACGCTTACGCGGTGTCCGACGCACTGACTTCCCCAGCGACCGACCCGTCCATCGAAGAGCCCCCCTTCACGGTGCGCCGCCCCACCGAGCGCACCTTCCACGGCGACACCTTCGTCGACGACTACGAGTGGCTCCGGAGCAAGGAGGACCCCGAGGTCGTCGCGCACCTGGAGGCGCAGAACTCGTGGACCCTGGCGCGCCAGGAGCACCTGGCGCCCCTGCGGCAGACCTTGTTCGACGAGATCAAGGGCCGCACGCTCGAGACCGACCTGTCGGTGCCCTCGCGCGACGGCGACTGGTGGTACTACGCCCGGACCGTCGAGGGCCAGCAGTACCCGATCCACGCCCGGTACCCCGTCGCCGGTCCGGACGACTGGACGCCCCGCCTGCTCGAGCCGGGTGAGCCCGTCCCGGGCGAGCAGGTACTGCTCGACCAGAATGCCGAGGCCGCCGGGCACGACTTCTTCGCGCTCGGCTCGCTCGACGTCTCCGACGACGGCACGCGCCTGCTCTACGCCGTCGACACGGCAGGCGACGAGCGCTACACCCTGCGCGTGCGGGACCTCGCCACGGGTGAGGACCTCCGCGACGAGGTACCGGACACCGCCCCGGGCGCCCTGTTCGCGCCGGACGGCGAGCACATCTTCTACCTCACCGTCGACGAGGCCTGGCGCCCGTGGCGGGTCTGGCGGCACCGCCTCGGCACCCCGGGCACCGAGGACGTGGTCGTTTTCGAGGAACCCGACGAGCGGTACTGGGTGGGTGCCGGGCTGTCCCGCTCCAAGAAGTACCTGCAGATCGAGCTCGGGTCCAAGGTGACCAGCGAGTCCTGGCTCCTGGAGTCGGACAACCCGACCGGCGAGTTCCGGGTCGTGTGGCCCCGCCGCGACGGCGTGGAGTACACGGTGGAGCACGCGGTGCTGCCCGCGGCGGACGGCACCGGCCGCGACGTACTGCTGATCCTGCACAACAAGGACGCCCTGAACTTCGAGCTGGTCAGCTCACCCGTCCCGGCGCCCGGTGAGACCGTGGCCCCCGAGGCGGCGGACGTCGTCGTGCCGCACTCCGAGTCGGTGCGGCTGGAGGGTGTGAGCGCGAGCGAGCGCTACCTGGTGCTCTACTACCGCCGCGAGGCGATCTCGCGGTCGGCGGTGCTGCTGCTGGAGGCGGGTCCGGACACGCTCGACCGCCAGGGCGCCTGGGACTTCCAGGAGATCTCGTTCGGCCAGCCGCTGGAGTCGGTCGGTGCCGGGGTGGGGGTCTGGGAGCAGCCGAACCTCAAGGCCGGCTACACGTCGTTCGTGACCCCGCAGTCCCTCTACCTCTACGACGTCGCCTCGGGTGAGCGTGTGCTGCTCAAGCAGCAGCCCGTGCTGGGCGGGTACGACGCGGGCGACTACGACCAGCGCCGGGAGTGGGCGGTGGCCGAGGACGGGACGCGCGTGCCGATCTCACTGGTCTGGCGCAAGGACAAGGTGCGGTTCGGGGACGGGTCCGGCTCGGTCGGCGACGCCACATCGGCCGACGGCGTGGGCGGGCCCGCCGAGCCCGCTCCGCTGCTGCTCTACGGCTACGGTGCGTACGAGTACTCGATCGACCCGTACTTCTCCGTGCCACGCCTGAGCCTGCTGGACCGCGGCGTGGTCTTCGCCGTGGCGCACGTGCGGGGCGGCGGCGAGATGGGCCGGGCCTGGTACGACGACGGCAAGCTGGCCGCCAAGCGCAACACGTTCACCGACTTCGTGGCGTGCGGCAGGCACCTCGTCGGGTCCGGCTGGACGGCACCGGACCGCCTGATCGCCGACGGCGGCAGCGCCGGCGGGCTGCTCGTGGGCGCTGCCGCGAACCTGGCGCCCGAGCTGTTCGCGGGCGTGCTGGCCGGCGTGCCGTTCGTGGACGCGTTGACGTCGATGCTCGACCCGACGCTCCCCCTGACGGTCACCGAGTGGGACGAGTGGGGCAACCCCCTGGACGACCCCGAGGTGTACGGGTACATGCGCTCGTACTCCCCGTACGAGAACGTGGCCGACGACGCCTCCGGCTACCCCCGCATCCTCGCCACCACGAGCTTCAACGACACCCGCGTGCTGTACGTGGAACCGGCCAAGTGGGTGGCCCGGCTGCAGGCAGCCGGCGCGCCCGCGATGCTGAAGATCGAGATGTCCGCCGGACACGGCGGGGTCTCGGGCCGCTACTCGGCGTGGGAACAGATCGCGTTCGAGCACGCGTGGGTGCTGGACGTGCTGGGCCTCGTGCACCGCTGAGTGCACCGCTGAGTGCACCGCTGAGTGCACCGCTGACCCCGCCGGCTCGTCAGAGCCCTGCCTTGGCCGCGACGACCCGGGCCGCCGCCGCGTCGACCTTCGCGGCGAACGCCGGGTCGTCGTGGGCCGCGCCGAGCAGCGCGTCCACCATGGCGGGCGCGGCGGACGGCTTGGCCGAGGCGAGCACGAGGTCCACCCCGGCGTCGACGGCGCGGACCGCCCGGTTCCCGGCGGGCACGTTCTGCACCTGCACGGCCGCGGACAGGTCGTCGGAGATGATGACGCCGTCGAACCCGAGCTCGCGCACCAGGCCCACCACCCGCGGGCTGAACACCGCGGGCGCGTCCGGGTCGATCAGGCTGTAGGTCGCCGACGACATCATGACCAGGCCGGTGCCGGACTCGATGCCTGCGTCGAACACATCGACCGACGGTGAGTCCGGCCCGGTGACCGTGTCGGTCACGCCTGCGGTGTCGTCGGTGTTGCCGGTGACGCGCCCCAGCCCGGGGAAGTGCTTGATCGACGTCTCGACGCCCGCGTCGCGCTGCCCCTGCGCGAACGCGTCACCGTGCGCGATCACCGACTCCGCGGTGAACCCGTAGTTGCGCTTGAAGAAGCCGATCGGCCGGTTCGACGCCGCCGACCCCTCCTGCACCAGGTCCATCACCGGCGCGAGGTTCAGGTTCACGCCTGCGGCAGCGAGCTCCTCGCCCCAGACCTGGGACCGGGCCCGCAGGTCGGCCGGGTCGAGCTTCGCCTGGTCCACAGCACTGGGGATGGTGCTGAACCCCTGACCGCGCAGCACCTGCACCGCCCCGCCCTCCTGGTCGGTGGCCACGAACAAAGGCTCACGGCCCTGCGCCGCGGCGTCCACGGCCGCGTCGACCAGGTTCCGCACCGGCTTGCGGCCCGCGGAGGTGCGGCCGTGCAGGAACACACCGCCGAGCTTCCGGTCGCGGACCATGTCGAAGGTCGGCTGGAACGGTCCCGCGACAGGCAGGCCCACCATGACGATCTGACCCACCTTCTCCTCCAGGGTCCAGCCGTCCACGAGTGACAGGTCCGGCTCCCCGGGGCCCGGCTGGGGCTGCGCCGTCGGACCGGTGGTCGCGGAAGGGCTCGGCGCGGGCTCCTCGGACGGCGTACCCGACGGTGACGGAGCACCGGACGACGTGACGCTCGGCGAGGGCGACGCCGGACGTTCGCTGGGACTCGACTGCACGGGACCGGCGGCCGACGTCGGGTCGGGATCCGACGTCGGACCGGCGCACCCGGCGACCAGGGCCGTTGTGGCAAGGACCGCGGCGACGACCAGGCTGCGCGGACGAAATGTGCTCATGGACCTCAGTGTCACCCCTGACAGGACCGCACGCGCAATCGGTGGTTGCCTGAGGCAACTCATAGGGCGTCAGCGACCGCCCGGACGAACGCGTCGACGTCCTCCTCCGTGGTGTCCCAGGCACACATCCAGCGCACCTCGACCCGGTCGGGGGTCTCTCCCGGAGCCCAGTCGTAGAACCGCGCGTGGTTCCGCGCGCGGTCCGCCGCCGCCCGCGGGAGCGTCGCGAACACGACGTTCGCCTCGGTGGGGCACGTGAAGCGGACCGCGCCCGCCCCGCCGGACTGATCGACCGCGTCGGGTCCGCCGGGCGCGGTCGGCACGGAAGGCACGGTCGGCACCGACGACTCGAGCCCGGCGCGCAGCCGCGCGGCCATCGCGTTGGAATGCGTGGCGTTGCGCAGCCACAGCGGCGCGCTCTCCCCCGTGCCCGACGTCGGCGTGCCCGGCTCCCCGAGCAGCGCCAGGAGCTGCGCCGACAGGAACCGGGTCTTCGACGCGAGCTGCATCGTGGCCTTGCGCAGGTACGGCACCGCGTCACCCAGACCGCGCGCGGCGGCGCCGTCGGACAGCACGACCACGGCTTCGCCCAGCATGCCGCCGTTCTTGGCCGCGCCCAGGGACACGATGTCGACGCCGACGTCGGTGGTGATCTCCCGCAGCCCGACGCCGAGCGTGGCCGCCGCGTTGGCGAGCCGCGACCCGTCCATGTGCACGTGCAGCCCCGCGGCGTGAGCGGCGTCGGCGAGCAGCTTGAGGTCCGCCGGCGAGTACACCGTGCCGAGCTCCGTGACCTGCGTGAGGCTGAGGACGGCGGGCTGGGCGCGCTGTACGTTGCCGAGGTCCGCCGCGTAGCGGTCCACGGCGTCCGGCCCGACGCGGCCCGCAACACTCGGGACGGCGAGGATCTTGAGGCCGCCCACCCGTTCGGGAGCCCCGTTCTCGTCGGTGTGGACGTGCGCCACGTCGCTCGCGATCACACCACCCCAGCGGGGGGCGGCCGCCATGAGACTGATGACGTTCGCGCCGGTGCCGTTGAGCACGGGAAAGATGCGCGCCCGCTCGCCGAACACCTCGCTCGCCCGCTCCTGGAGCCGGGCCGAGACGGGATCGTCACCGTACGAGACGGCGGCACCGACGTTCGCGGCGGCGATGGCCGCCATGACCTCGGGGTGGACGGGGGCGTAGTTGTCGGAGGCGAAGTGCTGCACGCCGCCATTCTCCCCCGCCCCCTGCCGAGGTGGTCCTCCGGCGAGGTAGCCGTGTGGCGAGGCAGTGCCTACTGCCTCACCACATGACCACCTCGCCGGAGGACTGTCTCGGCAGGCTGGTCAGGACGCCTTGTCGACGTCCTCCGCGAGCGTGCCCAGGTACAGCGAGATCACCTTGGGGTCGGCCTGGAGCTCCCGGCCGGTCCCCGTGTGCGCGTCCTTGCCCTGGTCCAGCACGTATCCGCGGTCGCAGATCTGCAGGCAGCGCCGTGCGTTCTGCTCCACCATGACCACCGAGACGCCCGCCTTGTTGATCATGCGGGTGCGCAGGAACGTCTCGTCCTGACGCACCGGCGAGAGACCCGCGGACGGCTCGTCGAGCAGCAGCACCGACGGGTTCATCATGAGCGCCCGGGCCATGGCGACCATCTGCCGCTCACCACCCGACATGGCGCCGGCGCGCTGGTTGCGCCGCTCGCCCAGCGTCGGGAAGAGGTCGGTGATGAACTCGAAACGCTCCTTGAACGACTTGGGGCGCAGGAACACCCCCATGCGCAGGTTCTCCTCGACGGTGAGCGAGGGGAACACGTTGTTGTTCTGCGGCACGAACCCCACGCCACGGGCCACCAGGCTGTTCGCCTTCATGCCGGTGATGTCGTCCCCACCGAGCGTGACCGTGCCCGAGTGGATCTTCACCAGCCCGAAGAGGGCCTTGAGCAGCGTGGACTTGCCGGCCCCGTTGGGACCGATGATGCCCACGAGCTCACCCTTGGCCACCTCGATGGAGCAGCCCTGCAGGATGTTGACGCCGGGGATGTACCCCGCCACCAGGTTGTCGGCGTGCAGCAGACGTTCCGGTGCCTTCGCCCCGGTCGTGACGGCCTCGGCCGTGGTCGCATCGCTCATCGCTTCTCCTCCTCGGCCTCGAGCCGGGCCAGCACTGCGGGGTCGAGCAGCGCATCGTCCCCGAGGTCGGTGTCGTGGTGGGCACCGAGATAGGCGTCCACGACGGCCTGGTCCTGCATCACGCTGTCGGGCGGACCCTCTGCGACGATGCGCCCCTCGGCCATGACGACCACCCAGTCCGAGATGTGTCGGACGGCGTGCATGTCGTGCTCGACGAACAGCACGGTCATGCCCTCGTCGCGCAGCGCCTGCACGTGGTGGAGCAGCGACTGCACCAGTGCCGGGTTCACACCGGCCATGGGCTCGTCGAGCATGATCATGGTCGGGTCGGTCATGAGCGCCCGAGCCATCTCCAGCAGCTTGCGCTGGCCACCCGAGAGCGACCCCGCGAAGTCGTCCTTCTTCTGCGCGAGGTTGAACCGCTCGAGGATCTCCAGCGCCTTGTCCGTGTTGCGCTTCTCCACGCCCGACCACAGGGGCCGGAACAGGGAACCGAACAGGTTCTCGCCGGGGTTGCCCGGCGCAGCCAGGAGCATGTTCTGCAGCACGGTCAGGCGCGACAGCGCCTTGGTGAGCTGGAACGTGCGGACCATGCCGGTACGAGCCAGCTTCGCGGCGCTCGTCCGGGCGATCGGTCGCCCCTCGAACTCCCACGTGCCCTGGTTCGCCTTGTCGAAACCGGTCAGGAGGTTGAAGAACGTGGTCTTCCCCGCGCCGTTGGGCCCGATCAGTGCGGTGATGGCACCGCGCTGCACCTCCAGGTGGTCCACGTCGACGGCGGTCATGCCGCCGAACCGGCGCTGCACACCGCTGGCCGTGAGGATCGTGTCCGGCTTGGCGACGCCGACCTTGGCCTCCACGGTGCTCAGCGTCTCGGTCACCTTCCTGGCGGCCGCGCTGCGCTCCGAGTCCGCTTCCACGGCCTCGGCCGCGGCAGCGGAGCCGATCAGCCCGGCGTCCTCCGCCGGCTCGACGGTCTCGACCGGTCCGGCCGTCTCGACCGGCTCCACCGTCTCGACGGGTTCAGCAGTCTCGACCGGCTCGCCAGCCGTGTTCTCGTTCTTGTCAACGGACATCGAAGGCGAGCTCCTTCTTGTTACCCAGGATTCCTTGCGGCCGGAAGATCACGATGCACATCAGCGCGACGCCCACCATGAGACCCGCGAGGTGCTCCACGTTCTCCGCAGGCATGACGTCGCTGAGACCGGCACGCATACCGGTACGGAGCAGCATGTACACGAAGAAGAACAGCATCGAACCCAGGACCGGGCCCCACAGGGTGGCCGCACCACCGAGCAGCATCACGGTCCAGACGAAGAACGTCAGCGTGCGGCCCATGTTGTCCGGAGCCACTGATATGGGGAGCACGAACAACATGCCCGCCAACGATCCGGCGACACCGCCCAGGACCAGGGCCTGCATCTTGTAGGAGAAGACGTTCTTGCCGAGCGCGCGCACGGCGTCCTCGTCCTCGCGGATGCCCTTGAGCACCCGTCCCCACGGGCTGCGGGTGATGAGCCAGACCAGCAGCACGGCGATCAGCACCACGCTCCACGCGAAGATGCGCGTCCACCAGGAGTCCGAGCCGTTGTGGATGTACTCGAGCGGCCCGATCGCGGTGCGGCCGTCAGGCAGCGGCGACAGGTCCTGGAACGAGCCCTTGTAGGCGGTACCGGCCAGACCGGACGCACCACCGGTGTACTCCGCCCACAGCGTCGACCGGCCGGCGAAGCGGATGATCTCCGCCGCCGAGATCGTCACGATCGCCAGGTAGTCGCCCCGCAGCTTCAGTGTGGGGATACCCAGGACGAGGGCGAGCAGCGCACCCGCCGCCGCCGCGATGAGGAACGCCAGCCAGAACGGCGCACCCTCGATCGTGGAGATGGCGAACCCGTAGGCGCCCATCAGCATGAAGCCGGCCTGGCCGATGTTCAGCAGCCCGGTGTAGCCGAAGTGCAGGTTGAGGCCGATCGCCGCGAGCGCGTACGCCGCGGTGGCGGGCGCGACCAGCTGAGCGAGCGCCTGGATGAGAATTCGAGTCAGTTCGTCCATGACGATTCTCCTTTCAGCCGACCCGCACCGCGCGGCCGAGGAGGCCCTGCGGCCTGATCAGCAGCACGAGGATGAGGATCAAGAGGCCCGACGCGTACCGGAGACTGCTCGGCATGCCTGGGATGAGGGTGGACATCTCGACCACGAGGCCGATCACGATCGATCCGGCCAGGGCGCCGAAGGCGGTGCCCATACCGCCGAGCGTCACGGACGCGAACATGAGGAGCAGCAGGATCATCCCGAGGGTCCACGTGAACGACCCGAACGAGATGGCCAGCAGCATGCCGGACAGACCCGCCAGGCCGGTGGACATGGTCCAGACGATGCGCACGATGCGGTCCGGGTTGATACCTGTGGCTGCGGCGAGCGCGGTGTTGTCGGACACGGCACGTGTGGCCCGCCCGATCCGCGTCTGGGTCAGGAACCACGCGATGGCACCGATGACAACCAGCGCCACGAGCATCGACAACCACGACGCGGCGCTCAGGGTGATCCCTGCGATCTCCACCGGTCGGGCGTTCTGCGGCAGCACACGCTGCGAACGACCGCCGATGAACATCTGGATCACGTACTGCAGGGACATCGACAGGCCGATGGTCACGATCATGAGCTGCATGACGGGGGTTCCGCGCTTGCGCAACGGCCCCCACAGCACCACGTCCTGGAACCACCCCGTGGCCGCACAGATGATGATCGTGGCGAGCACGGCCGCCCAGACGGGCAGACCCCACCAGTTGACCGAGATGAATCCGAGCAGTGCGCCCAGCGTCACCTGCTCACCGTGCGAGAAGGTCGAGATGCCCGTGGTGCCGTAGATGAGGCTGAGCCCCACCGAGGCGAGCGCGAGCAGCAGGCCGAACCGGATGCCGGAGCCGAACTGCTGCCAGACCTGGCTGAACGCGGGCCATCCGGAGACGTTCTCGGTGCTGCCGTCCGCACCGATGCCGCCGGCTTCGACGGCGGCCTCGTCGCCGTCGCCTCCCGTGGCGGTCTCCGACGGCTCCGTGGCGTCGCCGGTCGCCGCAGGGGCCGAGCCCTCGACGATGCGGAACGCGCCGCGCGCCGTCGAGCCCGTCTGAGCGACGACCTGGCGCTCCGGGACGTCCGAGCTCATGCCGTCGGGCACCGTGGCCGGGTCCAGGGTCAGGGTGTAGCGGCCCACGGTGGGTACCGCCACGGACACCGGGCCGTCGGTGGAGGTCACGACCTCCTCGAAGTCGGTACCCGTGATCGTCACCTCGATGCCGGGTACGGGGTCGTTGTTGGTGTCGAGCACGATCGGGGAGACGCACGCCGTCGTCCCGTCGGGGGTGCAGTCGGTCGCGACATCCGCACTGGATGCAAAGGCCGGTGCGGCGAGCATCGCCGCACTCGCGGTCAGGGCCGCGAGCAACGCGACGACGACGGCGAGCACTCGCCGCGCCGCGGACGCGATTGGTCGGTCGGCTTTCATGTGCCGGGTCCTCCGTGGTGTCAGGGGCAGGTCCCGGGGTTCTCCCGGTTCCGTCGTTCTCCCCGTGATGTAGCAGCCCTGAACGGGCCGTGTATCGCAAGGGTTTGCACAGCGTGCCGGAAGTGTAGCCGTGCTTTGTGTCACATCCGCCGGGGCTCTGTCACACGGAAGCGCTAGCATCCGGATCCGCTCAGCCCGGGGGACGAAGCCCCTGGGCGAGACGCGACGACGGCCCGGTCGCCCTCCGCGCGGAAGGCGATCGGGCCGTCGTCGTCAGGTGGTCCCCGACCGTCGCCGGCCGGTCAGGACAGGGTCGCGAACTACTCCGCGACCTCGCCCTCGATGGCCCTCGAGAAGACGTTCACGTTGTTCCCGTCGTACTCGTAGACGCCGATGAGGGCGGACGTCGGGTCGTTCTGCTCGTTGAGCGGGCCGACGCCGGACTGGCCCTTGTAGTGGATCTCGTCGCCGGCCTCGAGCGCCTCGACGCCCTCCTCGAAGGAGGTGACCTCGGTGCCACCCTCGGCACCGGAGACCGCCCGGATGTTCTCCGAGATGGTGGCGCCGTCGGTGCCCTCGCCCCGGACAGCGGCCAGCGCTGCCAGGATCACGGCGTCGTAGGACTCGGGCGCGTAGGAGAAGTCGGACAGCTCCTCGCCCTCGTTCTCCTCGTACCAGCCGCTCACGCGGTCCCGGAACTCCTCGGGAGCCTGGGCACCGGGGATGGTGCCGACCACGCCCTCCAGCGTGCCGGCGTCGAAGTCCGGCTCGTACGACGCCGTGTTGCCGTCGCAGAAGTACGTCGTGCCGTTGAAGTCCCAGTTCTGCGAGGTGAGCTCCGAGACGATCGCCTTGGTCTCCTCGAACGCGATGACCGCGATGGCGTCGGGCTTGGACGACAGCACATCGGTGACGATCGAGGAGAAGTTGCTCTCGCCCGGGGGGAACTCGTCGCCGCCGCCGGTCGCGCCGTACACGACCTCGCCGCCGCCGGCCTCGATGGCCTGCTGGATGTTGTCGCGCAGACCGTTGCCGTAGGCCTCGTCCTGGACGATCATCGCGACCTTCTGGTGGCCGCCGTCGAGGATCAGCGAACCGAGGGCCGCACCCTGGACGGTGTCCGGCGGAGCCGTACGCGTGAAGAAGTCGCTCGCGCCGGAGAGGTCGGTGGCCGTGTTGGCCGGAGAGATCTGCATGACGCCGGCCTCGGTGAACTGGTCCACCACGTTGAGGCTCACGGCCGACGAGGCGGCCCCGATGACTACCTGGGCGCCCTTGCTGATCAGGTCGGTAGCGGTCTGCTGCGCGACGCTGGTGTCAGTCGTGTCACCGGAGTCGCCCTGCTCCATGGTGACGTCGTTGCCGAGCACGCCGCCGGCCGCGTTGATGTCGTCGATCGCCAGACCGACACCGGCGACCTCGGGCGGGCCGAGGAAGGCGAGCGTGCCAGTGAGCGGGAGGATCGTGCCGACGATGAGCGGATCCTGCGACGCGGCACCATCACCATCGCCGCCGGACTCCGTGGTGGTGGAGCAGGCCGCGAGGCCCACGCTGAGGACAGCTGCGATCGCGAGACCGCGCGCCGCCGTGGAACGTCGAATCATTCTGCTGTTCCCCTTCGAGCGGGAGTGAACCTGACGCGGCGACTTGCCTCGTCGTGGCGATGAACGTAGTCACACTCTGTGTCACCAATGTGTCTAGTCCGTCACACCGACTCGATCGTTACGAGGATGTTACTCAGGCGGGTGATGTCCCAGGAACAGGGCGAAAACTGGGCTCGAAAGGGCAAGTGGGGGTCCGGCGGCCAGCGGTGGCGTCGCGCCCGGCAGGCGTCTGTCACGCGCGCAGGGAACGAGATTCACCCGTGCCATACGTGGCGGCGGAGCACCGCTGACCGGGTGTCACGCCCGGCTTGTCGGCCCGGCCGCTGGTGCACGGCTTCTGGTCACGACGACGTCGGCACCACCGTTCAGGGTGCGGACCGAATGCCGATGGCAGCGTTCGTACCTGCCGTTGTCAGACCGGCTCACACACCGGCGACGGCGGCAGAACGTCGGCTCGAAGACCCTCTGGAGGCAACTCACTCAAGATTGATCGGGCTTTCCTCGCTCTGGGCAGGTACAGTGGCTGATGTTGCAGTGCCTCGATCGTTCTTCCGTGAGATGACGACGACACCGTGATTAATGCGATCCCGACGGTCGGGGTCGTCGCCTCTTGCAAGGAGCAGTACATGGCATTCGGAACCGTCAAGTGGTTCAACGCCGAGAAGGGCTTCGGGTTCATCGCACCCGAGGACGGTGGGCAGGACGTGTTCGCCCACTTCAGCGCGATCCAGTCGGACGGCTACCGTTCACTGGAGGAGAACCAGCGCGTCGAGTTCGACGTGAAGCAGGGCCCCAAGGGCCTGCAGGCGGAGAACATCCGCCCGATCTGATCCCTCAAACTTCGCAACCACCGCGCTGAGCTCTCGGAGCTCGTCGCAGGTTGTACGACGTCGGCCCGGTCACCTTTCGAGGTGACCGGGCCTTCGCCATTCTCCGGTCGATCCGACGCCCCGATCCGGAACCGTGCGGCCGTGCCGGGCGTTCCTCACGTGCACCGTCACCTACGAAGGACGAGATCATGGGCTTCCTCGACCGACTGCTTGGCCGCGAGCCGCGCGAGCAGACCCCCGGCATGTATCAGGGCGGCAGAATGCCGCGCCAGCAGTACGGGCAGACTCCCGCGTACGGCACGGCCCCCGTCTACGGCTCGGCCGCCAGCACCGGCCGCAGCGAGGACGAGGTGGCGATCGAGCGGTACCGCTACCTGCTCCGCACCGCGCCCCCGGAGCGGGTCGAGGAGGCGCACGCCGAGGCGTTCGCCCAGCTCACCCCGGAGCAGCGCAACCAGGTCCTGGGTCAGCTCAGCGAGTCCGTCCCGGCGAACGAGCGCGCGACGTCGGACGACCCGCGCGACCTGGCCCGCATGGCCACTCGCGCGGAGATGCGCAACCCCGGCACGCTGGAGCGCAACTTCGGCCAGAGCCGCGGTCCGGGCTTCGGCACCATGCTGGGGGCGAGCATGCTCGGCACCATCGGTGGCATGGTCATCGGCTCGGCGGTGGCGGACATGATGTTCGGCAGCTCGTTCGGCGACCCGGCGCAGGACTTTGCCGGTGGCGAGGAGGGCGGCGAGGCAGGCGGGGCCGAGGAAGCGGGCGGCGACCCGGGCGCCGAGCAGGTCGAGGCCTCGGGCGAGGACGCAGGCGGCGGCTTCTTCGGGGACTTCGGTGGCGGTGGCGACTTCGGCGGCGACTTCGGCGGCGGCGACTTCTAGTCACCGCCGGCAATCACCCGCCGATGAGGCGCAGGAATCCGCCGAGCTCCATCAGGTGGCGGACACCGTCGGCCTCGAGGTCGCCGGGCAGGTAGTCGGTGAGCCGGGGCGACGAGACGACGACGGCCTGCCACTGCGCCCGCGAGACCGCCACGTTGATGCGGTTGCGTGACAGCAGGAACCCCATGCCGCGGGAGACGTTCTCGGGGCTCGAGGCGGCGAGCGTCAGGATCGCCACCGGCGCCTCCCGCCCCTGGAACATGTCGACCGTGCCGACCGGAACCTCCCCGAAGCCGGCGGCGTGCAACGCCCGGCGCACCAGGTGCACCTGTGCGTTGTACGCCGCGACCACCAGGATGTCGCTCGGCGCGAGAGGGCGTGGCGGACGGCTGCCGCCCGGGGCCCAGGTGCGGCCGATCGCGCCCTGCACCCGGCGGACCACCTCGTCCGCCTCCTCCGGCGAGGACGTCGAGCGACCCTCGTGGGCGACCGGTGCATGCACCACGCCAGGTGCCACGCCGTCGAGCGACCGCTCGGTGGTGACCGGGTGGGCCGAGAGCCGTCCGGCGTAGGCGAGCTGCGACACGGCCGTGCAGACCTCGGGGTGCATGCGCCACGACTCGGGCAGCAGGTAGCCCAGCCCGTCGGGCAGCACGGCGCTGCCGGCGGCCAGCCATGCGAGGGCCGACTCGTCCACGGGTTCCGGATGTCTGCCCTGGCTCACCTGGGGAAGCTGCTGCGGGTCGCCGAGCAGCAGGAGCCGTTCGGCCGCACGCCCCACTGCGATCGTGTCGGCGAGCGAGAACTGGCCTGCCTCGTCGATCACGAGCAGGTCAAGCCCTTCGTCCGGCCAGCGCTCGTGTGCGAAGTCCCATGCCGTGCCGCCCACCACGCAACCCCCCGCGCTGCTCGCGGCCCAGTCCGCGAGCCGATCGCTCGGCATCTCCTGCCAGGGCGGGGCGGGTCGCCTCTCGGCACCTTGCGCCCGCTGCTTCTTCGCCACCAGCTCGACGGGTACGCCCGCCTTCTCGACGACGGCGCTCAACATGTTCTCGACGGCGGAGTGCGACTGGGCCACCACGCCCACCCGCCATCCGGCGCCCACCAGCTTGGCCACGACGTGCGACCCCACGTGCGTCTTGCCGGTGCCGGGCGGACCCTGCACCGCAAGGTAGGAGTGGTCGAGCCGTTCGACCGCCGTGAGCACCGCCGACTCGAGGTCGAGTCCGCCACCACCGGTACCAGGCTGGGGCAACGCCACGTCACCCCGTTCTGAGCCCGTCGCGGGTTCGGTCAGCCGCGGCGGGCGACGACGTAGCAGGTCGACGGCAGCGCCGTCGGGCAGCGAGCGGTCCCTGATCCACAGCTCGAGCGCACCGCGGGCGGCCTCCTCGACGGCCCGTTCCTGCGCATCGTGCGCGGGCCCGCAATGGGGCGCGAGGGCGACGGGTGCCTGGTCGTGCGGTTCGGCCCCGCCGGAGAGCCGCTCGCGCAGCACCACGACGTCGTGTCCGCGAGGCACGTCCTCCTGTTGGTCACCGGGCCTCCGGACCTCGACGATCGTGCCGCCGGCATGCTCGCCTCGCACGGCCCGAGCCTCCAGCTCACCGACGACCGGGGGTACCGGCGGGTCGTACAGGACGTGCACGGTGTCGCCGACGCCGAGGTCGGACCCCTCGATGCGCGAGCCGTCGAGCATGCGGCCGACCAGCTCGACCTCCCGGGACGGGAGCCGGTCCCGTCCGACGACACCCCAGTTCCGCAGCACGGCCGAACGTTCCACGTGGAACGTCGACCTCCGGCCGGGCCACTCGTCGAGGGGGAGCTCCAGACGCGCGAAGTGTTCCAGCCAGAACGGCTTCTCCTCCCGCTGGTAGTAGCCCACGGCCGCCCCGAGGAGGGCCAGCGCCTGCACCTCGAGCGACCGCTCGCCCCGGTTCTCGCCGACGCGCGCCGAGATCTCGGCGACGAGCGCCAGCCGGCGGGCGCGTGCCTCGCGCCGGGCCGCTGCCCGCGGGCTCTCCTCGCGGGGCAGGGCCTGGGTCTCGACAGGCTCGACCGCCGAAGGGACGGGCTCGACCGGCGGGTGGGCCGGCGCAGCGGTCGCGCGGGCGAGGCGCAGCCAGTCGAGCAGGCGGAGAGTCGACCGGCAGTCGTACTCGTTGTAGTCCAGGATCCGCTGCCTCAGCCCGGCCGCCCGGTCGTCCCCGTCCGCGGCGAGCTTGGCGTACTCGGCGTACTCCGTGACCGACGCGGTGGCGCTCGTGACGCCCTCTCGCGACGGGTCGTCCTGCATGTAGAGCGGTTCGAGCTTCTTGATGGACTTGGACCGGTTCGAGATCCGCAGGCACGAGCGCACCACGGCGTAGAGGTCGACCAGCACACCGTCACGCAGCAGCTGATCCACCTCGTCCTCGTACACGCCGTGGCGGGCCGCGATCGAGAGCAGGTGGGTCTTCTCATAGGCCGCGTAGTGATAGACGTGCAGGTCGGGGTACGTGCGTAGCCGGTCGTGGAGGTAGTCCACGAAGCCGATCAGCGCGTCGCGCTCCCCCGTCAGGTCGTCGGCCCACAGCCCGTGGAAGGGCGGCGTCCCGTCGCCCGGACCAGGGCGCTCCACCCAGCCGAAGAGGTAGTCGAGGCCCATGGCCGGTGCCTGGTCGTCACCTGGCAGGCGCGCCTCCTCCCACAGGGGGTCACCCTCGAAGTCGAAGAACACGTCACCGGGGCTCGGCGGCGGCAGCCGGTCGATCCCCTCGGTGGCGGTGAGCTGCCAGCGCAGCCGTGCGTCGGGCCGGTCCGGATCGACGCCGTCGGGCAGGTCGTCGAGCGCGACGGAGCCGTCACCCTCGTCGAGGCCGAGCTGGAGGCGAGCCTGGGCACGCAGGTCGGCGAACCGCCCGGCGGCCATGCCGGCGGGCGGCTCCTCGGCGGCCGCCAGGGCATCGATCGTGGTGAGCCCGGCGGCCGACAGCCTCGCCCGCTGCGCGCCGTACACCCCGCCCACGAGCAGGACGTCGCGGCTCCGGGCGGCAGCTTCCGCGCAGTCGGGGCAGCTTCGGAGCTTGCCGCAGGCCAGGTACCGGTCGTCGCCCCAGGTCACCGGGGAGTCGTCGGCCACGTGGGTGTCCAGGATCTCGAGAAGGCGGGTGCGCCGCTTGCGGAAGACGGGCAGCAGGTCGGCGAGCCGGTGCGAGGTGGTCTCCCCGGTGCCCAGCACGAGGTGCACCTCGTCGGTCGGGTCGATCCTTGCGTCCATGAGCTGGTCCGCGTAGGCGGCGAGCTGGAGCAGGGCGCGGACCTTGGTGCGTCGTGCCAGCTTCGAGTCGTGCACCGCGTACCGCGGTGACCCGGCGCCGGGGGCCATCTCACCGAGCGGGTCGTGCACCAGGAAGTCGGCGCGGCCGTGGAACCGGCCGTCGAAGAACGAGGCCTGGTAGACGACGTCGGCGCCCTGCTCCATCGCGGCCAGCGTGCGGGCGTGCGCGTCGACCAGCTCGTCGCGGGACATCCGCCGCGCCGGCGCGACCTCGACCACGCCGCCGGGCCGGGCGCCGTCGGCCGGGCCGAAGGTGCGCAGGTGACCGTCGAGCACGCGGCGTTCGTGGTCCTCACCGAGCGCCGCCGTGCGGGCGAGCATCTCGTCCTCCTCCCGCACGCGGCGCGGGCTGCGACCGAGCAGCTCGTCGAGGCGCCGCAGCAGGCGGAACTCGCAGTCACCGGCAATCACCAGATCGCTCGCCGAGTGCACGAGGGTGCTTGCGTCGTCTCGCTCCAGGAGGAACATGCCTCAGGTCTACCAGTGACCCCTGACACAGGCGCGCTACTGTCGCTCTCACAGGCGGTAGAAATGTCCGGTTCGAGCCCTGGTTCTGGCGCCGACCCGCCCGGATGGCCGATAGTGGGGCCGACCGTATCGAAGGAGTAACCATGCCCGTGCGCTTCAACCCGCCTCCGGGTTGGCAGGTGCCCCCGGGATTCCGACCCGACTCCACCTGGGCTCCCGACCCGTCGTGGCCCCCGGCCCCGCCCGGGTGGAACTACTGGGTGGACCGGCCCGACACTCCCCCGCAGGGTGGTGGGAACGGCGTCCCGGCGCCTCCCGCACCGCCCGTCTCCGCCGCACCACCGCCTCCGGCCGGAGGCGGACAGGCGATCAGCGCCGATACGCGGACCGTAGCGATCCAGGTGATCGACGCCCCCGGCAGCCGTCCCGTCTCCGGACCGGTGCCCGGTCCGTCCGCACCCCCGTCCGCGGCTGCTCTGTCGCCCGCGGACGCGATGGGCTCGACCATGACCATGGCGCCGATCAACGCGCCCCTGGCACCGCCGCGTCCGGGTTCGGGCCCGCAACCCGTCTACCCCCCGCAGCCTGCGGTCGGGCCCCCGCCCCCGCCCGCCGAGGCGCCGCGCAAGGGCCCGACCACGGGCGTGCTCGCCGCGCTGAAGAACCTCGGCAGCAAGAGCTCGGCGCCGCCGACGGCGCCGCCGGGTCCCGGGCCACGGCCTGGCGCAGGACCGGGGCCACTGAGCATCGACGACGCGACCCGGCCCGAGCAGCGTGGTCCGGCTCCCGCGGGTGTCGTCCCGGCGGGACCGCGCCCTGGCGGCCGCCAGGGCGGGCCGCGCCCGCCGGGCGCCGGCCTCATGATCGCGATCGGCATCGCAGGACTCGCCCTGGGCGTGATCATCGGCGTCGTGATCACCGCCGGGCAGCAGGCGGACGCGAACCAGGCGATCACCGACGCCCAGAACATCACGGCGAAGATCGACGAGCAGAACGCCGAGATCGAGGCGCAGCAGGCGCAGGTCAAGTCCCAGCGGGACGAGGTGGCCAAGCGCGAGCAGGAGCTGGGCAAGCGGGAGGCTCAGCTCAAGGAGCGCGAGACCGCGCTCGAGCAGCAGGAGCAACAGCTGCAGCAACAGCAGCAGGAGCAGGACCGGCACGAGCAGGAGAACGACCACGGCAACGGGAACGGAAACGGGAACGGGAACGGCGCGGTCTTCTACTGGAACTGTGACGCCGTGCGTGCCGCGGGTGCCGCCCCGCTGTCGAACGGCCAGCCGGGCTACATGCCCCACCTGGACCGCAACGGCAACGGCGTCGCCTGCGAGGACGGTGAGTAGCCGGAGGGCGTGACACCGGCACTCCGCGCACAGAAATGAGCGGGCCGTGGCAGATCCCCAGATTCTGCCGCGGCCCGCTCGTGTGTTCCCGGCCCACGCCATCTCCCCAGACGAGACGTGGGCCGGGAAGTCTTCCTAACCCCCGAAGAGTCCTTCCAGGAGTTGACCGAGACCGAGGGGATCCTCTTTCTCGGGAGCTGGTGTGGGCTTCTGGCTCGGCGACGGGCTGGGCGACGTGTCGTCACCGGGCGGGGCGCCCTCGGCCGACGCGTGCTGCATCGCCTCGCTCAGGTCGATCAGGCACAGCCGCCAGACGTCGGCGTCGACGCCGTCCGGCGCCTTCCAGAACGACTTGCCGGTGAGCTGCGGCGGCGCCGTCCACCCCGTGCCCGTGCGCCGGGCGACGCAGGTCTCCATCGCAGCGACCTCGTTCGCCTCCGCGTTCTCCACGAGCATCGGGGCGAGCTTCGCGACCATCGGTGCGGGCGCCGCGGCCCGCGGGGCGTCGACCTTCTTGCCGGCGACGTCGTGGATGACCGCGCAGTCGGGTGACGTGCTGCGGCACCACGAGGCGCTCCACGTGCCCTGGTTGGCGTAGATGAACCCGCGCGGCTCCGCCGTCTCGCGGTCCACCTGCAGCACCCGCATCCACACGCTGCCGTCGTCGAGCACGTCGAACGGTGTGACCCGGAGCGACGTACCTGCCTCGGGCGCCTCGGTGCCCGGTGCCGCGGACGCCCCCTGCGCGTCCGCGGCACCATCGGTCAGCGGGGCATCGAAAACCAGGTGCTGGTCGCCCTCGGTCGCCGCGGACGAGAAGCCGAACACGAGCGCCGGGCCGCCGGCGGCCGGCAGCACCATGGCGTCGGAGGTGACCCCGCGCCAGAGCAGCGTCCCGCCGAGGTTCCCTGCCCGGAGGTTGTCGAGCGCGACGTCGTTGCCCGCCAGGAGCTCCAGGTCCGTGGCGCTGTGGCGCCCGTCGATCGTCGCCAGGGTCACCACCGCGAGGTAGCGGTCGCCACCCCCGGCCTCCAGGCCCAGGTCGAGCACCACGGTGTCGGCGTCCACACGGTAGGTCGCCGGGTCGGCCACCGTCCGCACGCCGGGCGCGAGGTACGCGAGCCGTGTCCCCGGGTCCGACGACGGGATGTCGGTGGGTGACGGTCCGGGTGGGTCGACGTCGACCTCGTCGTCCAGCGTCGAGAACGGTGCGGCGCTGGGCGACACCTCCACGGGCGTGCTGCTCCAGAGACCCGGGATGCCCGGCAGCGCACCGGCGACTCCCGCGCCGACCGTCGCGAGCGCCAGCGTCGAGGCCAGCGTGACGCCGGCCCGCCGCGTCGTGTGCTTGCGCCGGCTCGACCGCAGCACGCTGTCGAGGTCGAGCGTCGATGCGGGTACCGCCGCGTGCGCCGACTCGCGGACCCGAGCGACGAAGTCGTCGTCGGGCGCGCCCTGGGAGAAGTTCGTGTTCATCGCGTTCCGCCCGGAGCATCGGTGTCGAGGATCGCGCGCAGGTGGGCGAGGCCGCGCGAGGCAGTGGACTTCACGGTGCCGAGGGGGATGCCGAGCTCGCTCGAGACCTCCGACTCCGTCAGGTCCAGCAGGTGGCGCAGCACCACGACTCGGCGCTGCTTGAGGGGCAGGCGCAGGAGGGCGCGCACGACGGCGTCGCGGTCGTCCACCGTGCGGGTGGGCATCCGGGCCGCCGCTCGGGCCACGCGGACGTCGTCCTGCGGCAGGTCATCAGGACCGGTCAGGACCTCGCGCCGGGTGCGGCGCCACGCGTCGATGCGCAGGTTGGCCAGCACGCGCCGGGCGTAGACCAGGGGGTCGCCCGCCCGGGCCTTGTGCCAATGGCGGTAGCAACGCTCGAAGGTCTGCTGCGTGAGCTCCTCCGCGCGATGCGCGTCACCGCTGAGCAGGAATGCCATCCGGTGGAGGGGATCCTTGGCCTCTCGCATGAACGCTGTGAACTCTTCGTTCTTCGAGATCTGTGCGTTCCTGCGCGCGTGAGTGGCCGTCGGCCGGTCTGTCCGCACGGGCAGCGAGGCTACGTCATCGGCGCTCGTCGTCCCACCTCGCACCACCGTGAGCGGGCGGGTCGCGGGAGCCGGGTCGGGGTTGATGGGAGAGGGGTCTGGGGTGTTCTGCTCGGTGGTCACGGTCTCCAGGTCGTCCGCAGAGCTGGAGTCGGCGCGTACGAGACGCAGGACCACGGGCTTGGGGACCCGGGACTCTGGCGCTCGAGCGCGCGGACTCGTGACTGTCACGAACGGAACACGGGCCGGCGGGGCCGAAGGTTCCATCCGGCTCCACGAATTTTTTCCGGCTCGCACCGCATGCCCTGCCATGGCCACCGGGTCCAGTGAGCTCGACAGCTCGATACGGGCACCAGCAGCGCCCAGGTCGCTACCCTGCCGGACGACGGTGACCTGACCGGTACCGGGCTCCCCCACCCGTACGCTGAGGCGTGCCCCGAGTTCTCGTGATCGACGACGACGCCACCGTCGCGCAGGTGGTCGTCGCCTACCTGGAGCGCGCCGGCGTGGTCGCCGAGCACGCCGCCGACGGCCGGGCCGCACTGGTGGCCGCCGCACGTAACCCGCCCGACGCCGTGGTGCTCGACCTCATGCTCCCCGGCATCGACGGCCTGGAGGTGTGCCGCCGCCTGCGGGCCACCCGCGCCGACCTGCCCGTGCTGATGCTCACGGCGCGCGGCGAGGAGGAGGACCGGGTGCTCGGCCTGCAGATCGGCGCCGACGACTACGTGGTCAAGCCCTTCAGCCCTCGCGAGCTGGTGCTCCGCGTCCAGTCGTTGCTGCGCCGCGCGGGCGCCGCAGTCGGGCCCGCCGCGAACGCCGTGAGCCCTGCCGCGGCCCCAGCGCACGCAGCCGCCCTGGCGGACCGGGTGCGGGACAGCCCGCGCGCTCCCGAGACGCTGTGCGACGGCGACCTGTCCCTCGACCCGGCCGCCCACCGCGTCACGCGCTCCGGCACCGAGCTGCAGCTCACCGGGCGGGAGTACGAGCTGCTGCGCTGGTTCCTCACCCACCCCGGCCAGGTGCACGACCGCGAGGCGCTCATGCGAGGTGTCTGGGGCTGGGAGTACGGCGACCGGTCCACGGTCACCGTGCACGTACGGCGCCTGCGCGAGAAGGTCGAGGCCGACCCGTCCCGGCCCACCCGCCTCGTGACCGTGTTCGGCGTCGGATACCGGTGGGACCCCGCACCACCCGCCGGGACCGGACGGGGAGGCGGCGCGTGAACGACATCGAGGGCGTGCTCATGTCCGTCTCCGTGGCCGGCATGGTGGGTGCCCTGGGCGTCGTCGCCCTGTTCGCGCTGGCCCGGCGCCGGGTGGCACTCGCGGCGACCCTTGCGCCGCTCGTCGTCGTGGGATCGGTGGCCGCGGGCGCCTACGCGAGCGCCCGGGCCATGTTCCTGTCCGACGACGACTCCACGACCGTGCTGCTGCTCCTGCTCGCGACGGTGCCGGTGGCGCTCGCCGTCGGCCTGGTGCTGACGGCACGGATCCGCACGGTCACCACCGGGGCCGCCGCGGAGAAGGCCGCCCGCGAACGGGATCGGGAGATCGAGGTACGCCGCCGCGAGATGGTCGCGTGGGTGTCGCACGACCTGCGCACACCCCTGGCCGCCGTCCGGGCGCTGGCGGAGGCCCTGGAGGACGGTGTCGGCGCCATGGACGAGCACGTGCCCCGCATCCTGGCGGAGAACCGGCGCATGGCCGCGATGGTCGACGACCTGCTGGCCCTCTCCCGGCTCCAGTCCCCCACGCCGGTGGTGCGCCGCGAGCCGGTGGCCGTCGCTGACCTCGCCTCCGACGCCATCGCCGCCGCACAGCCCCTGGCCGACGCCGGCGGCATCACCCTCGACTGGGACGTCACCGACCCCGTGGTGGCGACGCTCGACGCCCAGCAGGTAGGCCGGGCACTGGAGAACCTGCTGGTGAACGCGATCCGGCACACGGAGCCGGGCGGCACGGTCCGGGTCGCGGTGGCGTGCGAGGAGGACGACGCGGGTGACGCGGGTGCCGGCACCGTGGTGATCGCCGTCGAGGACGAGTGCGGCGGCATCCCGGAGGAGGACCTCGGCCGCGTCTTCGAAGCCGGCTGGCGCAGCTCCGGCGCACGCACCCCGGAACGCGGGGACAGCCCGGGAAGCGGCGCGGGCCTCGGCCTCTCCATCGTGCGTGGAGTGGCCGAGGCCCACGGGGGCACGGCGGCTGTCGCCAACGTGGCGCGAGGGTGCCGGTTCGAGATCCGGCTCCCCGCCTGACCAGGGCCGTACGCCGGTCGCGCCCGGCAGCACCCGGACCGGCCGTCAGAGCACGTGCGCCAGGAAGTCCTGCGTGCGCCGCTCCTGCGGGTTGTCGAGCACCGCCGACGGCGGGCCCGACTCGACGATCACGCCGTCGTCCATGAACACGACGTGGTCGGCGACCTCGCGGGCGAAGCCGATCTCGTGCGTCACCACCACCATCGTCATGCCGGACCTCGCCAGGTCCTGCATGACCGACAGCACCTCGCCCACGAGCTCGGGGTCGAGGGCGGACGTCGGCTCGTCGAACAGCATGAGCTCCGGGTCCATCGCGAGCGCCCGGGCGATGGCGACCCGCTGCTGCTGGCCGCCGGACAGCTGCGCCGGGTAGTGGTCCATCCGGTCGGACAGGCCCACCCGCTCGATGAGCTCGAGCGCGCGCTCCCTGGCCGCCTTCTTCGACATGCCCCGGACCTGCACGGGTGCCTCCATGACGTTCTCGAGCGCCGTCATGTGCGGGAACAGGTGGAACCGCTGGAACACCATGCCGATGCGGGAGCGCTGCCGGGCGACCGTCTTGGGGTGCAGCCGGTGCAGCGTGCCCTTGGCGTCCTTGCGGTAGCCCATGAGCTCACCGCCGACCGTGACGGAGCCGCCGGTGATCTCCTCGAGCTCGTTGATGCAGCGCAGGAGGGTGGACTTGCCGGACCCGGACGGGCCCAGGATCACGGTGACCTCACCCCGTGCGACGTCGAGGTCGACGCCCTTCAGGACGTGCACCGCCTCGTCCCCGTGGCCGAACACCTTGTGCACGGCGCGCACGGAGACCATGTCGGTGGGGTCCGCCGGAGCGCCTGTGGAGCCAGCGACGACGCTCATGGCGTCACCTCCTTGTTGACGTCTTCCTTGACGGTCCCCGCCGCGGCGATGGCCGCCTGCCTGCCGCCGCCGGGCCCCTTGCCCCGGCCCCGACGGCGCGTCGTGGTGCCGAACCCGCGCCCGTAGTACTGCTCCAGGTAGTGCTGGCCCACCATCAGGATCGAGGTGATGAGCAGGTACCAGAGGGCGGCGACGACGAGCAGCGGCACCGGCAGGAAGATGCGGTTGCCGATGGCGCCGGCGGCGAAGGTCAGCTCCAGGCCGAACGGCACGGCGACGACCAGCGACGTGGTCTTGAGCATCGAGATGGTCTCGTTGCCGGTCGGCGGCACGATCACGCGCATGGCCTGCGGCAGCACCACACGCCGCATGATCTTGCCGTCCTTCATCCCGAGTGCCTTGGCGGCCTCGGTCTGCCCGGGATCGACGGACGTGAGGCCGGCGCGCACGATCTCCGCGAGGTACGCGGCCTCGTTGAGCGCGAGGCCCAGCAGCGCCGCCCAGAACGCGGTGATGACGTCGTCGGTCCGGAACGTGAAGAACTCGGGGCCGAACGGGATGCCGAGCGACAGCCGCGGGTACAGCACGGCGATCAGGCCCCAGAAGATCAGCTGGGTGTAGATCGGTGTACCGCGGAAGAACCAGATGTACACCCAGCTCACCCAGCGCATGACCGGGTTGTCCGAACGCCGCATCATCGCGAGCGTGACCGCCAGCACCACGGCGATGGCCATCGACGCGAACGTCAGGATCAGCGTCCACAGGACACCGCGGACGATCACCACGTCACGCAGGTAGAGCCAGACCACGTCCCAGCGGAAGTTGTCGTTCGTGATCAGCGCGTTCGCCGCCATGGCGGCCAGCACCAGCACGACCGCCGCCGCGACGAGCCGGCCCGGGCGGGGTACCGGTCGCGCGTGGATCCGGTTCGGTACCGGGTCGCCCGCCTGAGTCCTGCTGGAGCTCATCTCGCCCCTCTTCTCTGTCGTGGGGCGCTGGTCACTCGGCCGGGTTGAGCTCGGCCTCGTCCACGACGACGTCCTCGCTGCCCCAGCCGGCGAAGATCTCTTCCAGCGTGCCGTCGTCGATCAGCTTCTGCAGCGCGGCCTGGACGGCGTCGGTCAGGTCCTCGTCGTCCTGCGACACGACGATGCCGTAGGGCGCGGCGTCGTTGATCTCGCCGACGGTCTCGACCTCGCCGGACGTCTGCTCGACCGCGTAGGCCGTGATCGGCGAGTCGGCGTACATGGCCTGCAGCTTGCCGCCCACCAGGTTGGTGGTGACGTCGGCCTGCGACTCGTAGCGCACGACCTCGAGCTCCTCCTCGCCGTCCTTCTCGCAGTCCTTCGCGGCTTCGGTGAGCTCCTCGTCCTGGATGGTCGAGGTCTGCACACCGACCGTGGTGCCGCACAGGCTCTCGGGGTCGAAGCCCTCGGGGTTGCCCGCCGCGACGCCGTACTGCGAGCCCGCGACGGCGTAGCTGATCATGTTGGCCTGCTCCGTGCGCTCGTCCGTGATGGTGAACGCGGAGATGCCCAGGTCGTACTTGGAGCCGATGGCGGGGATGATCCCGTCGAAGGCCGCCGTCTGCACATCGGCTTCCAGGCCGAGCACCGCGGCCACCGCGGTCACGGTGTCGATGTCGAACCCGACCGGCGTCTTGCCGTCCACGTCGATGAACTCCGCCGGCGCGTACGCCGTGTCGGATCCGACGGACAGCGTGCCCTTGTCGGCGATCTCCTTCGGGAGCATCGCGGCGATCTTGTCGTCGACCTCGACGGTCGACGGGTCGAACGACGCCTCAGCGCCTGCCTCGTCGGAAGCGGTGCCACCCGACGGCTGCTGGGAGGCGTCGGTGCATGCGGTGAGGACGAGGGCGGCGGCGGTCAGAGCCGTCGCGGCGGTGAGGGCGGGAAGCCTGCGCATCAGGGGTCTCCTGGGTCGGAACGTTGGTGTGTCACGAGGCGGTGCGACCCGGCGAATCTCCGTCATCAGGGGAGCGGAGGACCCGACGGCGCACGGGGCGCCTCGTGTGCGAGTCTCACCTAACCGTGACGGTCCACTGACGTAAACCCGCAAATTCGAGACCGATGTCACATTGTGATGTATTACGTGTGTCGCGAACGTTTCACCCGTATGCATGCGGTCTGGCCTGCGCAAACACCCCGGCAAGCCGACCATGTGGCCGACTTGCCGGGAGGCTGTCAGGTGTCGTGCTCGATCGGCTCGTCCGGCCGGTCCTCCGGTCCGCCCTCGTGCTGCCAGCCGTGCGGCCAGTCGGTCCGTTCGGGCCGCCGCGCCAGGGCGACGATGCTCACGGCGAGCCCACCCCACACGACGACGAGAGAGACGACCAGGAGTGCTACCGCCGCGCTGCTCATGACTTACCTCCGTAGCTGGGCCACGCATCGAAGTTGTCGGGCTCGACCCGCCACCGCATCAGGCTCAGCACGACCGCCGCGACAAGGATCAGGAGGACCGTGCCCCATCCGGCGATGCCGACGTACGCCGTGGCATACCCCTCGTACCCGTCCACGAGCAGGGTGACGATGCGTGAGACGAGCATGTAGGTGAGCACCACGGGCCCGAGCACGATGATGCAGAACGTCCACCACCGGCCGACCGGGATCGTGGACACCGCGTTGAGGTGGAACCGCATCTCGCCGGAACGTCGCAGGACCCACCCGATCACGATGGTCGTGACCACCGCGGAGGCGACGATGCCGATGTTGTTGGCCCAGTTGTCGACCGTGTCGAGCGCGATCAGGCCCGTGGTGGTCGAGAAGACGACCACCGAGACCACCGCGGCGACGACGCCGATCAGGACCGAGGCCCGCTGGCGCGTCCAGCCGAACTTCTCCTGGAACGACGCCGAGACCACCTGGAGGATCGACAACAGGGACGTGAACCCGGCCATGACCAGGGAACCGAAGAACAGCGCACCGAAGAGCGCGCCGGCCGGCATCTCGGAAACGATCGCCGGGAAGGTGACGAACGCGAGGATCGGTCCGCTGATGCCCTCGAGCTCCGCGATGGCCATGCCCTGCTCGTGCGCCAGGAACCCCAGCGCCGCGAACACGCCGATGCCGGCGAAGACCTCGAAGCCCGAGTTCGCGAACGCGACCACGAAGCCCGGCGACGTCAGGTTGGCGCGGCGCCTGCGGTAGGACGCGTACGTGATCATGATGCCGAACGCGATGGACAGCGAGAAGAAGATCTGACCGTACGCGGCGATCCACACGTTCGGGTCGGTGATCGCACTCCAGTCGGGTGTGAACAGCGCGTTGAGACCGTCCGCCGCACCCGGCAGGAACAGGGCGCGCACCACGAGGGCGCCGAAGGCGAGCAGCAGCAGCGGCATGAACACGAGGTTGACCTTCTCCAGGCCCTTCGCGACCCCCGCCGCGAGTACCACGATCGCGGCGACCCACACGAGCACCAGCGGGACGAGCACGGCCGGGACGAAGTCGAGCGTGAACCACGGGTCGGCGCCGCCGACGTCGGCGAGCTGGAGGTAGTTGCCCGTGAAGAAGGCGGCCGTGTCGTCGCCCCAGCGCAGGTCGAACGAGTACACGAAGAAGCTCAGGGCCCACGCGATGATCACCGCGTAGTAGACGGCGATGACGAAGCAGATGGCCACCTGGAACCAGCCCAGCCCCTCCAGCCAGCGCTTGACCCGGCGGAGCGCCAGGGGCGCGGAGCCTCGGAACCGGTGCCCGATCGCGTAGTCCAGGAACAGGATCGGGATGCCTGCCGTCAGCAGGGCCACCAGGTAGGGCACGATGAACGCGCCCCCACCGTTCTCGTATGCCACCCCCGGGAAGCGCCAGATGTTTCCCAGCCCGACGGCGGAGCCGATCGCGGAGAGGATGAATCCCAGCTGTCCGCTGAACTCCTCGCGCTTCTCGGGCTGCGCCGTTGCTCTCTGCACGTCGCTCATACCCCGATCTTCTGAGATAGATCGCCCGACCGCGAAATCGGCTCGCCGGAAACCTCGCCCTCCTTCCGGAATTCGCCGGCCGCGGTCACCCGGGCAGCAGCGCCTCCACGTACCCGCCGCGGAACGTGCCACTCGGGTCGAGGCGGGCGGCCAGATCCGCGAAGTCCTCGAACCGTGGGTACAGACCCGGCAGGTCGGCCGTCGGGACGGTGAACAGCTTGCCCCAGTGCGGCCGCGCACCGAGCGGGAGCAGCGCCGCCTCCACCTCCGGCAGCACGGCTCGAACGGCCGCCCAGTCCTGCTTCCACGTGAAGTGCAGCGCGAGGCTGTCCTCCGGCGCGGTGCTGAGCCACTGGTCGTCGCCGGCGATCGTACGGATCTCCGAGGTCAGCAGGAGCGGACCGACCCGGTCCCCGAGCGCCCGCATCGCGCGGACGGCGTCGGGTCCCGCCGCGCGTGGCAGGAGGTACTCCGACTGCAGCTCCTCGCCGAGCGAGGGTGTGAAGTCCAGCCGGAAGTGCGGCAGCCGCTCGAACCACGGCCCGGGTACCCCGCCCTGCTCGGTGCATGCGACAGCCGCGACGTCGGGCAGCGGGTGCATGGGTCCGGTCGCCGGGACGGCACCGAGCTCGAGAGGCAGCGTGGGGCTCGTGCCGGCCGACCCCGCAGAGACCCGCGACTTGCACCAGACCATGCGGACGTCGGGCTCGAACCAGCTCGTGAAGACGCTGACGGAGTACGCGCTGCCCATCACCGCGTCGAGGTTCTCGACGAGGGCGTCCCACGGCAAGCCGGTGAAGACGTCCTGGCGCACGTCGAACGTCGGGACCGTCGCCAGCTCGACACGGGTCACGATGCCGAGCGCGCCGAGCGCGACCACGGAACCCGGGAAGTCCGCGTCGCCGCGGCGCAGGGTCAGCACCTCGCCGGAGGCGGTCATGAGCTCGACGCCGACGACGTCGCCCGCCAGCGACCGCGTACCGTCCCCCGAGCCGTGCGTCCCCGTGGCGACGGCACCGGCCACCGAGATGTGCGGCAGCGACGCCATGGCGCCCAGTCCTCGGCCCTGTGCATGGAGGTCGGCCGCGACCTCGCCGTAGCGCAGGCCCGCGCGGACCGAGGCGACACCCGTGCCGGGGTCGACCACGAGGGACGGGCGGCCGTCGTCCAGAAGATCGACCTGGACGTGCACGCCCGACGTGTCGGCGACATCGTTGAACGAGTGGCGCGAGCCGAGAGCCCGGACGCGGAGCCCACCGGCGACGATGCCGGCGAGCTCCGCGAGGGTTCGGGGGCGCTCGATGCGCGCGGAGGAGTAGGTGAGGTTCGCTGCCCAGTTCTTCACCGGACCAGAGTGCCACTCCCCCGTCTGGTCGGACCGAAGTGACCAGATGGTGTGGTCGTACGACTCAGGCGCTGGCCGCGGCGCTGCGGACCACCGGGATCCGCTGGCTGATACCGACCATGTCCAGGACCTCCATCACCACGGCGGACGGCTCGCGGAGCAGTACGGGCGAACCCGTCTCCTCGCCGAGCACGAACACCTGGAGGATGAAAGCCACCCCGGAGGAGTCGATGAACGTGACGTCCCGGGCGTCGACGATGACGGGATCGGGATCGGGTCGTGCTGCGAGTGTGGCCATCGCCTCGCTCGCGTTCTCGCGCAGCAGCGCGTCGATGTCACCCCAGAGGGTCAGCACCGTGCCCTCGTAGGTGTTCCGGCAGGCGATACCGGATCCCGGGCGTCCGGGAACCATGTCCTGCGCTGAATCTGACGGGAGAGGGTCCATGGGGTCATTCGCTCCGTCCTGCATTGGTCGGGCCTCGACTTCGTTAGACACTGACTTGCACACACTTGCTGAGACGCTGACTTGGACGCTTCCGGGTTCTCTCTGACCGCTCCTTGATCCGGAGGGGCAAGAATTGCCCAAGTCGAGTGTTCACCCGGTACAGGCCTTCCGTCCACCCCCCCGGGCGTTACGGTCACGTTGCACGGAGGCGAACTGTCGGCCACCGCGCCGTCACGGGCCTGCCCGGCGCCTCCCCGAGACAGGCTCACAGAGGGTCGGTCACGTCCGCCACCGTGGCGTCGAGCGCCGTCGTGAGGTCCACGGCGTCGACCGTGGCACCCACACCGTGGGCACCCCCGCCGATCGACACAGGCCCCGGCTCTCTCAGCCGGGAGTCCGCGACGACGGGCCACTTGTGTAACGCCCCGAACGGGGTGATAGTTCCCCGCTCGTAGCCCGTGACCTCGAAAGCGACCTCCTTGTCGGGCATCGAGAGCCGCGGCACGCCAAGCAGCGCGCGCAGCTTGGGCCACGAGATCTGACGGTCGCCCGGGACCAGGACGAACAGGTAGTCGTCGTCCGCCCGGCGTACGACGATCGTCTTGATCAGCTTGCCCGGCTCGACACCGCGTGCGGCGGCCGCCTCGGCGAGGGAGGCGACCTGGCCGTGCCGCGTCATCTCGAACGGGATCCCCGTCGCCTGGAGCGCCGCGACGACACGTTCTTCGGTCATGACATTTCCTATCCTGAAATCGCGAGTCTGACTTGTCTCACGATATGGTCAAGACAACGCCAGCGAGCGCCTCAGGTCTCGTACTCGGTCCGTTCGGTACGCCAGTACTCGGCACCGTCCCGGGTGCGCTGCACCAGACCGTGGTCCACCAACGCGCGCCTGAGACCCACTGGGTCGTCGGCCAACTGTTGCAGACGGTCCGTCAACTCGCGCTCGGAGATCGGCTCCAGCAGCGTAGGCAGCGCCTGCACCGCCAGATAGCGCGTCACGGCGACCTTGTCCCGCCACCGACGCGGCATCGACTCGAGGCGACCGGTACGCAGGAACCGCCGGGGATCGCCCGTACCGTCCTTCGCCGGGCCGGCCTGCTCGGCCGGGCTCTGCTCGGTGGCCACGTGTCCGCTCAGTCCTCGCTGTCGTCGTCGCCGAGATCTAGCTGCTCGCGAGAAGTTCCCAGCGGGGTCGACGACGCGGTGGACGCGTTCTTCTCGTCGTCGCCGTCGCCCGGGTCGGTGTCGTCGCTGTCACAGGGCTCGCCGGTGCCGGTGTCGCCGGTGCCGGTCTCGCCGTCTTCAAGCTGTTCGCCTGCCCTGTCGACGTCTTCATCGCGCTTCGTCTGGCCGCTCTCCGACTCCGGCTGGTCCGGCGTGCACTCGTCGCCATCGCCGGGGTCGTTGTCGCCGGGGTCGTTGTCGCCGGAACCGTCGTCGCCATCGTCGTCACCCGGTGGCTGCGACGGGAAGGACGGGGAGGGTGACGGTGACGGGCTCGTCGCGGGGTTGGTCGGCTTCGGCGTCGGCTTCGGGTCGGTAGGCGTCGGCGTCGGCTTCGGGTCGGTCGGCGTCGGCTTCGTCGTCGGGTCCGCCGGCTTGGAGGGCTTGTCGTCCGGCGTGGACGGCTTCTGCGACGGCGGGTTGTCCCCCGGCTTGCTGCCCGGCTTGTCGCTACCACCCCGGGGCGAGTCGTCCCGCGGCTTGGGGTCGAGCGCCGGCTTGTACCGCGGGCTCTCGGAGCTCTTGTCGCCCGGCGTCCAGGTACCGACGTCGGACGGGTCCATCGCACGGTTCGGGATGGATCCGGCGGCGAAGAACTCGAAGTGCCAGGGCTCCGGCTTCTCGCCCCCGATCTGCGCCCACGACGGGTTCTCCCAGCCGTAGTCCGGCCCGTTCAGGCGCAGCCAGACGTACTCCTCGGAGTTGCCGCCGGCGATCGGGTTACCCAGGTCCACGGCAAGGCCCCAGCCGTGGTTCGACGTGCCGGGGATGGCCGCGAGGTGCGGCTTGGCGCTGGCCACGGCGACCTGGAGCTCATAGGAGCGGTAGGAGTCGGTCATGGGGATCGCGTACCCGAACGTGTCCTCGAACCGCTCGTTGAGCGCCATCAGCCGCTCCGCGGCGTCGCACCGCAGCATGTGGCCGGGCGCGAAGTCCAGGGGGCACAGCACGTCCGCGGGGATACGGCCGTTGGCGTACCCGGTCGTGCTGCCACCGAACAGGTGCACCACGTCGAGCAGGCTCTCGCGCAAGGAGAAACTCCCGCGCTGCTCGGCACCCTCCACCTCCACCAGCGCGTTGGGGGACGACGGGTCCAGCATGTTCGCCAGGCGGACGGCCGCGATCACCACCTCGTCGTAGGTGACGTAGCCCGACTTCGGGTCACGGGCGTGCGGGTCGTCGGCGTACGGGTCCTCGGCGTCCGGGTCGATCACGGAGGTCCTGGCGTTCGACACCTGTATCGCCGGCGGGGTGTCGTCGTCCGGTCGGGGCTCGTCGGAGTCCTTCTCGTCGTCACCGGGCTCGTCGCCGTCGCCCTGCCGGTCGCCGCCCGCCTTCTTCCCCGGGGCGGCCTTCTTCTCTGAACCCGACGCCGGAGCGTCCGCGTCCTGCTCGGCTCCGCGGGCGACCGGGGCGTCCTCGAGGCGCAGACCTTCGTTGTTCTCGCCGAACGCGAGCTGCTGCATCTGGTAGGTGGTGTAGAGCATGCCGAGCTCGGCAGCCGCCTGCGCGACGGCGGGGTTGAGGTTGGGCCCCTCCTCCTGCGCGCGCTTCTCGGCACGTTCGAGAACCTCGACGATCTGGCTCAGCGTCACGCCGTCCGGCGCCTCGCCGGTCTGGCCCACGCTGACGTTCTGCAGGAGGCCGTAGAGCCGGATCGGCAGCTCGCCGTTGCCGCCGGACGACTGCGCACCGGGAACGCTCGCCGCGGCCGTGACCAGCACACCCGCGGCGATGACGGTCGCAACAGCGCCGGTCCAGGCCGTGCGGAGGTACTTCCGCAGGCTCGTTCGGGAGAAGTGCGGAACGAGCTTCTTCGCTCGATCGTTCACGCGTCGCCCCCTCGGTCGGTGCGCTGTTACCCGGTGCGCAGTGCGGTGCCGTTCGGATCCTGCCTACAGAACTATCACGTCCAGATGAATACAGGGGATGTAATTATCGGCGCCGACGGGTGAACCCGAACGCCAGGACGGCACGACGCCGCGACAGCACAGGGACCCGGGAGCCGACCACACCCCACGATCGTCAAGGGTAACGATTCGGGCGTACTGCGCAATGGCCTCTTCCAGGTACATCTCAGGATGCCGCACACTGACCCGGGTCCGTACGGGCGCAGACGCGCCCGCAGTCGAACGGCCGGAACAGTGGCCGTGAAAGGAAGTCCCCTCATGTCCGAGACCCCCACCGCCCCCGCCGTCCAGGGCGCGGTCCAGGACCCGCAGGCCAACACGCTGGCCATCGTGGGTTTCGTGCTCGCGTTCATCGCACCCCCGATCGGGATCATCGTCTCGGCGATCGCCGTCTCGAAGGCGGGCAAGGCAGGCCTGGACAGCAAGCTCGCGAAGTGGGGCCTGATCCTGTCGATCGTCTTCACCGTGCTGTACCTGGTGTTCGTGGGCCTCGGCGTGTGGGCCGCGCTCTCGGTGCCGCCTGTCGCCTGAGCCGAACCAGGCAGGCGTGCGCACCGCGCGCCGTACCACCGCAGCGCAGAGGCTGCCGCTCCCGAGCGGCAGCCTCTACCGATTCACCGGCCGATACCGGTCTATCCAAGGCGATTCGGATACTCCACAATATGGCATGACATTTCTTAATACCTGCAACCAGGGGAGCACGACCACACATGACCACGCCCGACACCACGACCCCCGAGGCCTCGACCGGGGAGAGCACGGCCGAGTCCGCCGCCCCGTCCGCGGAGACCGCGTCGGCCGCCCCGGAGGCGACGTCGGAGGCGCAGGCACAGACCCCCGCAGCCGAGACCGCCACCGAGGCCCCCACCGCCGAGGCTGCGCCGGCCACGCCCGTGACCGCGGCAGCGGTCGCGGTCGCGGTCGCCACTCCTACGGTCACCGAGACCGCTGTCGCCGCTCCGGCCGCCGAGGTCGAGGAGGAGGACCCGCAGACCACGGTCTTCAGCCTCGTCACCTTCTTCCTCGCCGCGCTGCCCGTCATCGGCGTCGTCCTGAACGCGATCGCCGTCGCCCGTGCGGGGAAGGAGGGCTTCGACCTGTGGCTCGCTCGCTGGGGTCTCGCACTGGCCATCATCGAGACCGTGGGTGCGCTCGCCCTGGTGGGCCTTGGCTACTACCTCGGCGTCGTGACCTCCTGACGGCTCTACGTACGTGCCAGACCCTCAGGCCGCTTCGGTGACCTGGGGGTCTGCTCCTTTTTCTGGGTTTACCGGAAGAAGGGGGTGAAATTGCGCTTACTGTGACATCGTGGTCACCTCCCGGTTCGATCGCGAGGAAGGTCCGCCCATGGCACAGCAGCTGGTCGCCCGACGCAGTCCTCGACGAGGGCGTTCCGTGCGCGGCGTGCTCGCGACCGTCGCAGCGCTCGTCGCCCTCGTGGTGGCGGCGGAACCCGCCGGTGCCTACCCTCCCGATCTCCCCTCGAAGGCGGTGGCGCAGGCCGAGCTCGACGTCCTGACGGTGCAGGCCGAGGGCGCGTCCACCCCGTACGACCGGGACCTGTTCCCGCACTGGATCACCGTGGACGGCTGCACCACCCGGGAGACCGTGCTGCAGCGTGACGGCGACGGTGTCGAGGTGGGCAGCGACTGCTATCCGACGGCGGGCAGCTGGTACAGCGAGTACGACGGCGAGACGCGCACCGCGCCGGCGGACATCTCCATCGACCACGTCGTCGCGCTCTCCGAGGCCTGGGACTCGGGCGCCTCCGAGTGGACGACCGACCGCCGCAGGGACTTCGCGAACGACCTCACCGGTCCGCAGCTGATCGCCGTCACGGCGGAGGTCAACATCTCGAAGAGCGACCACGACCCTGCCGAGTGGGTGCCGCCGCTCGCGAGCAAACGCTGCGCCTACGCGAAGATGTGGATCCACACGAAGGCCCGCTGGGACCTCACCGTGGACAGTGCCGAGAAGACCGCGCTGCAGCCGCTGCTCGACAGCTGCTCGTACTGACCGCCCGACCACCTGACCGCCTCAGACGTTCACGTCACTCCACCGGCCCGGGCGGCTGACGCGCACGGCGGACAGGGCCCCGTACAGCGCCCTCTCGGCATCACGCACCACCTCGAAGGCGTCCTGACAGGCGGCGTAGCCCGCACAGGCCGTGTCGACGGCGGCGACGGCCGCCCGACAGGCGGCCTCGGCCCGGCCCGGGTCGCCAGCGATCTCCGGGAGCTCTGCCACCGACCGCTGGGCGGCGCGAAGGTGCGCCATCCCGGCGGCATGGCGGGCCTGCCCGGAGTCGAGGTCCGAGGCATAGGTCTCGAGCACCACCGCCACCGCGGCGAAGCCCGGCACCCCGTCCCGGACGCTCCGTGCGGAGACGCGGAGCGCCACGGGGTCACCCGCGGGCGCGCGACTCACTGCCGCGTCCCACCCGGGCGCCTTGCCCCGCAGGTCGTCGACCAGGCCCTCGACGTGCTCGGGCGCGGTGCTGTGCTCGAACGCCTGACGGGTGCGGCTCAGGCCGTTGATCCGGTTCTCGCACAGGGCGATGAGCTCGCGGAACGTCATGCCGGCCGTTCGGTCGTGTGCTTGCCCGCCATACCGCTCCCCTCGGACATCCCGGTGCGCGTCACAGGAATGACGAGATCTTACGGAGGGGCGGCCGTCCCCGACATGGGGAGCCATCCCCATCCGGCCGGTGTCCGGCGGCCCACGCCGCCCATCCCTTGACGCACCGCCGGTTACGGGTGAATCTTGTCGGGCCACCGCCCGGGTCGGGCCGCGGCCGCTCCATCGCTCCACCATTCCAACGACGGAAGCCAGGACGAGCACAGGGAGTTCCGATGACATCGCTGTCAGCACCCGACCGTCCCCGACGGTTCGTCAGCTGCGTACTGACGCTGGCCCTCACCGGCCTGATCACCGCGCCCCTCGCACCGGCCGTGCGCGCCGACGCCGTGCCCGTCCGGGCCGACGTCGTCTGCGACATCTACTGCGACGCCAGGGACCCCGCGACCGCCGCGGGAGACCGCACGCCGGTGAGCGCCACCGTCCACGGCCGCACGCTCCGGCTCCACGTCTCCGACCCCGACGTCATGGGCTGGGGTTCGATCGAGGGCGGCCGGGCCGGTGACGAGGTCTGGCTCGACCGGTCCTTCGACGGCGGCCGGACGTGGGCCTCGGGCAGCCGGCTCGGTGTCACCACGATTCCCGCAGGCTCGACGGGCTGGCGCACCCAGATGTACAACGTCGACGACTGGGACAACGCAGGTATCGGCGCCCTCCGCGCGTGCGGCAGGGCGGGCGACCGGCCCGAGATCGCCTGCACCGGGTGGGCGCGCAACGATCGCAACGCCGCAAGCCGCTCCACGGCCGCCGCCACCGCCCTGATGATGCTGTGGGACCGCGACACCGGCCTGTTCGAGACCGACGGGTGGTGGACGGGCGCCAACGCGCTGACCGCCGTCATCGACAACGCCCGGATCAGCGGGATGGGCAGCTACCGGTACGCGATCGCGGAAACCTACGACAAGAACGTGGGCTCACGGCAGGGCCAGTTCCGGAACGAGTACCTGGACGACACCGGCTGGTGGGGACTCGCCTGGGTCGCCGCCTACGACCTGACCGGCGACAGCCGCTACCTGAGCACCGCCCGGGCCGACGCCGACCACATGCGCGCCTACTGGACGTCCACGTGCGGCGGGGGCGTCCAGTGGAACACCGGTATCGCGTACAAGAACGCCATCACCAACGAGCTGTATATTCAGCTCAACGCGGCGCTGCACAACCGCATCCCCGGCGACACGACCTACCTGCAGCGCGCCCGGGTGGGCTGGGACTGGTTCCGGGCCAGCGGCATGATCAACAGCGGGAACCTGATCAACGACGGCCTGAACGACTCGTGCGTCAACAACGGCGAGCCGACGTGGACCTACAACCAGGGCGTCGTCCTGGGCGCCCTCGCCGAGCTGCACCGCGCCACCGGGGACGCCTCCCTGCTCACCACGGCGCGCACCCTGGCCGACGCCTCGACCAGCTCCACGTACCTCAACCCCGGCGGGATCCTGCGCGAGGTGAACGAGGGCGACGACTGCGACAGCGACGGCGCCTCCTTCAAGGGCGCGTACGCACGCGGCCTGGGCAGACTGAACGCAGCGCTGGGTGACCACCCGTACAACGCCTACCTCGACCGTCAGGCCGACGGGGCGTACGCGAACGCCCGCGACTCGCTCGGCATGTACGGCCCCCACTGGAACGGCCCGCGGGTCCCCGTGGCCTCCGGCCACGGCTGTCAGCACGGCGCGCTCGACCTGCTCAACGCGGCGCAGGCGAGCTGATCCACCGCCCTCCGGCGCAAATGCTCTTGCCGTTGCTGGGAGAATGGGGGGTTGTGAGTACCGAGCCTTCTTCCACCCCGGTGTCCGACGGCGATCGTGGCCGCACGGGCGGAGGCCGGAACCGCCGTCGCGGGTCGGGCAGGCAGACGGGCGAACAGCCCGGCAAGCAGCCCGGCAAGCAGGGCCGCCGGCCGCGCCGGTCCGGGCCCCAGCGCGTCTCGACCGCGCAGCTCGAGGCGGCCGCCGCGAAGCGGGCGGCCGTCGAGGTCCCGCCCATCACCTTCCCGCCGCAGCTGCCCGTCTCCGCACGTCGCGAGGACATCGCAGCAGCCATCCGCGACAACCAGGTGGTGATCGTCGCCGGCGAGACCGGCTCCGGCAAGACCACCCAGATCCCCAAGATCGCCCTCGAGCTGGGCCGCGGCAGGCAGGGTCAGATCGGGCACACCCAGCCCCGGCGGCTCGCGGCCCGCACGGTCGCCGAGCGCATCGCCGAGGAGCTCGGCACCGAGCTCGGCGGCGTGGTGGGCTACCAGGTCCGGTTCACCGACCAGTCGAGCGACCGCACCCTGGTCAAGGTCATGACCGACGGCATCCTGCTCGCCCAGATCCAGCGCGACCCCCAGCTGCTCGCCTACGACACGATCATCATCGACGAGGCGCACGAGCGGTCACTCAACATCGACTTCCTGCTCGGCTACCTCTCGCGGCTCCTCCCCCAGCGGCCCGACCTCAAGCTGGTCATCACGTCCGCCACCATCGACTCGGAGCGGTTCGCGGCGCACTTCTCCCCCGCAGCGCTCGCGGGGCGGGGCGGGGCACCCGCCTACGTCACCGACGTACTCCCCGACCTGGCACCGATCGTCGAGGTCTCCGGCCGGACCTTCCCCGTCGAGATCCGTTACCGCCCGCTGTCGCCGGACGAAGGATCACAGGACCGGTCCCCGCTGGTCGATCCTGGAGAGACCACCGGTGGGTCCCGACAAGCCCGACCAGCGAAGGCGAAGAAGGGCAAGGCCCGCGGGGACGAGGAGAAGGACCTCGTCACCGGCATCATCGAGGCGTGCGACGAGCTGATGCGCGAAGGCCCGGGCGACATCCTGGTCTTCCTCTCGGGCGAGCGCGAGATCCACGACACCGCCGACGGGCTCTCCGGCCATCTCAAGGAACGTGCCCGCGACCCGAAGCATCCGCAGCACGTCGAGATCCTGCCCCTCTACGCACGCCTCTCGAGCGCCGAGCAGCACCGCGTCTTCCAGCAGCACGGCTCGCGCCGCATCGTGCTGGCGACCAACGTGGCCGAGACCTCGCTGACCGTCCCCGGCATCCACTACGTGGTGGACCCCGGCACGGCGCGCATCAGCCGCTACTCCAAGCAGACCAAGGTGCAGCGGCTGCCGATCGAGCCGGTGTCGCAGGCATCCGCCAACCAGCGCAGCGGCCGCTCCGGCCGCGTCGCCGACGGCATCGCGATCCGCCTCTACTCGGAAGAGGACTTCGACGGGCGCCCCGAGTTCACCGAGCCCGAGATCCTGCGCACGTCGCTGGCCTCGGTGCTGCTCCAGATGATCTCGGTCGGCGTGGTGAGCACGCCCGACGACGTCGCTCGCTTCCCCTTCGTCGAGCCCCCGGACACCCGCGCGATCCGCGACGGCGTGCAGCTTCTCACGGAGCTCGGGGCGCTGGAGGAGGTCTCGACGGGTGCGACCGGCGGGACGGTCACGCAGCTCACCGAGGTGGGACGCACGCTCGCCCAGCTCCCGATGGACCCGCGGCTGGCGCGGATGGTCATCGAGGGTGCGCGGCACGGTGTCGCCCGTGAGGTCGCGATCGTCGCGGCGGCCCTGTCGATCCAGGACCCCCGCGAGCGTCCCGCCGAGCAGCGCGCGCAGGCGGACCAGCTGCACGCCCGGTTCGCCGACCCACGCTCCGACTTCCTCACGTACCTCAACCTCTGGGAGTACGTGCGTGAGCAGCAGCGCTCGATGGGCAGCTCGGCGTTCCGACGGCTGTGCAAGGCCGAGTACCTGAACTTCCTGCGGATCCGTGAGTGGCAGGACGTCGTGGCCCAGCTCCGCGAGATGTCGAAGCCGCTGGGTATCGAGATGTCGTTCCAGGCACGCGACCGCGGGTCGAGCTTGTCGAGACCTGACCAGGGCTCGACCACCGAGGGATCGACCACCGACGGTGCCGAGCCCGAGACCACGTCGTACCGGCAGACCTGGGACGACGACACGATCCACCGGTCGCTGCTCGCCGGGCTGCTGTCACAGCTCGGCATGCAGGACACCGGCGAGGTCAAGGCGTCCGCCGTCGCGCACCTGCGGGGCGAGGCACGCGAACGCGCGCTGAAGCGTGCGAAGAAGCAGGCCCGGAACGAGTACATCGGCGCAAGGGGCGCGCGGTTCGCCATCTTCCCCGGGTCGCCGCTGTCCAAGAAGCCACCCGTGTGGATCATGGCCGGCGAGCTCGTCGAGACCAGCCGGCTGTGGGCGCGCGACGTCGCCCGGATCCAGCCCGAGTGGGCCGAGGAGCTCGCGGGGCCCCTCGCGAGGCGCACCTACTCGGAGCCGCACTGGTCCTCCAAGCAGGGTGCGGCGATGTGCACCGAGAAGGTGCTGCTGTACGGCGTGCCGATCGTCTCCGACCGGCGCGTGCTCTACGCGAAGGTCGATCCCGAGGCGGCCCGCGAGATGTTCGTGCGGCATGCGCTCGTCGAGGGCGAGTGGACCACGCACCACCGGTTCTTCCACGACAACCGTGCCCTCCTGGAGGAGGCCGGCGAGCTCGAGGCCCGCTCCCGGCAGCGGGGTCTCGTCGCGGACGAGGACGACCTCTTCGCCTTCTACGACGAACGCGTACCCGACTCCGTGGTGTCCGCCGCCCACTTCGACCGCTGGTGGTCGCGGGCCCGCAAGGAGACGCCGGACCTGCTCACCTTCACGATGGAGCAGCTGGTCGGCGACGCGTCCGTCGACACCTCGGAGTTTCCCGGGACCTGGCCGCAGGGCGAGCTCTCCCTGCCGCTCACCTACCAGTTCCAGCCCGGGTCCGACGCCGACGGGGTCACCGTGCACGTTCCCGTCGCCGTACTCGCCCGTGTGGTGCCCGACGGCTTCGACTGGATGGTGCCCGGGCTCCTCGAGGAGCTGACCGTCGCCACCATCAAGTCGCTGCCCAAGGTGGTCCGGCGCGAGCTCGTGCCCGCGCCCGACGTGGCACGCGAGGTCGTGGCGTGGATCCGCACGGAGTGCCCCGCGTGGGAGGACATCGCGCGAGCGGGCGACATGGCGGAGCCGTTCCACTCGGTGTTCACGCGCGCCGTCCGCACGCTCCGGGACGTGGTGGTGCCGCCCGAGGTGTGGGACGACGAGCGCGTCTCCCGGCTCCCGGCCCACCTGCGGATGACGTTCCGGGTGGTCGAGGAACGCGGGCGCGGGCGGAACGCGTCGTCGATCGTGCTGGACGAGTCGAAGGACCTGGTACTGCTGCAGCGGAAGCTGGCTTCTCGTGCGGAGGCTGCTGTGCGGTCCGCCGTGAAGGGTGCTGTGGGGCGGGCTCTGGCTGAGGCTCGGGCTGGTTCTGGTCTTGGCTCGGGTGCTGGGGCGGGCACCGGGGCCGGGGCTGGCGCGGGCGCGGCGGGCGAAGACCCGCGCGCGACACACTCACGCGCCCCAGGGGGCGCTCCGTTCGGGGATACGGTCGCGCGCGGGTCTTCACCCGCCACACCCTCCGTTGCCGCGTCACCCTCGGAGGTTGCCGGCAGGCCCCCGGGTGGGGTTGGCGGGGACGCCGGTGCCGGCGGAACTGCTGGCGCCGGGGCTGGTGCGGTTGTCGGGGAGCAGGTGGGGCTTGTCTCGTGGCCTTCCGGGCTGCCCGACGGCGGGGTGTTGCCCTCCTCGGTGTCCACCGACGTGGGGGCCGGGGTGGTCGTCCGGGGGTACCCGGCACTCGTGGAGGAGGTTGCTCCCCGGGTCAAGGGGCAGGGTCGGAGTGTCGGGGTGGCGCTGCGGATCCTGGCCGACGGGAACGCTCAGGCTTCCGTGCACGCCGCCGGGGTGCGGCGGCTGCTGCTGTCGGAGGCCGCTCTGGGCACCGGGCGCATCACCTCGCGGTGGACGGGGACGCAGTCGCTGACGATGGCGGCGTCGCCGTATCCGAGCACCGAGGCGCTGGTCACGGATCTGCAGCTGGCGGCTGTCATCTCGTTGACGTCCGGCGGGGACTCGGCGCGCTACGACACGCCTCCGGGCGGTCCGGATGCCGCGACGGTGCGGTCGGCCTCCGCCTACGCCGACGCCCTGGCGTTCGTGCGGAAGCACCTGGAGGACGAGGTGCACCGCGTCGTCGGGCACGTCGTGGCCGCGCTGTCGGCGAGCCGAACGCTCGAGGGGGAGGTCCGCGCGTCGGGCAGCCTCGCCCTGCTGAACACGCTCCAGGACATCCGCGAGCACCGTGCGTCGCTGATCCACGACGGGTTCGTCTCCGCCACGCCGCCGCGCCGGCTCCCGCACCTGGCACGCTACCTGCGCGCGGACTCGCACCGCCTGACGAAGGCCGCCGAGAACCCCGCGCGGGACGCCGACCTCGCCTGGCGGATCGGCGACGTGACGGCGGCGTACGAGAAGGCGCGGGCCGGTTATGCGGCGGGCGCCCCCGACGCCGCGCGGGCCGCGGAGCTGGCGGACGTGCGCTGGCTGCTCGAGGAACTACGTGTGTCGTTGTTCGCGCAGCAGCTGGGCACGGACGGTTCCGTCAGCGAGAAGCGCATCCGGAAGGTGCTGGTGCCGAACGGCTGGTGACGCCTACCAGGTGACGCCGGGCGGCCCGTCGTCGTGGTGGCCCGCGGACGGGATCAGCGTCGGTAGGCGGCCCGGCCGGAGCCGTTCATCAGGGGGCGCTCGCCCTTCGGGACGAGTACCGCCTGGACGGCCGTGTTGCGGTACTTGTACGCCTCCGTGCCCGCGCCGGCGCCGTTCTTCGCCCAGCCGAGCCAGCCGGTGCCGGCTACGTGCACCCGGTAGTAGATGTCGTACCGCTTCGCCATCTCGCCCGTGAGCCGCATCCGGTACGCGGACGTGCGGTCGGTCCGGTCATATGTGCCCGCGACCTTGCCGGCGTTCACGTACGACCGCCACCCGTCACCCTCGACCTTCGCCGCGACCTGGATGCCACCGGAGTACGCGGGCTTCGCAAGGCTCGTCTTCACCGCGTTGAGGCGCTGCGAGGTGGAGGTCAGGCCCGCGGTGGAGCCGCCCATCACCGCCGTCCGCCAGCCCGCCGACCGCATGTACGCCGAGAGCTGCAGCGTCTTCTGCGTGGCCTTGGCGTAGTACGGGGCGTTGCCCGTACCTGATGCGGTCGGCTTCTTTCCCTTCGGCAGCACACGGATCTGCACGTCCTCCATGGGGTAGCCGAATCCCACGGTGCCGGCGTTCTCGCCGTTCCTGGCCCAGCCGAGCCACCCGTATCTCGGCACGTAGGCTCGGTACCAGACGTCGTAGAACGAGGCGTGCGGGCCGCCAGGCGTGATCCGGAAGGCCTCGAGGCGGCGCTTCTCCCCGATACTGCCGACGTAGGGCGTGTTGCCCTTGTACTTCTGCCCCACCCAGCCGCGACCGGCGACGTAACCCTCCGTCTGGAACCAGAACGAGCTGGGTAGCTCCGCGTTGTCGTCCGGGCCGGTGCCCGTGATGTACGACTCGGAGCCCGGCGAGGCGATCAGCGCCTGCACCGCCTTCCCGCTACCGGCCAGACCTGCGCTCTTTCCGTCCTCGACGGCGCAGTAGCAGAAGTTGCTCGCCCACGGGGAGCCGACCCAGCTCAGCCCGTAGGCGACGTGCATGGTGTCTCGCGGCCGGACGGTGAACGGCGTCGAGGTGACGGACCTCGGGGTCATGCCCGGCCCCTGTGCGGTGACCCGGACCGAGATGCGGTGCCCGACATCAGCCGGCGAGCTCAGATAGACCTTGTCGATCGCGCCCGCGATCGACGCGCCGTCGCGGAGCCACCGGTAGGCGTACGACGACGGCTTCGGCGAGAAACCCTCGTGCTGTGCCACGTAGCTGCTGTCGTACGCGGGATCGCTGTGGTTACCGGTGTTCCACAACGACCCGACCGTCGCGGTCCCGCCCGTGAACGGGCAGTCCGTCACGCACGTCGACGCGGTGCTCGCCACGGCGGCCGCCGGAGCAGCGGGCACCAGCACCGCGGACAGGGCGAGCGCGCCCACGGTGAGCGCCGCGCCGACGCGAGCCATCCCGACCCTGAGGCGCGCGGACAGAGAAAGAACAACCACCACAGCGACCCCCGGTCTTCGAGTGAGCGGACCAAGAGTAGGGCGCACACGCCACCTCTCCGGTCCAGTTCGTCGCAGTTCGCCGCAGTTCACCCCGACGAGTTCGGACCGCGGGACCGCGCGCGCCCTGCATTTCCCAGGGCGTGGTCAGGGGTGGACCAGGGCATTACCCGATAGCGAGAGCATTGCCGTGGAAATACTGTCGAGGCATGACCACACAGAAGCTCTCCCGTCCGCGTCAGGGGCGCATGATCGCCGGCGTCTGCGTCGGTATCGCCCGCCGGTTCGGCTGGAGTCCCACCACGGTGCGGGTTCTCGCCGTCGTCTCGTGCCTCATCCCGGGGCCGCAGTTCCTCGCCTACATCGCGCTGTGGATCCTCATGCCGAACGAGCCCGCGTAGCCCTTTCCGCACTCCGACACGCCACGGCCCGGGACTTTTTCACCCGGGCCTCTGGCGTGTCGCGTGCCGGACCTGCAACGCTTGCAGCAAGATCCGGAAATGACCGTGCAACGCCGCACGCGCTCAACCCGGGACGACGCCGCAAGGAGCCGCTATGACGCGCCACCCGAACGTGCCCCGACGCCTGTTCGCCACCCTCACGACGCTGGCCACCACCCTCACCCTGGGGATCGCTGCGACCGCTGCCACACCCACCGCCGAGCCGGCTCGGGCCGCCACCCCCGCGCACGGCGACGGGGACGTCATCCTGAACCTGTTCCAGTGGACCTGGGACTCCGTCGCGGCGGAGTGCACGGACGTCATCGGCCCCGCCGGCTTCGGTTACGTGCAGGTGTCCCCGCCCATGGAGCACGTCCGCGGGTCCCAGTGGTGGACGTCCTACCAGCCCGTCAGCTATCGGATCGAGTCCAAGCTGGGCAGCCGCGCCGAGTTCGCGAACATGGTCGCTGCCTGCGACGCCGCCGGTGTGGGCGTGATCGCGGACGCCGTCGTCAACCACATGGCAGGGGCCGGGAGGTCCGGGACCGGCGTCGCCGGTACGGCGTACTCCGACGACAGCTTCACGGGCACGTACAGCTACGCCGACTTCAACGACTGCCGCTCGGACATCGCCGACTACACCGACCGGTACCAGGTGCAGAACTGTCGCCTGGTCGCGCTGCAGGACCTGCGCACCGGGTCCGACTACGTGCGTGGCAGGCTCGCCGCGTACTTCGACGACCTGGTCTCCCTCGGTGTCGACGGGTTCCGGATCGACGCCGCGAAGCACATCCCGGCGTCCGACCTGGAGGCGGTCAAGGCGCGGATGAGCAACCCGAACGTGTTCTGGGTGCACGAGGTGATCGGGGCCGCCGGTGAGCCGATCAAGCCCGCTGAGTACCTGGGCAGCGGCGACTCGCACGAGTTCGACTACGCGCGGCAGCTCAAGCACGACTTCGACGGGCAGATCAAGAACCTCCGGTTCATCGGCGACGGCAAGCTGCCGTCCGGCCGGGCGGGTGTGTTCGTGGACAACCACGACACCGAGCGCAACGGAGAATCGATGAACTACACGTGGGGCGCCAAGTACGTACTGGCCAACACCTTCCTGCTGTCCTGGCCGTACGGGTCACCCACCGTGTACTCGGGCTACGAGTTCTCGACCACGGACGCGGGCGCACCCGGGGCCGGCGAGACCACCGTCCCGGACGCCGCCTGCGGCGCCGGCCGGTGGACCTGCACGCAGCGGTGGACCGAGATCCGCGGGATGGTCGGCTTCCACAACGCCGTGGCCGGCACCTCGGTCACCAACTGGTGGGACGACGGCGGCAACCTCGTCACGTACGGTCGCGGCAACCGCGGGCACGTGGTGCTGAACAACACCGCGTCGCCCGTGCAGCGCTCGTTCCAGACGTCGCTCCCCGCCGGGACGTACTGCGACGTGGTCGCGGCGACGAACTGCTCGGTGACGCGGACCGTCGACGCCAACGGCTGGTTCACGGCGACCGTCCCCGCGTACGGAGCCCTCGCGATCCACGTCAATGCCCGCGGCTGAGCCGAACGGCCGCCGGGGAAGTACTACGTCTGTCCGCGCCGACCACCCCACCGAGCGGAGAACTACTGTGAGCAGGTGACCGTTCTCGCAGAACTCCGCGCCCTGCTGCGTCTGCCCGGTTTCCGCAAGCTGTTCGCGGTGCGCCTTGTCTCCCAGGCCGGCGATGGCATGTTCCAGGTGGGGCTCGCGAACCTGCTGTTCTTCAGCCCGGAGTCGCAGGGCTCGGCCTCGGCGATCGCCGGCGCGTTCGCGATCATGCTTGCGCCGTTCACCATCGTCGGCCCGTTCGCGGGCGTCTTCCTGGACCGCTGGCAGCGTCGCCAGGTGCTGGTGTTCGGCAATGCCGCGCGGGTGCTCATCACGGGCACGATGGCGGTGCTCATGCTCACCCAGGGCGTCACCCCCGTGATCTACGTTCTGGGGCTCGCCGCCCTGAGCGTCAACCGGTTCCTCCTGGCGGGTCTCTCCGCCGGCCTGCCTCGCGTGGTCCAGGGCGAGCTGCTGCTCACCGCCAACGCGCTCACCCCGACGCTGGGTGCCGGCGCCGCGTTCCTCGGGGGCGGCATCAGCTTTCTGCTCAGCTTCGCCCTCCCGGCCGGTCGCGTCCAGGACGCGACCGCCCTGACCTGCGCGTGCGTGGTCATGGGCTGTGCCTCCCTGCTGGGCCTGCGAATGTCCCGCACGCTGCTGGGGCCGGAGCGGCCCGCCGTCGGCTCCATCCGCAACGAGATGGCGGTGGTGGCCCGCGGCCTCGTCGATGGCGCCCGCTACCTGGCGGCCCGGCGCACCCCGGGCCAGGCGCTGCTGGTGATGTCACTGCACCGCTTCCTGTACGGAGTGGTGTTCATCGCGTCGATCTTGATGTCCCGCAACCTCCTGGCCGAACCCGGTGACCGGACAGCCGGTCTCGCGACGTTCGCGACCGTGATCGGCGCGACAGGCGTCGGTGGTGGTCTCGCGATCCTGCTCACCGCGTTCCTCGCCCGGCGCATGGCCCCGCAGACGTGGATCGCCGTCATGCTCCTGGTCGCGGGTGTGTCACAGCTGATCCTCGTGCCGGAGCCCGGCTTCGCGGCCGTCGTCGCTGCCGCCGCGCTGCTCGGTCTCGCCGCGCAGGGCGCCAAGATCGCCGTTGACACGATCGTGCAGCGTGACTCCGAGGACGCCTACCGCGGCCGGGCCTTCGCCTTCTACGACGTGCTCTACAACGCGGCGTTCGTGGGCGCCGCAGCCCTCGCCGCCTTCCTCGTGCCCGACGCCGGTTGGTCGCCGGTGCTCTTCGTCGCATTGTCCCTCGGGTACGTCACGATCTCGATCCTGTTCGGTGTGCGCGGTGCACGCACAGCCGTGATTACGCGGCAAACGCAGAATGGGTGAATTTGTGGATGAGGTCCGGGCCCGGAAGCCGATCATGTCTGTTTTGCCAACAGAACGGTGCAAGGATTAAGACAACTTACCTACAGGGACTGGAGGATTCCGCTCATGTCCGACGCACCAGCCGTGACCCCGACGCCCACCTGGGGTGAGGTGTTCCCGTGGTTCCGCGAGGTCATGGCCGAGGACGACGCCTGGTACGTCGGTCGGGTCGACAGCAAGACCGACATCGGCGTAGCGCGCCTCGCAGAGGCGGCCGTCACGCGCCTCAAGTCCTTGCCCGTGGGCCGGCTCTACCCCGCAGTGCGGCGGGTCGAGCGCCTCGACGAGCTGGACTGGCCCAAGCACCGACTGCTCAACGCCCTGCACCGTGGTGGATGCTTCACCGGCGACGACCTCTCCTACATGGTGATCGCCGAGATGCTCTCCTGGGAGTCCGTCGGTCCGATCATCGTCAAGCAGATCCTCGAGGTCGTCGCGCTCGAGGAGATCCGGGTCAGCAGCGCGCGATAGGGCGCACGGCTCGGCCCTCGACCCAGATCCACGCCGACTCAGGCCTCCGTCGAGGGCTGGGTCTCCGCCTGGAGCCGCGCGTCCACGATGCGCCGAGACGTCCCCACGCGCTGCCCGGCGACCACCGCGAGCGGCACGGCTGCGAGCATCAGCACACCCTCCAGCACGAGCACCGCGGCATACCCGGCACCGAGCCTGTCGCTCACACCGATCGCCGCCGAGGCCCCGAGCACGCCGACGACGGCGGCCAGGAGCGCACCGATGCGCCGGGTCACCGGTGATGCCCAGCCGCACAGCACCGCCGCGGCGACGACGAGCAGGTCCAGGGCGGTGCTCAGGAGCAAGGAGCCGACCATGCCGGCCGGCGGACCGCCGTACGGCAGGATCGCCACCAGGGGAAGCAGCATATTTGTCCACAGGGTGTGGATGACTGCCCCGACCAGGACGACGACCACCCCCGCGCGGCGCGCGGCGACCGGCGCGGACAGGACCCTGGCGAGTACGGCGCCCGCGAGGACCATCGTCAGCACGAGGACCGAGACGAGCGTGCCGAGGACCAGCTCCGGCCGCGCGGAGTTCGCGAGCTGTACGGCCGCGGTACCGAGCTGGACCAGGAGGTGCAGTCCGACCACCACGACCGCCGCGGTGAGCACCCGGCGGGCCCGCAGCGCCGTGGCCCCGACCGCGAGCGCGACCGTCCCCGCCATCGCGGCGTTCTCGATCACGAAGACCGCGTTGTTCGTGGTGAATCCGAGGTCGACCTGGTTCCCGGGGATGAGCAGCCGCAACGGCACCGTCATCCACAGGGCGACGGCGATGGCGAGCACGCTGAGCGCGGCGGGTCGGCGGCCGGCGTCGGGCAGGCGGTTCATGCGCACACTCTCCCAGAGGAGACCGGCACCGTGGGATTGAGGCACGCTGTGGACAACGAGGTGGACCGGCCGGTCGGGCGTGGAACCATGGAGGGGTGCCCTCTCCCCTCCCCGCCCCGCGTCTCCACCCCGCGGCGATCAAGCTTCTGGTGGGCAGCGGCGCGTACCTGCGCGGTGAGGAGTACCAGAAGCAGGGCCGGGTCATCTCGTGGGAATGGCTGCCGGAGGACCTGCTGCTCATCTCCTGGGTGCGTGGCAGCGGCCGCAGCACCTATTCGTGCTCCATCGAGTTCCGGACCGACGAGCCCGGACGCCCGGTCGTCGTCGCCTCCGACTGCACGTGCCCGGTGGGGTCGGCCTGCAAGCACGTCGCCGCGACGCTCATCGAGTCCGGGTCGGACGGTCTCGCCTCGATGGTCCGCCCTGCCTCGTCGCTGAAGCGCACCCCGCAGGTACCGCAGTGGAAGGCCGCGGTGCAGCAGCTGGTGCCGGTGGCGCCGTCCGCGACCCCGCCCACGGGTGACACCACGCCTCGGCTCGCGCTCCAGTTCCGGGTCGACGGCACGGCCTCGGCGAACACCCTCACCCTGTCGATCCGTCCGGTGCAGCGCAACGGCCGGGGAAACTGGGTGGGCGGGACGGCGTCGTGGAACTACATCCGCAACGGGTTCCTCCGTGGCCTGGACCCGGCCGTCCGGGAATGGTTCACCACGCTCGACGCCCTGCGCGCCACGAGCCCCCACGGCTACGGGTACCTGAGCACAGGCGACTGGATCAGCCTCGACGACGTGCTCCCCCGCCCGTTCTGGCGCCATCTCGCCGACGCCGAGCAGCTCGGCATCGAGCTGGTGGGCAAGTCGAAGCGGGAGTCGGTGGGCCTGGTGGGTGAGGCCTCCGTCGCCCTGGACCTCTCGCTGCCCGACGGCGGTGCGCACCTCGAGCGGACGGTCGCCTTCGACGGCGCCGTCACCCTCGCGACGACCGTGGGCGCATTGGGGCGGCACGGCCTGTTCGCGGTCGAGGAGCATCCCTCGGGCCGCAGCATCGTCCTCGGTCCGACGGCGACACCACTCACCGACCAGGAGCTCGCCGCGGTGCACCTGACCGACGTCGCCGTCCCGGCCGACGCGGTCGACGAGTTCCTCGCGGACTACCTGCCGCTGCTGCGCCGTGAGGTGCGGGTCAACGCCGGCACCGACGTCGAGCTGCCGGACCTGCCCCGACCGGAGCTCGTGGCCTCTCTCGAGGCGGTCTCACCGGCGGAGATCAAGGTGGCGTGGCGGTGGGCCTACCCGCCGTCGGACAAGGAGTATCCACTGACCACCGCGTTGGAGGTGGGAGCGGAGCTACGCGACCTCGAGGCGGAGGCCGCGACTCTGGGCCGGACGATCGCCGCGGTACGTGACGTGCCGGGCTTCGGCCACTTCCGGGTGGCGCCCGAGGTCTTCCGCGGGCTGGAGGCGATGGACTTCGCCACGACCGTGCTCCCGGTCCTCCGGGACCTGCCGGACGTCCGGGTCGAGAGCGACGCACTACCCGAGTACCCCGGTCTCGAGGCCGCGCCGGTGGTCAGCATGCGTGCGTCCGACAGCGGCGACCTGGACTGGTTCGACCTCGGCGTGATGGTCACGGTGAACGGACGCGAGATCCCGTTCGGCCCCTTGTTCGACGCCCTTGCCCGCGGCAAGAAGCGCTTCATGCTCACCGACGGCACCTGGCTGCGCACCGACCTACCCGTGTTCGCGCAGCTCCGGACGCTGATCGAGGAGGCACAGCGGCTGTCGGACCAGCCGGGCAAGCTGCGCATCAGCCGGTTCAACGCCGGCCTGTGGGCGGAGCTCGAGCAGGTGGCCGACGTCGTCGAGCAGTCCGACCGGTGGCGGCGTTCGGTGAGCGACCTCGTCGCCCTGACCGCCGAGGGTGTCGACGGACCTGAGGCCCTCGCACCGCCGGTGGGCCTGAAGGCCGAGCTGCGCCCGTACCAGCAGCACGGTTTCGAGTGGCTCACCTTCCTGTGGAGGCACGGGCTGGGCGGGATCCTCGCGGACGACATGGGCCTCGGCAAGACCATCCAGACCCTCGCGTTCGTCGCGCAGGCCCGGCAGGAGATGCCGGCAGGTGAGCGACCGCCCTTCCTGGTGATCGCCCCCGCCTCGGTGGTGAGCAACTGGGCGGCGGAGGCCGCGCGGTTCACACCGGACCTGGAGGTCGTGACGCTGCCGACCACGGCGCGCAAGGCGGGGACGTCCGTCGCCCGCGTGGCGGCAGGGGCGGACGTCGTCGTGACGTCCTACGCGATCTTCCGCCTGGACTTCGACGCGTTCGCCGACGTCGGGTGGAGCGGCCTGATCCTGGACGAGGCGCAGTTCGCGAAGAATCACCAGACGCGCGCCAACGAGTCCGCCCGGCGTCTGAGAGCGCCGTTCAAGCTGGCGATCACGGGCACCCCGATGGAGAACAACCTCATGGAGCTCTGGGCGATGCTCGCCATCGTGGCTCCGGGGTTGTACGGGTCGGCCACCAAGTTCCGGGAGGACTACGTCAAGCCCGTGGCGGGCGAGGGCGACGCGACGCCGCTGCTGGCGAGGCTTCGCCGTCGGATCAGGCCGCTGCTGCTGCGCCGCACCAAGGAGCAGGTGGCGCCCGAGCTGCCCGAGCGGCAGGAGCAGGTGCTCCGCGTGACCCTGGACGCTCAGCACCGCCGGATCTACGACACCCACCTGCAGCGTGAGCGGTCCCGCCTGCTGGGGTTGCTCGAGAGCTTCGACGAGAACCAGGTGGCGGTCTTCCGCGCCCTGACGACACTGCGCCGGATGGCGCTGGACGCTTCCCTGGTGGACCCGGAGTACGAGGGTGTGCCCTCGGCGAAACTGGGTCTGCTGGCCGAGCAGCTCTCCGAGGTCGCCGCGGAAGGTCATCGTGCTCTGGTGTTCTCGCAGTTCACGTCGTTCCTCGCCAAGGCGGCCGAGGTGTGCGAGACGCTCGGTATCCCGTACGAGTATCTCGACGGCTCCACGCGCAAGCGGGCCGAGGTGATCAACCGGTTCAAGGAGGGCCGGTCGCCCGTGTTCCTGATCAGCCTCAAGGCTGGCGGTTTCGGACTCAACCTCACCGAGGCGGACTACGTCTACCTGCTCGATCCCTGGTGGAACCCGGCGACGGAGGCACAGGCCATCGACCGGACCCACCGCATCGGTCAGACGCGGAACGTGATGGTGTTCCGGATGGTCTCCGAGAACACCATCGAGGACAAGGTGATGGCGCTCAAGGAGCGCAAGGCCCGGTTGTTCGATGCCGTGCTGAGTGACGACGCGGGGGCTTTCGCCGGGGCGCTCGGCGCGGACGAGATCCGAGGGCTGCTGGAGGAGTAGGAGCGCCGGTGCTCAGACCTCGCGTCCCGCTTGGTGGACTTCGCGACCGACCTCGAGCCGTTCGCCGCGGTGCATGCCGTCCTGCGGCCGCTACTTGCGTGTCGCGGCCATTGCCCACGCCACGAGCGCCGGCTGACCCAACAGCCGGAGCGCACGCTTGCGGTCGGTGTCCAGGCCGAACGCATCCCGGTGCTCCACGAGCTGGGCGATGTTCCCGGGGAACACCGCGACGAAGAACACCGCGGCGAGTGCTCCGAGCCGACGTCGGGCCGGCTGCTTCCAGGTGGTCACGAGCGCGGTGCCGAGGCTGATCTCGACGAGGCCTGACCCGACCACCACGGTGTCGGCGTCGACGGGTACCCAGGTGGGTACCTGCGCCTGGAACTCCTTGCGGGCTGTCGTGAGGTGGCTGATGCCTGCGGTGAGGAGGACGGCACCCAGGGCTACCTGGCCGATTCCGCGGACGATGCTTCCGGTGGTCGTCATGCGGTCCATCCTCCGCCCGAAGCGGCTGAGTGGCCGCTCCGGGCGCTTTCAGGCACGTGGACCGCTCATCGCACGAAGTAGATCGCCCTGACCTTGACGTACTTCGTTCCGCTCGCGACGAACCGCACCTTCGCCGCCTTCACCGTGGTGGACGAGTACGCGTTCACCGTGCCCGAACGGAGCGGACCGCGACGATCTGCTTCGTCGACGCCGGATAGCGGCTCGACACCGTCGCGGTCGAAATTGCCGGTGTCGGTCGCGGCGTAGCTGAGCCGGGGCTTCCAGTAGACCTCGTCCGCGTCGGCGATCGGGGCGAGCCACCGTGAGGACAGCGCCACCTGCGTGGACTTCGGCGCCGCTCCGTCCACGTAGGTGCACTGCGAGGGCGTCCAGTACGAGACGTTGCCCCCGTGTCCCTGGCACGCACGGAGAAGCACACCCGGTAGGACTTCGCGACGCTCACCGCGAACGACTGGGCAGTGGTGCCCTGACCGGACTCCGGGCACCACCACGAGCCGATCTGTGTGCCGCCCTTGTCCTGATGGTTGCGATGACGGGGCAGGCCCGTGCGGGGCGTTCTGTCGGAAAGAGGCGGGTGAACCTCGCTGATAGGACGGAGATCGGACTAGAACATCACGGCGTGGCCGGACGCGTGCCTGGTCAGTTCCGGACGATCGCCTGGAGCTCGCCGATCCGGATCTGGGTGGTGTTGCTCGGCGCCGTGAAGTCGATCTGGCCGGACTGATTGCCACCCTGCCACTCGACAGACCAGTAAGCAGTTCCCGTGAGCGTCAGGTTTCCCGGGCTGTTGTTCAGGTCGGCACCGAAGCCACAGGTCGGTGACGGCTCGGCGCTGTTGCGTCCGTCGTAGGGCGTACCGGCCGCATTTGCTCCGTCGCAGGTGATGGTGCCGACCGTGGCACCGTTTGCGTCGGTCAGTGTCCATTCGACCCGGCTAAGCGTCCCCGTCGCACTCACAGTCAATCCACCGCCGCTCGCCGATCGATTGATCGGACCCGTGGTGTTCTCCGCGCGGTCAGCGATCCACAACCAGACGGGTAGTCCGATGGCGCCTACAGCGTTCGGATTGGTGGTCGACGCGGGCGGGGTGGAGCCGATCTGGCCGGTCGTGAGTTGCATCGCGGCTACTGCACGGCGGGCAAGCTCTTCGGCGGAAGGACCAACGGGCGCTGCCGGATCCGCAGACCAGTAGTACGAATGACCCTCACAACTTTCCAGGTTGCCACCCGCCTCGACACAGCGTTGGGGGGTGCATTCAAGAACAATCCCGTCACCCGGCTCGTGGCCCTCCCACGCAGGATCGCCTGCGGGCGGCTGTGGGCTGGCATTCCGCACATAGCAGTCGCCGTCCCACCCGCCGTACTCCGTACTACACGGAACTACCGTGCCGAGATCGCGACATACAGGCGCTCCGCCTCCACCGGGATTACCACCATCATCGTCTCCACCACCATCGTTGCCTCCTCCACCAGTTTCCTCACACGGAACTAGGACTCCGCCCGGGGTCGTCGTGGGAACACATATGTCAGCAATCGCTCTTGGAATAGGAACGAGGGTTGCGAGCAGTGTTGCCATCACGGCCACTGCTGCGAGCGATACACGCATTTCGACTCTAGTTCTCCATGCGGTCAACATGCCTGCTCCGGGTGAGGTATCTGCTCGTTTACTGTCCAGTGACTCTGCGGACCCTGATGGCGCATGACGTAGTCGAACCTATAGCGAGTGGGGGCTCCTGCAGCACGCGGGACTTCCTCGCCGTCCCTGGTAAAGGTCCGGACTTTATCAAACACAACGCAGGCATCAAGGTGCACCTCCTCGTTTCCGACCTTCGACGTCTTGTAGTCGGTCACGCTCATCGCTTCAACCGATGCTGCGCCCGTCGTATATTGGCCGGTCTTTGCTGATTCCGTGTACACATTCCTGAGCGATGCCCGCAATGCGGGGTGCCCCCAGAACTGCCTGAGTTCGGTATCCCAATCGCTGTACCCGCTGTTCGCCACGAGGGCCGTCGTCTCGTAGTACTCCACGAGGCGCGCCTTCGCGTCTGCGATGTTCTTCGCCTTGATCTGCTCAGGCGTAGTCGGCTCAGGCGACGCCGTTGGTCTCGGCGGAGCCGAAGCGCTCTCGGAGGCCGATGCCGATGCCGACGAAGACCCCGGCCCGGGGATCGCACCCTGGACTGTCTCCGGCTCGAGCATTCCCGAACGCACGACGACGAACGCGCCCACCGCAATGACTGCGACTCCGATGAGGACGGCGATGGTGCGCGTAGGCGTGATGGCGGACGAGACCATCCGGCGACTCCCTCAACTTCGGGCAGAACTCAGTGAACACGGCCGTACGCAAGCGTGCGCTATATCCGTCTTCTCGGCAAGGCACTGCCGTGATAATTCACAACATCCCACCAACGCAAGACAGCGATCGGCCACGGTCACGCCATGGATTGACAGATCGGCGCTACTTTGGATGCCTCTTCGTTGCGTATACGCAACTCCGGTGGCGGATGCTGCTATATCTCTACAGGCTCTGTGGCATGAACACACTCAACCTGACCCGCCTCGCGCAGCCGGTGGGTCCGCGATGAGCTTTTTTCAACGCACTGAGGATCTCGAACTCGGAGGATCCGAAGGGCTCGTCGGCGAACTCATCCGGTCGATCCAACGATCATTCACCGGCGTCGTCGCCGACCATCTTGAGGATCTGCTCGCCAACACGGATCGTCGTATGTGCCTGGTCGATCGCCACATCAGTCTCGCCGAGTCCGGCCACGTCTACACCGTCGACCTGCTGCTCTTCCATGTCACCTTGATGCGCTACGTAGCCATCCAGGTTCACGCCGGCCGCTTCGACCCTGCCCGCCTGGTGCAGGCTCGCTTCGCACTCAAACTCATCGACGATCTGGTGCGCGTTCCTGCGGTCCACGCCCCCACGATCGGGGTGCTGCTCTGCACCGATGCCGCTCCCGACCAGCAGCCCGGCCCGGTCGTGGTCACCCTGTACGACGACGTCGCCCCCGCCCAACAAGCAGAGCTCCCCACCCCTGCGGAACTCACAAGCGTGATCGAACGATGCCTCGCGACGAACGACGTCCGGAGCCAGAACGCATGACCAGTGCGTTCGCTCGGTAGCCTCCCCGGGCCGCGTCAACCGCCGTACAGGTCTTCCACCAGACGCGCTCGCGCTTCCATGATCTCCAGGCTGTCCGACGACGAGACGGTCGTGCCCTCGCCCGCCACGTCATGCCAGGTCGGTTCCCCAACCAGGCGGAACTGACCCCGCCATTTCGTAGTGAGCGAGATGGTTGCTGAGCCCTGCTCCGCATAGGCGTGGAAGACGGTGTGTCCGGGATACGGGGCGCCTGGGTCCGTCGTGGCGAACGGCGCTGATCCGTCACCAAAGTTCCAGGAATAGTTGCTCGGCACGGCTCGGATCTCCACCGGTATGCCGAACAGATTGGTGTTCATAGTTCGAGCAGCCCGATCAGTGAAAACGATCGTGTCGACATTGACGAGTGTCCATCCGTTCGGTGGCTGCACGACGATTTCGGACGGTGCGATCTTCATCTCCTGGAATGCCCGCGCAGCGGCTGCGGGGATGTCGACCTGCTGGCGCCGCTCCGCAAGACAGGACTCCTGCTCCACCAACTCGGCGCTCGACCACCCTCCAGACTCCCGGCGTTGCTCGAACAGAGCCCCTATCGGCTGCTCATCCTCTTCGCACTCGATGCCGGCGTACGCGAGCTGGTGGCCCTCGTCGCAGGACTCGGCGAAGGCGGTCGCGCCGCTTAGGTCGCGTAGAAAGCACATGGCTGGCGTGACACGCCACTGGCGCACGGACGGTAAGGGCACAGAAGAACCATCATTGGTTGTTGAATCCCGGATCCCGGTCGCTCCCACGGGAGAAAGTTGCGCTTCAACGGTCACTGACGACCCTCGGGCCTGCCCGGCGATACCCCAGTCATGGGGTGGTTCCGTGAATGTAGCCGCAGGCATTGTGGCGAACACTAAATCCACCAGTGCCACTAAGGCAACGACTTGTACTCGAATTTCCGGCCACAACGGCATCATTGATCGCCATCCGGATGCGGAGCGACTTCCACAATAACCCAATTGCCATTGCTCTGACCGACCTCGACGCGAGCTTCGAACTTGGTTTCGCTTACTCGGTCGAGTTGCTTCCCATCTTCATCGCGAATCACGAGCGCGTCTTGTGACGTCGTGAAGTCGAAGGGCAGTATCCCGGTCAGATCGTCGCGTTGGTAGGTCTCCGTCAGGACTGCGTCGGTCAAACCGCCCTCGAACGTTCCGGACTCATCCTGCAGCCAGGCAGCATTGTCGAGCACCCCTTCGCAATACCCACAAGCCCGATGCGACATCGCCTCGAACTCCTCGGTGTCCCCCGTAGCCATCACATACGGGTACAGCTCGATGAAGTACTCCGCCGCCGCAGCCGCGCCCTCCGCGTCGTCGCGCTTTATTGCCTCGGGTCGCTTCGGCTTGGCCGGCACCGATGGCGCAGGGCTCGCGGACGCGGAAGCCAACGGCGTACCAGCTGGGGTCTCAGCAGGTTCCGGTGGCGAGCCGGTACATGCCGACAGCGCTAGACCGGCTGCCACCACTAGCCCCGCTGCGCGCGTCATCACGCCGCCCATCCGCGTCCCCCTGCCGTTCCCGCCCCACTGTTGCGTATCCGCAACAGCCAGGAATGACGCTAACCGGGCTCACCAGATCCGGAAAGCGGACCCTGTGGATTCCTGTGGATAACCGGGTCTCGACAGGCTCGACCAGCAGCCAGCCAGCAGCCAGCCAGCAGCCAGCAGCAGCCCACCCCGGCCCGCTACCCCTGCGGCGTCCGCCCTGCGTCCGCTTCCCGGCGTCGGTTCTGCTCCTCCACCTGCGCCAGCAGCTCCTCGGTGTCCGGCTCGGGGTCCATGGCGAGCTGCTCCAGGTGGTCCCGCAGCCGGTTGACCAGCCGTCCCACGGCGTCCCGGCGACCGGAGGCGATCTCCGCTCGGATCCCGTTGCGCCACGACCGCTCGTCCACCGGGTCGGCGAGCCGGCCCACCTGCGAGGCGTGCCGCGCCATGGCGACGTCGCCCGCCAGCAGGGCTCGGCGCGCCACCTCGTGCGAGACGTCCACCACGCCCGACGAGATGGTGTGCATGAGCTGCTCGGCCCACACGTACTTGCGCAGGGGCACACCTTCGAAGGGTCGGCCCCGCACCAGGTCAAGTGCGGCCAGCAGGTCCGCCGTCGGGGTCTGGGACAGGTCGGGTCCCACCAGGTCGCAGAACGTGTGCCAGTCCGTGGCGACCCCGCGCAGCCGGTAACCGGCGGACTCGAGATCGGCCTGGCCGCCGTCGTCCGCGGACCAGTAGCGGGGCAGGTACTCGTAGCCGTTCGGGTCGGTGCCGAGCCAGCGGCGTGCCCGCGAGACCGCGGAACGTCGCGTCGCCAGGTTCGGCTCACGCGAAGGCCAGAGCGCCTTCGAGATGTCCGAACCGCGCGATCCCGGATTGAACGCCAGGAACGCGATCAGCTCGGTGGCCTGCCGCTGGTGCGTGGACGGCAGCTCGACGCCTGTCGTCCCGGCAAGCTCGACGCTGCCGAGCACGCGCACCACCGGCGCCCCCAGTCGCTCTTGCTGCGGTTCGGGCTGGGCGGGCTGCCGGGTCCCGGCGGGCGCTGAGTCCGTACCGACGTCGGAGCCGGGCCCCGAGACGACCGGTGTGCCCAGCGGGGGCGTCGCCACGCTGACGGCGGCCGTCACCCAGGGTGAGAAGCTCTCGGGCAGGGTGCCCGCCGCGGACCCGCCGCCCGCCGTCCCCGTCGCATAGCTCGGCGACGGGGCGTGCCCGGGTGCCTCGCCGACCGTGACGTCCGAATCCGCGGCACCAGCGCGGACAACATCCATGGGGATCTCCTCCAGCGTCGGTTCCGTGCGGTTGATCGAACGGCTCCATGCGGGGCCTGGTGCGGTGTCGGGATCAGCCAGCAGGGCCACGGCCTGCGCGTAGGTGGCGGCGTCGAGCTGTTGCGGGCGCACGGCGATGTAGGCGGGCATCAGGATGCCGCGCGTGGTGTCGCCGTTGGTGAGCTCGCCGGTGAGGTCGAGCACCCAGTCACCGACCTCGGCGCTGGACGTCACCGCGGCGATCCCCACGCCCGGCACGCGCTCGATCAGACTCGCCAGCTTGGCGCGCTCGACCTGGCCGAGCCGCTCCCCCACGAGCAGGATCTCGGGCGTCCAGGCATCGGTTGCCAGCCCTCGGCCGCGGGCCTCGGCCACCGAGGTGGCGCCCACCTGGGCGAGCGTGCGGTCGACGTCGGCGGCGCGCGCCTCCAGCTCCCGGATGATTCCCGCCAGGCTGGAGACGTGCCGCACGCGGCCCGTATCGACCACCCCCGGCAGCTCACCGAGCGCACCCACCACGGTCACCTGCAGGTCGTCCGCCCACAGGCTTGTCGCCAGCTCGATCGCGAGCGCCGCGAGCGTGGACTGCGCGGCGGTATCGGTGCCGCGGATGTCCAGGCACGCGAGGTTCTCGAGGTCGAGCATGAGGTGCGTGTCCTCGTCGTCGTGCCCGATGGTGACGAGGGCCGGGTAGGGCGCCTCACCGTCGGTCTGGGGCTCGGCGCTCTCGGCCTCCGGACGGCCCGACGTCCCGACCTGCGACGCGGCCTCGGCGTCCCCGGCGGCGAGCTGCCAGACGAACCGGTCGGCGGTGCTCACCCAGGGTTCGGGAAGGTCGGCGGCGTGTTCGAGGTAGAGCTCGACGAACTCGCCGCTCTTCAGCCGCGCGACGCGCACGCCCGGGAGCCGGAGTCCACGCTCCCGGTGCCACTGCGCGAGGCTGCGGAGCGCGCGGTCGACCTGGCTGCGGCCGAAGGGATCCTCGACGGTGTGCAGGTCACGCTCGAGCGCGCCCGCCGGGGTCTCGGGTCCGGGCACCACGACGGTCTCCCCGGGTACCCGACTCTTGCGCGCCCGCCGCCGCTTGGCGGCGACCACCGCGAGCAGCCCTGCGGCGAGCAGTCCGCCGACACCGGCGGCCGTACGGACACCGACCGACTCGTCGATCTCGTCGACGACGTCGGAGGCGGCCTCCGCGACGGGGTCCAGCAGCGACCGGCCATCTGCCGAGGTCGCATGGGCCACGGCGGGGGCCGCCGTGGTGGCGCCCGCGACGTCGATCGGGTCGGACGCCTGCAGCGGTGGCAGGGACTCCACGGCGACCTCCGGGACGACCTCCCCGGCGGCCGGTTCGTCGCCGGCGATCTCGCCGGGAAGCACGTCCTCCGTCACCGCGTCGCCGCCGGGCGTCCCGGCCGGCCCCGTGCCCGGTGCGAGCCGCGTGGGTACCTCGGCCGGTCGCCCGGTGTCCTTCTCGTCGGTCTTGTCCGACGCCGGGTCGCCCCACGTACCGCCCGACTTCGTCTCCGTGGCAGGCTGCTCCGGGTTCGCCTGCGGCATGAGCTCGTCGGCGATCAGGCTCTCCCCGGGAATGGACTCGTGGGGCGAACCGTCGCGCCGCGCCGACTCGTCGGGCTCGAGCTGGGGGTCGTTCTCCAGGTCTTCCGGCGTCACCTCGTCGTACTGGGGCGCGGGGGTCTCCCGCTGGGCGGGCGGGGCCTTCGGTACGAGGTTGCCGTCTGCGGTCTTCTCGGGTGCGGGCTCCTTCTGCTCGCCGCCCTCCTCGCCCCCGCGTCCGCCCAGACCGGCGGATCCGGTCCCGACGTCGCCGGGGTCGGGTGCGTCGGAACGCTCCTGCTCGCCTGCGCCCGGGCCTGCGCCGCCGCGGTCGGCAGGCTGCTTCTCCGGCGCCTTCTGGCCGGCCCGGTGGGGGGCGGGGCTCGCGGGGGACGCTCCGGCGGGCTGCTCGCCGTCCGGCTGCGCACCCGGCGGGTTCTCGGTCTCCACGACGTCGTTGCCCGCGCCACCCGGCTTCTCGTCGGGCTCGACCTCGTCGGCGCCCCCGGGCTCCTCGGTGGCCGACGCCGTCTGGTCCGGCGCGGGAGCGTCGGACTCTCCGCCGTCGGCGCCGGACGCCTCATCCTGCGCAGACGGCTCCGCAGACGGCTCCGCGGACGGCTGGCCCGACGGCCCGTCGGCTCCGGAGGGCCGCGAAGGTGCATCGTCCGAGCGCCCGCCCCGGGGGCCGTCGTCCGACGCCGGCGCGTCCGCTCCGGGGACGGTCACGGTCCAGCCGGGGTAGATCAGGTCGGGGTCGGTGAGCCGGGCGCCACCCGGCTGCTCGGTGGCGCGCGACGCCTCGAAGACCTCGGGGTACTTGGTGCCGTCGCCGAGCTCCTCCTCCGCGATGCCCCACAGCGTGTCACCGTGCTCGACCACCACCTGGGCGGACTCCTGCGACGTGCCACGCTTCTTGCGCACGTCGACCGCGCCGCCGGAATCGTCGGCCCCGGAGTCCCCGGGAGACTTCGACGGCGCGATCCCCACCGGGGCGTCGTCGTCCTGACCGGCGGGGCCAGCCTCGTCCGTGGACGTGGGCGTGACGACCGCCGTGCCGGACGCACCGGCGGGAAGCTGCAGGATCCAGCCCGGCTCGATCCAGTTCCCGGCATCGAGCGCTCCGCCGTCCGCCTGCAGCACCCCGTAGTTGAGGTCGGCGATCTGCTTGAACTGCGCCCCGTCGCCCAGGGTCAGCTCCGCGATCCGCCAGAGAGAGTCGCCCGGCTGCACCGTATAGGTGGCCGGCGCCGCCTCGTCGGCCGCTGCGCGGTCGGCCTTGTCATCGGTCGCCTCCGCACGGACGCGTCCGTCCGCACCCGCCGTCACCGGTGACACCGGTGACATCGGCGCTGTAGCCACCGTCCCGGCGCTGCCCGCCTCGGCCGGCGACGGCGCGGCCATCGCGGGCGCCACCGCCGGCGCCGCGACCAGCATCGTGATCACCGCGCCGACGAGCACGGCAGCGGCACGCTGCTGCGCTCCGAGACCGCGCACGCGCGGGGAACGCCGTCCGCGCAGGGCCGCGACCACCTCGATCACCACAGCCGACGCGAACGTCAGCCACGCGATCCAGCCCACTGCCTTGATCAGCCCGAGGAGCACCGAGCCTGTCACGTCGGGGCTGGTCAGCACGGAGACGATTCGGTTGAGGCTGACCGGCCCGGTCCACACCGGCCCGCCGAACACCCACAGCCCGACGGGGATCCCGACGACGAGCGCGATCAGCAGCAACGCCGCGCCCAGACCTCTCACCACGCGTGCGCCCGTGCTCTGCCGGGGGCCGCCGGGCTCGCCGGTGACCGTGCGGCCCTGGACTGTCGAGGTGCTCATCAGGACTCCTCCTGCCCTATCCCGCGGACTGCCCGTGCCTCGGCGTCTGCCGTGACGGTGAGTGTGCTGATCCCGATCAGCGTGAGGAACGTGGTGCGGTACGTGACCTGGGTGCCCACGTTGACGGTGGCTCCGTTGACGGCGGTCACGCCGCCCTGGACGCCCAGCGCGCCGAGGGTGTCGGCGGCCGCCTGCGTCGCGCGGCCGGGATCGATCTCGGGTGGGAGCCCTTGCTGCGCGCGGTCGATCCGAATCTGCTGCGCGGCGGCCCGTGCCGCCTGGTCGGCGGCGTACTCGGCCTCGTCCTCGGCGTGCAGCCGCCCGCCGCCGTCGACCACCAGGCCGATGGCGATGATGAGCGCGGGCACCATGCCCGCCGCCAGGATGTTGACCTCGCCCCGCTCGCGCGGTCGCCGCCCGGCCCGCACCCGCGTCGGCGACCCCGCCGTCCGCCCACGTCGCACCCGCATATGCCCCGACCCCCTGGTCATGACCGTCCCCGATAAGCGTCCAGCACCGACGTCCCGGTCGCACTGATGGTGCGTGAACCCGGAGCACCCGGCAGGCCGAGATCACGCAGCGGCACCACGCACTCGACCCGCACGGTGATGGTCCCGACGGTCCCGAGCGGCAGGGCGAACGCGTCGGTCGCCGGCATGACCGACGTCTGCGCGCAGCGCACCCCGGAGTTCTGCAGCGTCGAGGTGGCCGTGGACGTCGCCTGTGCCCCGGCCACGGCAGCCGTGCGGCTGATCGAGGCCGCCCGCGCGGCCTCGTTCGCCGCGGACTGCACCACGCCCTCGGCCAGCACCAGCCGTCCCGCCATCACCAGGAGCAGCCCGATGAGCAGCAGCATGGGGAAGACGACAGCGGTGTTGATCGCGACGTTGCCCTGCTCGGCGCGCGCGTCGTTCCGCGCGCCGAGACTCCCCGGCCCGAGTACCCCGGCACTCATGGTCCGCCCACCGCCGACGTGAACCGCTCCACCGGCCCGGTGGCCGACTGCTCGACGCGCAGCCCCCGGAAGCCCGGGACGATCGACGGCGCCAGGCCGACGACGCGTGCCGTGGCCATCTCCGCCCCTCGTGTGACCGAGACGTCGACGGACGCGAACGCGTCACCCCCGCGCGCCAGACGCGCGGCGGCCTCGGCGTACCCGGCGTCGATGCTGCCGCCCTCGACACGTGCGGCCTGGACCGCGCCGTTCGCGACCGACTGGGCGGTGTTCTGGGCGTGGAAGTAGAGCACGCCCTGCACCATCCCGAAGATGAGCATCAGAACGATCGGATACGTCAGGACGGTCTGGAGGGAGGCGGCACCGCGTTCGTCCATGTCTCTTACCCGCCCCCGAGCTGCGACATGTAGCGCTCGACGAGTCCACGGATCGCCGCCCCGAGCGCGATGGCGATGCCGAGGCCCACCACGGACAGCACGACGACCTCGATGGACTCGAGGCCCGCCTCGTCCGGCTCGCCCGCCCGGCCCGCGGCCAGCCGACGGCGTAGCTCGGCCGAACGCTCGGCGAAGCGCGTGTTGAGGGCGTCGACGCGCCCACGTGCCGCGGCAGCGCGCAACGAAACCCGTGCGGCGGCGCGGTTCGCCGCCGACCGGCCCTGGCTCAGGTGCTGGTTCATGTTGACTCCTGGGGTGCTGTCGACTTCAACAAATGGGTAAGAACCGGCTCGTGTGACACCTGCGTGCCCCAGGGGGCGGGCCGGTTCAGGGCGCTGTCTGAAACATAGTGACCCCGATGGGGAAAATAAGCATCAAAAAGTACACGAAGACGGTCATGGTCCCGGGCACGGTCATCCGCACGGTCGCATCGTGGGCAAGCTGCTGCTCCACGTCGAGCTGTGCGTCCCGCATCGCGGCCGCCTTGGACTGCAGCTGGTCGTGGATGGCCGAACCCTGGGTACCCGCGAGCTCCACGATCGAGGCGACCTCGCCGAGCGCGTCCACCTGCACCTCCTCGCCCAGCTCACGCAGGGCCACCCACGGCGCCTGCCCCTCCCACCGGCTGCGTTCGAGCGCCGCGGCGATGCGCCGGAACGGCCACGACCCGGCGACCTGCGCCGCGGCGAAGGTGGCCTGCGTGGCGCCCGCACCGGAGATGCGCTCGATCGCGAGCAGCTCGAGGTACGTGGACACGGCTCGGGAGAACTCCTGCCGGGCGCGCTTCGCCTTCGACCGGGCGTCGAGGTCGGGCAGGAACCAGGCCCCGAGGGCGAACGCGAGCGCCACCCCGAGCGGCACCGCCACCGGCATGCCGAGGTTGAGCAGCCCCACACACAGCCCCAGGAACGGGGCCGCGACCAGCACGATCACCGTGCCGAGCGCCTTCTCGCCGTAGTGGTCGGTGGCGGTCTTGCCGATGAGGTCGAGGTCGGCCCGGGTGGGGCCGCCACGGCCCAGCACCGAGACGGGCAGACGGCGCTGCGCCCAGGCCCCGAACACCTGCGTGTACCGCTGCGTCGAGGTGAGCTCACCGCCGTCGGACACGGTGATCGGCTCCACCTTGTCGTCACCGCTGAGCCGGTCCAGCGCGGACTGGAGGCGTGGCGTCGCCGGCAGCAGCTCGCGCACGACGAGGAACAGGCCGAACCCGGTGGTCAGCCCGATCCCCACTGCCCAGAGCCACATGTCAGGCCTCCCGCTCGTCGGGCAGGAACCGCGGGATCGGCTGACCCAGGCTGATCTTGCGCATCCACAGCAGGCAGGTCACGTACGCGCAGAACAGGACGACCGCCACGACCTGGCCCAGCGGCGAGTCGTAACCGCTGAGGTACCCGGACATGGCCGTGGCGGCCAGCACCACGAGGGTCACGATCGTCACCCAGCGCACGGTCGCACGCCCGGTCGCCCGCTCCGTCTCGATCTCGCGCCGCGCCTTGGCCTGGGCCGACAGCGACTCGGCGAGCTGCCGCAGCGCGGGCGCCACAGCACCGGTGCGGTTGTCCGACTCCAGGATCATCGCCGACGCGATCATGTCCGCCGAGTAGTCGTCCATCTCGTCGGCCCACCGGTACAGCGCGGGCTTGATGGGCTGCCGCGCCTCCAGGCGCGCCACGAGCCGGGCGAGGGACGGTCGCACCGACGGCGCCGCGCTGTGCAGCGTGGCCGCGATCCCCTGTTCCAGCCCGACGGCGCCGCCGGACAGCACGCCGATCAGCGACCGCACCCAGGCGGTCAGGTCGGTCAGCTTCTCCACCTCGTTGGACTGCGTGGTGGTGCGGAAGAGCGACGGCAGGCCCACGATCAGCACCGGCACGATGAGGACGAGGGACCACCAGCCGGTGACGAGCCAGATCACGAGCCCCACCGCCGCGCCGACCCCGACCAGCTTGCGCTGCGCGTAGAGCGGCCCGCCCTTGGTCAGGCCGAGCAGGCGCAGCAGGCCGTGGAAGGGTGGGGTCGTGCGGACCGGTCGGGGCGTCGGCTCGAACTTCTGCACGCCGACCACCACGAACCACACGCCGAGGCCCAGGCCGAGGCCGGTCAGCACCGCCATGAGCAGGGTCATGCGTTCCCCCAGAGCCCGTCCCGGTAGTTCAGCAGGTTCGGGTCGAAGCCCTCCGCCTCCAGGTCGCCGAGGAACGACGGCGTCGTCTTGGGTACCGCGCGACCGTTCGGACCCGGCTCGAACACGTCGGTGACCGCCACCGGGTTGCCGGCCTCACCACGCGTCACCTCGATGACCTCGGAGACGTACCGTCGGCGCAGGCCGTCCGCACCGACGTCGACCCGGAGGAACACGATGAGGTCGACCGACTGCGCGACCTGCCGGTACGCGTAGGTCTCCGAGAGCGTGGAGTCCTGCACGGCCATGCCGACCAGACGTTCGACGACGTCGCGCGCACCGTCGGCGTGCACGGTGGACAGCGAGCCGTTGCCCATCTGCATGGCCTGGAACATGGACACGATCTCGGGACCGCGCACCTCGCCCACGATGACGCGGGAGATGTTGTGCCGCAGCGACTCGTACACGTTGACGTTCGTGTTGATCTCGCCCACACGGCGGCCCGCCGTGTTCATCTCGCCGGAGCCCTCGCGGGTCCGCAGGGCCACCACCCGCTTGTGCTTCTCCGGTTCGAGATGCAGGTAGAGCTCGTAGTCCGTCTCGATGGTGGCGATGGACTCCCAGGGGTCTAGGCCGGCGCAGAGCGCCCGGAGCAGCGTGGTCTTGCCGCTGCCCTGACCCTGCCCGGACACCACGATCGACTTGCGTGCCCGGACCGCCGCCGTCAGGAACTCGGCCAGCACCATGTCGACCGTGTCGTTCTGGCGCAACAGCTCCAGGTTCACCGACTGCAGGCGCTGGAGCCGGATGGTCACGCGCGGCCACGGCACCACCCAGCCGACGGCCGCGAGCCGCACGCGGCCCGGCAGGTCCAGGTTGAGGAACGGGTTGGCGCGTGTGAACGACCGCTCGTTGGCGGGGTCGCGCGCCGCGAGGAACTGCAGGAAGTCGATGAGCTCGGCGTCGGAGTCCGCGATCGGCTCCGCGTACATGCGGCGGCCGTCGCCCATCAGCATGAGCACGGGCGCCGTGCCCGTGATCTCGATGTTCTCCACGTCGGGGGTGTCGATCAGCGGCTGCAGCCGGCCGAGCCGGAACAGCGCGTCGAAGAGCGCGCGCGTGACCTCGACCTGGTACTCGGTGGTCCAGTTGCGCTGGCCACCGGACAGCAGGGCGTCGTTGTGGTCACGCACCACCTGCTGGATGAGCTCCTGGCCCAGGGCCTCACGCTGCTCCTCGTCCAGCTCCCGCGCCGCGAGCGCCGTCGTCAGCCGTGAGGAGACCTCGCCGCGCAGGCTGTTGACCTGGCGCCAGAACTCGGAGTCGCGCAGCCGGGGGTTGCCGGGCTGGCCGTGGTACTCGCGTCCTGCCCGAGCCACGGCCCCGACCCACGGTGAGGCGCCGTTGCCCGACGCCGCGCCGCCGTTGACCGGGGGCGCTGCGGGTCCGGTCCGTGCCGCACCCTGCTCGACGGGCATCGTCCAGATGTTCTGCGGGGAGACCGGGCGACGGTCGGGCCCGGCACCGCCACCGGTCCCGGGCGTGCGCCGGGGCACACCGGGAACCTGCGTGTCCGACTCGTGGAAGATCGGCAGCGAGGACAGGTCGGGGAACTCGGGCGTGCTCATGCGTCTCCCCTGCCGTCGCCGCGCCACGGCCCGGCCTGCACCGGACGGCGCGGTCCGGAGCCGTGGGCGCCGTCGCGCGGACCCGTGGAGAACCGAGCGCGGCGCTTCTCGGTGCGGTCCTGGAGCCGGGAGATCACGGGGCCCGCAGACCGCACGAGCGGCGACGTCGAGTAGCGGCGCCCGGCGGGCGAGCCCACGGACAGCACCTCGGCGTTCACGGGGTCCCAGGCCAGCGAACCCACGGTGCCGAGGCCGAGCGTGCGTGCGATCTCGGTCGCGTCGTAGGGGCGGCCCGGTCCGACGGTCAGGGCGGTGAGGTTGGTGAGCTCGCGCGCCGCGGCGTCGACGACCGAGGTCCGGGACTTGACGAGCTCCCGCGTCACCGCGATGTCGGGCAGACGCGACCCGGTGGTGACGACCACCTGGTCCGCGAGCCGGACGATCGGCTCCCGGTCCTCGCGGACGGCGCCACCCGTGCCGAGCCGGCCGAGGTCGACCAGCACGTCGATGCCACCGCGCTCGAGCGCGACGAGCTGGTTGGCCAGCGGCCCCCAGAGGTTCGCGACGGCGGGTGCGGTGTGGGGGCCGATGATGCCGGGCAGCAGCTTCTTGTCCGGATCGTTCCGCACGAGCGGGATGGTCTGCTCCCAGAACGCCGCTTCGAGGTCTCCGTGCGAGTGCGCGATGGCGAGTGGTTGGAGGCCGCGGTCGTGCGGCAGCTGGCCGCGGAAGTAGCCGGCCAGGATCGACGACCCGGCGAGGTCTGCCTCCACGAGGAGTACGGGGCGCGGCCACTGGAGGGCGAGCACGAGTGCCGCCGTGGTCGTGCCAGGCGAACCCTTCGCGTTGGCGAGGGCGATGAGGGCCACTCGATCACCCCGCCCCGACGGCGTCGATCACCAGGGCCACCCGGCCGGTCGCGGCGCGGGCGGCGAGCCCTGCGGCGTTCGCCGACGTGACCTCCACGTCGACGATCGTCTGGTCGCCGATCTGTGAGGGCCTGGTTCCCATCACCGTGGCGGGGATCGCGAAGGGCGCGGTCGTGGGCGGTTCGCCGCCGGTCGCGGGCGTCTCGACCACCCGCACGGGGTCGCCTGCCTTGAGCTGGTTCGATCCGGGCATCTGGTTCGGCGCGAGCGCGACACCCACGATCGACCGGCCCTCCGCGGGCAGCAGCTCGTCGGCGACGCTGGCAGGGGTCAGCAGCTGCCCCTGCTTCAGGTCCGCGGTCGCGACCTTGTTCACCATCTGGTCGAGCTCGTCGGCCGGGACGGACTCGAGCAGGCTCGGGCCGGTCGGCAGGTCCACGGGCGCGAGGTCGGCGGCGGTGATCACGGTGCCGCGGGCGATGTCGCTCTTGACCGCGAGCGCCTGGTACGTCTCGCCGAGCACGCTCGCCAGGTACACGGCCGCGAGCACGCTCAGAGCGACGAGCGCGAGGCCGAGTGCGATCAGGGCCGGCCTCCGGCGGGCGCGCGTGGGCTTCAGCGGCCCCGGGGGTGCGGGGCGTTGCGGTCTCGCTGCGGACCGGGCGTGCTGTTCCTGGGTCGCGATCTTCGTGCCACTGCTCACCGTGCCGTCTCCTCCGAGCCCGTCGGCGGAGTCCGCCTCGGGTTCCCCCGGTGCGGGACCCATCGAGGTTCCCTTGTGTGCGCCTGTCTCCACCGTGCTCCCGCCCGTGCTGACCGAGGTAGTCCTGCGTGTTGCACCGCAGGTAATCCTCAACCACGCGGGCGCACCCGGCAGGTCGAACGCTAATCAGGGTTCATGATGCCCGCTAGGTCAAGCAGACTTCAAAAGTGTGGAGATGACTTGAATGTTGAGTGACTCCTCGGCGATCTCCCCCTTACGCGCCAAAACCACAGTTGTGGTGTTGACTCCGCAGGTCAGGCATGAGAAAGGCCCTCCGTACGCATGGCTGGACGCCGGGCGGTCACGGACCAGCCCTTGACGTTTCAGCAGAAGGTGGCTGCGGACAGAACGAGAGGGCCCCGCTGGCGGTGGGGCCCTCTCGCGATGAGGCGAACTTCGGACGACGTCGGGGCGTCACGCACCCCCCAGTGCTCAGCCCGTCGGTCGTCGTCGTCCCTCACCGTCCCGTTCGCCCGGCTGTCCCCCAGACAGACCACCGGACTGAACGGCTTCCGCCAGCCGTCGCACTGCGCGACTCGCCCGCTGGCGCAAGGCTGCGTGCGAGAGACCCAGCTCGTGGGCCACCCGCCGCTGATAGTTCCCGCGACCCGAGCCGAGCTCGGCGTACTCCGGGAGATCGGGGTCCGGCGCGTACAGCCGCGCCAGGAGTGCTGACTCGTCCCGCGTCAGGACACCCTTGTCGAGACCCCAGGCGATGACGTCGAGGACCTCGCCCGTGGTGCCGAGCGACATGCTCGCGAGCGAGTAGACCGCGTCGGGACCGGGTTCGGGCGTCGTCGGCCGTTCGAGCACGGCCAGAGTGTCCGCGTCGGTCGGGATCTCGGCCACCTGCGGGGCCCGACTGGCCCGGCCGCCCCGGGCGTGCGGGGCACGGTCCCCGACGACGCGTGTCAGGGTGTGGCCCTGGAGGCGCATCGCGACCCGGCTGCTGCGCTCGAGGTCGTAGTGGGTGATCGCGTCCCACATCGCAGCGGCGGCCTCCTGCTCGAGGTCCTGCACGTCCGGGTAGTGGCGGCGCGAGCGGCGCACGATGGCGCGGACGGCGGGGAGCATGCACTGGAGCACGGCGCGCCCTGCGGCGAAGCTGCCGGCCGCGTGCTCGACGATGAGCGCGTACAGCACCTCGTCGGCCTCGCCGGGTGCGAGCTGCACGGAGCCACCCGTACGCAGCCCTGCGAGCTGTGGGAAGCGGGCCGCGAGCCGGGCGATCTCCGTCGCGAACGACCGGGTACGGACCAGGTCGGCCCAGTCGTGGTCGAGCTCTCGCATCAGCGTCCCTGATGGCGGTGCAGGCAGACGTGCGGGCATGGCGGTTCCCCCCTCCGTTCAGCCCTGAGTCCATCCGGGGGGTGTTGCCCACCACTGTTGCCCGCGCCCTTTACTCCTGTGTGACCTGCGTCACAGTTGGCCAAAACCCGAGGATCACCGATGTCACACGAACTCATCGCCCGCCATTTGTGCTGAGCAGACGTAAGAGTCTGCTCCGGCAGACGCAAGTGACGGAGAAACGGGAGAGGCGAGATGAGCAAGGACGAGCTCGACCAGGCGCCCGGCGCCGGACTCGGCAGCACCGACCTCGGCAGTGCGGACCTCCGCAGTGCGGATCCCGATGCTCCCGACTTCGACCGCACGTGGTCCCTGCTGCGCGACACGGCAGAGGTGCACGCGGCACGGGGTGAGGTGGCGCCCGTCGTCGCCGACCTCATCGTCTCCCTGTCCGAGGACCCCCTCGGCGAGGCGGACACCACCGTCCGGCTCACCGAGGCGCTCGACAGCCCGCGGGTGCGCAGCGCCCGTGAGGCCCGCGAGCGTATCCGTGCGGACCTGCAGAACGAGGTGCGTACGCGATGAGTTCGCTCCTCGTTCGTCGGCGCGGCAAGAAGGCTGCCCAGCCGGCGGAGCTGCCGGGCCCGGCCGACGGCGCCCCTGGCGTCGCCGCGCCCTGGGCCGGCGGACCCGACCAGCCCACGACACCCCCCTCGTCGTCGGGCGGCGGAGGCGACGGCGAGAGCCCGCCTCCCCAGGTGGTGGAGTGGTCCAACGGCCCTGCCCTGGCGGCCAAGGCCTGGGGTGCCCTGCTCGTGCTCGCGCTGCTGGCCGGACCGGCCGCGCTGGTGTGGACCCTCCTGCGGCCCGAGCCGGCGCAGGTCACCGCGGGCGGCGGGACGACGGCCACGGCCGAGCAGTCCGCCGCCACCGAGCGGGCCATCGAGCTCGTCGAGACGTGGCTACGGGCCGACAGCGACGACAAGCAGCTCATCGCGTCCCTGACGAGCGCACCGGTCGGCACTCTCCCCCAGGAGGGCCTGACCATCCGTGACTCGTCCGTGGCGCAGCTCGAACCGGCGGAGGACGGCGTGTGGTCCGTGACCGTGGGTGTGGACGTCGCCGAGCCCGCCCCCGGCTCGACGCCGGCTCCCCCGCCGTCGGGTGCCGCGGACAAGGCCGAGAAGCCCGAGGTGCCGCTCGTCTGGGTACGGCGCTACTTCCAGGTGCCCGTGCTGGTGGACCGCACGGACACGAAGTACTCCGGGCCTGACCTCGCCGTGACGGCGCTCACGCTGCCCGCACCCGTACCCGGCCCGGCCGCCGCCGAGCCGCCGGACCTCGACTACTCCGAGACCATCTCGCCCACGTCGGCCGCCGGCGAGTCGGTCGGTGGTTTCCTCACCGCCATGATCGCGGGCGACGGCGAGATCACGCGCTACCTGCGCCCCGGCATCTCCGTCCCGGCGGTGACGCCCGCCCCGTACTCGGCAGTGACCGTGACGGGTATCAAGGGTTCGTACGAGGTCTCGGAGAACCCTGCCGACGGCGACGGCACGCACGCCCTCGTCACCGCCGAGCTCACGCGGCTCGACGGCAACAAGACCACCGCCCAGTACGTCCTCACGCTCGTCGCGCGGGACGGCCGCTGGGAGGTTGCCGGCGTTGAGCCGGCCGTCCGTATCGACACGACGCCATCCGGCACGATCGACTCCGGCACCGCCGGGGAGTAACGAAGGAGAGAACCATGATCAACGAGATCGTTATGGCTGACGGCTTCCTCGACCTCATCACAGTGAAGTCGGAAGAGGTCAAGAGTGCCATCGAGTCGGTGACCTTCGTGGTCGTCATCCTCATGGTGGTGATCACAGCCGTGAAGACCAAGATGTCGATCGCGGCGATCCTGATGTCCGCGATCGTCGGCGGAATCGTGCTGTGGCTGGTCAACGGGGGCATCAACGTGACCTCCGAGCTCGCCCGGGACGAGTTCGACTCCGCCCCGGCGATCGTGAACACGCAGACAGCTCTCTGACCAGGACGGGCCGACAGGGCCACGTAGATGGGCAGGACGCTGAGGGCAGGACACAGGGTTGGTCAGGCGGGCGCTCTCGCGCGCCCGACATGTGGTGAGGAGGGTGTCCGGTGACCGAGACCGCGAAGTTCTACACGAAGGCCCGACGCATCCCCATGCTCGTGGGGAAGCTACCCAGCGGCGGACGCATCTGGGGCGGTCCGTACACCATCACGCAGGTGGGAGCGGGCGCCGTGGTGGCGTTCGTCCTGTGGAAGACCGCCCCGCTGTGGGCGCAGCTCGGCGGCTTCATGAACATGGTGGTCGCCGTCGGCGTGGTGGTCGGCGTGGTCTGGGCGACCGGCAAGCTCCCGAGCTCGGGCCGCAACCCCGTCGCGTTCGTCATGGACGCGATGAACCTGACCTCCAGCCCGGGGCGCCTGCTCGGCGGGCAGGTGGCACTACCCAGGCCGCGCCTCATGACGCACCGGGTCATGGTCCTCGCCCCTGCGGCACAGTCGGGGCCGGTGCGCCAGGCCGTGCCCGCCACCCAGCAGGTCCGGCCGGCGAGCGGTCAGGTCCGGCAGCCGGACCCGGCGGAGCTCCGGCCGGTCCCGACCGAGCTCCTACCGGAGCTCACCGGCCGCGGGCCCACGGACGCGACGTACGAGGGCAGAGATCTCCGGCCGACGCCGCCCGCGCCGCAACCCCAACCGGTCACGGAGCGACGCTCACCCGCGGACTGGGCGGCCGCCGCCGCCACCGTGGCGGCCACGGCCGCCGACCGCAGGAGCGCCGACCTGACCGGCGTCGGACAGCTGCTCGCCGGCAAGCTGCAGAACACCGACCGACCGCAACGCACCGACCGCCCGGCCCCGACCACCCCGCGAGAGGACTGAGCCCCCATGCTGAGCCACATCTCGGCGCTGACCGACGGCCTCATGTGGACCCGCACCGGGACCGTGTGGGCGGTCTGGCGCGTCTCACCCGTGCCGTACGCGTTCCAGCCGGACGACAAGAAGCACGCCGCACGCCGCCACCACACCGCGCTCTACCGCGCGCTGCGGGGCGAGTCGCTGCACCTCGGCCTCACGGCGGCCACCGACCCGGCGTCGGTCGTGCTCTCGATGATCGAGGGTGTCGACCTGACGGAACGTGAGGCGTGGGCCGCGGAGTGCGAGGCGACCCTCGACTTCCTGGAGCAGATCCCGATCGGTCGGCGGGTCCACTGGATCGCCGCGCCCCTGGCCAACCCGGGCGCGAAGGCGTTCATGGAGCCACTCCAGGCCAGCTGGACCACGCTCCAGGACACCCTGATGATGCCGCGCTCGGTCCCGGGACGGCACGCGATCGGCGAGCGGGCCGCCCAGGCGGAGGCTCTGCGCAAGGAGATGCCCTCCGCGTTCGACCCACGTCCGGCGACGGTGGCCGAGATGGCCTGGATGTTCGGGCACGCCATGCAGCGCGGCCTCGGCCTCGACACGGCGGTCCCGGTCGACGGTTCGCTGGACGCGGAGATGCATCTCTCGGGGCCCTCCGTGCTGCCGTCCGCGCTGGTGGACCCGGCCGGGCAGACCGACTCCGACAAGAAGCTCGGCCCGTTGCAGATCCTCAAGCGGCCCTACGTGAAGGTGCTCGACCCCGCCAACCCCGACCTCGCCTCGTACCAGACGACGCTCGTGGTGAGCGATACGCCGTCGGGCGGGATCATCTACCCGGGCTGCGAGTGGATCGGGCGCGTCGACGAGTCGGGCGTGCCCTGCGACTGGGCGATCCGCATGACCGTGCGCTCGCGTGACGAGGTGACCAACCGCAACCGGCGCGCGGTGCGCACCCTGAACGACCAGTTCGACCAGCGCTCCGAGGAGGAGCGGGCCGGATCCTCCCTGGACACGACGGCGCGCGCGCTGGGCGAGTACCAGGCGGTCATGGACGCGGACGAGCTCGAGGTCGAGGTCGACGCCACGACGATGTTCACGGTGTCGGGCCACACGCCCGAGCAGGTGCTGGACGACGCCCGCGACCTCACCAAGTACTTCGCGGCCATGCAGTTCTCGCTGCGCACCGACCCCACCATCCAGCCGACGCTCTTCGACGCCACCCTGCCGGGCATGCCCACGCCGCGTGCGGTGCGGGAGTACTCGCAGATCACGACGGCACGGGCGTTCTCCGCCGCGGTGCCGTTCGCGACCACCGAGCTGGGCGACACGTCCGGCTCGCTGTTCGCGCTGGAGATCTCGAACGGGGCGGCGCGGCCGAACCCGGTGTTCGTGAACCTGGCCGGCGCCACCGACAAGCTGGACGTCGCCCTCGCCATGGGCTTCGTGGGTGAGCTCGGTTCGGGCAAGTCCGTGAGCATGAAGACGGTGGCCATGGACAACGTGGACATGGGCGCCACGCTCATGGCGGTGGACCACACCGAGATGGGCGAATGGGGCATCGCCGTGTCCGAGATCCCTGGGTCACAGGTCGTGGAGATCTCCGAGGACGCGACCGTCTCCATGGACCCGCTGCGCATCCTGCCGCCCGCGCAGGCCCCGCGGGTCGCCCGTGCCTTCATCACCGTGCTGCTCTCGGTGCAGACCAAGTCCGAGCAGAACGTGCTGCTGTCCAAGGTGCTGCAGACCGAGTACATGTGGCGGCACAAGATCACGTCGCTCGGCTCCCTCGCGCGGCACCTCGAGGTCGACTGCGAGTACCCGGGCGCCCGGATGCTGGCCGACGAGATGCGGATCTTCTCCGAGCTCGACTTCGGCCGGGCACTGTTCGACGACACGCTGCCGCCGCTCGACCTGACCTCGCCGGCGATCGTGCTGCACACGCACAAGATGCAGCTCCCGTCCCGCGCCGACATGGAGCACGGGCACCTGTTCGCCGAGCTCAAGGCCGAAAAGGTGTTCGGCCGGGCCACGTTCGCGCTCATCGCGGCGCTTGCCCGGTACCGCTGCTTCGCGGACCGCTCACGGCTCGACATCTTCGCCGCGGACGAGGCGTCCAAGACGATGTCCTCCCCCGAGGCCGCCGAGGAGATCGGCACGTTCATCCGGGACGGCCGCAAGCACAAGGCCGCGCTCCTGCTCGGCAGCCACGACGCCGAGGAGGACTTCGGCAACGAGGTGGTGCGTGGCCTCATCCCGTTCCGTGTGCTGCTGCGCCACCGTGACGCCAACCTCGCGCGCAGAGGTCTGCGCTGGTTGCACGGCCTGCCGACGGACGCCGCGGTGGACGAGGGCCTGGTCAAGCTCGTCACCGAGGGCACCGCACCGGTGACCGACGCCGCCGTCGGCGTGATCGAGGAGCGCCGTGGTGAGTGCCTGATCCGGGACTTCCAGGCCCGGTACGGCCGGGCCAAGGTCATGGCGCCTCTGGTGGACACGCGTGCCCGGACCGTGAAGACCACCCCGACGAGCTCCACGGGCGCGGTGATCGGGGCATGAACCCGCTCGCAGCTCTCGCGACGGCCGATCCCGGGGGTGGCCTGGACCTGCAGGACACGCACGGCGTCGCCGTCGACCGGTTCACGCTCCAGTGGGACACGGGTTCACCCTGGAATCCCCTGAACGTCGACTCCGAGATCTTCTCCACCCTGGCCGGCATGTTCTGGGTCTGGTACCGCGACATGGTCTCGGTGCAGATCTGGGTGCTCGACTGGGTGCTGGGGATGGACTGGCTGAGCTACATCCTCGCGCCGCTGGCCGGGCTGAGCATGATCGTCAAGGGCATGATCGCCCAGGTCGGCCTGCTCAACCTGATGCTCGTGATCCTGGCGTTCGTCGTCGGGTTCTGGCTCATCAAGGGCCGCTACGCCGGGGGTTTCGTCGAGCTGCTGATCGGCTGCGTGCTCGCGGCGCTGGCCACGGGGTACCTCGCCGACCCCATGGCGGTGATCGGGGGCAACGACGGGGTGATCGTGCAGTCCCGGGACGCGGGCATGGACATCGCCACGGGGTTCGCCACGGACGGAGCCTCGTTCCAGCAGGACGCCGACGTGATCCGGGACGGCCTCAAGGGCCAGCTCGTCAACACCCTGATCCGGACGCCGCACCAGATCATCAACTACGGCGCGCTCATCGACACCACCGGCTGCCGGGACGTCTACACCGAGAACGTCGGCCGGGAGGGCGCGGTCGACGCCATGGCCGGTTGCGACGACGCCTACAGCGAGGCGGCAGGCACCGTCGACGCGGGGACCGTCGTCTCCACGCTGAGCCTGCTCACCACGGGCTTCGTGTTCCTCCTGCTGTCGGTGGTGATCGTCGGCGGCACGATCTTCGCGGTGCTGCTGCTGGGCTGGTCGGCGATCAAGCTGCTGTGGCAGCTCCCCATCGGCGTGGTGTCCAGCGGAACCCGGGCCCAGCTGTTCCGGACGTTCGGCGGCGTGGCCTTCGGCATGGTCCTGGTGGCGATGGCCACCATGTTCCTCGTCGCCTGGATGAAGATCCTGCTCGGGTTCTACGACGCCACGAGCGGCCTGCCGTTCCTGGTGCGGCTGTATCTCTTCAACACGCTGGTGATCGCGGGTGCGGTGTTCTACGTGCTCATGGGCGCCAGCGTGCGGCAGGCGTTCCGCACCATGGCCGACAAGCTGGCCGCGGCGGGCGTCCCGTCGCAGGTGGGCGAACCGGCCGCGATGCCGTGGGACGGCACCGCGAAGTGGCGGGACCAGTACAACAAGGCCCGGGAGTGGGCCGGTGTGGGCCTCGGCCCGGCACCGGTGCAGCCGCAGGGCAACGCGGTGCAGGTCGACCGCGACGACCTTCCGTCCGCGGGTCCGTCGACGATGGATGGCACACCGGGGGCGGGTGCGGTCGCGGGTGCAGCCGGCGGCGCGGCGGCCGCGGCGTCAGGCAGCGACAACCGCACCATGCCGATCCCTGTCGACGGCTCCGGTAGCCCTGGTAGCCCTGCCGGTCCCGACGGTGCCCCCACCCACGGGGCGGGGGGTGGCAACGCCTGGACCACGGCGGCACGCTCCGTGCAGGACGGGTCGCCGGACGCCGGACGCCCCGGCACCGACGCGGTACCGGACGGCACCAACGTCGGTGAGAAGTCGACGAACCAGCCGTCGCCGCATCTGCCGCCCACCGCCGGTGAACGCCTCACCGACCGGCTGGGCAGCGCGCGCCAGACCGGTACCTCGGTGGCTCTGCAGGCCGGCGCCATGGTGGCGAGCGGCGGTACGTCGACCGCGGCGGTCGGCGCCTCCAAGGCGCTGAGCGTGGTGCGCAGGGCCCGGCAGGCCAAGGAGGCGCTGGGCGCCGCGCGCGGCCTCGGCCGGCAGGGTGAGCGTTCCCAGAGCGCGGCCCGGCTGGCCCAGTCGCTCAACGCCGCACGTCAGGGTGGTGCGTCCCCGGCCGGTGGGCCGCAGCCGTCCGCCATCGTGCACAACCCGGGCCGGCGTCAGATGCGAGGGCTGGGCCGCTGATGAAGAAGGCAGTGGTCGTGGTCGTCACGGTGGTCGCCCTCGCCATCGCGACCTGGGTCGGCTGGCCGCGCGAGGGGGACGCCGCCGACCCCGCGGCGCAGGCGGAGAGCGGGTTCGTGGCGCCCGGCGGTGAGGACGACTTCGACGGTCCGGCGCGCACCGCCGACGACCCGACCGGCGCCGCGGCGGCGACCGACCCGGTCGAGGAGCGGCCGGCGCCCGGGGAGGCTGCGGCCGAGGTGACGGCGGAGCCCGAGTTCGACGAGACCGCGCCCCAGGAGCCGGTGGAGGCTACCTGGGACGACACCGTGCGGCAGGCCGCACGGGACGCAGCGCGGGCGACCATGGCGGCCTTCGTCGCGACGGACAGGACGGCGGACGTCTGGTGGGACGGGCTCGAGCCGCTGCTCACGCCGCAGGCACGGCCGATCTACCAGGACGTGGACCCTCGGCTCGTGCCCGCCACGCAGGTGACCGGTGAGCCGGAGGTCACGGACGAGACGTCCACGCTGCTCGCCGAGGTCGCGGTTCCCACCGACATCGGCCCGTACACGGTCCTGCTGACCCGGGCCGACGGCGCAGCGCCATGGCTGGCCGAGCAGATCAGGCCGCCGGAGGGGTCGTGAGCGGGCAGGGCGCCGCCAAGCTCGCGACGCGCGCGGCGGCGCAGGCCGTACGGTCCCGCGGCCGGCGACCACGCAAGGGCCGGGGCAAGGACGAGTCGACCCGGCGAGCCGTGCTCGTGCTGGCGGTGCTGGCCGCTGCCGTCCTGGCGGTGCCCGTCGCGGTGATCGCGATGGTCGTGCTGGTGGGCGGCGCCGTGAGCCAGAACCAGTCGGACAACAGCTGCAGCATGTCGTCCTCGGTCGTGCCCGCGGGAGGCCAGGCGGAGGCCGCCGGCGGTTTCACCGGCGAGCAGCTGCAGAACGCGGCGGTGATCCTCCAGGTGGGACAGGAACGTGGCGTGCCGGGGCGGGCCCAGGCCATCGCGGTGATGACGGCGCTCGGCGAGTCGGGCATGCGCAACCTGTCGTACGGGGACGACCGCTTCGGCGTGCGCAACCCGGACGGGACGCTGACGTCCTCGATCGGCATGTTCCAGGAGCAGAAGTGGTACGGGACCGTCCAGGAGCGCCTGGATCCCGTGCAGTCGTCCGGCCGGTTCTACGACCGGCTGCTGTCGGTCACCGGATGGGAGACGCTCGAACCGACCATCGCCGCCCACAAGGCGCAGCGGAACGCCGACCCGTACCACTACCAGAAGTACTGGGACCAGGCGCTCGAGGTGATGCAGCTGGTCAGCGGGGCGGACAAGGAGGACCTCGCGGGGCTGTCGCGGTCCATCCAGGGGGCGGCGGCGGGCGCCCCCTGTATGGCGGGCTCGATCGGCAGCGCCGCCGTGGGCGCCGGCGGGTGGGCCAACCCCGCCGTCGGGTCCAAGGCGTCGGGATTCGGGCCCCGGAACACGGGCATCGCGGGCGCCTCCACCTACCACCTGGGCCAGGACATCGCGGCGGCGTGCGGCACCCAGGTGTACGCGGCGGCCGCGGGGCGCGTGGTGATCTCCGGCGCGACCGGCTGGGGCACCGGAAACACCATCCGGATCGAGCACGGGACGGGCCTCGACACGACGTACGGTCACCTGCTCACCGGCACCAACGTGGTCCGGGTCGGCGACACGGTGCAGGCCGGGCAGCAGATCGCCTCCATGGGCGGTGACTCCCGCATCGACCCGGCGGGCGCGGGTACGTCGTCCGGCTGCCACCTGCACTACGAGCTGCGCGTGAACGGACAGGCGGTGGACCCCGAGCGGTTCATGGCCCAGCAGGGCGTGACGCTCGGCGTGGCCGCACCGGTCATGGAATCGGTCTCCCCCGGCGACGCTCCCGGCGGCGGCCAGACCGGGGACGCGGCGGGGAACTGAGCCGGTACCTGCGCGTTCACCTCTCGGGACCCGGCCGATGATTTCTGCTCACCGCAGACGTCGGTGAAAACAGGTCGCGATCGTTTCCGGGAATACCCGAGGATGGTCCGGCGTCGTTAGACGTAGGTCGTGTGCAATGTCGCTCTCGATCTCGGCCCGCGCGCACCGTACCGAGAGGGCAAGCACATGAGTACCGACATCCTTGACACATCCGACCACCTGAGCGATCCACCCGTCACGCCGTCCGGCAGCGTGGACGGCGCCGAGGCGCGCGACGCGCCACCCCGTAGCGACAAGCTCGGCCCGGGTGCTTTCCGTGCCATCGCGCTGCTCCTGGCCAGCGGCTTCACGGTGATCCTCAACGAGACCACGATGTCGGTGGCGCTGCCGCCCATCATGGACGAGCTGGGCATCACCGCCACCACGGGCCAGTGGCTCACCACCGCGTTCCTGCTCACGATGGCCGTGGTCATCCCGGCGACCGGGTTCCTCATCAACAGGCTGGGCACGCGCGGTGCCTACCTGCTGGCGATGTCCCTGTTCACCGCGGGCACGGCGCTGGCGATGATCGCACCCGGCTTCGGCACCCTCGTGACCGGTCGCGTGGTCCAGGCCACCGGTACCGCGATCATGATGCCGCTGCTCATGACGACGGTCATGACCATCGTCCCGGCGCACATGCGCGGCCGGGTCATGGGCAACGTTGGTCTGGTCATCGCCGCGGCGCCGGCCCTCGGGCCCACGCTGTCGGGCGCGATCCTGGAGCCGCTCGGCTGGCGCGGTGTCTTCGGCGTCGTGCTGCCGATCTCGGTGCTCGCGCTGGTTGCCGGTCTGCTGTGGATCCGTGACGTCTCGGCCAAGGAGGTGCAGCACCTCGACCCGCTGTCGCTGCTGCTCACGCTCGTCGCCTTCGGTGGCCTCGTCTGGGGCCTGTCCGGCCTCGGCGAGGGCGCGCACGCGGCCGCCGGCACGATCAACCCCTGGATCCCGCTCGGTACCGGGATCGCGTTCCTGGGCCTGTTCATCTGGCGCCAGCTCGTCCGGCAGCGCACCGACTCGGCCCTGCTCGACCTGCGCACGTTCCACGAGAGCAACTTCCGGGTCGCCATCGGCATCATGGCCGTCTCGATGCTGGCGATGCTCGGCACCCTGATCGTCCTGCCGCTCGTGCTGCAGCACGCGATGGGCCTGTCGCCCCTCCAGTCCGGCCTGGTCGTGCTGCCCGGTGGCCTCGCGATGGGCCTCCTGGGCCCCGTCGTCGGCCGCTGGTACGACCGGATCGGGCCGAGGCCGCTGCTCGTGCCGGGCGCCACGCTCGTCACGCTCGGCATCGGCATGCTGGCCTTCCTGCACCCCGGCACCTCGGTGTTCTACGTGCTCGGCGCGCACATCCTGTTCAGCCTCGGGCTGTCCGCGGTGTTCACGCCGCTGTTCAGCTCCGCGCTCGGGGTGCTCAAGCCCCACCAGTACTCGCACGGCTCGGCCACGATCACCACGGTGCAGCAGGTGGCCGGAGCCGCGGGCACGGCGCTGTTCATCGCGATCATGACGCTGCGCTCGGACACGCTCGTCGCGACCGGCTCGTCGGAGGCGGACGCGCTGACGAGCGGTGCGGGCCTGGCCTTCGGCATCGGCGCAGGCGTGATGGCGGTGACCATCGCCCTGGCGACGCTGATCAAGCGGCCGGAGACCGACGGCGAGTTCCACGGCGGCCACTAGCCCGGACAGGTACGGCGCGGACGAACGGCGGTCACCCGGCACCGGGTGACCGCCGTTCCTCTGTCCACGGCCGTCCGCGACGGGGTGCCGGGGTGCCGGGGTACGGGTCTACCGGTCGAGGAGACGGCCGAGCAGGCCCTTGCGCTCCGGTCGCCGGATCCGGGTGACCTCGATCTGTGCCTGCCCGCGCAGCTCGAGCAGGCGGTTCGCCACGGCTGTCGCATCGGTCAGCGCCGGTGGGTGCGCTCGGTCGGGCACGAGCCCGGCGGCCTTGAGCGTGTCCGGCACCGTGCCGTCGTCGAGCCGCGTGGTCCACTCCGTCGGGTCGAGGTTCAGGAACTCGACCGGCCGCTCGGGTGTGTCACCGAACCGGGGCGCGTTCCCCTCCCCCGGCCCGTCTGTCCGCTCCACGAGCAGCGCGGCCAGGCTCTCCGCCCGGTACACCGCACCGGCGTGCATCTCGTGGTCGAGCAGCACCACCTGCCCCAGGTGCCCGTTCGGCCCCGGCGCCAGGTCGACGGCGTAGACGTTGCCGGCGCCGTCCGTACCCACGGGGAACCAGAGCGGGGACCCGATGACGGCCTGCACCCGGCCCGCGGGATCCTCGGGCGCGAACGTCCCGGCGTCGGCCGTCCAGGTGCCGAACCGGGCCGCAGGCAGGAACGGCTTCCGGAGAAAGCTGCCGCTCAGCGGTACGATCTCGAACCCGCCGAACAGGCCCTCCTCGTCCGCGAACCGCAGCTCGCCGCTCCCAGCCGTGGCGTACAGCGCCCGCACCTCGTCCGGCAGGTGCGGGGCACCCGGCAGGTCCGCCTCGGCAGCGGCGATCTCGTCGGGCGTCGCGCCGACGGCGTCCGGCACCCGCTCCGCGACCACGCTCGCCACGGCGTCCGGATCGGCGGACGGCGCCACGGCGGCGTCCGAGGCCGGAGCGATCGTCGCCAGGTACTGCGTCGGGAGGGCTCCGGGCTCCAGCACGACCTCCAGGACCGGCGTCACGGGCGCCGAGACGACGGCGGGCGGGAGCTCGAACAGCTCGACCACGTCGTCGTCGGCGTCGGCCGCCGCAACCACGCGAACGGGCCGTTCGACGTCAGGCGAGAGATCAGCGAGCACGCGTAGCGCGTCGTCGAGGTCGGCCTTGGGGCCCCTGCCACCGGTGCGCGCCGCCTCGCGAGCCAGGCCGCGGAAATGTTCGCGCCGCACGTCGCTGTCGCCGTCGTCCAGGTAGGTCCCCTGCCACGCGCCCCGGCCGACGGCGCCGACAAACTCGCTGACGTCCGAACCCGGCGGCGCCGACCGTCGGAGCGCCTCGACGAACGGTTCCCAGGACTTCCAGTCAGTGAGGCTCACGGCTGCCATGATGCCGTCTTCTGCCTGGGCGTGTCGGCCGGAGATTCCGTAGACTCCAGCCATGGCCGAGGTGCGGGTCTTTGCTGGTACCGGGGGTCAGCGCTTCGCTCACGAGATGTGCGCTGATCTCGACGTCCCGTTGAGCCCGATCAACATCCAGCGGTTCGCGAACGACTGCCTGCAGGTCCAGCTCCTCGAGAACTGCCGCGAGCGCGACGTCTACCTGGTGCAGTCCGTGGTGCGTCCGGCGCAGGAGAGCCTGATGGAGCTCCTGCTGATGATCGACGCCGCCAAGGGCGCGTCGGCCGCACGGATCACCGCCGTCATGCCGCACTTCGCCTACGCCCGCTCGGACAAGAAGGACGCGCCGCGCATCTCGCTGGGCGGCCGCCTCGTCGCGGACCTCCTCGAGACCGCCGGTGTGAACCGCATCCTCACCATGACCCTGCACGCACCGCAGGTGCACGCCTTCTTCCGCGTGCCGACCGATCAGCTCAACGCGCTCCGTGAGCTGGCCGCACACTTTCTGCCGAGCGATCTGTCCAAGGCCACGGTGGTCTCCCCCGACCTGGGCAACGCGAAGAGCGCGTCGGCGTTCGCCAAGATGCTCGGGGTTCCGGTCGCCGCGGCCGCGAAGGAGCGGTTCGACGGCGACCGGGTCGAGATCACGTCGCTGATCGGCGACGTCGCGGGACGCGACATCATCGTGCTCGACGACGAGATCGCGAACGGCTCCACGATCATCGCGATCCTCGATCTGCTCCGGGAGCACGGGGCACGCACGGTCCGGATCGCCTGCACGCACGGCATCTTCGCCAACGACGCCGTCCACCGCATCGCGGCGGATCCCGATGTGGTCGAGATCGTGACCACCAACACCGTGCCCACCACCGGGGTCCTGGCGCACGACAAGCTGACGGTGATCAGCGTCGCGCCCGCGTTCGCGGAGGCGGTGCGCCGCATCCACAGCGGTGAGTCGGTCAGCGCCCTCTTCGACCCGACCCACGTCTGACCGAGCCCTCGGCCAGCCGAGCACGCTGGTCGAACGGCACGCTGGTCGAGCCTGTCGAGACCCCACGCCCACCGCTGGAGCTCGATCAGCGGTGGAGCTACCGCTCGGCCCACCACTTCTTGAGCTCCTCCGTCGCGACCTCCTCACCCAACGGGCCGCGCTCCATGCGCAGACCCAGCAGGTACTTGTAGGCCTCGCCGACCGCGCGCGACGGCGAGATGCCGAGGATCGCCATGATCTGCGTGCCGTCGAGGTCGGGCCGGATCGCGTCGATCTCCTCCTGCTCGCGCAGTGCGGCGATGCGGTTCTCCAGATCGCTGTACGCGTCGGAGAGCCGCTTGGCCTTCCGCTTGTTGCGCGTGGTCGAGTCGGCCCGGGTCAGCCGGTGCAGTCGTTCGAGGAGCGGGCCGGCGTCGGTCACGTAGCGGCGGACGGCCGAGTCGGTCCAGGCGCCGTCGCCGTACCCGTGGAAGCGCAGGTGCAGCTCCACCAGCCGCGAGACGTCCTTCACCACCTGCTTCTCGAACTTGAGAGCCTTGAGCCGCTTGGCGGCCAGCTTGGCCCCGACCACCTCGTGGTGGTGAAAGCTGACGCCGCCCCCGTCCTCGAAGCGGCGGGTGGCCGGCTTGCCGATGTCGTGCAGCAGCGACGCCAGGCGCAGCACCAGGTCCGGCGCCGGCACCGCGCCGTCGGGGCCGGTCTCCTGGGCGATCGCCTGCTCCAGCACGGTGAGCGAGTGCTGGTAGACGTCCTTGTGCCGGTGGTGCTCGTCGATCTCCAGCTGGAGGGCAGGCAGCTCGGGCAGCACCTGTTCGGCGAGCCCGGTGTCGACCAGCACCTCCAGGCCCGCACGCGGGTTGTCGCTCAGGATCAGCTTCGTGATCTCCGCCTGTACCCGCTCGGCCGAGACGATCTCGATGCGCTCGGCCATCGCGACCAGCGCCGCGAGCGTTCCCTGTTCCACGTGAAACGACAGCTGGGCCGCGAAGCGGGCCGCGCGCATCATGCGAAGCGGGTCGTCGTCGAACGAACGCTCGGGAGCGATCGGGGTACGCAGCACGCCGGCCGCGAGGTCGCCGAGACCGTCGAACGGGTCGACGAAGGTCAGGTCGGGCACACGCACCGCCATCGCGTTCACGGTGAAGTCACGGCGCGACAGGTCCCCGTCGAGCGAGTCCCCGAACTCGACGAGCGGCTTGCGGGACGCCGGGTCGTACTTGTCCGTGCGGTATGTCGTCACCTCGACGACGACGTCGCCCCGACGCGCGCCGATGGTGCCGAACTCCCGGCCGATGTCCCAGTTGGCGTCGCCCCAACGCGCGAGGATCTTCTGCGTCTGGCTCGGCGAGGCCGACGTCGCGAAGTCGAGGTCGTTGCTGGCGCGGCCCAGGAACGCGTCCCGGACGGGCCCGCCGACCAACGAGAGCTCGTGCCCGGCGGCACGAAACTGCTCGCCCAGCTCGAGCGCGGCGGGCGCCATCTCGGTCAGCACGCCGAGCGCGCGCCGCAACAGGTCCTGCTCAGGGGTAGACACAGCCCCAGATTCTCCCAGACGCGACACGGGGCCACTCACCGCAGCGTCGATCGCCGGCCGACGACGACGTCGGACCTCCACCGAGGAGCACTTCCGCCGGTGCCGCCCACCAACGCCGAGCGGGTGACCGAGCGGGTGACATCGAACCCTCCCGCACCCTCTCACCTGATCGGACACACGGTGCTCAGTAGGTAGTGTTGGGCCATGTCCACCCCTGTTCCGGCGAGCGACCGTCCCGACGGTCGCCCGGAGGTGCCGCCGCCACCAGGCGGTGCGCCTTTGCGGGTGAACCCTGCCCGGCGTGCCGCGGCGACCGCTCCTGCCCACCTTCCGATCGTCGACGAGACGTCGGCGGGAGGCCTCGTGCTGCGGACCGGGCCGGAGAGTCCCGACGACTTCAGCGCTGCGGTGCTGCTGCGGCGGAACCGTACGGGTCGCCTGGAGTGGTGCCTGCCGAAGGGGCACCTCGAGGGTCTCGAGACACCACAGGAGGCCGCGATCCGCGAGATCCGGGAGGAGACCGGGATCCAGGGCTCCATCCAGGCGGAGCTGGGCGTGATCGACTACTGGTTCACCGGTGAGGACCGGCGAGTCCACAAGGTGGTGCACCATTACCTCTTGCGCGCGGAGGGCGGTCGCCTGACCGTGGAGGACGATCCGGACGGCGAAGCCGAGGACGCTCTCTGGGTCAGGATCGACGAGCTCGCCGAGCGCCTGTCGTACCCGAACGAGCAGCGACTGGCCGCTGCCGCCCTGGACCTCCTCGAGTCGTCGAGGAATCTCCGGGACGCGCTGCGCGCCGACGCCTTCCCCACGGAGCGCCCCGACCTGCCATGACGCAGCAGCCCGCCTTCTTCCGCAGTCCCGCCCGCAACCGGGTGGCCCGCCGTACCGGCACGATCAGCGCCGTGCTCCTGGCGGTCGTCGCGCTCGTCGGGCCCGCGGTCGTTCCCGCGACCGCGGCCACAGCGACCGCGCCCGTCCCTGCCGCGGCCGCCCCTGCCGCGAACGCCGCGACCGACCACGCACCCACCACCGCACCCACCACCGCATCCGCCCGGGGTCCGGTGAAGGTCTCCGTCGTCGACGTGTCCCATCCGATCGCCCGGCCGGGCGACGAGGTGACCATCAAGGCCAAGGTCACCAACACGAGCGACGCCCCGGTGTCGGGCGCCGTCGCCCAGCTGACCGTCGACTTCGAGGCCCTCATCTCGCGGAGCGAGATCGCCGAGTGGTCCACCGCGGACCTGCTCGACCCGGTCAACGGCCTGCCCACGGACATGCCCGTGCCGACCCTGGCCCCGGGTGCGTCCGCGAACGTCTCGTTCACCTACGACCCGGGCAGCCAGCAGCTGCGGGGCTTCGGCGCCCGACGGCTCGCGGTCGCCGTCGTCGGTGCCACCGGGCGCCTCGGCATCGCCCGTTCATTCCTCATGTACGACGCCGACGGCGTCGTGCGCGAGCCCATGAAGCTGAGCGTCCTGGCCGCGGTGACCAGCCCGGCTACCGACCCCGCGGACCCGAGCACCGCGGAGATCGAGCTGGCGCAGCGCACCGCGTCCGGCCAGCGGCTCGACGGCGTGCTGCGCGTCGCGGAGAACACCGACCTGTCGCTCGCGATCGACCCGGACGTCATGGGTGTCGCGTCGTCGTCCAAGGACGTCGCGCTCACGGAGTGGTCCGAGCGCATGCTCGCCGCGGCCGGTAACACCGCCACCTACGCCCTGCCGAGCCACGACCCCGACCTCGCGGCCCTCGCCCACGCCAACGTGCGCACCACCGGCGCACGGAGCTTCCTGAGGGCACCACGCACCGCCAACTGGGACGTCCCCGCCACGTGGAGCACCAACCTGGCCTGGCCCGCGGACGGCATCGTGCCCGACGTCGAGACCCTCGACCTCGCGGTCGCCGCCGACCGTCGCAACGTGGTGGTCAGCAGCGGCGGGCTGGCACACGAAGGATTCGGCACGGTCACCGGCCGGGCTGACGTAAGCACGCCGTCGGGCACCGCACGTGCCGTGGTGACCGACACGATCCTCACCCAGGCGTTCCTCTCGGCGACCGACCTGTCGGGTGCCGAGTCGGTGTCGTCCGCCGAGGGCAGCACCGACACCTCGACCACGACCACCACCACGACCGCGGAGGGCATGCAGCGCCTCCTCGCCGAGACGGCCGCCGTCGTGAGCCAGTCGCCGTTCGACCCACCGTCCCTGTCGATCGTGACGCCCCGCACCTGGACGCCCGACGCCCCAGGCGCCGTCGCCATCCTGAAGCAGCTCGACGCTTCGGGGTGGGTGGACACCACCACGCTGAACACGCTCCTGATGCAGGACGCACAGGACGTGCCCCGCACGCCGCTCCCGGACCACCGCGCGTCCAAGTTCGAGCTGGGTGCCACCCAGGTGGCCGAGCTCGAGCGGGCACGCGACGCCGTCGTCACGTTCTCGTCGGTCGCCACCTCGGGGTCCTTCCGGATCTGGCGTCCCGGCGTCTCCCGTCTGGTCGCGCCGCTCGCGGTGGCGCACCGCAGCGACCCCGGCCTCCGCGACCTGCTCACCCGGCAGGCCTTGCGCGCGACCAGAAAGGTCACCAAGGAGTCCGTCACGGTGGTGCCGCGACAGGACATCAACTTCATCACCGACGTGGGCAACATCCCCGTGCGCGTGCGCAACGCGCTCGACGTGGACGCCACCGTCACGGTGGTGCTGCGTCCCAACCACCCGCGGCTCACCGTCGGTGCCCGCACCACCGAGACCATCCCTGCGGGCCAGGAGCTGGATGTCCAGGTGCCGGTGCGCGCCATCGGCTCGGGCGACGTGAACGTGGCGGCGCAGGTGCTCACGCCCACGGGCGCCAAGATCAGTGACGACTCGTCGTTCCAGGTCCGCGTCCGCGCGGGCTGGGAAGAGGTCGGTACCTGGATCGCCGCAGGGCTGGTGGCCCTGCTCTTCCTGTCCGGCATCTGGCGGACGGTGCGGCGTGGGCGCTCTCCGTACCGCGCCACCGCCGAGGACGTCGAGGAAGCGACCGGAACGGCCGCCGAGCCGCCGGAGCTGCCGGCCGCGCCCTCCGCGGAAACCGTCCCCGTCCGAGCAGAGTAGTGTTTCGGCCGCCGCACCTGTCGGCACACCGACGCCGGGCAAGGCCCAGACCACGGGAGTAGTCGCTTGACCCAGGAGAACACCGTGACCGCAGCAGCCGACCCCGCGTCGGACCCCAGCCCTGAGGGCGTGAGCGGTACGGGCACGCCCGCGACACCCCCGTCGACGTCGTCCAAGGGGCTGGGGCGCAACTCGATAGTGATGGCCGCCGGCACCGCCGCCTCCCGCCTGGGCGGGCTGGTGCGGAACATGATGCTGGTCGCCGCCATCGGTTCGGTGGGCAGCGTCGCCATCACGTTCGACGTCGCGAACAAGCTGCCCAACGTCCTGTTCGCGATCCTCGCCGGCGGCGCACTGAACGCCGTCCTGGTACCGCAGATCGTCAAGGCGTTCCGGGCGCACAACGCGCAGGAGCGGATCGACAAGCTGCTCACGGTGTCGGCGGTCGGCATCCTCGCCATCACCGCGATCCTCACGGGCGCGTCGGCATGGGTGGTGATGCTGTACACAGAGGGCCTGTCGGCGGAGGAGCTCGCGCTCGGCACGGTGTTCGCCTACTGGTGCATCCCGCAGCTGTTCTTCTACGGCCTGTACACGCTGCTCGGCCAGGTGCTGAACGCGCGGGAGCAGTTCGGGCCGTTCATGTGGGCGCCCGTGGCCAACAACGTCGTCTCCGTCGTCGGGTTCGGCATCTTCCTTCTCGTCTTCGGCACGGCGCCCGACCGGGGCATCACCGACCTGTCGACGTGGGACACCCCGCGCACCATCCTGCTCGCGGCCACCGCCACGCTCGGCATCGTCGCGCAGGCCCTGGTGCTCCTGGTGCCGCTCCTGCGCTCGGGCTTCCGCTGGAACCTCCGCTTCGGGCTGCGCGGCATCGGGCTGCGCTCGGCCGGTGGCGTCGCCATCTGGACGCTCGCCGCGGTGCTCCTGGAGCAGGCCGGCATCCTGTACCTGACCCGGGTGTCGTCCGAGGCCGGCTCCGCCAGCAACGATCTGCAGGCGATCGCCGGCAACGGGTCCTACACGCAGGCGCTCCTCATCTACCTGCTGCCCCACTCCCTGGTGACGGTCTCCATCGCGACGGCGCTGTTCACGGGCATCAGCAAGGCCGCGCAGGAGGGTGACACGGACCGCGTCCGCAACGACCTCTCCCTGGGCCTGCGCACCATCGGTGTGTTCACCGTGTTCGCCACCGCGCTGCTGACGGTGCTGGCCGCACCGGCCACCGCCTTCATCGTCCCGACGGCGGGTGAGGAGGGCACCGCCCTCATCGCCCCCGTGCTCGTCGCGCTGTCGTTCGGCCTGGTACCGCTCGGGGGCATGGCGCTCATGAAGTGGGTCTACTACGCCTACGAGGACGGTCGTTCCGTCTTCTGGATCACCGTGCCGTCGACGACGATGCTGGTGCTGGGCCTGATCGCCGCACAGATCTGGCTGCCGATCGAGACGTGGGTCATCGCGGCGGGCGCGAGCTACGCGCTGTCGAACTGGATCACCGTGCTGCTGCGCACGCGGGGTCTCAAGACCAAGCTGAACGGGCGGCTCGACGGCGGCCGCATCTTCACGCTGCACGCCAAGGCGCTCCTGGCGGCCGTCGTCTCCGGCGGAGCCGGCTGGGGCGTCTACCAGCTGGTCGGCGGGTTCGACGCCCTGTCGTTCGGCAGCGGCTGGGTGCTCACCATGGTCAGTGGCCTGTGGGTCTCGGCGCTCTGCGGCCTGGTCATGCTCGGCGTCTACGTCCTGCTCCTGCGCCTGCTCCGGGTCCGCGAGCTCGACCGCCTCCTCGGCCCGGTGCTGGCGCGGCTCAAGCGCTGACCCGTTCCGCCGTCGTACCGGAAGCGCAGGTCTCTGATCTGCGCTTTCGTTGCGTTCGGGCGACATTTCGGCAGGTTGTCGACGGTTCCGCGTAGCATGGCGACGGCGCGTGACCGTGGCGGTCGCGCACCTGTTACTGTCCCCCGAGCGAGCGAGGAGGTCCGCGTGAGCACCGTCGAGCCAGGCAGCGTGCTGGTCGAGAGATACAGGCTCAGCCAGCAGGTGTCGACCGACCTCGCGGCGGCAACCGCCTGGGAGGCACGTGACCTGATCCTGGATCGTGAGGTCCGCCTCAGCCTCGTGACCGGCCCTTATGCGGGCGACGCGCTGGACTCCGCCCGCCGTGCCGCCCTCGTGACCGATCCTCGCCTGGTCCGGGTGCTCGACGCCGGGACCGACGCCGAGGGCCGTGGGTACGTCGTCACCGAGCCGCACACGGGCACCACGCTGACCGAGATCGTCTCGAGCGGCCTGGTGGACGAGCAGCAGGCCCGGGCGATCGTCGGTGAGGCTGCCGCCGCTCTCTCCGTCGCCCACGCCCGCGGGGTGCACCACACCGCTCTGCGGCCGGAGGCGGTGCGTGTCGACGGCCATCAGGTCCGGGTCACCGGCCTGGGCCTCGACGGCGGCCTCGCCTCGGGCGAGACGCTCAACGGCAAGCCTGCGCAGCTCGACGCCCAGGGTCTGGTGTCCCTGCTGTACTACGCGATGACGGCGCGCTGGCCGGGTCAGGATCTCGAGGCCGGTTGGATCACGAAGGACACCCTCATCCCGCTGCCCGCGCAGCTCGACGCTTCCGGCGCAGTCGCGCCGCTGTCCACGCTGGTCCCCCACGTGGATCCCCACATCGATGCCCTGGTGGGCCGGACGTTCGACGCGTCCGGCGGCACCGACGGGCCGATGAACCCCGACGACGTGACCACGGCTCTCCAGCCGTGGGGAGAGGTTTCCGTAGTGGCATCGCTGCCTGGATTTGTGCAGCCCGAGCCGGAGGGTCCGCGACGACAGTCGATCGCCGACGCTTTCAGCGGCGAGGGAGCACCGCCCGCGCGGCGCCCCGTCTCCGGCCGGATCGCACGCACTGACGAGACAATCGCAACGGGGGCGGGCAACGTGCCCGCCGGTTACCCGGAGCCGCAGAGCGAGTACACCTACGAGCCGCAGACCTATGGTCAGCACGCTCCGGTGCCTCCGCCTCCCGCGGAGGGCGCACCACAGGGTTACGACCAGTTCGGCCAGCCCGTGGGGCAGGTACCGCCCGGCTACGGCCAGGAGCGGTACGCGCCGGAGGGCGCCCCGCAGCAGTATCCGCCACAGTTCGCACCCGGTGGGTACGACCCTGAGGGTGGGTACTACGAGCAGGACGGCGGTTTCGCCACCCAGCCCGCGCCCAAGCGCGGCGGCGTGAACCCGACGCCGATCGTGCTGGGCCTCGTGGGCGTCGCCGTGGTGGCCGGTCTGATCTGGGCGATCAACGCCGTGCTCACCCCACCCCCCGAGCTCATCGCGGACGCGTCGCCGTCTCCCTCGGTGTCGGCCTCCGCGGGAGGTCAGGACGAGGGCAGCGCCCAGCCGTCGGCGCCCGCCCAGACCGAGGCGCGGCCGGTCATCGACTCGGCAGGGCTGCTCGGCACGCTGGACTGGGAGGGGCAGACGATCGACCACCCGGAGAAGGTCGAGCTCGCCTACGACACCGACCCGGCCACCTTCTACTTCACGACCACCTACCAGCAGGCCGCGTTCGGCGGGTTCAAGGACTCGCTGGGCATGGAGCTCAAGCTCCGGGAGCCGGCCTCGGTCTCCAAGGTGGAGCTGCTGACGAACACCCCCGGCGGCAAGGTGCAGATCCTCAAGGGCGGCGCAGGCGGTGAGGTGCTCGCCGAGGGGACGTTCGCGAACACCACGACGTTCGACCTGCCCGAGCCGGTGGTGAGCGACTCGTTCACCATCTGGGTGACCGAGCTGCCGCAGGTCTCGGACGGTTTCCGGCTCGAGCTCAACGAGGTGGTGCTGAGCTGACCGCGTGCGCCGGATCGTCGGCGACGGCCCCGGGCTGCCCCCTTCGGGGCGCTGCCCGGGGCCGTTTCACGTGGGACGCGACCACCCTGGGGGTCTGCCTTGCATCGAAAGATATCGATATTATGGCGAGACTCACCTGTATGACCGCGCCGTGGACCACTTCGGCTGGAACACTGAGACCCGCTCGCGTGTTGATGCGTGTGCCCATGGAAATCGAGGAGATCACCTTGACCGAACAGACCACTGCTCCGGCTGCCGGGACCACCGACGCGCCTGTGCTCGACGTCCTCATCGTAGGGTCCGGTCCTGCGGGATACACCGCGGCTGTCTACGCGGCGCGCGCGGGATTCGCGCCCGTGGTCATCGCGGGATCGGTCACGGCTGGTGGCGCCCTGATGAACACCACCGAGGTGGAGAACTTCCCGGGTTTCCCGGCCGGCATCCAGGGCCCCGATCTGATGGACGCCATGCGCGAGCAGGCGGAGAAGTTCGGCGCCCAGGTCATCTGGGACGACGCCGAGCAGGTCGAGCTCACCGGTGACGTCAAGACGGTCGTGACGGGCGGCGGCGACACCTACCGTGCCCGCTCCGTGATCCTGGCGACCGGCTCCGCCTACCGCGAGCTGGGGCTCCCCGACGAGAAGCGGCTCTCGGGCCGCGGTGTGTCGTGGTGCGCCACCTGCGACGGCTTCTTCTTCCGTGACCAGGAGATCGCCGTGGTCGGCGGCGGCGACTCCGCGATGGAGGAGGCCACCTTCCTCACGCGGTTCGCGTCCAAGGTGACCGTCGTGCACCGCCGCGACGACCTGCGTGCCTCGAAGATCATGGCCGAGCGCGCCATCGCCGACCCGAAGATCGAGTTCGCGTGGAACAGCGAGATCGCAGGCATCAGCGGTGATGAGAAGGTGGCCGGCGTCAGCCTGCGCGACACCGTCACCGGCGAGGTCCGCGACCTGGACGCGACCGGCCTGTTCGTCGCGATCGGCCACGAACCCCGCACCGACCTGGTCAAGGGCCAGGTCGAACTGGACGAGAACGGCTACATCCTCGTCGAGGGCCGCAGCACGCGCACCAACCTGCCCGGCGTCTTCGCCTGCGGCGACGCCGTGGACCACACCTACCGTCAGGCGATCACCGCGGCCGGGTCCGGCTGCGCCGCGGCTCTCGACGCACAAGCATTCCTGGACTCGCTGAACGACTGATCTCCCGGCCGGCACCCACCGGCCGTGCCCCCTTCGGCCCTCCGGGGCCACGAACAAGGAGATTCTGGATGAGCACCATCAAGGTCACCGACGACACCTTCAAGACCGAGGTCCTCGACTCCGAGATTCCCGTCTTCGTCGACTTCTGGGCCACCTGGTGCGGGCCGTGCCGCATGGTGGCGCCGATTCTCGAGGAGCTTTCCGACGAGTACGAGGGCAAGATCAAGATCGTCAAGATCGACACCGACGAGAACCGCCAGACCGCCATGGACTACGGCATCGTGTCGATCCCGACGCTCAACGTCTACAAGGGCGGTGAGGTCGTGAAGTCCATCATCGGCGCGCGTCCGAAGCGCGCGCTGACCCAGGAGATCGACGAGGTCCTCGCGGACTGATCCCCTCGCACGCCGCACACCGGAGCGTGTGCTCGCCCACCCGGGTCTCCTCCCGGGTGCCGGTGCGGGCACACGCTCTCTCGCGTCTGGCCCCCTGCCTGGCCCGACGTCGATCCGCGGAACCTCACCGTTCCGCCACACGAACGCTCCGGGACCGTACACGTCCCCCGTGCGAAACTTGGCGGCGTGAACGAGCTCCCCGAGACTGCCGGTAACCGCCTCGACCCGTGGTTCGGTTCGTACGCGGCGCGGGCGCACGGGATGCGCGCCTCGGAGATCCGGGCGTTGTTCGCGGTGGCCAACCGGCCGGAGGTCGTCTCGCTGGCCGGCGGTATGCCGTACCTGGAGGGCCTCCCGCTCGACGTCATCGCCGAGACGATGCAGAGGCTCATCGCGACCAAGGGCACCACCGCCCTGCAGTACGGCTCCGGCCAGGGCGAGGAGGTGCTGCGCGAACACATCACCCAGGTCGTCGCGCTCGAGGGTGTGTCCGCCCACGCGGACGACGTGGTGGTCACCACCGGTTCCCAGTCCGCGCTCGACCTCGTGACCCGCATCTTCGTCGACCCGGGTGACGTCGTGATCACCGAGGCGCCGTCGTACGTGGGGGCGCTCGGTGTCTTCCGCTCGTACCAGGCCGACGTGGTCCAGGTGCCGCTCGATGCGGACGGACTGGTGCCGGAGGCACTCGACGCGGCACTCACCCGGCTCGCGGCCGAGGGCCGCCGCGTGAAGTTCCTCTACACGGTCCCGACGTTCCAGAACCCGGCGGGTGTGTCCCTGTCTGTGGAGCGCCGGCCGCTGGTGCTGGAGATCTGTCGTCGGCACGGGGTGCTCGTCGTGGAGGACAACCCGTACGGCCTGCTCGGTTTCGACGACGAGCCGATGCCCGCCCTGCGTTCCTACGACACGGACGGTGTGCTGTACCTGGGCTCGTTCTCCAAGACGTTTGCCCCCGGTTACCGCGTCGGTTTCGTGATCGCGCCGCACGCCGTGCGGGACAAGCTGGTGCTCGCGAGCGAGTCGGCGGTGCTGTCGCCGTCGAACGCATCGCAGCTGGCGGTGGCCACGTACCTCGAGACGTGCGACTGGAAGGCCCAGATCAAGGACTACCGCGAGCTGTACCGCGAACGTCGTGACGCCCTCGTCGGCGCGCTCGGCGAGCACCTGCCCGGTGCCTCGTGGAACGTGCCGCGGGGAGGCTTCTTCGTGTGGGTCCGCCTCCCGGACGGGCTCGACGCCCGCGCGATGCTTCCCCGTGCGGTCACGGCACGGGTCGCCTACGTGCCGGGCACCGCGTTCTACTACGACGGCAGCGGCGCCGACCACATGCGCCTGTCGTTCTGCTATCCGACGCCCGAGCGGATCCGCGAGGGTGTGCGCAGGCTCGCCGGAGTCGTGAACAGCGAGTCGGAGCTCGTCCAGATCTTCGGCACGTCCGCGCAGCCCGACCCCGACACCGATGACGTCGAGAGCCCGGCCCCTGACCTGGCTTGACCTGGCCTCACCTGGCTTGACCTCGTTCTGCACGACGCCGGGCCGGTGGCCGCTCCGTCACCCGTGCGTCTGACACGATGGCAGCTGTCCCCGTTCCTTCCGACCGAGTGAGCCCTTCGATGACCAGTCCCGCCCCCGCCCCGTCCTCCCCGGCGTCGTCCGGCAGTCCCGTGGACTCCGCTTCAGTCTCCGCGCCGCCGCGCGAGGCGACCGGCGCTCCGGTGGTGGTCGTCCTTTCGGGCGGCCTCTCGCACGAACGCGACGTGTCGCTCCGGTCCGGACGACGAGTTGCCGAGGCCCTGCGCTCCACAGGCCTTGAGGTCGTGATGCACGACGTCGACGCCGACCTCCTGACGTTCCTGCGCGACACCCGGCCGGACGTCGTCTGGCCGCTGCTGCACGGCGCCTCCGGTGAGGACGGCTCCGTCCGCGACGTGCTCGACATGCTGAGCCTGCCCTATGTCGGCACCGGGCCGCGTGCCAGCCGGGTCGTCTGGAACAAGCCGAACGCCAAGGCCGCTCTGCTCGAGGCCGGTCTCTCGACGCCCGACTACGTGACCCTCCCCCAGAGCCTCTTCCGTGACCTGGGCGCACAGCCGGTGCTCGACACGATCGTCCAGCGGCTGGGTCTCCCGCTCGTGGTGAAGCCGACCGAGGGCGGATCCGCGCTCGGTGTCACGGTCGTCCGCCGCCCCGAGGATCTACCGCGCGCGATGGTGGAGTGCTTCGCCTACGGCGAGACGGCACTCATCGAGCAGGCTGTGGACGGTGTCGAGCTGGCGGTCAGCGTGATCGACGGTTCCGACGGACCGGAGGCCCTTCCCGCCGTGGAGATCGTGGCGGACGGTGGTTACGACTATGCCGCACGCTACGTCGCGGGTGAGACCGAGTTCTTCACACCTGCGCGACTCACCCCGGAGCAGGCGGCCCTGGTGGCGGACACCGCCCTCCGGGCGCACGGGGCCTTGCGCCTCCGGCACCTGTCTCGCACCGACATGATCCTCGATCGTTCGGGTACCGCCCAGGTCCTCGAGGTGAACGTCGCACCGGGGATGACGGAGATGTCGCTGCTGCCCCAGGCGGCGGCTGCGAGCGGGCGTGACCTCGCGGAGGTCTACCGCCGGATCGTCGACGCCGCGCTGGCCGTCGCGCGGTAGCGGGCGCACCGGTCGGTGTGCGCGGGTCTGTGCGCGCCGGCCGGGTGTGGGCGCCGAGCGGGTGTGGACGCCGAGCGAAGACGCCGGGGCCTGTGGAAAAACCTCCGGGCCGGTCCCCCTCGCCGTGTGCGAGAGGGACCGGCCCGGAGCCTTGCGTGTTGCCGCGTTGCTCGGAGACGTCAGTCGTCGGACGGTGGCTTGAGCAGTCCTCGCTCGTCCGGAGCCATGACATTGAGAATCCGGTTGAGGTCCTCGACCGAGGCGAACTCGACGGTCATCCGGCCCTTCGACTTGCCCAGCGCCACCTTGACCCGCGTCTCGAACCGGTCGGAGAGACGGCTAGCGAGCTCGTCCACCGCCTCGCTGCGCGTGCCGGCGCGGGGTGCCTTCCGGGTCTTGCCGGTCGTGCCGTCCGACTCCGTGAGCATCACGATCTCCTCGGTCGCCCGCACGGAGAGCCCTTCCGACACGATGCGCTGAGCAAGCCGCTCGATCTCCGCGCCGTCGCTCAACCCGAGCAGCGCGCGGGCGTGGCCGGCGGAGAGCACGCCGGCGGCCACACGGCGCTGGACCAGCGGCGGCAGGCGGAGGAGACGCAGCGTGTTCGAGATCTGCGGACGGCTGCGTGCGATCCGGGTGGCGAGTTCCTCGTGCGTGCAGCCGAAGTCGTCGAGGAGCTGGCGGTAGGCCGCTGCCTCCTCGAGCGGGTTCAGGTCTGAGCGATGCAGGTTCTCCAGCAGCGCGTCGCGCAGCATGTCACCGTCGTCGGTGTCGCGGACGATCGCCGGGATGGTCGTGAGCTCGGCGGCCTGCGTCGCGCGCCAGCGTCGCTCGCCCATGATGAGCTCGTACTCACCCGGGTGTTCCTTGTCCGGCCGCACGACGATCGGCTGGAGCACGCCGATCTCCTTGATCGACTCGATCAGCTCGTCGAGGTCGCCTTCATCGAACACCGTGCGCGGCTGCCAGGTGTTCGGCCTGATCGAGGCCACCGGGAGCTCGGCGAACCGTGCACCAGGGACCGGCACCAGTGCGGCCGTTTCACGTGAAACAGAGCCGCCGTCCTCCTCGCGGCTGAAGAAGGCGTCATCCAGTGCGGAAGCACCGCCGCCCTCGGCCGTGTCGTTCGCGACCGAGAGCCGGCCGCTGGCAATCGCCGAGTCCCACTTCACCGTGCTGGGCCGTGGGCCGGTGTTCTTCGGTGACTTCTTCTCGACCTGGGGGTCCGTGTCCGCCGTGCCGGTGGTTACGGTGCCTACCGGTACCTCGTCCGTCTGGTCCAGCGCCGGAGAGGGGCGCTCCTCGACCACTGTCGCGACGGAGCCACCCAGGGCACCTTCGGCGCCGTCCGACTCGCCTGCTCCCAGAGCCTGCTCGTCGGGCTCCGGCCCCGTCGGGATCAGGGCGCCCAGGCCCCGCCCGAGCCCGCGTCGCTTAGCACTCATCGTGTCTCCTCGTCGGTTCCGGTCCGACGCCGAGCGCGGACGGGTTTCGTCTCCATCATCACGGCGCGCGATCCGCCCCGTACGTCACTGCCGAGCATCAGTCCTGCGCCCCGACCGCTTCGGGCTTCATCGCGCGTCGGGGACTCGAGCCTCCCTGACCACGCTCGGCGAGCTCGCGGGATGCCTGAAGGTACGCCAGAGCACCCGTCGATGTCGCGTCGTAGGTCATCACCGTCTGGCCGTAGCTCGGTGCCTCGGAGATGCGCACCGAGCGTGGGATCGTCGTCTTGAACGTCTCCGCCGGGAAGTGCGAGCGGACCTCACCGGCGACCTGCTGTGCCAGGTTCGTGCGGCCGTCGTACATGGTCAGCAGGATCGACGAGACGCGCAGCTCCGGGTTGAGGTGCGAACGAATCAGGTCGATCGTCTTGAGCAGCTGGCTCAGACCCTCCAGTGCGTAGTACTCGCACTGGATCGGGATGAAGACCTCGCGGCCCGCGACGAAGGCGTTGACCGTCAGCAGGCCGAGGCTCGGCGGGCAGTCGATGAGGACGTAGTCGATGCGCTCCTCGCCGGCAGCGAGGCGATCAGCGAGGTACTTGTCGATCGCCTTCCGGAGCCGTGTTTCACGTGAAACGAGCGAGACGAGCTCGATCTCGGAACCTGAGAGGTCGATGGTCGCCGGGACGCCCCAGAGGTTCGGGATGTCGGGGCACTGCTGCACGGTGCTTGCCAGAGACTCCCCCTCGACGAGGATCTCGTACACCGACGGGGTGCCCGCACGGTGCTCGATTCCCAGTGCTGTCGAGGCGTTCCCCTGCGGGTCGTTGTCGATGACCAGGACGTTGAGGCCGGATTGCGCCAGGCCCGCGGCGACGTTCACCGTGGTCGTGGTCTTTCCGACGCCACCCTTCTGGTTGGCCACCGTGATGATGCGCGTCTTGGGCGGCCGCGGGAAGCGCCGACCTTGGAGCTCGATGCGTCGCCGGGCATCCATCGCCAGCTCGGCGGCCACTGGAGTCGTATCGTCAACGGCCGGGACGGTTGCGATGAGGGCTGACCGGCGCTCGTCATCGCCACCGTGCGGGCCGCCCGTGGGCTGCTGCGTGCCATGAGGCATCTGCGCGGAGCCGGTGGTTTCACGTGAAACACCGGGAGCGGAGAGGCCCTGCACAGGAATCGGATCCGTCACGCGGCCACTGTAATCGCTGGCCACCTCTTCTGGCTCGGACTCCGAGGTCGATTCCCCGTCGAAATGTGTGAATCCCCCGTCGACGTACGCCACCATCTCGTCGTCCTCGTCGACGTCGGAGGTTGGCCCCAGTACCGCGGGCGCCGCATTGACTGCCGCGTCGAGCGCCTCGCTCGCACGCTTGATCGCGTCCGCCGGCACCGGACGATCCGACGGGACCTCCTCCATGAGATCCGGGTCCACTCCAGCTTCGGTGTGCGTGGCCGGCTCCGCAGTCTCTCTCGGCTCCGGTTCTTCGTTCTGCAGCGTCGGCCGATCCGTCAGGCTCACCTGATCAACCGGGTCGAGCTGGGGGTCCAGCTCCCCTGAATCGGATGCCTGCTCTTCGACGTCGGATGCTGTCATGGTTACGGCCTCTATCAGCTGGTTCAGTGCGGCGACGTCTCTACCCTGCTTGTCTGGTCGGTCCTGGCCCCACACCTGGTCTCGGTCGATACCCTCGGCGACCTCTGGCTGCGGCAGCGCCATGTTCTCGGACGACGGTACGGAACCCGGTGAGGTAGCCGGGCTCGCCGTCAGCGTCGCCAAGGGCTGCGCGGTGGTTCCGGGGCCGGTGCTCGTCGTCGCAGCCGAGCCCTCCCGGGGAGCCGACGGCGGGGGCGCCCCACCGGGAGACGCATTCTCGTGAGGACCATTCGCCCCCGGTTCGGTGGTCCCGAGCTCCGGCGCCCCGGCATGCTGATCTACGTCGGCGTCCGCGGAAGTCCCCACAAGGCTCGACCCCTCGACCTGCGGAGACGCCTCGATCGGACCGGTTGCTTCCACCGCGGTATGCGCCGCGGACAAGGACACCAGTTCATCCTCGCCGCCCGGGTCGCGCGCATCTCGCTCAGTGTCGCGTGCCTGGTCGACCGGCTCTGGATCAGCAGCACGAGGTTCGGAGTCAGCCGCTCCACTCCGCCCTTCAGGCGCCATCCCGTCAGGAGCGGTCCCGTCAGGAGCCGTCCCGTCAGGAGCCGTCCCGACCGAGGCAGGAGGGGCAAGCTCGGCGCCCTCCGTCACCGCTTCCTGCGAGTGCTCCGGTTGGTCCGCGAGCACCGCGTCGGGCGTCGTCGAAGACCCGGCATCGGCGGCGGACTCCCCCACAGCGGAGGACGCTTCCGCCACGGGCGAATCGGGCGCCACAGTAGGGGCCGCCGACGCCGCAACAGGCGCTGCTGCCGCTACTCGCTTGGACTTTCGTCTGAAGAAGCACACCCGTGTAACGCTACGGTCGGGGACCCGCCGCAGCGTGTCGAAACGCCGACCCTCTGGCGATCGGATTCACTCGCTGATCGCCCGGTGCCGCCCTCGCATCGGATCGTCCGTATCCATGGCATACGAACCGGACGAAACGCTCGACCGGTGAATGGGTGTTTCACGTGAAACAGCGGGCAGGGCCCCGAGGGCGAGGAGTGGGCCCAGCGGCACGGCAGGCCACCCAGTCACCACTCTCCTCGGGAATCTCTCACATGTGCCCCATCGCGTGACCTCTCGCGAGCGACACGTATCTCAGTTTCCTTGTTTCACGTGAAACGAGTGGATCGAGTCTCGCTCCGTCGTACTGACCGCCGTGCGACGCGCCCTCGCACGTCGCGCCCGATTGCCGGTATGGCCGATCTGATATCTCCCACTCCCCCGCGGCCCCACGTAGTCTCGGCGTGCCCAGGCACGTCAACTCCACCGCAGGAGGCGTCATGTCCAGACACGTCACGCGAGCCGCAGCATTGATCTCCGCATTCACCGCTGCCCTCGTACTCGCCTTCGCCGCACCGGCGAACGCTGCCACGTTCCTCACGCACGCGCAGGCCACCAGCCAACTGTCCGCCGCGGGCATCAGCTGAACGTCGAGCGGCGGGTGCAGCAACCGGAACGTGTCGACCTGCACCTCGTTCGACCAGGTGCGGCAGTCCACCATCGATGGGATCCGCACGCTTCGGTCAGCCAGTGGGTGCGCCATCACGATCACCGGCGGCACCGAGACCGGTCATTCGGGTGGGACCTACAGCCACTGGAACGGCTACAAGCTCGACATCAGGCAGTCCGCCTGCGTCGACAACTACATCACCAATAACTTTACGTACGTTGGCTACATCTCGGGCTGGGGAGACCAGTACCGCTCCGGCTCCGGCAACCTCTACACCGACGAGGGCAACCACTGGGACATCCTCTACTACAACTGCGGAGGATGTTGAGAACGACAGCCGAGGCCAGGCACGCCTGATCCGAGAGTCACGAGCGGGAGCGGTCGCCATCGACCGCTCCCGTTCCACGTGAAACATCCGGGGCGCCTACCTACTTGGTCCGACGCGCCCGCACGATCGTCGTCGACTCGACACCTTCGACCGTCGCGCCCTCCAAGATCTCCGGCTCGCCGGCACCAAACTTGCGTAGCACCTTCCGCGCCGGCTCGACTTCCTGAGCCACGTTGCGCCCTTTGAGAATCACCAGCTCCCCGCCGACGCGCACCAGTGGCATGCTCATGCGAACGAGCTTCGACAGCGGCGCCACCGCCCGTGACGTGACTGCATCCACCTCGAAGGCGTCGTGATACTCCTCCGCGCGGCCTCGCTTCACCTGGACGTTGGACAGCCCGAGCTCACTCACGACCTCGGAGAGCCAGATCGTGCGCCGTTCCATCGGCTCCACGAGGAAGACCTCGGCCTCGGGCCGCATCGCAGCGAGAACGATCCCCGGCAGGCCGGCACCCGAGCCGATGTCCGCAATCGAGCCCGCAGCCGGCAGGTACTGCGCCACGGCCGCCGAGTTCAGGATGTGCCGCTCCCAGATCCGCGGAACCTCACGCGGCCCGATCAGCCCACGCAGCTCCCCCTGGTCGCGGAGCATCTCGGCATAACGAAGGACCCCCGGATACGCGTCCCCCAGAAACCCCTTGACCGCATCGCTCGCGCCGAGGGTCTCGCCGTCGTAGACACCTTCGACCGTGCCGCGCTCCTCGTGCTCAGCCTTCTCCGTACCTTCCACGTTCCGTCCTCCACTTGCTGTCGAAAGTAGCCAAACATGCCGAGGGCCGGTGTGCGTCCTCAGGACGCAGCACCGGCCCTCGGCCGAAACCAGCAGATCAGTCGGCGGCTGCGGTGGGCTGAACCACCACGTAGCGCTCCGGCTCGACGCCGCGTGAGTCGCTGACCAGACCAGCGGCCGCGACGGCGTCATGCACGACCTTGCGCTCGAACGCGTTCAGCGGCTCGAGCTCGATCTCCGCGCCGGTGGCCCGCACCTGCTCGATCGCGTCCTCCGCGATCCGGGTCAGCTCCACACGTCGTGCTGCGCGGAACCCACCGATGTCGAGCATCAGGCGACTCCGCTCGCCCGTGCGTGTCTGGACCGCCAGGCGCGTGAGCTCCTGCATCGCGTCCAGCACCTCACCCTCGCTCCCGATGAGGTGTGCGAGCGACCCGGGGTCGTCAGCCACGACCTCGACGGCAGCTCGGTCGTGCTTGATGTCGAGGTCGATGTCCCCGTCCAGGTCAGCGATGTCGAGGAACTCCTCGAGGTAGTCGGCAGCGATCTCGCCCTCTTCCTCGAGGCGCTTGGTCCGGTCCGCCGGGTCCATGACCGGAGCCGCGGGATCGGGCGCGGCCGTACCTGTGCTGGCGTTCATCGCGTCTCCTCCTACTTCTTCTGCTTGCGCTTGCCCGACGACGTCGGGGTGGATCCCGGCGTCGTGCCCGCCTGCTTCGGCTTGGCGCCCGGCTGCTTGCCAGGCGTCGTGCCGGCCGGCTTGGGCTTGGCGCCCGGCTGCTTGCCGGTCGTGTCCGGCGCCGGGGTGGCCTGCGGGGCCGACTGCGCGGTGGCAGGACGGGCAGGGGCGGCGCCCTTCTGCCGGTTCTTCCGCTTCGGCTGCACGCGCTGGCCGGGCTTGGGCTCCTCGACCACGGGAGTCGCGTCCTCGATGACCTCACCTGACTTGGCGGCGCGCTTCGCTGCCTTCGCTGCCTGGCGCTCCTTCATCTGCTTCTCGGCGAGGGATCCGGGCGTCGGCATGCGCTTGATCGTGTAGTACTGCTGCCCCATAGACCAGATGTTGGTGACGGTCCAGTAGATCAGGACACCCACGGGGAAGTTCACGCCAGAGATCGCGAAGACGACCGGCAGCATGTAGAGCATCAGCTTCTGCGTCTGGGCCATCGGGCCCTCGAGCGCGGACGGCGGCATGTTCTTCATCGTCAGCTGGCGCTGCGTGGTGAACGTCGTGACGCTCATCGCGACGATCAGCACGATGACAACGATGCGGGACACCATCGAGTCGGTCTGCAGGAAGACATCGCTCAGCTGGGCACCGAAGAGCGTCGAGGACTCGATGTCACCGGCGACGTCGCGGGTGATCGGGCCGATCGGGTCGGCCGTGCCCTCGGAGATCTGCTTGAGGCTGTTCAGCACCCGGAACAGTGCGAAGAAGATCGGGGACTGCAGGAGGATCGGCATGCAGGAGGCGAACGGGTTGGTGCCGTGCTTCCGGTACAGCTCCATGGTCTCGCGCGTCATGTTCTCGCGGGACGCGGGGTCCGTCTTGCCCTTGTACTTCTTCTGCACGGCCTGCAGCTCGGGCTGGATCATCTGCATCCCGCGCGAGGCCTTGATCTGCTTGAAGAAGAGCGGGATGAGCAACACGCGGATGACGATCACCAGCGCGACGATCGACAGGACCCAGGCTGTGCCGGGGCCGGCGGCCATACCCAGGGTCGTGAAGACCCAGTGCGATCCGTAGATGATCCAGGCAACGACCCATTCGATCGGCCAGAGGAATGCGAAGAAGTCCATCGGTCAAGAAGCTCCAGAGTTGGTGACGCGAAGTCTGCGGGCGGGTGCGGTGTCGTGACGGCGGCGTCCGCCGGGGCAGGTCAGCCCTCGGCGTGAGTGTGCGCGCCGCGCACGGGCGGCACGTCGTCGACACCACCGAGACTCCACGGGTTGCACCGCAGCAGGCGCCACAGCGCGAGACCCAGCCCGCGCAGCGCACCGTGCCGCCGGAAGGCGATCAGCGCATACTGCGAGCAGGAAGGGTAGTACTTACAGCTCGGGGGGCTCATCGGGCTGATGAACGCCTGGTAGAAGCGGACCATCCCGACCAGGAGGGTCACGGGCAGCCGACCGATCAGCGAGGGCTCGCGCGGCGGTGCCTCACCCTGGGGTGCGGGATCGGTGATCATCTCTTCGCTTCTCCGGTAGCTCGTGCAACGGCACGGCGCAGTGATGCATCGAGGTCGCGATCGAGGTCCGCGTACGAGGCCTCGGCCGACGGCGGGAGTGCGCGCACCACGGCACGCGCTGCGGTCGGCAGCACAGAGAGGTGCGTGGCCGCGGCAGCACGGAGCCGCCGCTTCACCAGATTGCGCTGCACGGAGTTACCCACAGCCTTGGAAACGACAAAACCGACCTGTGGAGTTCCCGAACCTGGCTCCGAGAGTTTCTCGCCCGGTACCAGGAGGTGAACCACCACGGTCGATCGACCTGCACGCGTGCCGCGGCGCACCGTCCGCTCGAAGTCGACGGAACGGCGCAGACGGTGCGCCGCGGGCAACATGGCTCAGGCTGAGAGCTCGGCGCGACCCTTGCGACGGCGGTCCGCCAGGATGGCGCGGCCGGCACGGGTGCGCATGCGCAGCCGGAAGCCGTGGGTCTTCGCACGACGGCGGGTGTTCGGCTGGAAGGTCCGCTTGCTCACGAGGTACTCCAAGAACGTCGGGGTAGGCACACCGTCTGTCCTCGACGATGCAGTGAAAGTTGGCCGCTCCGTACAGCGATCGGCCTCGCCGACCCGGGGCCTGCTCCACTGGTCGCGGCCCTCGTCGAAGGACGAGGCTCGAATCCATGTGTGGGCGCGCAGAAGTACCTGGAACGGCTGTATGACGTTACGCCGCCAAGGCCCTTCCGGTCAAACCAGAACGGCGGGATCATGCGTGTCGGACGCGCCACACCGCGTGTCCGGACGGCCCTCGCGAGGGGCCCTGTGACCAGCCCGTGTACCACTGTTTCAGCGGCCCTCCGCGCAATCCACAACCTGTGGACAACTGTGTGGACGGTGCCCCATCATGGCAGACTCCACCACACCCCGAGCACCCGCACCACCCCACGCACGAGACGAAGGAAAGCCAGTGGCCAACCCGGACGAGAACATCGGCGACGTCTGGGCACAGACCCTGACGGCGCTCGAGGCCCGGCCCGACATGAGCCCCCGGCAGCTCGCCTTCATCCGCCTCGCGAAGCCGATGGCCGTGCTGGACGACATGGTGTTCATCGCCGTGCCCCACGAGCAGACCCGAACCTACCTGGAGACAGCCGTCCGTGACGACCTGGTCTCCGCCATGTCCTCCGTGCTGGGCCGTGACGTCCGCTTCGGCATCACCGTCGATCCCGAGCTGAGCAGCACCACCCTCGCCGGGCCGTCGCAGATCTCCGGCCCTGCGGCGCTCTCCCTCGAGCACGAGCCGCCGGAGCCCGAGCAGGCGCAGATGCCGATCGCGCCGCAGCCGGCGCCCAAGCCGTCGTCCGAGCCCACGCGGCTGAACCCGAAGTACATCTTCGAGACGTTCGTCATCGGCTCGTCCAACAGGTTCGCGCACGCGGCTGCCGTAGCCGTCGCCGAGGCGCCCGCGAAGGCGTACAACCCTCTCTTCATCTACGGCGACTCCGGGCTGGGCAAGACCCACCTGCTGCACGCCATCGGGCACTACGTCCACAACCTGTACCCGCACATCCGCGTGCGGTACGTGAACTCCGAGGAGTTCACCAACGACTTCATCAACAGCATCGGCGAGGGCAAGGCCGGCGCGTTCCAGCGCCGCTACCGCGACGTCGACGTGCTCCTCATCGACGACATCCAGTTCCTGCAGGGCAAGGAGCAGACGATGGAGGAGTTCTTCCATACGTTCAACGCCCTGCACAACGCCAACAAGCAGGTAGTGATCACGTCGGACGTCCCACCCAAGCAGCTGAACGGGTTCGAGGACCGTCTGCGCTCGCGCTTCGAGTGGGGTCTGATCACCGACGTCCAGCCGCCCGACCTCGAGACGCGCATCGCCATCATGCGCAAGAAGGCCGCGAGCGAGCACCTCGATGTCCCCGCGGACGTGCTCTCCTATATCGGGTCGCGCATCTCGACGAACATCCGCGAGCTCGAGGGCGCGCTCATCCGGGTGACCGCCTTCGCGAACCTCAACAGGCAGCAGGTCGACCTCGCTCTGGCAGAGATAGTCCTCAAGGACCTGATCACCGACGACGACGACACCGCGGAGATCACACCTGCCGTCGTCATCGCGCAGACGGCCGCGTACTTCGGACTCACCATCGACGACCTTTGCGGCTCGTCACGCTCCCGCGTGCTGGTGACCGCCCGGCAGATCGCCATGTACCTGTGCAGAGAGCTCACGGACCTGTCGCTGCCGAAGATCGGCCAGCAGTTCGGCGGCCGCGACCACACCACCGTGATGCACGCCAACAAGAAGATCGCCGGCCAGATGGCGGAGCGGCGCTCGACCTACAACCAGGTCACCGAGCTCACGAGCCGGATCAAGCAGCAGCAGCGCGGCTGAGTCTGGAGCTGCCGGTCTCAGCCGCCCGGGTCGATCGATCGCTCTGTCTGCGGACCCGGGGTGCACAGATCAGTCACAGCACCCTTTTCCTCACTTATCCCCACCCCTGTGCACAGCTCGATCGGTGCCCAGGGGTGTTGCGTATACGCACCTCCACAGGTCTATCCACATGGCGATCCGCGGTTTCTAGCCGTTGCGCATCGGCTGTCCCCAGTGCTGTGGACACGCTCTGTGTAGAACTTGCCTCGAAGCGCTGACCTGCCCATACACACCTGGGGACAAGCCTGTGGACGGCTGTGGATGAACCCCAGTTTTCTGTGGGTGGACACACCCGAAACGGTGGACAGACTGTGGGTACAAATCCGTCCTCCACAGGGGGCCGTAGTTCATGCACAGTTGGACCCACAGTTCCTCCACAGGCGAAAACATGGCTTGACCTGCGGAGAGACCCGATATCCCCAGTTTCCACAACACCGACTACTACTACGACATCTATCTCTATGAGGAATCCACACGCCTTCATCAGGCGGTCCGAGCGCTCGGCGTACCAGTTCGAACATTAGTGCTAATACCGCCTAGAAGTCCATCCGCAGGGCCAGCGTCTCGAGTGCCACGAGCTCAGCAACTCGCGTAGGGTTTGCCTCGACAGTCCAGGAACAAGAGGAGATGCAACGGCATGAAGTTCAGGGTCGAGCGCGACGTCCTCGCTGATGCCGTGACATGGACCGCTCGCACGCTCCCCACGCGCCCGCCGGCTCCCGTCCTGGCCGGCGTCCGGATCGAGGCAGACGCGCAAGGCGTCATCAACCTCGCGAGCTTCGACTACGAGACGTCAGCACGCTCCGAGATCCCGGCCGAGGTGGCCGAGCCCGGCACCGTCCTGGTCTCCGGACGTCTGCTGGCGGAGATCTCCCGTGCCCTGCCCAACAAGCCTGTGGACGTGGCGCTGGAGGGCAACAAGGTCATCGTCACCTGTGGTGCCAGCCGATTCACCCTCCTCACGATGCCTGTGGACGAGTACCCCGCCCTCCCCGGCCTGCCCGAGGTGAGCGGCACCGTCTCCGGTGACGCGTTCACCCACGCGGTCGCTCAGGTGACGGTCGCTGCGAGCCGTGACGACACCCTCCCGCTCCTGACGGGGGTCCGTGTGGAGATCGAGGGCGAGCGCATCACCCTGCTGTCCACGGACCGTTACCGCCTCGCGCTGCGCGAGCTCACGTGGACCCCTGCCACGCCCGGTTTCTCCGCCGTCGCGCTGATCCGCGCGCGCACCCTGAACGACGTCGCCAAGTCCCTCGGGTCCGGTGGACTCGTCAACGTCGGGTTGTCCACAGGCCAGGGCCTCGACCTCGTGGGCTTCGAGGCCGGCGGTCGCCAGACCACCTCACAGCTCGTCGAGGGCGACTACCCCGCCGTGCGCCGCCTCTTCCCGGACAGCACGCCCATCCACGCCGTGGTCGCCACTGCTCCCCTGATCGAGGCCGCTAAGCGCGTGAGCCTGGTCGCGGAGCGGAACACCCCGATCCGGCTCTCGTTCAGCGAGGGCCAGGTGGTGCTCGACGCCGGACACGGCGACGACGCACAGGCATCAGAGGCCCTGGAAGCCGTCCTGGTCGGTGAGGACATCGCCGTCGCGTTCAACCCGCAGTTCCTGCTCGACGGGCTGGGTGCCCTCGGCACGGACTTCGTCCGGCTGTCGTTCACCCACCCCAACAAGCCGGTCGAGTTCACGGGGCAGGGCAGCCTGGACGGCGAGGACGACTCCACCTACCGATACCTGCTGGTCCCCATCCGTTTCACCGGCTGACGCCCGGGCGCGCCCGCTGGCGGGCCCGGAATCAACAGCTTCAGAGACAGGTTGCATCAACAACCTGTACAAAGGACGGCCGCCACGAGCGAGACCGTCCGATCGACCCTGGAGGAAGAGCGCACATGGTCACCCACATCGGCCTGGTCGGCCTGGGGAAGATGGGCAACAACATGCGATCCCGCCTGCGTAAGGGCGGTATCGAGGTCACGGGGTTCGATCCGCGGCCGGAGGTGTCGGACGTGCCGACGCTCGCCGATCTCGCCGCAGCGCTCCCGCAGGAGAAGCGCGTCGTGTGGGTCATGGTGCCGGCCGGTGAGCCGACCCGTGGTGTGCTCGACGATCTGGCCGGGATCCTCTCCGAGGGTGACATCGTCATCGAGGGTGGCAACTCCCACTACGTCGAGGACCAGGAACGCGCCGCGGAGCTCGCCAAGAACGGCATCGGCTACCTCGATGTCGGCGTGAGCGGCGGCGTCTGGGGCCTCGAGAACGGCTACGGCCTCATGGTCGGCGGCTCCGCCGAGGACGTGGAGTCCGTGATGCCGGTCTTCGACGCCCTGCGTCCGGACGGCCCCCGCGAAGAGGGCTTCGTGCACGCCGGCGGCGTCGGCGCGGGCCACTACGCCAAGATGGTCCACAACGGCATCGAGTACGGCCTCATGCAGGCCTACGCCGAGGGTTATGAGCTGCTGGCCGCCAAGTCCGACCTGATCACCGACGTGCACGGCACCGTGCGCGCGTGGAGCCGCGGTACGGTCGTCCGCTCGTGGCTGCTCGACCTGATGGTCAAGGCGCTCGAGGAGGACCCGAAGCTCGCCCTGCTCGACGACTGGGTCGACGACTCCGGTGAGGGCCGGTGGACCGTGGACGAGGGAATCGACATGGCCGTGCCGCTCCCGGTGATCTCCGCCGCGCTCTTCGCCCGGTTCGCGTCCCGCCAGGAGCAGTCGCCGGCCATGAAGGCCGTGGCCGCGCTGCGTCAGCAGTTCGGCGGGCACGCGGTGAAGTCGGCGGAGTAACGGCCGGGACACGTACGATCTCCTACCGATGTACGTCTCCCACCTCTCCCTGCTGGACTTCCGGTCGTATGCCACGGCCGACGTGGAGCTCGAGCCCGGGGTCAACGCGTTCGTAGGACGCAACGGCCGGGGCAAGACCAACCTCGTCGAGGCGATCGGCTATGTCGCGACGCTTGGGTCGCACCGCGTCGCGACCGACGCTCCGCTCATCCGGTCGGGGGCGGACCGTGCGGTCGTGCGGACCAGGATCGTGCGGGGTGACCGCGCGAGCACCGTCGAGCTGGAGATCACGCAGGGCAAGGCGAACCGCGCTCGGATCAACCGTGGACAACAGGTCCGGGCGCGGGACGTGCTGGGAATCCTGCGCA
>Ga0233375_1000011_pt1 | contig 154987 bp, 140 predicted proteins | sample ElkDunMinimDraft_10_FD_191539 | JGI IMG/M metagenome (GOLD analysis project Ga0233375, IMG submission 191539) | Fecal eukaryotic communites from dung pellets of Tule Elk in California, USA - Elk Dung E16 | ecosystem: Host-associated > Mammals > Digestive system > Large intestine > Fecal...
AACCGCCGCCGACACTCCTGGTGCGGCTACACCAGCCCCGTCACCTACGAGAACACCACGCCCGCCACTACGCTCGCGACAGCGGCGTAAACCAACCCCGTGTCCACGAACCGGGGTCAAGGCCCGCGTGTCGCTCCGGAAGTGCTCAGCCCAGCGCCGCCTGGAGCGCCCGGTCCATCGCTTCCAGCGGCGCCGTACTGCCCGTCATGAGCCGCACCTGTTCGGCGGCCTGGTGCAGGAGCATGCGTTCGCCACCCACGGCACGACCTCCCCGTCGCGTCCAGGCGGACTGCAGCGCGGTGGGCCGTGGGTCGTAGACCACGTCGAGCAGCACACCCCGGGGCGGGACGCCGCTACGTGCCGTCCGATCGGCCAGCAGGGTCGCCCACCCGTCGGCCGCGTGCTTCGGCATCGTGGAGACCACGGCGTCCGCCGCCGCGAGAGCCGATGTCGTCGCCTCGTCGTCGAAGACCTCGAACGACGGGCTCACGCCCATCCGTGCCACTGCCTCCCGCAGAGGCCCGATCCGGTCCAGGGAGCGCACGAACACGCGCGCCGAGGGGCAGCCGAGCTCGGCGACCGCCGCGAGGGCCGACGCCGCCGTCGCGCCCCCGCCCAGGATGACGGCGTCCGACACACGGGCGGTGCCGAGGCCCTCCCGCAGCGCAGCGACGATGCCGTGCACGTCCGTGTTCGTACCGATGGTCCCGGTCCGGGAGAACAGCACGGTGTTCACCGCGCCGACCGCCTGGGCGAGCGGCTCCACGTGGTCCAGCTGCGGGATGACCACCTGCTTGAGCGGCATGGTCAGGCTCAGTCCCGCCCAGCTCTGGTCGAGGCCGCCCAGGAAACCCTTCAGGGCCTCCTCCGTGACGTCGTGCACGCCGTACTCCCAGCCGTCGAGCCCGAGGGCGCGGTAGGCAGCCGTGTGCAGCACGGGCGACAGGGAGTGGGCCACGGGGTGGCCGAGCACGGCGGCGCGCATCAGTACCCGTTCTCCGCTGCCCAGTCCTGGTACTCGGCGCGGAAGGCCAGGAACTCGTCGTAGTCGTCGGTGAACTTGGTCTCCTGCGAGTCCAGGTTGACCGTCACGTACCAGCGCCACGGCCCCTCGGGGGGATTCATGACCGCCGCCAGCGACGCTTCGCTCGGGGCGCCGATCGCGGTCGGCGGCAGACCGGCCACCACCCGGGACGCGTACGGGAACGACTTGTCCTGGAACTCCTCCTTGGTGATCAGGTGCGACGGCTTCTTGCGGCCGTAGGAGTCGATCGCGTCGAGCCCCAGCGGCTCACTGCTCGCGAGCCGGTTCTCGATCACCCGGGCGACCTCGCCACGGTACTCGTCGGGCGCCTCGCGCTCGACGAGCGACGCCTTGATGATGAGCTCGTTGCGCTCGTCGGCCGGGACCTCCAGTCGTTCGAGCTCGCTGACGGTCAGGGCGACCATCTCCTTGAGCGCGTCGGCCGCGCTTGTCGTCTCGGGCTTGACCTCGTAGGTGCTGGCTGCCAGCCAGCCCTCGAGCTCACCGCCGGCCTCCGCCGGCAGGCCCAGCGCCGCCGGGTCCGCGAGAGCGGCGTCGACGTCCGCCTCGGGCCAGCCGTTCTTGATCATCGTGTCCCGGATCTGCGCGACCGTGTGCCCCTCGACGACGGTCAGCCCCGCCCGGTCGACCTTGTTCTCCGCCAGCAGCGCCACCGCCGACTCCGCGCTCATCCGCAGCTTCATCGTGTGTGTGCCCGCCTGGATCGCCGCGGCGTCCGGGTTGGCGTCGAACGCCCGGGCGAAGGCCTCGGCGCTGGCCACCACGTCCTGCTCCGCGAGCTCGGCCCCGATCGAGTAGCCGTTGGCGCCCTCGGGCACCTCGACGTCCACGGGCTCTCCGCCGGTGCCCTCGTAGTCGGCCGCGGCGAGCGGGGTGCGGATGCCGAAGAGGTACCCGTCGTTCTTCACCGTCCACGCGCCGAGACCACCCACGACCACCAGCGCCACCACGACGGCGATGACGAGGGGACGCCGGGACTTCTTCGTCCGGCGGTCACGGCGGCTGGTGTGCACGTCCCAGTCGCCGCGGCGCCCGCGAGTACCGCTGGCGTGCCTCGGGGGCCCCTGATGATTCGCTCCCGAAAGGGCCTCGGTCACGCTCGCTCCGTCCTCTGCGCTGCCTGGGTCACTCGTCGACCCAGGCCTGGTCACCCGCTCGGCGCACACCACCGCGATCGCATGTCACGATCGCATCACAGCGCGGGTGCCGCGAACGCTACCCCGAGCAGGACATTCCCGGCCAACTCCGGGGGTTCGCCGCAGGCGGCGGCGGTACACGCCCGACCTGCGACGTCACCCGTTGGCCGCCTCCCAGTCGCGCAGCTCCTGGACATACTGCTGGTGCTCCTCGAAACTCTCGGCGAACTTGGTCTCGCCGGTGTCGAGGTTGACCGTGACCCAGAACTTCCAGTTACCGGGGGTCGGGTTCAGCACGGCGTCGATCGCGACCTCACCCGGGTTGGCGATCGGGCCCGGCGGCAGGCCGGTGTGCTCGTAGGTGTTGTAGCGGTTCTTCGCGTTGTTGAGGTCGTCCCTCGTCAGCTCGGTGCCCGGCTTGCCGGCACCGTAGGCCACGGCGGCGTCGACCTGGAGCGCCATGCCGTCGTCGAGCCGGTTCTCGATGGCCCGTGCGATCTTCGGCTTGTCCTCCTTGTGCAGGCCCTCACGCTCCACGAGCGAGGCCTTGACCAGCACCTGCTGCCGGTCCGCGGCGGCCACGCCCTTCTTGTCCAGGAGGCTCGTGGTGCGCTCCACCATCTGCGACACCAGCCCGACGGCGGTGGCGTCCGGCTTGACCATGTACGTGTCCGGGTACAGCCAGCCCTCGGCCTTGCCCTTGGCCGCCTTGGGCAGCCCGATCTTGCGCGGCTGCTCCAGCGCCGCCTCGAAGTCCTCCGCGGGCAGGCCGGTCACCTGCACGGCACGCTCGACGACCTGGGCCACCGTGTAGCCCTCGGGGATGGTCAGCTGGAGGTCGGCCATCTCGTTCTTCACGAGCAGCGCGACAGCGTCCTGCGCCGACATCTCCTCGAGCATGGTCCGCGTGCCTGGACGAATCAGCACCGAGTCAGGGTTGGCCTCGAACGCCTCGGAGAAGGCCGACACGCTGGCGACCACGCCGGCGTCGTAGAGCGCTTCACCCATGACCCGACCGGTCGCGCCGTCGGGGATCTCGACGTCGACCTGATCGCCGCCGGGCCCCGGGAAGTCCTTGGACTCGAGCGGGTTGCTCAGGCCCATGAGGGAGTCGAGGTTGTTCCACACCGCGTAGCCCGAGCCGCCCACCAGGACGAGTGCGACCAGGAGCACGACGAAGGAGCGCCCGCGCTTGCGCCGACGCCTGCGCTGGGCCCTCCTGCTGGATCTCGGGCCGGGGGAAGCAGGATCTGCCTGGCTACGCGGGGGCGCCGTGAAGAGGTCCGTCACCGGAGACTCACTGTCCTTCGTTGGGGGGCCACTGGGTCACTCGTGCGTGTCGTGCACCGTCTACGCCTCGACGAGCTCACCGGCGCGCTCCCCCTTCGCCCGTTCCGCATCGAGTGCAGATTGCAGAATGATAACGGCTGCGGCCTGATCAATCACGGACCTGTGCTTCTTACTTTTTCGGCCCGCCGCGTGCAGTGCCTGGTGCGCCGACACGGTGGTCATCCGCTCGTCGACGAGACGGACCTCCGCGCCCTCGCCCGCCGCGGCCAGCGCGCGAACGAGCCGAGCCGCGAAGGCCCGCGCGTCGGCCGTCGCAGCCCCCTCCTTGCCCGACATGTGCCGAGGCAGCCCCACGTAGAGCACGGCGGCGAACCGGTCCTGCGCCTCGGTGACGATCCGGGCGATGTCGGCGGTGGTGCCCTGGGCACTGCCGCCCTTGGCCGCCAGGACCCGCGGCACGGTCTCCACCGGGGTGGCGACCAGGCCGTCGGGGTCGCTCGCGGCGAGCCCGATCCGCGCCATGCCGACGTCGACCCCGAGCCGGGCCCCGCGAGGGAGGCCTGGCTCGGGGGTCTCGACAGGCTCGACCACCGGGGGCACGGGCTCGACCGACGGGGACACCGTCAGGCGCCGACGGCGGCCAGGCGCACGCTCTCGGCGATGCCCGACAGCGCCTCGCCCAGCTTGGCCGGGTCGGTGCCGCCGCCCTGGGCCATGTCCGGCTTGCCACCGCCACCGCCACCGAGCGTCTGCGCGGCAGTGCGGACCAGGTCGCCGGCCTTGTAGCCCGCCTGGCGAGCGGCGGCGTTGGTCACGACCACCACGACCGGGCGACCACCCGACACACCACCCGCGGCAGCCACGACCGGCTCGGCCTCTCCGAGGCGCCCGCGCACGTCGAGCACGAGGGCGCGCAGGTCGTCGGCCTGGGCCTCGCCGGCGTCGTAGGTCACCACGCGCACGTCGCCGACGCGCGGGGCCTCGGCGGCGAGCTTGCCCGCCGCGGCCAGGAGCTGGCCCTGGCGCAGTGCGGCAAGCTCCTTCTCGGCCTCCTTGAGGCGCGAGACCAGGGAGCCGACCCGCTCGTGGAGGTCCTCGGCGCGCGTGTTGAGCAGACCAGTGAGCTGACCGACGAGCGCGTGCTCCTTGGCCTGGTAGCCGTAGGCGCCGTCACCCACCAGGGCGTCGACACGGCGCACGCCCGACCCGATGGACGACTCGCCCAGCAGCGTCACACGGCCCAGCTGGCCGGTCTGCCGCACGTGCGTGCCGGCGCAGAGCTCGCGCGACCAGTCGTCACCGATCGACACGACGCGCACGACGTCGCCGTACTTCTCGCCGAACAGCGCCATGGCACCGATCTCGCGGGCCTGTGCGATCGGCATGAGCTGGTCCGTCACCTCGAGGTTGTCGGCCAGCCGCACGTTGACCCGCTCCTCGATCTCGGTGAGTGCCGAGGCGGAGACCGCCGACGGCGACCGGAAGTCGAAGCGGATGCGGCTCGGGGCGTTCTCCGAGCCGGCCTGCGTGCGGTCGGGGCCCACGAGCTCGTGCAGCGCCTTGTGGATCATGTGCGTGGCCGAGTGGGCGCGACTGATGGCCTTGCGACGGCCCGTGTCGATCTGGGCCGTACCGGGGTCGCCGAGCGCGGCGGTGCCCTCGACGAGGCGCCCGCGGTGCACGCTCAGCCCCTTGATCGGGCGCTGCACGTCGTCGACCTCGATGATCGCGCCGCCGTCGAGCACGATGGTCCCGTGGTCGGCGAGCTGGCCACCGGCCTCGGCGTAGAACGGCGTGCGGTCCAGGACCACCTCGATCTCGGCGGGGGCGGTCACGGCCGGGGCGGGCACCCCGCCGGACAGCAGGCCGGTCACGCGCACCGAGGCGTCGGTCTGCGTGTAGCCGAGGAACTCGACGGGAGCAGTCAGCTCCCTCTCCAGGGCCTCGTAGGCGGCGACGTCGGCCCCACCGGTGCGCTTGGCCAGGGCGTCGGCGCGGGCGCGGGTGCGCTGCTCCTGCATCAGTGAGCGGAATGCCTGCTCGTCCACCTGGACACCCTGCTCGGCGGCCATCTCGAGGGTGAGGTCGATCGGGAAGCCATAGGTGTCGTGCAGCTGGAAGGCGGCCTCGCCGGGCAGCACCAGGTGGTCGCCGCCGCTCTTCTTCAGGCCGGCGACGGCGCTGTCCAGGATCGTGGTGCCCGAGGCGAGCGTGCGCCGGAAGGCCTCCTCCTCGGCGTAGGCGACGGCCGAGATCTGCTCGAAGTTCTCCGCGAGCTCCGGGTAGGAGGGAGCCATGGCGTCCTTCGAGACCGGCAGCAGGGACGGAAGCGCGACGCCGTCCACACCGAGCAGACGCATGGCCCGCACGGAACGGCGCAGCAGCCGGCGCAGCACGTAGCCGCGGCCCTCGTTCGAGGGACGCACGCCGTCGCCGATGATCATCAGGGCCGAGCGGACGTGGTCGGCCACGACGCGCATGCGCACGTCGTCGTCGTGGTTCTCTCCGTACTTCTTGCCCGAGAGCTTCTCGGCGGCCTCGATGACGGGGAAGACCTCGTCGATCTCGTACATGTTGTCCTTGCCCTGCAGCAGGAAGGCAACACGCTCCAGGCCCATGCCGGTGTCGATGTTCTTCTTGGCGAGCTCCCCGACGATCCGGAACTCTTCCTTGGACTTCACGTCGTCGATGGCGTACTGCATGAACACGAGGTTCCAGATCTCGACGAAGCGGTCGCCGCCCTCGTCGACCAGCGGACCGCCGTCGGGGCCGTAGGCGGCCCCGCGGTCGTAGAAGATCTCGGAGCACGGGCCGGCCGGGCCGGGCTGGCCGGTGGACCAGTAGTTGTCCTTCTTGCCGAGACCCTGGATGCGCTCGTCGGGCAGCCCGACGATGTCCTTCCAGAGCTGGCGGGCCTCGTCGTCCTCGTAGTAGACGGTGACCCACAGCTTGTCCGGGTCGATGCCCAGCTTGCCGTCGTCCAGCGAGCCCGTGAGGAAGTCCCAGGCGAACCGGATGGCGTCGGCCTTGAAGTAGTCACCGAACGAGAAGTTGCCGTTCATCTGGAAGAACGTGCCGTGCCGCGTCGTCTTGCCGACGTCGTCGATGTCGAGCGTGCGCACGCACTTCTGCACGCTCGTGGCGCGCTTCCACGGCGGGGTCTGCTGCGCCGTCATGTAGGGGATGAACGGGACCATGCCGGCGATGGTGAACAGCGTCGACGGGTCCGGGGAGATCAGCGACGCAGACGGCACCACCGCGTGACCCTGAGCTTCGAAGTAGTCGAGCCAACGCTTGCGGATCTCGGCGGTGCGCATGAGGTCGGTGATCCTTCTTCTCGTGTCGTGCGGAAAAGACGTGCGGAAAGACTGTGTGCAATGACTGTGTGCAATGACTGCGTGCAGTGACTGCGTGGAAAGACTGTGGCATGAGCATGCGGGGAACGGCGGTGACGATGGTGCGGTCACGTCCGGTCCTCGCGGACTCCTATTCTGCCGCCGGTCGCGCCACGGACGGAAACTGAAATGCCCGCGCTCCGGTCCGGACGCCCGCTACCGCGCTCGACCGGGGAGCTCGCCCCGCAGGGAGGCCATGAGCTCGGCCTCACGCTCCGCGCGGGCGGTGCTGAACTCGGACCGGAACGTACGCGCCATCGAGTTCAGGCGAGCCCCGGCGTCGTCCACAGCGGCGGCGGCGCGTTCGCTGACGGCCTCCGGTGTGTAGCGCGCGACGATCTGGCGGCCCTTGTGGATGACGACCACCGTGATGCCGACGCCGACGCCGACGCCGACCCAGAACAGGCGGCGGATCATGCGTCGGCCCCCGGCGTGCTCGGGTCGGTGTGCTTGCCGCCGCCCCTCTTGGCGCTGCCGAACGCCTGGCGCACCCCGTAGGAGAAGGCAGCCACCTTGACGAGCGGACGGCCCAGCGTGGCCGCGTACAGGCCGGTCAGCGCCGAGACGTTCTCGCTCACCGACGCCGCGGACGTGGTGATCGTGTCGACCTTGACCAGCTGGGTGTTCGCGGACGCGACGGTGGCCGCGGCCTCGTCGAGGATCGGCACCGAGTGGTCCGTGACGTCACGGACGCTGGAGCGCGCCTCGTCCAGGAGCTTGCCCAGCTTCCACAGTGGAACGGCGAGGAAGCCCACAAGGAGCACGAACGCGATCGCCGCGATCAGTCCCGCCACGTCTCCGAGGTCGCCGAAGGTCATGCGCAAGCTCCTGCCTGAAGGTCCACTGGTGGTCGACGCCCATGGTCGCCGACGAGTCGATCGTCACCCTATCCCGGCCAGGAACCGGGCGCCGAAGCAGAACTGCCCCGTACACACCGGGGCGTGTACGGGGCAGTTCGGCGAGGCGTGATCAGCGAGCGTAGTACTCGACGACCAGCTGCACGTCACAGGTCACGGGGACCTCGGCGCGCTTCGGCTGGCGGGTCAGCGTGGCCGACAGCTTCTCGATCTGCACGTCCAGGTAGCCCGGGAGGGCGGGGAGCACGTCGCGGTGCGCACCGGCGGCGGCGACCTGGAACGGCACCGTGGTCTGGCTCTTCGGCTTGACCTGGATGGTCTGACCCGGCTTCACGCGGAACGACGGGCGGTCCACGATCTTGCCGTCGACCAGGATGTGACGGTGGGTCACGTGCTGGCGGGCCTGCAGGATCGTGCGGCCGAAACCGGCACGCAGCACGAGCGAGTCGAGACGCGTCTCCAGGTCCTCGACCATGACCTCACCGGTCAGGCCAGCCTGCTTGCGGGCGTTCTCGTAGACCTTGAGAAGCTGCTTCTCGCGGAGCATGTACTGCGCGCGCAGACGCTGCTTCTCACGGAGACGCACCGCGTAGTCCGACTCGGTGCGGCGACGGGCGCGGCCGTGCTCACCGGGCGGGTAGGGACGCTTCTCGAAGTGCTTGACAGCCTTGGGCGTGAGCGCGAGGCCCAGCTTGCGGCTCAGACGCACCTGACGGCGCGAACGGGTCACAGAAGTCACTGTGTTTCCTGTCCTGTAGTAAAGGAAAAAGGTCACACCCGGACACGGGACGCCCTTGCGGGGAACCACACCGGGTGCGGGACCAGCCGTGGGAACGGGCCGGTGCGATCGATGACCGAACCATCCAGTTCACGGGGCCGAGGTCCCAGGGAGCTGCCGTAGGCAACCTGTACATCTTAGCGCACGTCAGGGCTTCGGCTTGTCGTGCTTCTGGTCACGGCGGGCGCCCTCGCCCCCGCCCTTGCTCCCGTCCTCGCTGCCGAGGATTCCCCGGATGCGGTCCAGGCGCTCCGAGACCTGTCGTTCGTACCCGCGGTCGCTGGGGTCGTAATACCGCGAGCCGGCCAGCACGTCGGGCAGGTACTGCTGGGGTGCGACGCCGTGCGGCCAGTCGTGCGCGTAGCGGTACCCGTCACCGTGGCCCATCTGCTTGGCGCCCGCGTAGTGCGCGTCACGCAGGTGGGGTGGGACCGTGCCCACCCGCCCGGCGCGCACGTCGGCGAGCGCCGCGTCCACGCCGAGGTAGGCCGCGTTCGACTTGGGCGCCGTGGCCAGGTGCACGACGGCCTCGGCCAGCACGATGCGCCCCTCGGGCATGCCGATGAGCTGTACGGCCTGGGCGGCGGCGACGGCGGTCTGGAGTGCGGACGGGTCGGCCATGCCGACGTCCTCGGCGGCGGAGATCACCAGGCGGCGGGCGATGAACCGCGGGTCCTCCCCCGCAGCGACCATGCGGGCGAGGTAGTGCAGCGCGGCGTCGACGTCGGACCCGCGGATGGACTTGATGAACGCGGAGATGACGTCGTAGTGCTGGTCGCCGTCCCGGTCGTAGCGGACGGCGGCGACGTCGACGGCGCGCTCGACGGCGGCGAGGCCGATGCGGGGCACGGCGGGACCCGCATCGTCACCGCCCGCATCGTCACCGTCCGCATCGTCACCGTCCGCATCGTCACCGTCCGGGCTCACCGTCGCCTCGCCCGAGACCTCACCCGACAGCACGGCTCCGGCGGCCGCCTCCAGGATGGTGAGAGCCTTGCGGGCATCCCCACCGGCGAGCCGCAGGAGGTGCTCGGTCGCCTCGTCGTCGAGCTCGACCGACCCGCCGAGACCGCGCTCGTCGGTGACGGCGCGCTGGACGAGCTCGCGGACGTGCTCGGTCTCCAGTGGCTTGAGGGTGAGCAGCAGCGAGCGCGACAGGAGCGGCGAGTTGACGGAGAAGCTGGGGTTCTCGGTGGTGGCCGCGACGAGGGTGACCCACCGGTTCTCCACGCTCGGCAGCAGGGCGTCCTGCTGGGACTTGGAGAACCGGTGCACCTCGTCCACGAACAGGACCGTCTCGTCGCCGCCGGTCGCGAGCCGCCGTCGGGCGTCGTCGACCACCTGGCGCACGTCCTTGACGCCCGCGGTGACGGCGCTGAGCTCGACGAAACGCCGCCCCGACACGGTGGCGACGAGGTAGGCGAGGGTGGTCTTGCCCGTGCCTGGCGGCCCCCAGAGGATCACCGACGACGGCGCCGAGCGCGACGCGCCCGGTCCGTGCGCGGGCTCGATCAGGCGGCGCAGCGGCGACCCGGGCTCGAGCAGGTGCTGCTGGCCGGCGATCTCGTCGACGGTGGCCGGGCGCATGCGCACGGCGAGGGGGGACGACGCACGCGCGGCCGGGGTGCCCGCCGTGTCGGTCGTCGCGGCATCGAAGAGATCAACCATGCCTCCAGCCTACGGACGCTCACCGACACGCTCGTCCACCAGGGACCGGCCTGGGGACCGACGACGTGGTCGACTCCGTGGGCGCGGCGCGTCGGCGGGCCACGGCTCCTGGGGTTCGCGCGGGTCCTCGGGCAGGATCGTGCCGACCCAGGCGTCGCGTCGCACGCCGCGCTGCAGACCGTGCCTGCGCAGCATGCCCTCCACCTGGAACCCGAGGCGCCACGCGACCCGGCGGGACGCCCAGTTGCCGACGTAGGCCACCCACGTGACGACCGACAGCCCCAATCCGTCGGGATCCAGCGCCCAGTCCACGACCAGGCGGGACGCCTCGGTGCACAGGCCGCCGCCGCGGGCGTCGGCCGCCATCCAGTAGCCGAGCTCGCCCGCGCGCTCCTCCCCCGGGCTGCCCTCGCACGTGAGGCCGACCATGCCGATCAGCGGGCCGTCGACGTCACCCGGCGCGCGGACGGCCCACGTGTAGACCGAACCTTTCGCCCAGCCGTCGGCCACGTGGTGGCGCAGGAACCCCTCCGCGTGTCGGCGTTCGTAGGGCACCGGGACAACCGTCCAGTCGGCCACCGCCGGATCCCGGCACGCATCGACGATCGCGTCGACGTCCGCGTAGGTGGGGACGGACAGGCGGACGCGCTTCGAGGCCAGGACGAACGGTTCCATCCCTCGATGGTGCCACAGAAAGACGCTCCGACCTGCGCCTTTACGTTTCCGCGGGGGTCTCGGCGGCGTCGTTCTCACCCTCGGGCCCGGACTCCGGGCCGGCCTCCGCGTCGTCGTCCGCCGGCAGGTCGTCGGGAGGGGTGCGGAGCGTGCTGAACACCGCCCAGGCCACCGCGATGAGCGGGACCGCGACGACTGCGCCGAGGATGCCGCCCACCACCGTGCCGCACGTGACGCCCAGCGCCACCACCACGGGATGCAGCGACACCTGCTTGCCCATGATGAGCGGCTGGAGCACGTGTCCTTCGAGCTGCCCGATGCCTGCGATGCCCACCGTGACGATCAGGGCGGTCAGCAGCCCGTCGGCCGCGAGCGCCACGACCGCCGCGACGATCATGGCCAGCGGCGCGCCGATCAGCGGGATGAACGTGCCGATGAAGACGAGCACGGCCAGCGGTGCCGCCAGGGGCACGCCGAGGACGGACAGGAAGATGCCGGCGAGGATGCCGTTGGTGATCGCGACGAGCACGATGCCGCGCGTGTACCCGGAGAAGGTGTACCAGCCCGCCCCGGCGACGGCGCGCCACCGCTCGCGGGTGCTGGCAGGCACCTGGGCCATGAACCAGCGCCATATGGCGGCACCGGACGCGAGGAAGAAGACGGTGCAGAAGATCGCGAGCACCAGCACGGCCACGCCCTCGACGATCGAGCCGGCACTCTCGGCCGCCCGGCTGACGAGGGTCTGGGAGTTCTCCTGGATCCAGCTGGCGGCGTCGTCGATCCACTGGTCGCGGGTGTCCACCTCGACGTCGACGGGGAGCGAGTTGTTCTCGATCAGGTCGACGATCTGGCCGATGCCGGTGTTGAACTCGCCGGCCAGGCGTTCCCACTGGCCCGCGACGGACACGACGACGTACGTCAGGAGGCCGCCGATCACGAGGACGCCCGAGAGGATGGCGACCGCCGTGGCCAGGGCGCGGGGCATGACCCGGTCGTAGAGGTCGGTCAGTGGGTTGAGCACCGCCGTGAAGACCAGCGCCAGGAACACCGCCACGAAGACGATCAGTACCTGGGTGACCGCCCAGAACACGAGGGCGATGCCGGCGACCAGCACGATGAGGCGCCACGACCAGCCGGCGGAGGTGCGCAGCCACGGTGGTGCGGTGGGCTTGTCCTGGGCCTGGTAGTCGTACGCCGGGTGCATGTGGGGTGCGGGTTCGGGCACCGAGTCAGTGTGCCTCAAGACCGGTCGACCCGCCCTGCGTCGCCCTGCGCAGCGAGCAGTACACCGCCCAGGTCACGGCGGTGAGCGGCACCGCGACGACGGCGCCGAGCAGTCCGCCCAGCACCGAGCCGGCGGCCACGACGAGGGCCATCACCACCGGGTGCAGCGAGACCTGCTTGCCGGTGATCAGCGGCTGCAGCACGTTGGCGTCGATCTGCGCCACCACCACCATGCCGATGAGCACCACGAGCGCGAGCACGGGGCCTTTCGCGGCCAGCGCGATCAGCACGGCGACCACGATGGCGGCAACGGGGCCGATCATCGGGACGAACGCGCCCAGGAAGACCACCACGGACAGTGGCAGCGCCAGCGGCACGCCGACGACCGTGAGGAAGATGCCGGCCAGCGCGCCGTCGGCCAGCGCGACGAAGAACATGCCGCGGGTGAAGCCGGAGAACGCGGCCCAGCCGGCCTCCGCGGCGTCGTGCCAGCGGTCGTGCCGGTCGGCGGGGACCAGGGACAGCATCCAGCGCCACATCGGGCCGCCCTGGGTCAGGAAGAAGACCGTGCAGAAGATCGCCAGCACGACGGCGGTGGCGCCTTCCGCGATCGATCCGGCGCTCGCCGCGGCGGTGCCCACGTACGAGCTCGCGTTGGACTGGAGCCACGCGCCGCCGTCGTGGAGCCACTCGCTGGGGGTGCCGAGGCTTGCCAGGACCGGGATGTCGGTGACGAGGTCGGCGAGGTCGGTCAGGCCGGTGCCGAACTCGGTGGCGAGGTCCGCCCAGCGGCTGACCACCGACGAGACGACGTACGTGACCAGAGCGCCGACGGCGAGGACCGCGGTGAGCAGGGAGGCCGCCATGGCGAGGCCGCGGGGCATCACGCGGTCGTACAGGTCGCCCAGCGGCAGCAGCACGGTGGTGAAGACCAGTGCGAGGAACAGCGCGACGAACACGATCTGGACCAGGCTCACCAGGTAGAACACGAGGGCGACGGCCACCGCGATGCCGACGAGCTTCCACGCCAGCTCACCGGTGGACCGGATCCAGGGTGCGCCGAAACCGGACGGCACGGCGGCAGCTGAGGCGGCCGGCTCCGGCCCCGCCTGCTCGGGAGTGGTCGGCGGCTCCGCCGCTGTCGTCGGCGCTACCGTCGGCGCGTCAGCCGTCATGGCCTTGCTCCAAGTATTGTTTTGGGCGAATTGTCGTGCCGGACGTTAGCGGCAGGGCACTTCCCTCGACAACTGTCGCGGGCGGGTGAGGTCGCGGGCGGGTGAGACGCGAACGGTCGAGCTGCGCGGCGACGCCCTCAGCGCTCCCTGGCCCGCTCCCGGCTCCGCTCCCTTGCCCCTGCAACCTCCCTGTCCCGCGCACCGTCCCGCACGCGCGTCGCAGCGGCGTGCTCCCGGTCGAGGATCGCGTAGTTCAGCTCCGAGGCCCACTCGCCGTCGTCGGGCCGCAGATCGCTCTCCACCAGGCGCGCCTCGCAGCGCATACCGAGACGCTCGCACACCCGCGCCGACGGCGTGTTCTCCTCGTCGACCCGCGCGAAGACCCGGTGGAAGCCGTAGGTCCCGAACGCGAGGTCGAGCACCGCCCGGACTGCCTCGGTCGCGTAGCCGACGCCGGCGGCGCTCGGACGGAGCCCGTAGCCGACCTCCGCCTGCCGGGCACCGCGCGCCCACTTCAGGAGCACCTCACCGATGACGTCACCTCCCGTGCGGTCCACCACGGCGAGGACCAGCACGTCGCCCGGCAGGGAGAAGGGCGCGCCCGACCAGTTCGTCAGTCTGCGCTCAGCCTCCTGCGGCGTCCACGCGGGCTGGAACATGTAGCGCGCCACCTGCGGCAGGGAGCGCCACGCGAGAAAGGCCCTGGCGTCGCCCGGGGTGACCGGGCGCAGCTCGAGCCGTTCGGTGATGAGGGGCCAGTGCGGTGTCGTCACGTGTCGCCAGTGTGCCAGCGCCCTCGCAGTGGTCGCATGCGCCGTCGGTGCAGGCGACCCAGGTCACACGCTTTTCGATTCGGAACCGACCCGATCTGCGTGCTATGTTTTTCCACGCACCGAGACGGCGGAAACGCCGGGATCGGGTCACCTGTCCGGGTGGCGGAATGGCAGACGCGCTAGCTTGAGGTGCTAGTGCCCTTTATCGGGCGTGGGGGTTCAAGTCCCCCTCCGGACACCACGTTTGACCTGTTGGGACGCGAAGTGTGACGAGCATTGTGAGCACGGCTCGTCCTGATTCGCAGTCGAAGTCGACCTGAACGCCGAGTGCCTTGAAACGGCCTCGGCGTTTCGTCGTTGTCGCACGGTGCATCACCACACCGAACGCGCCGATATCGCCGCTGTTCAGCCAGGGAGTCAGGGCCGGCTCGCAGATCTTCGTCTCGGGGACCACCGGGGTCGACCCGAGCACGGGCCGGCTGGCGGGTGACACCGTCCAGGCCCAGACCCGTCAGGCGTTGGCGAACTGTCAGGCCGTCCTCGTTGCCGGGGGCGCGCGTCTCGACGACGTCGTCGAACGGCGATGCCGAACCGCAGCCCACGCGTCCGAGCACCCCCCTCCTAGGGCCGAACCGCAACCCACCCGTCAGTTGAGTACTCCAACCGAAGGCTACGAGTCCACATATCGCTGCCAGGACACGTGTGTTGCGGCTCGACGCCGGCGCCACCCGCGATCGCCGCGTAGCTTGCGGTTCGGCGCCCAGGACGCCGGCCGACCGCCCTGGACGCGCGCCCGGCACAATGGGCCCATGACTACGCGTCACCCCTACTTCGTCACGCTTGCCACGTCCGTGCTCGTCGCGCTGACGATCGCCACCTGGTGGACCCTCGGCCGGGACACGACCCGTGAGGTCGACCCGGTCACGGGCGACGTCTCCGGCCCCTACGAGCCCTGGCAGGTGATCGCCTGCGTGGTGGTGCTCGTCGCCCTCGTGGTGGTCGGATGCATGGTGCTGCCCGCGTGGCTCACGGTGCTCGCGGTCGCGCTGCCGTTCACCGCGGCGTGGACGTACCAGGCCGCGTCCACCGACGACTCGGGCCTGTGGGCGATCGGGGCGGCGTTGGTGCTGGTCGGCACGCTCGGCGGCGGGGTGATCGTCGCCGCTGTCGCCCGCGCCCTGGTGCGCGACCGGAGCACCAAGGCGTCCTGAGAGCCGCTCCCGCGCGCTGGCGACCGGGACGGTCCGTGGGCACCCTGGACCGGAGCCGACGACCGGAGCGCCGAAGGAGACCGATACCGATGCGGACGAGCCCAGTGCGTGGCCCGTGGTGAGGACGGCCGACGCGGTGGTCGTCGGGGCCGGCCCCAACGGGCTGGTCGCGGCCAACGCGCTCGTCGACGCGGGCTGGGACGTCCTCGTGCTCGAGGCGCAGGACACCTTCGGCGGCGCGGTGCGCACGGCCGAGGTGACGGCGCCCGGCTACCGCACCGACCTGTTCAGCGCGTTCTACCCGCTCGCGGCCGGCTCGCCGGTGATCCGCGACCTGCACCTGGAGGACCACGGGCTCGCCTGGTCGCGTGCGCCGTCGGTCCTGACCCACGTCCTCGACGACGGCCGGGCCACGGTGCTGCACGACAGGCCGGAGGACACCGCCGCCGGCCTGGACGACTCGGCCGCGGGGGACGGCGAGGCGTGGCTGCGGATGTTCGCCGGCTGGGAGCGGGTACGCGACCCGCTGCTCGATGCGCTCTTCAGCCCGCTGCCCGCCGCCGGACCCGCGCTGCGGCTGCTGCGCCGGCTGGGCGTGGGCGGAGCGCTGGACCTCGGCCGCCTCGCCGTCCTGCCCGTGCGTCGGCTCGCGGACGAGACGTTCCGCGGCGAGGGCGGCGGGCTCCTGCTGACGGGCAACGCGATGCACGCCGACGTGCCGCCCGACGCCGCCGGAAGCGGCCTGTTCGGGTGGCTGCTGACGATGCTCGGCCAGGACGTCGGCTTTCCCGTGCCGGTCGGTGGTGCCGGGTCGCTCGCCGACGCGCTCGCCGCACGGGTGCGTGCTGGCGGTGGCGAGGTGGTCACCGGCACGCGCGTCGCCCGTGTGCTGGTCGCGGGTGGCCGGGCGGTCGGCGTGCGGACCGCGGGCGGTGAGCTCGTCCGGGCCCGGCGCGCGGTGCTCGCCGACGTGACCGCTCCCGCGCTGTACCGGGACCTGGTGGGCACCGAGCACCTGCCACCCCGCCTGCTGCGCGACCTCGACCGGTTTCAGTGGGACCACCCGACGTTCAAGGTCAACTGGGCGCTGGACCGCCCCTTCCCGTGGACCGCCGACGGGGCGCGGGGTGCCGGGACGGTGCACCTCGGCGTGGGCCGCCGTGGCTTCGTCGACGTCGCCGCGGCGCTGTCCAAGGGCGACGTGCCCGAGGCGCCGTTCCTCGTCCTGGGGCAGATGACCACGTCGGACCCGACCCGCTCCCCCGGCGGCACGGAGTCCGCCTGGGCCTACTCGCACGTACCCCGCGGTGTCGAGTGGTCGGCGGACGTCGTCGCCGAGCAGGCGCGCCGCATGGAGGATGCCCTCGACCGGGTCGCTCCCGGCTTCCGGGACTCCGTGGTCGGCCGGTTCGTCCAGAGCCCGGCCGACCTGGAGGCAGCGGACGCGAACCTCGTCGGCGGGGCCGTCAACGGCGGGACCTCCGCCGTGCACCAGGAACTCGTGTTCCGCCCCACGTCGGGGCTCGGCCGGCCGGAGACACCGGTCGAGCGGCTGTATCTCGCGAGCGCCTCGGCGCACCCGGGCGGCGGTGTGCACGGTGCCTGCGGCTGGAACGCGGCGCGGGTGGCGCTTGCCGCGGCGAGCCCGTGGGGTGCGCTCCCCCGGGCCATGGTCCGCAGCGCGTGGGGGCGGCTGCTACGCACGACGTGAGGGTGCCGCGGGCCCATGGCGTCCGGCGCTCCGCGATGAGCGCGAGCCGCCGCAGCGTCTCGACGTTCCGCGGGCGGATCACCGCGGTGCGCACCGTGCCGAGCCGACCACCGAGGTCGAGTACGACCAGCCGTCGGCGAGCACGCGCAGCACCGCGTCGGGAGTGCATCGTGCGGCCCGCGTGACGGTCACCATGGTCCGACTGCAACCACGTGGCGCACACCGGCAACCGGCGGGCGCGCCGCCGCGATGAGCGCCCTGACCGCGCCCGCGGGTCTACCGTCGAGCAGGTCCGCCGAACAGATCGACAAGCGCCGTCCCGGTGAAGGAGGCACCCATGTCCGCTGCCGTTCCGCCAGAACGCACCCCGGACGGTCCCGCCGGTACGCAGCCCGGCGCCGACCGCCGCACCGTGGTGTCCGGGTTCCTGTTCGGCTGCGGGGTCGCCGCGTCGATCATCGACCTGGCCGTCTTCCACCTCGGCCTGCAGTGGCACCACTTCTACGACCTGTCGACCACGGAGGTCGCACTGGTGGCGGACGGCGTCTTCCACGCCCTGGGCTGGTTCGTCACCGTGTGGTCGCTGTTCCTCCTCGCGGACGTCCGCCGTCGGGCCGAGGTCGTGTGGCGCCGGTGGGCCGGTGCGGTGACGGCGGGCGTGGGCGCCTTCCAGCTCTTCGACGGGGTGGTGGACCACAAGGTACTGGGCATCCACCAGATCCGGTACGGGGTGGACCTGCTGCCCTACGACGTGGTGTGGATCGGGTCGGCCGTCGTCGTGCTCCTGGCCGGCCTCGTCGTCCTGCGCCGCACCCGGCCGGCCCGTGCCGGCGGCTGAGGCCGGACGATGGACCACCACCACGACCAGGGCCTCGCCGCGCTGCCGTGGGAGCTGCTCCTGGTGGCGGGTCTGGCCGGCGCGGCGGCGGGATACGCGGTCGCGGTCGTCGCGGCGCGACGGCGCGCCGGATGGCCCCTGCACCGCACCGTGCTGTGGTACCTCGGCCTGGCCTGCGCCGCCGCGGCCGTCACCGGCCCGGTCGCCGTCGCCGCGCGCACGAGCTTCACCGCGCACATGCTGGGGCACCTCCTGCTGGGCATGGTCGCCCCGCTGCTGATCGTGCTCGCCGCTCCGGTGACCCTGCTCCTGCGTGCGCTGCCCGTCGGCCGCGCGCGGTCGGTCACCAGGTTCCTGCGCAGCCCGGGGGTACGCGTCGTCGCGCACCCGGTGACGGCTGCGCTGCTGAACGCCGGAGGGCTGTGGTTGCTGTACACCACCGAGCTCTTCCACCGCGCCCACGCCTCAGCACCCCTGGGGCTCGTCGTGCAGGCCCACGTTCTCCTGGCCGGCTGCCTGTTCACCGCGTCGCTCGTGGGGCCGGACTCGCGCCTGCACCCTGTCTCGTTGCGGGTGCGCGCCACGGTCCTGGTGCTGTTCGTCGCCGCCCACTCAGTCCTCGCCAAGTGGCTCTACGCTCATCCGCCGGCCACCGTCAGCCTGCAGGACGCGTCCACGGGCGCCCAGCTCATGTACTACGGCGGCGACGTCGTCGACGTGACGCTCATGGTGCTCGTGGCCGCCGGCTGGTACCGGGCTACCGGGCGCCGGAGCGGCGTGCGGGCGGACCGGATCGTGCCTACCGTCGGGGGAACGGCTTCGAGACGAGGAGCGGCTCGAGGCGAGGAGCGGCTCGAGGCGAGGAGCGCCCGATGACCCTGTACGACCACCCCCGTACACCCGCGCGGCCGGACGCCGCCCTCATCACCGGAGCGACCAGCGGTATCGGGTTCGCGATGGCCCGGGAGCTGTCGCAACGTGGTCACGACGTGCTCGTCGTGGCGGACCGCGGCGTCGACGCGGCGGTACGCATGCTGGCCGAGCACACGGACGCCACGGTGACGGGCCTGGAGGTGGACCTCACCCAGCCCGCCGGTGTCGAGGAGGCCGCCGCCCGCGCCCGGGAGCTCGGGGTGCGGATGTTCGTGCTCAACGCGGGGGTCGGCGTCCACGGGCCGTTCCTGCGCACAGCGCTGGAGGACGAGCTGCGGCTGGTCGACCTCAACGTCCGCTCGGTGGTGCACCTTGCGCACCTCGTGCTGCCCGACCTGGTGGCCGGGCGCCGGGGGCGGCTCCTCGTCACGTCGTCGACCGCCTCCGCGATGCCCGCGCCGCTCTTCAGCACGTACGCGGCCTCCAAGGCGTTCCTGCGCTCGTTCGCCTGGTCGCTGCGCGGCGAGCTCATCGATACGGGCGTCACCGTGACGGCGCTCCTGCCGTCGGCCACCAGCACCCCGTTCTTCCGCCAGGCCAAGATGGAGGGCACGCACATCGGGCGCGCGCCCAAGGCCACGCCCGCGCTGGTCGCCCGGCGCGCCGTCGACGCGCTCCTGGCCGGCCGGGCCGAGGTGGTCCCCGGCCTGCAGGCCAAGCTGATGATGGCGATGGCTGCGGTGCTGCCGCAGCCCGCGCGCACGGCGGTCCACGGCTGGTTGTACGAGCCCGGGGCAGCGCCGTTCCCCGCTTCGGACGACGGCCCGGAGGGTCAGCGCGCCAGCCGCTCGACGACCGCGCCGTAGAGCCACGGTGCCCGCTCCGCGGCGGGCACGATGGCCCGGCGCGCGGGGCTCCCCGCCCAGGCGAGCAGCCCGGTCGTCAGGGTGCGGTAGTCGCGGGTCGCCGTCCGCCACGCCCGTTCGTACCCGTCGCCGTCCCCCAGGTGGCGGACGGCGGCGTCCGCCTGGGCGAGCCCGACCCGGACGCCTTCTCCGGTGAGCGCGTCGACGTAACCCGACGCGTCGCCCACGAGCCGCACCCGGCCGGCCGTGCGCCGCCGGGACCGCCGGCGCAGCGGGCCGGCGCCGAGCACCGACCCGGAGGCCGTCGCCGCGGCGAGGCGCTCTCCGAGCTCCGGGAACTGCGAACGCAGCAGGTGGTCGAACCCGGCGCCGCACACCGCGCGGGTGCCGAGCAGCGCGACGCCCACGGTGTCGGCGGCGACGGGTGTCACGTAGGCCTCGGCGTGCGCTGACCAGTGCACCTCGACGAGGTCGGTCCAGGGCTCGATCTGGAAGTGCCTGCGCAGCCCGTACCGGGGGTGGTCCTGCCCGGTCCGCCGCGCAGGGGCCGCGTCGAGGCCGGACAGCCGGCGCACCGTGGAGCCCAGGCCGTCGCACCCGAGCACCCAGCCGGCACGCACCGTGAGCGGCATGCCGCCAGCGGGCGTGACCTCTACCGTGACGCCGAGGGGGTCCTGCCGGAGCGAGGTCACCCGTCCGTGCATCAGCGCGGCGCCGACGGCGGCGGCACGCTCGGACAGGGCGTGGTGCAGGGTGGTGCGGCGCACGCCTCGGCCGGCTGCCGCGGCGAACCGGTGGTCGGCGTGCCGGCCGGGTGCCCGGTAGCTGATCCCGGTGAGAGGGTGGCCGGGCGGGTCCACGCCCAGCGCCCGCACCGCGGCGAGGGCACCGGGGAGCAGGCCCTCGCCGCACGCCTTGTCGATGGTGCCCGCGCGCCGGTCCACGACCAGCACGTCGAGCCCGGCGGCCCGCGCGTGGATCGCCGATGCCAGTCCGACCGGGCCGGCGCCCACGACCAGCACGTCCACGGCGGTGTCGCCGTGGCGCGGGCTGGTCACCGCACGCCGTCCGTGGCCAGCCCGAGGGCTCGCTCCTCGGCCGGGATGCGGAAGCGGGCCAGCAGCACCGCGTTCAGCACGGTGAACACGAGCGCGGTGACCCACGAGGTGTGCACCAGCGGGAGCGCGATGCCCTCGACCACCACGGCCACGTAGTTCGGGTGCCGCATCCACCGGTACGGCCCGCCGGACACGAGCGGCAGCCCGGGGACCACGATGACGCGGGTGTTCCAGCGGTGCCCCAGCGTGGCCACGCACCACCACCGCAGGGCCTGGCTCGCGAGCACCAGGACGAGCATCGGCCAGCCGAGCCACGGCAGGAACGGGCGGTCGGCGAGCACCGCCTCCGCCACGCAGGCCACCAGCAGGCCGCTGTGCAGGGCGACCATCGCCGGGAAGTGCCCCCGCCCGGACTCGACGCCACCGTGGGCGAACGACCAGCGGGCGTTGCGGGTGGACACCACGAGCTCGATGAGGCGCTCCACCGCGGTGGCTCCGACGAGGGCGACGTAGAGACCCAGCATGTCAGCGCTCCCCCATCCGGAGCAGTACCAGCTCGCAGGTGACGCCGGGGCCGAAGGCCATGAGGACCACGGGCGAGCCCGGTGACGCGTCGGAGTGCTCGAGCGTCCTGGCCAGGACGTCGAGCACCGAGGCCGAGGAGAGGTTGCCGGCGTCGGCCAGGCTGGCCCGGCTCTCCCGGACCGCGTCCTCGGCCAGCCCGAGGGAGTCCCGCACGGCGTCGATCACGCGCGGCCCGCCCGCGTGCACCACCCAGGTCGGCACCTCCGCGGGTGTGAGGTCGTGCTCGGCGAGGAGTCCCTTGACGTCGGCGAGCAGATGGGCGCTCAGCAGGTCCGGCAGCCCGGCGGAGAGCACTATCGCGAACCCGGTGTCCCGCACCTCCCAGCCGAGTGCCTCCGTCGTGCCCGGGTACAGGCGTGACCGGGTGTCGACCACCGTCGCGGCGCGGCGGCTCCCGCCGCCCTCGGCGGTCCCCGCCGGCACGGCCGACGCCGCCGCACGGGCCAGCGGGTGCAGCGCGCCCACGACCACGGCGGCGGCCGCACCGTCGCCGAACAGCCCCGAGGCGACCATGTTGGCCACGGAGTCGTCGCCGTGCTGCAGCGTGAGGGAGCACAGCTCCACCGAGACCAGCAGGGAGACGTCGTGCGGGTGGCCCAGCAGGTGGTCGTGCACACGGGCGAGCCCACCGGCGCCACCCGCGCAGCCGAGGCCGAACGAGGGCGTGCGGCGCACGTCGCTGCGCAGGCCGAGCCGCCCGGAGAGCAGCACGTCCAGCGACGGCGCCGCCACCCCGGTCACGGAGGTGGCGAACACGTGGTCGACGTCGCCCGGCTCGACCCGCGCGGCGGACAGTGCCCGGCGGCAGGCCTCCTCGGCGAGGAGCGCGCCCTCGCGGATGAAGACGGCGTTGGTCGCGCCCAGCGAGTGCAGGCCGGCGTAGTCCTCGAGCGGCAGCACCAGGTGGCGGTGGTCCACCCCGGCGCCCGCGTGGAGCCGGCGCAGCACCGCGGTCCGGGAGGGGTCGGGCGCCACCAGCGGTCCTACCGCCGCGGTGATCGCCCCCTGGCTGTACACGTGCTCCGGCAGGACGGGCTCGACCGACACGACACACGACATCCCAGCATCGTGACCCAGTACCCGACCACCCGCGCGGCGAAGGCCGGGTGCGACTACCGTGCCGCCATGACGTCCGGCACCTCAGCACGCCGGCTGGCCCGCGGCCTGGTGCTCGCGAGCCACGCCGCACCCGCCGCCGTGGTGACCGGCCTGGCCACCGCGCTCGCCGCCGCCCTCGGCTCCGACCGCGTCACCGTGGCGCTGGTGGCGGTGGCGGTGGGCACCGGCCAGCTCTCCGTCGGGTGGTCGAACGACTGGATCGACGCGGCGCGCGACGTCGCCGTCGGGCGTGCCGACAAGCCGGTGGTCGCGGGGCTCGTGACCGCCGGCACCCTGCGGGGCGCCGCGTTCGGGGCGCTGGTCGTGTGCGTGGCGGCGTCCCTGGCGCTGGGCTTCGCGGCCGGCGTGGCGCACGTCGTGGCCGTGGGCGGCGCCTGGGCGTACAACGCGCGGGTCAAGGCGACGGTGTGGTCGTGGCTGCCGTACGCGCTCTCGTTCGGGCTGCTCGCCGTGTCGGTCGTGCTCGCCGCGCCCGGGGCCCGTGTCCCGGCCGGCTGGGCGGTCGCCGCGGCGGCGCTGCTCGGCACCGGGGCGCACGTCGCGAACACGCTGCCCGACCTGGAGGACGACGCCGCGACCGGCATCCGGGGGCTGCCGCACCGGCTGGGCCGGCGCGTGTCCGGTGTGCTGGCGCCGTGCGTGCTGGTCGCCGCCGTCGTCGTGGTGGTCGTCGGGCCGCAGGGGCCGCCGACTCCTGCGTCCTGGGCAGGCGGTGCCGTCGCCGTCTGCCTCGCGCTCGCCGCAGGGGTCACGGCCGTGGCCCGGCCGCGCAGCCGCGCGCCGTTCGGTCTGAGCATGGGTGTGGCGGTGGTGTGCGTGCTGTTGCTCGCCCTGGCCGCACCGGATATCGCGGTGCGGGCGTAGGCACGTCCGATCAGGCCTGGATCAAGCCTGGATCAGACCTGAATCAGGCCTCGATCAGTGCGATGACGTTGCCGGAAGGGTCGGCGACCCACCCGATCGTCGGCCCCTGGGACAGGTCGGCCGAGCGGACGACGCCCCGCTCGTCCTGCTCGAAGTCCGGGTACCGGAGCAGGGTGGTCCCGGACCCGGCGAGCTCGGCCACGGCCTCGTCGATGTCCTCGACCACGAGGTTCAGCACGGTGAAGCTCGCGGGCTCGTGGGCGTCGCCCTTGCCGTACACGAAGATCGGTGAGCCGCCGGTGGCGTCCACCTCGAGGCCCATGGGCGTCTCGCGCACCGTGAGGCCGAGGACGTCGCGGTAGAACGCAGCCGACTCCGCGGTGTCGCGCACCGAGAAGCCGCTGAACCCGCGCAGGGTGGTGAGCATGCCGATCTCCTTCGTCAGAGCCGCACGGCGCCTGGTCGCACCGTGCCGACGAAGTTGTGACGCTCGCGCGCGGCCGAACTCATCGGTGGTGGCAAAGACGAGCGGCTCCCACCTGTGGAAGTGGGAGCCGCTCGCAGTCCGCTGTCTCATTCGGACCCGCCGGCACCCGCGGGCGCCGGAAGACTGCTGCTGATCCTACAGGGTGCGTGCCCTGCGCGCCCCGTTCGGCAGGCACGGCTCACAGGTCGTGCTCGGCGAGCTCGCGGAACTCGTCGGGCACTGCCCCGTCACCGCGCAGCACGACGGGGAGGTAGCCCACGGCGTCCCCGCCGAACCGCGTCCGGATCGCGTCCATCGAGGCGTCGACGGCGCTGCGTGCCGCGCCGGGCGCGGAGCCGGGGCGCCACGGGTCGGGCGGTTCGAGGTCGAGCTCGAGCTGGACCGAGCGCTGGTCGGCGAGCTGCGAGACGGAGATACCGAGCAGCGTGATCTCGCACGGCGCGGCGGCCTCGATGGCGGACCAGGCCAGCTGCTCGGACACCTCGGTGAGCGTGAGCGTGGCCGCGACCGGCACCGACAGCGTGCGGGACCGGGTCGAACGCTGCATGCCGGCGAGGCGCACCGCGACCGTCACGGTGCGTCCGGCGCGCCCCTTGGCCCGTAGCCGCCGCGAGACCCGGTCGGCCAGGTGCGCCAGGACGGCGCGGACGTCGTCGCGATCGGGCGCGCGCCGGCTCAGGGCCGACTGCGCCCCGACGGAGCGGGCGTGGCGCGTGGTGACGACCCGGCGGGGGTCCTCGTCGTGCGCCATCGCGCTGAGCTTGTGGCCGACGGCGAGCCCGAGCACGTGCTCGACGGCCGACGACGGCGTCCGGGCCAGCTCCCCGATCGTCCGGATGCCGAGGTCGGCAAGACGCTGCTCGTTCACGGGGCCCACACCCCAGATGAGACCGACGGGCAGCGGGTCGAGGAAGACCCGCTCGTGACCGGGTGCGACGACGACCAGACCGTCGGGCTTGGCCACCTGGGAGGCGATCTTCGCGAGATGCTTGGTCCGCGCCGCGCCGACCGAGATGGGCAGTCCCACCTCGGCGCGCACCTGCTCGCGGATCCGGGCGCCGATCGCCGCGGGCGGACCGAACAGGTGGGTCGCACCGGAGACGTCGAGGAACGCCTCGTCGATCGAGATCCGCTCCACCTCCGGCGTCACGTCCGCCAGCACGTCCATCACGGCATCACCCAGGCGCTGGTACTCCCGGAAGTGACCGCGCACGAACACGAGCTCGGGGCAGAGGCGAGCAGCCCGCCAGCCGGGCATGCCGCCCTGCACCCCGTAGGCCTTGGCCTCGTAGGAGGCCGCGAGCACCACTCCCCCGTTCGGACCACCGCCCACGGCGACCGGTCGTCCGCGCAGCGCGGGGTCCAGCAGCTGCTCGACCGACGCGTAGAACGCGTCGAGGTCGGCGTGCAGGATCGTGGCGCCGGGCACGGACATGACACCACCATACTCGAACACCTGTTCGATGTACCGCTCACGCATCGAACGTGTCAGCGGTCCCTGGCACACTGGCGGCCATGACTCTTCCGGACGTCGCCTCCGCCCCGACCGCCACTGCGCTCGACGTGCTGCGTGACGTCTTCGGCTACGACGCCTTCCGCGGCGAGCAGCAGGAGATCATCGAGACGATCGCCGGAGGCGGTGACGCCCTCGTGCTGATGCCCACCGGCGGCGGCAAGTCGCTGTGCTACCAGATCCCGGCGCTCGTCCGGCAGGGCACCGGCATCGTGATCTCGCCGCTGATCGCCCTCATGCAGGACCAGGTGGACGCCCTGGAGGCCCTGGGGGTGCGCGCCGGGTTCCTCAACTCCACGCAGGACCCGGACCAACGCCGTCAGGTGGAGCAGGCCTACCGCTCCGGCGAGCTGGACCTGCTCTACCTGGCCCCGGAGCGGCTGGGCGTGGAGTCGACGGCGCGGCTGCTCGACCAGGGCACCATCGCCCTGTTCGCGATCGACGAGGCGCACTGCGTGTCCCAGTGGGGTCACGACTTCCGCCCCGACTACCTGCGGCTGAGCGAGCTGGCCGAACGCTGGCCGGGCGTCCCGCGCATCGCGCTGACCGCAACCGCAACCCAGCACACGCGTGAGGAGATCGCCACGCGCCTCGGGCTGACCGGGGCGCGGCACTTCGTCGCGAGCTTCGACCGCCCCAACATCACCTACCGTGTGGTGCCCAAGGACAACCCGGGCAGGCAGCTGCTCGAGCTGCTGCGCACCGAGCACGCGGGTGACGCCGGGATCGTGTACTGCCTCTCGCGCGCGTCGGTGGAGAAGACGGCCCAGCAGCTCACCGACCAGGGCATCCGCGCCCTGCCGTACCACGCGGGCCTGCCCGCCCAGGTGCGCGCGGCCAACCAGGCCACCTTCCTGCGGGAGGACGGCGTGGTCATGGTCGCCACCATCGCGTTCGGCATGGGTATCGACAAGCCCGACGTGCGGTTCGTGGCGCACCTGGACCTACCCAAGTCGGTCGAGGGCTACTACCAGGAGACGGGCCGCGCCGGGCGCGACGGCCTCCCGTCCACGGCGTGGCTCGCCTACGGGCTGGCCGACGTGGTGCAGCAGCGCAAGATGATCGCCGAGTCCGACGGCGACCTCGCGCACCGCCGCAGGCTCTCGTCCCACCTCGACGCCATGCTGGCCCTGTGCGAGACGGTCGAGTGCCGGCGCGCCCAGCTGCTGCGCTACTTCGGCCAGGAGCACGGGGGCGCCTGCGGGGCGTGCGACACGTGCCAGAACCCGCCAGAGGCCTGGGACGGCACGGTCCCCGCCCAGAAGCTGCTCTCCGCGGTGTTCCGGCTGGACCGCGAGCGCAACCAGCGGTTCGGCGTCGGCCACGTGGTCGACATCCTGCGGGGCCGTTCCACGCCGAAGATCACGCAGTGGGGGCACGACAGCCTCACGGTGTTCGGCGTCGGCGAGGACCTGTCGGACGGCGAGTGGCGGTCGGTGGCACGTCAGCTCCTGGCCCTGGGCCTGCTGGAGGTCGACTCCAACCACGGCACGCTGGTGCTCACGGACGCCAGCGGCGAGGTGCTGGGCCGACGGCGCGAGGTACGGCTGCGGCGTGACCCCCGGCCCGAGGGGCGCGTGCGCCGGCCCGCGCGCTCGGGCGGGGCGCGTCCGGAGGCGGCCCAGCTCTCGGACGCCGACCAGGAGGTCTTCGAGCGGTTGCGCGCCTGGCGGGCGACGGCCGCCAAGGAGCAGGGCGTGCCGGCGTACGTGGTGTTCCACGACGCGACGCTGCGTGCCGTGGCCACGGAACAGCCCGCGGACCTGGAGGCACTGAGCGGGATCAGCGGCGTCGGCCAGGCCAAGCTGGAGCGGTACGGCGAGGGGATCCTCGCCGCGCTGCGCACCTCCTAGGGCCGCTGGGCAGACCTGCGCGGCCGTCCCGGTGAGCGTCGTCCCATGCCTTCGCGACGTCCCATGCCTTCGCGTCGTCCCATGGCCTTCGCGACGTCCCGCACCTACGCTGGAAGCCTCCCTGTTGCGCGACGACGTGGCGGTGGCACGAGATGAGCTGGACCTTCCTGACCGGTCGTTCCCGACCGGAACGCACCCCGGACCCCCTGGTGACGCTGCGCCTGCAGACCCGGCTCGGTGAGCTGGCGACCGAGCTGCGCCGTGTGGAACAGGACCCCGACGTGTACGCGCGGGCCCATCACTGGTTCGCCGTGCAGGGCGCGTACGACGCCCTGCTGCACGAGGCGTGCCGGCTCGCGGGGCTGCCTACCGACACCACACCGCTGCGTGCGGACGAGCGCACCACCGACGCCCGACGGCTGCGGGAGGAGCTGGAGCTCAGTGCGCGCGGCTGGTCCTGGTGAGGGGGTTCGGCCCCGGTCAGCCTAGGGTCAGGGCATGTTCCCCTGGCTCGAGATCGCGGGGTGGGTCGGTTCGGCCCTCGTCGTGCTGTCGCTCACGCAGGCACGCGTGCTCCGTTTCCGCTGGCTCAACCTCGTCGGCTCGCTCGTCGCGACCACGTACAACGCGATCCTCGGCATCTGGCCGTTCGTCGCGATGAACGCGGCGATCAGCGCGATCAACGTCTACTGGCTGTGGCGCCTGAACCGCGAGCGCCACGACGCCGCCGTGTACGAGGTGGTCGAGGTGGCACCCGACGACGCGTACCTGCTGCACGTGCTCCGCACCCATGCGGCGGACATCGAGAGCATCGTGCCGGGGTTCGTCGCGGTGCCCGCGCCGGGCGAGGAGCGTTCGGCGTTCCTGGTGCAGCGCGGCGACGAGACGGTCGGTGTGGTGGAGGTGCGGGACGCGGGCGACGGGACCGGCGTCGTGGAGCTCGACTGGGTGACCAAGCGGTTCCGCGACTTCACGCCCGGCGAGTTCGTGTACCGGCGCAGCGGGATCTTCACCGCCAAGGGTTTCCGGCGCGTCGTGGTGCCGCAGGCGGGTGCGGGCGAGCTGGCGTATCTGCGCAGCGTCGGCTTCCGTCCCGAGGGCTCGGGCTGGGTGCGCGACGTCGTGGCGGACGCCGGCTGAGCCGGGCGGCGGCCGCCGAGCCAGGCGGGCCGCTCAGCGGGCCTCCGGGTCGGCGCCCTGTGCGGCGCGTCCCCCGTCGACCGGCAGCACGGCACCGTTGACGAACGCGGCCTGGTCGGAGAGCAGGAACGCGACGGCGTCGGCGACCTCCCGGCCCGTGCCGACCCGCCCGAGCGGGTGCAGCGCGGCCATCTGATGGTCCACGTCGGGATGCTCGCGCCGGTAGTCCTGATAGCGCCCCGTGTCGACGGAGCCGAGCGCCACCGCGTTCGTCCGGATCCCGTCGGGCCCGTGGTCGACGGCGACCGCCCGGGTCAGTGCCTCGACGCCGCCCTTGGCGGTGGCGTACGGCAGGGCGCCGCGCACGGGTCGCTGCGCCTGGTGGGAGGACACGTTCACGATCGCCCCGGTCCGCCCGTGCCGCAGCAGGTGCGCGACGGCGGTGTGGCAGCCCGTGACCGCGAGCGCCAGGTTCGCCATGACGGCGTCGAGCACCTCGGACGGCGGCGCGGTGATCCGTGCGTCGCGGAAGACGGCGGCGTTGTTGACCCAGCCCGCCAGCGGCGCCACGGACTCCGCCGCGTCGGCGGCCCGGCGCGCCACGTCGACGTCCGCCGCGTCGCCGTGGACGAAGGTCACGGCCGGGTGCGCCCAGGTCGGCGAGCCGGCGAGATCAAGGACGACGACGTGGCCGTCGGCGGCGAGCCGTTCCACGACGGCACGCCCCACGCCCTGGCCACCGCCGGTCACCACGAATGAACGTGACATGGCTCTCCCGTCTCGGTCGTGGATCTCCTCGTGCCGAACCTACCTGCCCGGTCACGCGGTCTTCCAGCGACACAGTAGGGTGCCGCCTGGCCCACGCGAACGACGTCGGGCGCGAAGGGATGCGTCAGGGTGTACGACCATGTCACGCCACGTCCGCGTCGTCTGCCCGTGGCCGCGGTCGTGTGGGCGCTCGCCGTCCTGCTGGCGCTCGCGGCGGTGCTCGGCACGGTGTGGGTGCTGATGCGCGGCGTCCCCGGCCCGCAGGCGGTGCCCGCGCCGAGCGTGTCGGCAGCGCCGTCCGCCCCCTCGGCCTCGCCGAGCCCGAGCGCCACGCCGGTCTCGGACCCGTCGCCCACGCCGAGCGTGGCGCCGCCCGAACCCACGGTGGTTTCGCTCCAGGGCGTCGCGTCCGGACGGTGCCTCGACGTGCCGGGCGGCGTCCCCGTGGACGGCGCCACCCTGCAGGTCTACGACTGCAACGGGACCGGGGCGCAGCAGTGGACGGCGTCCCCCTCCGGCGAGCTGCGCGCCCTGGGCTCGATGTGCCTGGACGACCCGAGCGGCGGGGCGGCCGGCACCGCGGTCACCGTCTGGACCTGCCACGGCGGCGCGAACCAGCAGTGGGAGCCGCAGGCCGACGGCACGGTGCGCAACGCTGCCACGGGCCTGTGCCTGGACGTCTCGGGCGCGGCCACCGAGAACGAGACACAGGTGATCGTGTACGACTGCCACGCCGGGGACAACCAGCGGTGGACCGTCTCGGGCTGAGCCGCCCCCCAGCTGCTCATCGCTCCTCCGGTTCGACGGTCGACTGCCGACTGCCGACGGTCGCCGGTCGCCGGTCACCGGTCGCCGGTCGCCGAACCGCAACCTGCGAGTCCACCTGACCGACCACGCGCGCCGAACCGCAACCTGCACGTCCCTCCAGTCGCCGAGCCGCACGTTGCACGTCCATCTGGCCGATGCAGACGCGCAGCTTGCGGCTCGGCGACACGACCCACCCGCAGCTTGCGGCTCGGCAGCACCAAGCGGCCCGGCGCACTCGCACCTTGCGGTTCGGCGCACCGGACCGGCCAAGCGGACCTCTACCTTGCGGTTCGGCACGTCTGGCCGGTCAGATGGACTCGCACCTTGCGGCTCGGCACCACCGACCAGCCACGACACACCCGTAACCTGCGGTTCGCCGCGAAGTGCAGGGAGCAGGGAGAACAGGCCCGGGGCTAGGACGCCGACTGGGACGCCGCCAGCTCCCGGAGCGCCTCGACCACAAGGGCGTGGTCATCCTGCTGCGCGAGGCCGGAGACGGTGACGACACCGACGACGCCCACACCCGCGACGCGCACGGGGAAGGCGCCACCGTGCGCCGAGTACTCCTGGAACAGCAGGCCGTGGTCGGCGTTGAAGTCGGTGCCCTGCGCCCGGGCGCGCAGACCGACCAGGTACGACGACGCCCCGAACCGGTAGACCACGCGCACCTTGCGATTGATCCACGAGTCGTTGTCGGGCGTCGTTCCGGGCCGGGCCGCGTGGAACACCTGCTGGGTGCCCTTGCGGATGTCCACGGTCACGGGCAGGCCACGTTCGGTCGCCAGGTCGACGAGCCGGCTGCCGAGCCGCCATGCCTCGTCGTGCGTGAAGGTGGTCAGCTCCAGCTCGGCCTCCTGGGCCTCGACCTCGGCGATGATCGTGGTGACGTCAGGTTCACTCATGCCCCCCATCCTGCACTGCCTGCGCGCCTGCACCGGCCGCGCACCTGCGCACGCCTTCGTCGCCGCCGTCGTCTCCGTCAACGCGTCCGCGCCCTGTCACGACGTCCCGTACCGCGCGGACACGTGGTAGACGCCGCCGCCCCAGCCGTCCTCGGGGAACGCGTCGGTCACCCGGACGTAGACCGCCTTGTCCGGGCCGAGGTAGGGCGTCAGGTCAAGGGTGTGCTCGGCCTTGTTGGAGCCGTCCCGGATCGGCTCGTCCTCGGTGAGCACGGTGGTCCAGCTCTCGCCGTCGGGGCCGACCTGGACCACGTACTGGTTGTCGATGGTCAGCGTCGCCTCGGCCGACGTCGCCTCGGCGGGGAACGGGAACGTGTAGACGAAGTGGCTGGTGCCGTCGGCGAACCGGCTCCCGACGTGGCTCAGGCCGGAGCCACCCGCGTCCCAGAGCCACGCGAGCTCCTGCGTGGACCCGGCGTCGAAGTCGATGGTGCTCGCCACCTGGACCGTGACCCGGGTCGTGTAGCTCAGACCCGGCCCGGCGCTCACCCGCACGGTCAGCGGGTAGCTGCCGTCCGCGGCGCCCACGGGCACCGTGACGTCCAGGGGCACGCTCGCCCGGGCGGGCGTGCCGCCGCGGGCAGGCTCGAGACGGACCCTGCTGCGCGCCGGGTCCACGGCCCACCCGCGCGGTGCGTCGGCCCGAAGGTCCACGCGCACGGGCCGGTGACCGGGCGAGGTCGCCGCGACCTGCACGTCCGCCCGCAGGGACGAGGTGGCACCCGGGCTGGGCATCACCACGAGCTGCGTCGGCGACATGGTGGCGGACAGCGAGCTCCGCGGCGTCTCCTGCGGGACGTCGGCGATGAGCGCGCTGAGGGCACTGGCCTGCGTGCGCCAGTCGAAGACGTTCGGGGACTCCGCGCTGCTCGCACCCGACCAGCGCAGGCCGAGCCGTTCCGAGGAGTCGCGGTCGTTCGCCCAGATGGTCTCGGCCTGGTGGTCCAGGAAATCCTGGTAGCGCGGCTCGCCCGTGGTGTCGGCCAGCTCCGTGAGGTAACGCACGAAGATGCCCTTGAACTGCTTCTGGTTGTCGTCGCAGGTGCGGTCGAACGGTTCGCACGACTCGGCCAGCACCCCGTCGGTCACCAGCGCGTCGGACCCGAGGGCGGCGTCGGCGAGCCGCCGCGCGGTGGCGAGCAGCTCCGGGTCTCCGGTGGCGCGGTGGAGCTCCAGCGCGCCACCGATGCCGAGGCCCTGGTTGTAGCTCCACACCGTGCTGCCGTTGTTGGCGCAGTCGTCGGTCAGCCCGTCGTTGACCAGACCGTCGTCGTTGACCATGCCGCTCGCCGTGTACCAGTCCCACGCCTCCTGGGAACGGTCCAGCCAGGTGGTGTCGCCGGGAATGCGGTTGTGCAGTTCGGCGGTGATGCGGACCCACTGGCCGTTGGTGACGGCGTTCTTGTAGGTGCGCTCCTCGTCCCACCAGATGCCGCCTCCGCAGGTGCTCGGGTCCCAGAAGCCGTGCATGAACTCGGCGATGGTGCCGGCCATGTCGAGGTACTTCTGGTCACCGGTGACGTCGTAGGCCGTCACCCAGTTCAGCGCCCACCAGCCGGCGTCGTCGATCGCGCGGCTCGTGAAGTTGCCGTAGATCTCGTCGGTGGAACGTTCCCCGGCCGGGAACGGCCCCTTGTTGGTCTCGAAGCTGTGGTCCAGCTCGTCGACATAGCTTCGGTCGCCGGTGCGCCGCATGTAGTCACCGATGGTCTGCAGCGCGACCGCGGAGTTCCACCAGCTCGACGGGAACCATGCCTTCTGCTCGTCGTAGGAGTCGAGCAACACCTCGGTGGCGACCCGGGCACGTGCCACGGACGTCGGACCGGACGTCGCACCCGGCTCCGGCGGACTGCCCGGCGGTGGGCTCCCCTGGGCGACGGCGACCGGCTGGAGGCCGACGACGACGGCCAGGGTGAGCAGGACAAGACGGACGCGACGCAACATCGACATCGATGGGCTCCTCCCGCTGGGCGCGGCGGTGCGCCCAGGCGATAGTGATTCACCCTAAAACCTAAAACAGCAAAGGATGAAATACACCCATTTGTTTCGAAGCTCGCTCGTTCGACGCCCCGTACCTACCGCGGCGCCGGATCCGCCGGGCACGCCAGGTCCGCCGGCTCCGGGTCGGCGGGGCACCTCGCGTCCGCGGGGTCCGCGGGGCACTCCTCGCCCGCTGCCGAGGCAGCGGTCACCGCGAGCCTCCGGTCGGGGTCCAGGCGCGTGAGGATCGCGTACGAGATCCGCGCCAGGTCGTCCACGCCGTCCTCGTCGAGCCCGTCCAGGATCATGCTGGAGACGGCGTCGGCGTACAGCGGGGTGCTGTCCCGGTAGGCCTGGCGCCCCGGGTCGGTGAGCACCGCATTGGTGGCGCGTGCGTCCTCGGCGCAGGGGGCGCGCCGCACCAGTCCTTTGCGCTCGAGCCCCGTGACCACGCGTGAGAGGCGCGCGAGCGTGGCGTTGGTGCGCGAGGCGAGGGCGCTCAGCCGCAGCGTGCCGTCGGTCGCCTCGGCCAGGGCCTCCAGCAGCGTGAACTCGAACGAGGTGAGCCCCGCCCGCTGCATCCGCTTGTCCAGCGCGGTGGGCAGCAGCTCCAGGAGGGCGTGCAGTCGCGCGACCGCCACCCGCTCGGGGTACCGCAGTTCTCGCTCGCTCATGCCGCGATCCTAGCAGTTAGTTGCACCTACAACCAAAGCCGTCTACGGTAGTTGCTTGTAGGTACAACAACCTTTCCCGGGGGCGTCCCCCGGCGATCCGAGGGAGCAGCACCATGGCCAGGATCACGATCATCGGCACCGGCACGATGGCGAACGCGATCGGCGGGGTCTTCGCCGCCGGCGGGCACGACGTGACCCACGTCGCCAAGGACCAGGTCGGCACCGCGCCCCTGACGGGCGAGATCGTGGTGCTCGCCGTCCCCTACTCCGCGCTGGACGGCATCGCGACGGCCTACGGCGAGCAGCTCGCCGGCAAGACGGTGGTGGACATCACCAACCCGCTCGACTTCGAGACCTTCGACTCCCTGGTGGTGCCCGTGGGCAGCTCCGCCGCCGCCGAGCTGCAGCGCAAGCTGCCCGGGAGCAACGTGCTCAAGGCCTTCAACACGACGTTCGCCGCCACCCTGACCGCCAAGCAGGTCGGCGGTCTGACCACCACGGTGCTGGTCGCCGGGAACGACTCCGCGGCCAAGCAGGCGCTCATCGGTGCCGTGACGTCCTCGGGGCTCGCCGCCCTGGACGCCGGGTCCCTCGACCGCGCGCACGAGCTCGAGGCGCTCGGCTTCCTGCAGCTCACCCTCGCCGTCAGCGAGCAGGTCGCATGGACCGGCGGCTTCGCCGTCGCCCACTGACCGAACGCCGCCCCCCGACACCGGGCCGGGCGCCCTCGGCCCGGCCCCACCACCCGCACGACCACCACGAACCTGGAGCGCCCCATGGACCTCACGCACCCAGACCTCACGCACCCAGACCTCACGCACCCGGACCTCACGCACCCGACGGACCGGGCCACCGCGGTGGACGAGCGGGTCATCACCCCCACCATGGCGATGGATGCCGTCACGCTGCGGGTGGGCGACCTCGACACGATGGCCTCCTACTACGGCGGCGCCTTCGCGCTCGTACCACTGGAGGAGCGCAGCCAGGGCCGGGAGGTGCACCGGGTGCTGGGCCGGGGCACGACGCCGCTGCTGCGGCTCGTGCACACCCCCGGCCTGCCCGCGGGTGACCACCGGCAGGCCGGGCTGTTCCACACGGCGCTCCTGTTCGACGACGCCCCGGCCCTGGCCGCCACCGTCTACCGGGCGGTGCAGGACTCCCGGGGTCGGTTCACGGGCTCCAGCGACCATATGGTCAGCGAGGCGTTCTACTTCACCGACCCGGAGGGCAACGGCGTGGAGCTGTACGTGGACCGCCCGCGCGAGCAGTGGGTGCGCGAACGCGGCCAGATCCTGATGGACACCGCGTGGCTGGACCCGAACGCGTACCTGCGCACACACCTGACCGAGGCAGAGCTGGGGGCCGCGCCGAGCCGGTCGGGCAGGGTGGGGCACGTGCACCTGCAGGTGGGTGACGTGGCCACCGCCCGGTCGTTCTACGTGGACGCGCTGGGCCTGGAGGCCACGCTCACGGACATCCCCGGCGCCCTGTTCGCCTCGGCGGGCGGGTACCACCACCACATCGCGATGAACACCTGGAACAGCCGCGGCGCCGGACCGCGGGCGGCGAGCCTGGGGCTGGGCGACGTCGCGATCACGGTTCCCGGGCGCGAGGACCTCGACGCGCTCACGGGCCGCCTGCGGGCTGCGGCGATCCCGTTCGCCGACGACGGCCGGTCCGTCACCGTCGCCGACCCGTGGGACACCCAGGTCACCGCCTCCGTGCCCGGCACGTCCACCGAGGACCTGCTGGCCCGCCGGACGGCCCGTCCGGCGTCCTGACCGGCCGGCCCGGTCAGCGCGTCGAGCTGCCCGGCACCAGCTCGGTGGGCAGTGTCACCTTGGTGACCTCCCCGGCGTCGCGGATCTGCGCCAGGACGAGGCCCACGGCCTCGCGCCCCATGCGTGCCTCGTCCTGACGGATGTGCGTGAACCGGTAGCGCGCCGGGTCGTAGAACGCGTCGGGATGGTCGAAGCACACGATGCCGAGGTCGTCCGGGACGCTCCGGCCCGCGCGCTGGGCGGCCTCGCCCAGCAGCACGGCGATCTTGTACTCCGTGGCGACCAGCCCTGTCAGGCCGGGGTTGGCGTCGAGGAACTTCTCCAGCTCGGCGATGTCGTCGTCCGGGGCGACGCCGCTGCCGGGCACCGTGGAGCGGACCTGCCGGAACTGGTGGGCCGGGTCGAACGGGACGTGCCGGGTCGCGTGCGCGTCGACGACGCCGTCGAGCCTGTCCTGCACCGTGGAGACCGTGCTCGCGGCCGATACGAGCCCCACGTGGTCGTACCCCGCGGCGAAGAGCACCTCGGCGGCCTGCCGGCCCGCCGTCACGTTGTCGGAGCAGACCGACGACACGGGGACGCCGTCGAACACGCGGTCCACGATGGCGACCGGGAACGACTGCGTGATCAGCTCCAGCACCGCCGGGGGCACGTACTGCGACGAGCTCGGCTCGAGGACCAGCCCTTGCACGCCGTCGGCCACGAGGGCGCGCACCAGGTCGTCCTCGGCGTCGCGGTTGCCGACGCTGCGCTTGACCACGAGGTTCGCGTCGGTGCCCGACGCGTCCAGCAGCCCGGTCAGCACCCTGGTGCCGAACGTGTCGTCGAAGTCGGTCAGGACGCACCCGATCAGGGGGGCCGGTCCGTTCACCGCGCCGGCGGCGGTCGTGGCGGTCTCGCTCACCACGACGGTGCCGAGCCGGGGACGGCGCGTGATGTAGCCGTCGGTGCGCAACAGGTCCATCGCGCGCTTGAGCGTGATGGCGCTGATCCCGAGCTGCTTGGTCAGCTCCGCCTCGGCGGGCATCCGGTCGCCGACCCGGTAGGTGCCGGCGTGGATCTCGTCGCGAAGCCTTTGGTACACCTCGAGGTAGAGCGGCTGGCTCACTGATGCCCCTTCACCGGTTGGACGTGACCCATGAATCTACAGCGGACCGCGCCGGGTACGAGTCGTCGCGGGGCGCGGTTCACCCCCGCGTCTCGACGGCCGCGCGGAGCTCCAGCGCCATGACGGCGGTGAGCTGGGTCGACTAGACGACCGGCGGCTCCGCGGGGCGCCGCCAGTCGTCGCGGGCCGGCGGGTACCCGTCCCGCCGACCCGTCTCCCACAGGAGGTCCGTGCTGGTCCGGACGACGTCGAGCAGCGGCGCGACGTCGAGGTGAAGCGCCACTGGGTGTCGACGCGTCCGTTGGCGGGCGCGTTCTCGTAGTACGGCTGCTGCCCTCCTCGGTCCTGCCGACGGTGGCCTGACCTGTCGTGGAGCGTGGGAGGCAATTACCACCATGTCAACGTATCCAAACAGGGGTAATTGACGAATGCCTCTGCGGGTAGCCTGCGGAGAACATCCCCCGACACGAAGGACCAGCCATGTCACGCGATCTGGACGGGCGCACGGCGGTCGTCACGGGTGCCGCCCGCGGCATCGGTGCGGCGACCGCGCGGCGGTTCGCCGAGGAGGGTGCGCGGGTCTTCCTCCTCGATCTCTCGCCCACGGTGCTCGCCCTGCGCGACGAGCTGCGCGCCGCCGGCCACCGCGCGGGGGCCGCGGTCATGGACGTCGCCGACGAGACCGCCTGGGCCGAGGCCGCCGCCGCGTGCCGTAGCGAGCTGGGCCGCCCGCAGATCCTGGTGCACAACGCGTACGCGACCACCGTCGCGTCCCTCGAGGACACCCCGCCGGACAGCTGGGAGCACCAGGTCCGGGTGACCCTGACCGGTGCCTACCTCGGCACGCGCGAGCTGCTGGACGACCTGACGGCGTCGGGCCGCGGCGCCGTGGTCATGGTGTCGTCGGTGCACGCCCGCTTCGGGCTGCCGGGTCGCGCCGCCTACGCGTCGTCGAAGGCGGGGATGACCGGGCTGGCCCGCCAGCTCGCCGCCGAGTACGGCCCCGCCGTACGGGTCAACAGCGTGCTGCCCGGCCCGGTGCTCACGCCGCACTGGGACGGCGTGAGCGAGGCGGACCGGGCGAGCGCCGCGAGCGCGACCGCCCTCGGGCGCCTGGGCGAGGCGTCCGAGGTGGCCGACGCCATCACCTACCTCTGCTCCGACCGCGCCTCGTTCGTCACGGGCGTGGAGCTGCCGGTCGACGGCGGCTGGAGCATCACCAAGGATTCAGTGTGACAATCAGTGCGACCGGCACGGACCTGCCTGGTTACGGTGTGCGGATGCCAACGGTCAAGCAGGTCCAGATCACCTTCGACTGCGCCGGCCCCGAACGCGTCGGCCGGTTCTGGTGCGAGGCGTTGGGCTATGTCCCCCCGCCCACCCGAGGAACGGGACTCGTGGTTCGCGGCGTCCGACCCCACCGGCGTGGGCCCCCGGCTGTACTTCCAGCGGGTGCCCGAGGGCAAGGTCGTCAAGAACCGCGTGCACCTCGACGTCCGGGCGGGAACGGGCCTCGTCGGGGCGGAGCGTCTCGCCGCCCTGGAGGCCGAGTGCGTCCGGCTGGAGGCACTCGGCGCGGCCCGCGGGCTGCTGCTGGAGGCCGACGAGGAGAACGAGTCCTGCCAGAACATGCAGGACGTCGAGGGCAACGAGTTCTGTCTCTGCTGAGCGCCCGGTCATCCGCGGCACCGGAATGCGGCGGACCGGACGCCGGTTGCTCCTGACGTGAACCTCACGTCAGGAGCTTTCGTATGAGCGTCGTCGACGCGGACCGCCCCGCCCAGGACGCCGCCGGGGCCGAGAGCGTCCTGGACGACGCCGTCTGGCAGTCGCTCTCGGGCGCCCATGCCCACCTCGCCGAGGGCACCGACCTCGTGCGCCGCTACCAGACCGACGTGGCGCCCTTCGTCGCCGTCCGGTCCTGGGACGAGCCCGGCGTGTGGGACGCGATCATCGACTTCGTCGGGTACGACGCCGACTTCCCGGCGCCGCCCGAGTCGGTGGCGCTGCCCGCCGGCTGGGTGCGCGGCGAACCGTTCGCGGGCGTGCAGATGGTCGACACCGAACGTCTGCACGGGCGGCCGGACGACGAGGCGGTGGAACTGGGCCGCGCCGACGTGCCGGAGATGCTGGACCTCGTGGCGCGCGCCAAGCCCGGCCCGTTCCTGCCCCGCACGTACGAGCTGGGCCGGTACGTCGGCATCCGGCGGGACGGGCGGCTCGTCGCGATGGCCGGCGAGCGCCTGCGCCCCACCGGCTGGACCGAGATCAGCGCCGTGGCCACCGACGAGCGGTACCGCGGCCAGGGACTCGCCTCGCGCCTCGTGCTCGACGTGGTCCACCACGTGCACGAGCGCGGGGACCGCGCCCTGCTGCACGCCGCGGCGAGCAACACGGGCGCGATCCGGCTCTACGAGGGTCTCGGCTTCCGGCTGCGCCGGCCCATGGCCTTCGGGAGCGTCCGCACCCCGGTCAGTGGCTGACCGTCTCCTTCTTCGTGCGGGACGGCAGCAGGTGGAGCACCGCGACCACGACGGCGCCGACGACCAGTCCGACGACCGCGGAGCAGAGCGTGTTGAAGAGCCAGCCGAGCGTGCCGCCGAACGCACCGGTGGCGTCGTGCACGGCCACCTCGACGTGGTGCACCCACTCGTAGGGGGCCGGGATCCAGCCGGTGCCGTCCGCGCCGAGGTTGACGAGCAGGATGTGCCCGCCCACCCACAGCATGGCGACGGTGCCGACCACGGAGATGACGGCGAGCACGCGCGGCATCGCCTTGACGAGCCCGCGGCCCAGACCCTGGGAGAACCCGGAGTCGTTCTGGGCCAGCCGTAGCCCGACGTCGTCCATCTTCACGATGGCCGCGACGATGCCGTAGACGATGATCGTGATGACGAAGGCCACCACCACGAGGATGGCGAGCCGGGACCAGAAGGACTCGTCGGCCACCTCGTCGAGCGCGATCACCATGATCTCGGCCGAGAGGATCAGGTCGGTACGGATGGCGCCGGCCACGAGCTTCTTCTCGGCCTCGGGGCTGACCTCCGTGGCGAGCACGGTCTCCTCGTGGTGCCCGGAGATCCGGTGCCAGATCTTCTCGGCGCCCTCGTACGCGAGGTAGGTGCCGCCGAGCATCAGGACGATGGGCAGCAGCCACGGCAGGAACTGGCTGAGCAGCAGCGCGGCCGGCAGGATGAAGACCAGCTTGTTGCGGATCGAACCGATCGCGATCTTCTTCACGATGGGGAGCTCACGCTGCGCCGCGACGCTGCGCAGGTACTGCGGCGTGACGGCGGTGTCGTCCACCACGACGCCTGCCGCCTTGGCGGTCGCGCGGCCGGTGGCGGCGCCCACGTCGTCGATGGACGCCGCCGCCAGCTTCGCGAGCGCGGCGATGTCGTCCAGGAGTCCCATCAGGCCACCCACGGCGCCCCCATCTTCGAACGATGTGTCGTCATGGCCGAAGCCTATGCAACGACGGGGCGCCGGGGTGACCCGACCTCAGCCCGACTCTCGACCCAGCCCTCAGGCCTCCCCGCACTCGACGCGCGCGTCGGCCCAGTCGGCGTGGTCGAAGTTCTTGCCGTCGGTGCCCTCGTCGGCCACCAGGCGCAGGCGGCGCACCCCGGTGACGTCCACGTCGAGCGGCACGCCGCCGTCGGCGTTCGTCAGCACGGGCGTCTCGCCCAGCAGCACGCCGTCGCCGTAGACCTGGAAGCGCACGGACCCGGTGCCGGACTCCCCGGGCGTCTCGAGCACCTCGTCGTCGATGCCGACCACCGCCCGGAACGCGGTGCACGTGCCACCGAGCCACGTGGTCAGCTCGCCCGTGGCGTGCATGCCGACACCCTTGGTGTAGGTGACCCCGTCGATCTTGATCGTGCGGCCGTCGCCGCCCGCGGCCTGGCCGTTGGACCGGTCGCGCTCGATCGGGCCGTAGCCGTTGGACTCGTCGAGCCAGTCGAGGTCGGAGACGTGGTGGGCACCGGCCAGCGCGGGCGGCGTGACCCACAGGGTGGCCTGGTTCGCGGCGACGTAGCGGTCGCGCCCGCCGTGCCCACCGGCCGCGCGGTAGTCGACGTCGACCGGCACCTCGAACGTGCCGGTGGCGCCGTCGGCGGGCACCTGGACCTGCCATACGACCTCCGCGCTCCGCCCCGCGGCCAGCCGCGGCACGGTCTGGGTGCCTCGGTCGGCGGTCCAGCCGTCGGGCAGCTCCGGTGTCAGCCGCACGCTCGTGACGGCCCGGTCGGCCACCGTGAGCGTGGCCCGCACCTCGACGGTGCCGCCGGGCTCGACGTCGGCCTCGGCCGGGTCGATCGCGAGCGTGGCGGCCGGGTGGGCCGCGACGGGATCCAGGCAGGACGCACGGTGCCGCGTCGGCTCGCAGACGACCGCCGCGAACCCGCCGTTGTTCGCGGTCGGGACCTCGAGGGTCTCCCCCGCACGGGCCTCGACGGTGGTGTGCACGGTCGCCGAGCCGTTCGCGCCGTCGTCGGTCAGCAGGTCCACGAGCACGCGCTTGCCCCGCGTCAGGCCCTCCAGCGGGAGGGTCAGCGGGTCACCGGAACCGGCACGCATGCCGCCCACGAACCACCGGTCGCCCGACCGGCGCGCGAGCACCGCGTCACGTCCTGGCGTACCGCTCAGGAGCCGCACCTCGTCCCACGACGTCGGCAGGTTCTGCAGGAACGGCATGGCGGCCGGCTCGGCCGCGTAGCCCTCGGGCTTGTCGGAGATGTGCTGCCAGCCTGACTCGTACACGATGCCCATCGCCACCTGCTGCGCCTTGGACGTCTTGTCGTTGTCTCGCGAGAACACCACCGGCGTGAAGTCCATCGAGCCGACGACGTTGCGCGTGAACGGCACGATGAGGCTGCGCTCCGGGCTGATCCCGTTCTCCATGCCGCGCACGGACTCGTAGCTCATGATGTGGGGCCAGGTGCGCTGCATGCCCGTGGGCAGCGCCGAGCCGTGGAAGTTGATCATCAGCTCGTACCGGGCGGTGTCCCGGGCCACGTCGTCGTACCAGCGGTGGATCTCCTGCGAGTCGGAGTCCATGAAGTCGACCTTGATGCCGCTCACGCCCCACGACTTCAGGCGCGGCAGCCACTCGTCGCGCTGCTCCTGGGTGCGCAGGTCACGGCTGTGGAACCAGGCGATGACATCGACGCCCCGGGTGTGCGCGTAGCGCACGGTGCGCGGTACCCAGCCGGCGTTCCAGCCCTCGTCCAGCAGCACGTACTCCCAGCCGTTGCGTGCGGCGAGGTCGACGAAGTCGCGCTGCCGCGCCTCGTCGCGCGGGCTGGCCCCGTCGGTGAGCCAGCTCCAGCTGGAGCGGCCCGGCTTGACCCACGACAGGTCCCGCCCGGTCAGGGTGGTCGGGGTGGCGAGGTCGTCCACCAGGTGCGAGCCGACGACGTCGGGCAGGTCACCGACGATCGCCACCCGCCACGGCGTGGACAGCGCACCCGTCGACGTGACGGGCCGCCCCTCGAAGAGGTCGACGTCGTAGCGCAGCGTGCCCGCCACGTGGGACAGGTGGGCACCGGAGTAGTCGCCGTGCAGGTCGGCCTCGGTGACCAGCGCGTACCGGTCACCCTGCTGGAACAGCACCGGGAAACCCACGCCGCCCCCGCCGTTGCCCGCCGCGGCCGTGGTGGTGGTCCACTCGGCCTCGTAGTTGACGGCGTACGACTTCTGCATCCACGCCGGCCCGTCCGATGCCGGCTCCCACGCACCCGACTCGTCGTCCACGCGGTGCTCGCCCGAGCCGTCGAGCAGGTAGCGGTAGGCCACGCCGTCCCGGGACACGCGCACCGCGATGCCGAGGCGCGCGCCGTCGGCGTCCGCGAAGGTGAAGACCGACTCCGCGTGCACGTACGACCGGCGCACGCTCTTGCCGGTCGTCATGGTGTACGAGTCGGCGACGGTACGGTCGCGCCGCTCCAGGAACGTCAGGCCCGTGGTGAGGTCGCCGTCGCTGCCCCGCAGGCCCAGCCGCGTCGCCGAGAGCACGGTGTCACCGCCGGCGACGACGTCGAGCGCGACCTCCCCGGCGTCGTCGAGCCGCAGCACGCCGTCCAGGTCCGCGCCGCGCGGGCCGCTGACCCGCCAGCTCGTCGTGGCCGCCGTCCGGTCCCCGGCACCGGTGGTGTCGGCGGACCCGCGGGCCGGGGCGGCGCTCGCCGCGCTCCCGCCCAGGATCAGGCCGCTCGCCACCAGCGCGAGGACTGACACCGCTGTCACAGCACTGGCCGCGAGGCGGCGCGCCGGTACGAGCTTCACAGGGTCTCCCTTGACTCCGGAATCGTTGCGTGGCGCCCGGTGCGCCGGCGGTCAGGTTATGGAACTCCTCGGACCAGGTCAACACCGAGCCATGAACCGGCCGGCGTCGTGCCGGTGCGCCTGCCCCGCCCCGGGCTACCTGCCGGGGCGGAGGTCGAGCCGCCGCAGGAGCTGGGCGTTGAGCGCCACGACGACCGTCGAGAGCGACATGAGCACAGCCCCCGCCGACATCGGCATGACGAACCCGACCGGCGCCAGGACACCGGCCGCGAGCGGCACCGAGATCAGGTTGTACCCGGCGGCCCACCAGAGGTTCTGCTTCATCTTGCGGTAGCTGGCGCGGGACAGGTCGATCACCGACAGGACCGACCGAGGGTCGTCGCTGGCCAGGATGACGCCCGCGGACGCGATGGCCACGTCGGTCCCCGCGCCGATGGCGATGCCGACGTCGGCCTGCGCGAGCGCCGGGGCGTCGTTGACGCCGTCGCCCACCATGGCGACCTTGCGCCTCTCCCCCTGGAGCTGCTGGACCGTCGCCGCCTTGTCCTCCGGCCGCACCCCGGCGAACCAGCGGTCCACGCCCGTCTGCTCGGCGACGGACCGGGCCACGGCCTCAGCGTCGCCCGTGATCATGACCACCTGGACGCCGCGGTCGTGCAGCCGGCGGACGGCGTCCGCGGACTCGGCCCGCACCTCGTCCTCGAGCTTGACCGCACCGATCACCACGCCGTCGCGCAGCACGTGGAGGATGATCGCGCCGTCGCCGCGCCAGACGTCCGCCACGGGCAGCTCGCCACGGCCACTCTCCTCGAGCAGCCGCGGTCCGCCGACGCGGACCTCGTGGCCCTCGACCGTCGCCGTCACGCCCAAGGCGGGCGACGACGTGAAACCGGAAGCGGGCGGAACCGTGAGGCCGCGCTCCTGCGCGGCGCGCACGACGGCCCGGGCGAGCGGGTGCTCGCTGTCCGACTCGGCGGCCGCGGCGAGCGTGAGCACGGTGTCCGTATCCACCTCGGCACCGTCGGAGCCGGCGGGCCGGACCTCGGCGACCGTCGGCTCACCCTTGGTCAGGGTCCCGGTCTTGTCGAACAGCACGGTGTCCACGGTGCGCATGCTCTCCAGCGCGAGCCGGTCCTTGACGAGCACCCCGCCGCGCGCCGCCCGCTCGGTGGCGATGGAGACCACGAGCGGGATCGCGAGTCCGAGGGCGTGAGGGCACGCGATCACGAGCACGGTGACGGTGCGGATGACGGCGGCGTCGGGCATCCCGGCGAGGGACCAGACGATCGCCGTGACCGCCGCGGCGCCCAGCGCGAACCAGAACAGCCAGCCTGCGGCGACGTCGGCCAGGCGCTGGGCGCGGGACGACGAGTTCTGCGCCTCGGTGACGAGGCGCTGGATACCGGCCAGAGCCGTGTCGTCACCGGTGGCGGTGACCTCCACGCGCAGGCCGGAGTCGGTGGCGACGGTCCCCGCGGTGACGGTCTCGCCCAGGCCGCGCGACACGGTGCGCGACTCCCCCGTCACCATCGACTCGTCCATCTCGGCGCGACCGTCGACCACGCGACCGTCGGCGGGGACGCTCCCGCCCGGCCGGACCACGACGACGTCGCCGACCACCAGGTCGGCAGGGGCGACCCGCACCACCTGGTCACCGTCCACGCGCTCCGCCTCGTCGGGCAGCAGCGCGGCGAGCGAGTCCAGGGCCGACGTGGTCTGCGCGAGGGAGCGCATCTCGATCCAGTGGCCCAGGAGCATGATCACGATCAGGAGCGCCAGCTCCCACCAGAAGTCGAGCTGCTCGTGGAGCAGACCGAGGCTCGCGCCCAGGGACGCGACGAACGCGACGGTGATCGCGAGCCCGATCAACAGCATCATGCCCGGCGCACGGGAACGGAGCTCGCCGACGGCCCCGGTCAGGAACGGCCGCCCGCCCCACACATACATGACGGTGCCGAGCACCGGCGAGACCAGAGGCACCCAGGCGGCGTCCGGCAGGTCGTAGCCGAGGATCATCGCGAACAGGCCGGAGAACCCGACCACCGGCACGGCCAGGACGAGCATGATCCAGAACAGCCGCCGGAACTGGGCCACGTGGTCGCCGTGGCCGGTGTGGCCCGTGTGGCCGGTGTGGCCGGTGTGGCCCGTGCGGCCGGTGTGGCCGGTGTGGCCCGTGTGGTCGGTGTGCACGTGGTGCGCAGCGTGTTCACCGTGCTCGTGGTGCCCGTGGTCCAGCACCGGGCCCGGCGCGGTGGACCCGTTCGTCGAGGGGTCGTGCGGCTCGTTCATGGTCGCTCCTGGGTCGAGCAATGGCAGGCGGAAGGACCCTGCCCCCCCATATATACCCCTAGGGGGTACCGTCGTCAAGCGTTCGCCCCCGGACGCGCGATGCTCCGCGGCGAGGAGGAGGACCACGGTCGGAGCGCGATCCCAGCAGCACCGTCCGGTCACGCGGCAAGGCAAGGCGCTCGGCGCCGTCGGCCGTGGTGCGCGACGCACGGACGGCCAGCGCGACGGATCCAGCGCCGAACCGCAAGCTTCGAGTCCACCCCGAGGCCGAACCGCAAAGCAAACGTCCAGATCAGCCAGATAGACGTCCAAGATGCGGCTCGCACCTCGGAAAGACTCCTACGTTGCGGTTCGGCACCCGAGGCTTCGACCGGAAGAGCCAGTCGCCGGGCGACACGAATCGCCATCCACGGCCCTGCCCACGGACACGGACAGCGCCGAACCGCAACCTTCAAGTCCACCCCGAGGCCGAACCGCAAAGCAAACGTCCAGATCGGCCAAATAGACGTCCAGGATGCGGCTCGCACCCCGGAAAGACTCCTACGTTGCGGTTCGGCACCCGAGGCTTCGACCAGAAGAGCCAGTCGCCGACCGACGCGATCCCCCCGTCCCCGGAGAGGACCGACACCCCTACCGCCCCGTGCCCTCCGCCAGCTCCTCGGCGACCCGCGCGGCGTGCGCGGCGCGGGCCTGCGCCTTCTCCGCGCGGCGGGCGGCGCGCGCCAGCCGCTTCGGGGCACGGTCCTCCGTGCGCCGTTCGAACAGCGTGTAGATCACGGGGACCACGTACAGCGTGAGCAGCGTCGACGAGACGAGCCCGCCGATCACCACGAGCGCCAGCGGCTGCGAGATGAACGCCCCGCCGCCGGTCAACCCGAACGCCATCGGCGTCAGCGCGAGGATCGTCGCGGCGGCCGTCATCACGATGGGCCGCAGACGCTGGCGGGCGCCCTCCTGCACGGCCTCGGCGAGCGGACGTCCACTCGCCCGGTACTGGTTGATGAGGTCGATCAGCACGATCGCGTTCGACACCACGATGCCCACCAGCATCAGCACGCCGATGAGTGCCGCGACGTCCAGCGGCGTCCCGGTCAGCAGCAGCGCGCCCAGTGCGCCCGTCGCCGCGAACGGCACCGAGACCAGCAGGATCAGCGGCTGCACGATGCTCCGGAACGTCGCCACCATCACCAGGTAGACGATGAGGATCGCGGCCAGCAGCGCCAGACCCAGGTCGGCGAACGCGTCGGCCTGGTCCGATGCCACACCGCCGAGGGTCACCTCGGCGCCGTCGGGCAGGTCCAGGCCGTCGATCTCGGCCTGCAACGCCTGGGACAGCGCACCCAGGTCGTTCCCGGAGGGGGTTACCGCCACCGTCGCGCTGCGCTCGCCGTCCACCCGCGTGACCGACGCCGGGGCCGACACCTGCTCGACCGTGACGAGGTCGCTCAGCGGTACCACGCCCGCCGCAGTCGGTACCTCGACGTCCTCGATCTGCGCTGCGGTCGACGGCGCGTCGCCGGCCACCACCACGTCGAGCGAGGCGCCGTCCAGGTCGACCGTGCCGATGCTCGGCTCGTTCATCACGCCGGCCAGCAGCCCGGAGACACCGGCCTCGGTCAGCCCGGCCTCGGCCGCGGCGTCCCGGTCCACCGTCACCTGCACGGTGGACTGCTCGGCGGCCAGGTTGTTCGTCACGTCGTCCACGCCTTCCACGTCCGCCACCGCGTCCTCGACCGCGCCCGCGGCGTCCGCCAGGCCGCCCGCGTCGGGGGCCGTGACCACGAGGTCGACGGTGCTGCTCGCGAACCCGGAATCACCGGCGGACACGGTGAGGTCGCCGTCCGGCACCGCGTCGTCCAGCGCCTCGGACACGTCGTCCTGCACCGCCTCGGCGTCGGCGTCCTCCGCCAGCGTCAGCGCGAACGACGCGCTGCTCGAGCCGCCACCACCGCCGAACGCCGCGGCGATACCGCCGCCGGACCCGACGGTGGTCTGCACGGTCGTGACGCCGTCGACATCGGCCAAGGCCTCTTCGACCGTCCTGGCCGCCTTGTCCTGTGCCGCGAGCGACGTGCCCGGCTCGAACTCCTGCGTGACGGACAGGGTGTCCTGGCCCGCGTCGCCGATGAAGTTGGTCTCCATGCGGGGCACCAGCGCGACGGTACCGGCCAGCAGCGCGATCGCGACGCCGAGAGTGACGGCCGGACGGCGCAGCGCGGCGGACAGCGACGGCACGTACGCGCGCTGCCAGACGCCGCGGCGCTCCTTGAGCTCGGCGGCCTCGCGCATCGCGACGCCGCCGTCGGCGGAGGCCGGGACCTTGATGAACCAGTAGGCCAGCACCGGCACGACGACGAGCGCCACGACCAGCGACGCACCCATGGCGATGGCCACGGTGACCGCGAACGGCTGGAACAGCTCGCCCGCCATGCCGCCCACGAGCGCGATCGGGGCGAACACCGCGACGGTGCAGACCGTGGACGCCGTGATGGCGGCGCCCACCTCGCGGACCGCCGTGACGATCGCGTCCACCCGGTCCTCGCCGTACGAGAGGTGTCGCTTGATGTTCTCGATCACCACGATCGAGTCGTCCACGATGCGCCCGATCGAGATGGTCATGGCGGCGAGCGTGAGGATGTTGAGCGTGTAGCCGGTCAGGTTCATCGCCGCGAACGTGACGGCCAGCGACAGCGGGATCGAGATGGCCGAGACCAGCGTGGCCCGCAGCGAGGCAAGGAACACCAGGATCACGAGCACCGCGAACAGCAGGCCGAGGCCGCCCTCCGTCGTCAGCCCCTCGATCGACTCCTCGATGAACGGCGCCTGGTCGAAGGTGACGGCCGTGCTGACGCCGGCGGCCTCCAGCTCTTCCTGGGTGTCGGCGAGGACGTCCTGCACCGCGTGGGACACGTCGACGGTGTTGCCGTCCGGCGTCTTGGTCAGCGCGATCGCGAGCGACGGCTCGCCGTCCAGGCGCGAGTACGAGGTCGGCGCGACGTCCTGCACGCTCACCTTCGCGACGTCACCCAGGTGGACGACGCCGGGCGCGTCCGTCTCGGGGGCGCCCGGAACCGGCTGGGCCGGCTCGGGCACGAGCGGGAGCTCCTCGAGCTCGTCGACCGAGGTGACGGGCGTACCCACCTGGACGCTGCTCGTCCGGCCGTCCTGGGTGACCGCGCCCACGGGCGTGACGGTGCCGTTCTCCTGCAGCAGCGACGACAGCTGTGCGGCGGTGAGACCCGCCGCGGCGAGCTTGGCGTCGTCCGGCTCGATCACGACCTGCCGCTCGGTGGCGCCCGTCACGGTCACGTCCCGGACCTCCGCGATGCCCGAGAGCTCGGGTACCAGCACGGAGTCGACGGCGTCGGCGAGCTCCTGCTCGCCCCCGTCGCCCGAGACCGCGAGCTGCACCACGGGCAGGTCGTCGAGGGAACCGGCGATGACCTGGGGCTCGACGTCCTCCGGCAGGTCCTGCAGCCCGCCGACCGCGGAGGTGATCTCCTGCTCCACCGCGTCGACGTCCGTGCCGTACTCCAGCTCGACCGTGGTCGTCGAGACGCCCGTCGACACGTTCGACGTCACCCCCGTGACACCGTCGATCGTCTCGACCGCCGTCTCGATCGGTTCGGTGACCCGGTCGGCGACGATCTCCGGCGACGTGCCTGGGTCCGCGGCCGTGACCGCCACCACGGGCACGCTGATGGACGGGATGAGTTCCTGGCGGAGCTGCCCCACGCTGAAGATGCCCACGAGAAAGACGGCGATCGTCGCGAGTGCGACGAGCGCACGGTTCGCGAGCGACATTCGGGCAAGACGGAACACACTGCCTCCAGATCTGGGGTACGCCGGGGTCCCGCGACTCCGTCGGCGCAGTATTTTGCCTAACGCAAAGGATCCTGCCGCGGTTCCCGCGACGCAACTCCGCGCTGCCACGGGAGGCTGCCGTTAAAGTCACCTCGTGACCGACCAGACCCGCGAGCAGCTCGTCGCCGAGCTCGCCAGCCTGCACCGCAGACTAGGTGAGGAGTTCTTCGCCACCCGCCTCCGGCCCCTGCTGGAGACCGACCTCACGGTGCAGCAGCTGCGGGCGCTCGCCCTGGTGCAGGTGGACGGGGAGTCCACGCCCCAGCGTCTGGCGGAGGCCCTCGGCGTCTCCGCCGCCACGGTGTCCGGCATCCTGGACCGGCTGACCTCGGCGGGCATGACGGTGCGCACACCCGACCCGGCCGACGGCCGCGTCCGGCGCGTGACCAGCACCGCACGCGGCACCGACGCGATCCGGCGGCTCGTCGCGCACGACGACGATCTCCCGCCCGCCCTGCTCGCCCTGCTCGACGTCGACGACCTGCGCGCGCTGGTCCAGGGCACGCGGGCCCTGCTGGCGGCGGCACGCCGGCTGGACGTCTGACCGCCCGTCACGACCTGACCGCAACCCACCCAGCACCGAGGAGCCAGACATGCGAACGCGAACGCTCGGATCAGGTACCGCCGCCCTCGAGGTCTCGGCCGTCGGGCTCGGCTGCATGGGCATGAGCCAGGGCTACGGACCCAACCCCGGCAGCCGTGACGAGATGATCGGGGTGCTGCGCGGCGCCGTCGAGCGCGGGGTCACGTTCTTCGACACGGCCGAGGTCTACGGCCCGTACGTCAACGAGGAGCTGGTCGGCGAGGCGCTCGCGCCGGTGCGCGACCAGGTGGTCATCGCCACGAAGTTCGGCTTCGACATCGACGACCAGGGCCGGAGCGTCGGCACGGACAGCCGCCCGGAACACATCAGGCAGGTGGCCGACGCGGCCCTGCGCCGCCTGGGAACCGACGTGATCGACCTCTTCTACCAGCACCGCGTGGACCCGCAGGTGCCGATCGAGGACGTGGCCGGCACGGTCGCCGAGCTGATCGAGGCCGGCAAGGTGCGCCGGTTCGGCCTCTCGGAGGCCGGTGCGGACACGATCCGCCGGGCCCATGCGGTGCAGCCCGTCACGGCGCTGCAGAGCGAGTACTCCCTGTGGACCCGGGACCCCGAGCCGGAGATCCTGCCCACGCTCGAGGAGCTCGGCATCGGCCTGGTCCCGTTCAGCCCGCTCGGCAGGGGTTTCCTCACCGGCGCCCTGGACGCCTCGACCCAGCTCACCGACGGCGACATGCGCGCAGGCCTGCCGCGCTTCAGCGCGGAGAACCTCGAGGCCAACCGGGTGTTCGTCGCCCTCCTCGACACGGTCGCGGCACGCCGGGGCTGCACGACGGCGCAGGTGGCGCTCGCCTGGCTCCTCGCCCAGCGACCGTGGATCGTGCCGATCCCGGGGACGCGCAGGCTCAGCCGCCTCGAGGAGAACATCGGCTCGACCGAGGTCGGGCTCACCGCCGCCGACCTGGCCGAGATCACGGCCGGGGCCGAGCGGATCCAGGTCAGCGGCGAGCGTTACACCGAGGCAGGGCTCCGGATGACGGGCCTCTAGGATGACGGGCCTCTAGGCCACAGGCCCGCCGTCACCACTCCAGGGAGGCACCCCGCGGCGAGACCGTGCGGGGCACGCCCCACGGGTTGTCGTCGCGCAGCGGCGGAGGCAGGAGCTCCTGCGGGGCGTCCTGAAAGGCGACCCCGCGCAGGAACCGGCCGATCGCTGCAGTGCCGACCGAGGTGCCGTCCGTGGTCGTCGCGGGCCACGGCCCGCCGTGCTGCATCGCAGGGGTCACAGCCACGCCGGTGGGCCAGCCGCCGAGCAGCACGCGCCCCGCGTACCGGCCCAGCTCCGTCACGAGCGCGGCCTGCACCACGCCCGCCTCCCCCGCCCCGAGGTGCAGGGTGAGCGTGAGGTTGCCGGGGAACAGCTCGCCCACGACGGCGGCCAGGTCCGTGCCGGGCGAGTACTCCACGATCATGGAGAACGGCCCGAACACCTCGTCGAGCAACGCCTCCCCGGCGCCGCGGAGCACCTCCAGCGGCACGGCGACGAAGGTCGGCGTCACCCAGGCCTGACCGTCGGCGTCGCGCCTGGCGGACCCCGCGTGCACCACACGCACGCCGTCCACCGCCAGCACCTGGGCGACGCGCCGCTCGTACCCGTCCGCGATCGACGGGTTCAGCAGGCGGTGCTCCGGCACCTCCACCGCGGCGGCGGCCACGGCGTCGTCGTACCGTGTGCCCTCGGGCACCAGGAGGAAGCCCGGCTTGGTGCAGAGCTGCCCGGCCGAGCCCGAGACGCTCGCGACGTAGCCCGCGAGCAGCGCGTCCGCACGCTCCTCCAGCGCGGCCCCCGTGACGAGCACCGGGTTTACGCTGCCCAGCTCGCCGAAGAACGGCACCGGCTCGGGCCGGGCGGCGGCCCGCGCCGCGAGCAGCCGGCCCACCCGCTGCGAGCCGGTGAACGCCGCCGCCCGCACCGCCGGGTGCTCGAGCAGCGCGACACCGGCGTCCTGCTCCGTGACGAGCTGCAGCGTCGCGGCAGGTAGGCCGGCGCCGGCCAGCGCGCCCGAGACCAGCTCCGCGACCCGCACCGACAGGTGGGGGTGGCCCGGGTGCGCCTTGACGATCACCGGGCAGCCCGCCGCGAGCGCCGCGGCGGTGTCGCCGCCGGCCACGGAGAAGGCGAACGGGAAGTTGCTCGCGGCGAAGTTGAGCACGGGGCCGACGGGCCAGAGGCTGCGGCGCAGGTCGGGGCGGGGGCCGAGCACGAAGTCGGGGTCGGCCTCGTCGAGGCGCACGTCGAGGTAGGCGCCGTCGGTGACGACGTGGGCGAACAGGCCCAGCTGCACCTGGGTGCGCCTCAGCTCGCCGCGCAGGCGGGCCTCGGCGAGCCCGGTCTCCTCCTGGGCGAGGGTGACGAGCTCGTCGGCGTGGTCGCCGAGGGCAGCGGCGGCGGCACGCAGGGCGGCCGCGCGGGTCACGGGTGCGACCCGGGACAGCTCGGCGAAGGCGTCGGCGGCGCGGCGGGCGACGTCGTCGACGGTGCGGTCGAGGTCGGGTGCCGCGGTGGCGGTCATGGCAGGGAGCTCCTTGGTGGAAGTCAGGATCAGAAGACGAAACCGGTGGGGAACGGGTCGCCGGGGTCGAGCACGTAGCCGGCTGTGCCCGTCACCCAGGCGCGTCCGGTGATGGTGGGCAGCACGGCGGGCACCCCGGCGACGGTCGTCTCCCCCACCAGGCGACCGACGAACCGGCTGCCGATGAACGACTCGTTGACGAAGTCGGTGTCCAGGGCCAGCTCACCACGGGCCCAGAGCTCGGCCATGCGGGCCGACGTACCGGTTCCGCAGGGCGACCGGTCGAACCAGCCGGGGTAGATGGCCATGGCGTGCCGGGAGTGCCGGGCGTCCGAGCCGGGGGCGATGAGCTCGACGTGGTGGCAGCCCTCGACACCGTCGAGCTCCGGGTGCCTCGGCCTGGCGGTCTCGTTGATCGCGTCCATGATCGCGAGCCCGGCGGTGAGCAGGTCCTGCTGGCGCTCGCGGTCGAAGGGCAGCTTCAGGTCGTCCAGGTCCACCAGGGCGTAGAAGTTGCCGCCGAACGCCATCGAGTAGGGCACGGTGCCGTAGCCCGGCACCTCGACCGTCTGGTCGAGCGCCGTGACGAAGCTGGGCACGTTCTCGATGGTCACGGAGTCGGCGTGGCCGTCGCTGACGGCGACCTTGGCGACCACGAGCCCGGCGGGGGTGTCGAGCCGGATCTCGGTGACCGGCTCGACCACGTCGACCATGCCCGTCTCGACGAGCACGGTGGCCACGCCGATGGTGCCGTGCCCGCACATGGGCAGGCAGCCGGACACCTCGATGTAGACGACGCCCCAGTCGCAGTCCGGCCGGGTGGGCGGCTGCAGGATGGCGCCGCTCATCGCGGCATGGCCCCGCGGCTCGTTCATGAGGAACAGGCGCAGGTCGTCCAGGTGCTCCATGAAGTAGAGCCGGCGGTCGTTCATCGTCTCGCCCGGGATGGGCCCGACGCCGCCGGTGACGACGCGCGTCGGCATGCCCTCGGTGTGCGAGTCGACGGCGGTGATGGTCCTGCTGGTGCGCACGGGCCCTCCTCAGCGCGAGGCGATGTAGCTGAGCGCCGCCTCGGTGTCCTTGCGGACCTGCGCCTCGTGCTCCGCGGTCAGCGGGCCGCGCGGCGGGCGGGTGGGACCACCGTAGCTCTGGCCGGCGATGTCGATCGAGAGCTTGATGGCCTGGACGAACTCGGTGCGCGAGTCCCAGCGGAAGACGGGCACGAGGTGGCTGTAGAGCTCGCGTGCCTCGGCGATCCTCCCCTCGGTGACGAGGGTGTAGATCTCGACGGCCTCGCGGGGGAACGCGTTGGGGTAGCCGGCGAACCAGCCGGTGGCTCCCGCGACGAGCGACTCGAAGAGCAGGTCGTCGGCGCCCGCGATGACGTCGAGGCCGGGGGCGGCCTCCTTGATCTCGAGCACGCGGCGCACGTCGCCGGAGAACTCCTTGACGGCCACGACGTTCTCGAGCTCGGCGAGCTCGGCGAGGATGTTCGGCGTGAGATCCACCTTGGTGTCGATCGGGTTGTTGTAGACCATGATCGGCAGGCCCACCTCGTTGACCGCGGCGTAGTGGGCGATCACCTCGGCGCGGTTGGCGCGGTAGATCGTCGGCGGCAGCAGCAGCACGCCGTCGGCCCCGTCCTCCGCGGCCAGCTCGGCCCAGTGCCTGGCCTGGTGGGAGCCCACGCCGTGCACGCCTGCGACGACCAGCCCGCGGCCGTCCACGGCCTGCACGGCAGTCTGGATGACCTTGCGCCGCTCGTCGTCGGTGAGCGAGGAGTACTCGCCCAGGGACCCATTCGGGCCGACGCCGCGGCAGCCGTTGTCGATGAGGAACTCGCAGTGCGCGGCGAACTTGTCGTGGTCGACGGCCAGGCCGGCCGGTGCGGACTCGTCGGGCGTGAAGGCGAGCGTCGTGGCCACGATGACGCCGCCGAGGTCGAATCGCTGGTTCATGTGAGGTCTCCTGTGGTTGCGATGCTGTCGGAAGTAGGGGTCGGTGGAGCGGGCAGCGCCGCGAGGTCGCCGAGCCGCACGGGCACCACGAGCGGACGCCGGTCGACGCCGGGGGACGTGTCCCCCGGCGTGTCCGCGCCGAGCAGCTCCTGGAGCGTGCGGCCGCACATCCGGGCCTGGCAGGGGCCGAGGCCTGCCCGGCTGGTGAGCTTGACGGAGCGGGTGTCGTGCGAGCCGGTCTGGTCGACCACCTCGCGCACCCGCCCGTAGGTGGTCTCCTCGCAGCGGCAGACGAGGGTGTCGTCGCGCAGCCAGCGCACCCACCCGCCACGGATGCCGTGCGCGGCCTCGATCCGGGCCGCGAAGCCGCGTGCGCGGTCCCGGGCTCGGCCGGCCCGCGCGGCCGGACCCGACCCGAGGTCGCCCCCGGCCGCCGCGGTACCCGCGACGGTGCCCTCGGCCAGCGCGGCGTCGGCGCCACCGATGCCCGTGGTCTCGCCCGCCGCCCAGACGCCGGCCACGGTGGTGGCCTGTGCGTCGTCGACCACGACGAACCGGGACGGCGTGAGCGAGCAACCGGCGGCGACCGCGAGCTCCAGGCGCGGCGTGAAGCCGTGGCTCACGGCCACGGCGTCGGCCTCGACCTGGCGCTCGGTGCCGGGCACAGGTGCCCAGCGCGCGTCGAGCCGCGCGATCGTGACTGCCTCGACCTGCCCGTCGCCGTGCGCGCCCACCACGGCCTCGCCGGGTCGCCACGGCACGCGGTGGCGGACCAGCTCACCGACGTACCCGGCCAGCTCGCCGGCCTTGCCCACCGCGCCGGCCAGCTCCCAGGGGCGGTCCAGCCAGCCGCGGGCCAGCGCACCGGCCCGGCTCGCCTCGTGCACTCCGAGCACGGTCGCGCCGGTCTGCAGCAGCGAGAAGGCGACGGGCAGCAGGAACGGCCCGGCCCCTGCGACGACGACGCGGCGCCCGACGGCGACCCGCTCACCCTTCGCGAGCGCCTGCGCCGCCCCGGCCGAGTACACCCCGGGCAGCTGCCAGCCGGGGAACGGCAGGGTCCGGTCGTGAGCGCCGGTGGCCAGCACGACGGCGTCCGGGTCCAGCACCCGGGCCTCCCGGCCGACGGCGTCCGGCGCGCCGACCAGCACGTTCAGACGCACGCCGTGGTCGCGCCGCTCCAGCGACCACACCTGGGCCGACGGCACGACCGTGACCGCGGAGTGCTCCCGCAGGGCGTCGACCAGCGCACGGTAGGTGCCCCACCGGTGGTGCAGCAGATGCTCGCGCGCCGCGGACCGGTCGGCGGGCAGGTGCCGCCAGTACTGACCCCCGAGCACGTCGGCGGCGTCGAGCACCGTGACGCGCGCACCGGCGTGGGCGGCGGCCCGCGCGGCCGCGAGCCCTGCGGGCCCCGCGCCCACGACGACGACGTGCCTCGCCCCGCTCATCGGCCCGCCTCCGGCGTGGTCGCCACGACGTCGCCGTCCTGGGCGCGGCGCAGACAGGCGCGCACGTCGCGCAGCCCGTTGACCTCCACGACGCAGTCGAAGCACACGCCGATCCCGCAGAACACGCCGCGGGGAGCTCCGTCACGCGTGGTACGCCACTGGCGCTGCCCGGCGCCCAGCAGCACGCCGGCGATGGTCTGCCCGGCGGTCCCGGTCACGGGCTCGCCGTCGACCCGGATGGTCAGCGGCCGGTCGGCACCCGGCTCGATCGGGTCGGACCCGGCCGGGACGCGGTACGACGTCATGTGCGGGCTCCTTCGTGAGCACCCTGTGCCGGGCGCGGGTCCGGGGCCGGTCGGAGGTCCTGGAGGGTCGTGCGGCCGGGGGCGTACGGGTCCGGGTCCACCGCCGGGGACAGGCCCAGCAGCGCGGCGGCCAGCAGGTCGCCGGTGGCCGGCGCCAGGCCGACGCCCGCCCCCTCGTGCCCGGTCGCGAACCACAGCCCGGGCAGGGCCGGGTCGGCGCCGATCACGGGCAGGTGGTCGGGCACGTACGGGCGGAAGCCGAGGTAGGAGCGCATCACGTTCGTCCGCGCCAGGAAGGGGAAGACCGCCACCGCGCGGCGTGCCATCTGGGTCAGCACCTCGGCGCCCAACCGCTCGTCGAACCCCACCTGCTCACGGCTCGAGCCGATCAGCACCGTCCCACCGCGGGTCGACTCGACGACGGCGGACGTCTGCAGCTCGGCGCCCGCGGACTGGGTGGCAGCGAAGTAGTCGCCGTCGTAGACCTTGTGATGGATGCGCTGCCGCATCGGCGTGGTCACGAGCACCACCCCGCGGCGCGGGCGCACCGGCAGCCACGCGCCGAGCCTGTCGGCGACCTGCGCCGACCACGGGCCCGCCGCCACGACCACGGCCCCCGCCGCGACGTCACCGCGTGTTGTGGAGACACCGACGAGACGCCCGTGCGCGCCGAGCAGCGGTCCGGTCACCTCGACCCCCGTGCGTACGACGGCGCCGGCCCGGCGCGCGGACGCGAGCAGCGCCTCGGCGGCGGCGACCGGCTGGAGCTGGGCGTCCTGCGGGTAGTAGATCCCACCGAGCACACCAGGAGCGAGGTCGGGCTCCAGCTCACGGGCCTCGTCGCCGCTCACCTCGACGGCCTCGACGCCGACCTCGCGCTGCCCCGCAGCGAACTCGCGCAACCCGGCCAGACCGTCCGCCGAGGCGACCACGACCAGGCCACCCTTGGCGTCGTGCTCGACCGACGGAAAACGCGGGCCCAGCTCCTCGGCGAGCTCGCCGGCCAGCGCGGCCCACCGGCGCAGCGACTCCTGCGCGAGGTCCAGCTCTGGTCCGGGACCCTTGTCCGAGACCAGCAGGTTCCCCTCGCCGTGGGCGCTGGTCCCGGACGCCGCGGCGTCCCGGTCGAGCACCACGACGCGGGCACCTGCGCGCGCCAGGGAGCGCGCGCACGCGGCGCCCACGATCCCGGCGCCGACGACCACCACGTCCGCGGCCACATCCACCCCCTCGTCGCTCACCGGTTCGTCTCCGCTCAGCTCTCGGGCTTGCCGGCCCACGTACCGAGCGAGTGCCCGATGTGGCGTTCCATGAGGGCCTTGGCACCGGGGCCGTCGCCGGCCGCCAGCAGGTCGAGCAGCTCGTGGTGCTCCTGGGCGGAGCTGACCAGCGTGCCGCTCGCGACCATCGTCGAGAGCCCGAGCAGGCGGGCCCGGTCGCGGAGGTCGGCCACGATCTCGCCGGCCACGGGGTTGCCCAGCAGGCCCATCAGCCGCAGGTGGAACGCCTGGTCCGCCTGGAGGTAGGCGACGAGGTCGCCGGTGCGGGCACCCTCGACGATCTCGTCGGCGAGCGCCCGGAACTCCCCCAGCTGCCCGACGGGGAACGATCTGGCGAGACGTTCCATCCAGACCGGCTCGATGACCAGCCGGACGGCGGCGACGTGCCGCAGGGTCTGGTCGCTGACGCGGGTGACGCGGAACCCCTTGTTGCGCACGGCCTCGAGGAACCCGCGCCGCTCCAGGTCCAGCACGGCCTCCCGCACGGGCGTCGCGGACACGTCGAACCGCGCGGCGAGCGTGGGCACGGACACGAGCTCGCCCGGTTCCAGCTCGCCCGCGACGATCGCGGCCACGAGCGCGCGGTGCACCTGCTCGCGCAGGCTCGCCACGGGTGGCAGACGGCGGACGGACGGGGTGGGTGATGCTGAGCTCATGTGCTCTCCAGGGGCCAGGCTTCGACAGTAGAATATTACACACGACAGAAAACCCGTCGTCAATGCCGCCAGAGAGTACCCGAGCGACCGCCGGACCGTCGGCCTTTAACCCACCAGGACTGGCGTTATCCCGCCGAAACCTGACTTTTACAATCACCCCGTCGACACCGTCCTGCTGGCTCAGTAACATATCACGCATCACATACCGTAAGCGGGGCCGCATCGACGACGACGCAGCCGCGCCCGGGCCGTACCGCAGACCCATCCGACGCACCGCGTCACTGATCGAAGGGCCACACCGTGAAGCACCATCGGACAACGACAGCAGCCATCGCCGTCCTCACGACGCTCGCGCTCGCCGCGTGCGGCGGCGGCCAGGACACCTCCTCGTCGGGAGGCGGCGGGTTCGGTGCCGAGCCGGCGGAGGGAGGCACCGTCCAGGTGCTGCAGAACGCCGACTTCTCCTACCTCGACCCGGCCCGCGGCTGGGACGGTGGCGTGAACAACTTCTACCGGTTGGTCTACCGCCAGCTGACGACCTCGGCGCCGGGCTCCGCGGAGGACCCGACGGCGATCGTGCCGGACCTCGCCGAGTCGCTCGGTGAGGTTTCGGAGGACGGCCTGACCTGGACCTACACGCTCAAGGACGGCGTCAGGTTCGCCGGCGGCGACCCGATCACGTCCGCGGAGGTCAAGTTCGGCATCTCTCGCGCATGGGACCCGGAGATCGGCATCGGCTCCCCGTACCTCAAGCAGGTGATCGACGCCCCCGAGGGCTACGAGGGGCCGTACCGCACCGGCGACCTGCCGACCATCGAGACCCCGGACGAGAAGACGATCGTCTTCCACCTCAAGGAGCCGTTCCCCGAGTTCGACGCGGTGCTCGCCCAGGTGAACGCCACGCCGTTCCCCGAGGGCAGCGGCGCCGGGGACGAGTTCATCCACGACATCGTGGCCTCGGGCCCGTACCAGCTCGCCGAGTACGTGCCGGGCAGCACCATCAAGCTCGAGCGCAACGCGGACTGGGACGCCGCGACCGACGAGGTGCGTGCCGCCAAGCCGGACGCCTGGGAGTTCACCATCGGCCTCGACCCGGCCACGATCGACGAGCGGCTCATCGCCGGGCAGGGCGCCGACGTCAACGCGATCTCCGGAACGGTCCAGCCCGCCACGCTCCCCCGCCTCCAGACGCCGCAGCTCAAGGAGCGCACGCTGGAGCTGCCGGGCATCTGCACCACGTACATGGGCCTGAACACCACCAAGGAGCACCTCGACGACGTCCGCGTGCGCCAGGCGATCAGCTACGCGATCGACCGCAACGCCATCGTCAACGCGAGCGGCGGCACGCAGCTCGGCGAGCCGTCCACGACGATCCTGCCCAAGACCGTGGCCGGTCACAAGGACTTCGACCTGTACCCGTCGGCGGACGGCAGCGGTGACGTCGAGGCCGCGCAGCAGCTCCTGGACGAGGCGGGCCTGTCCGACGGGTTCACGCTGACCCTCGACATCCGTGCCCAGGAGTCCATGCAGGCCCAGGGCGAGGCCGTCCAGCAGGCGCTGGAGCGGATCGGCATCACCGTCGAGCTCAACCTGATCGACACCGCCACCTACTACGAGACCATCGGCACGCCGTCGCAGCAGCACGACGCCGCGATCACCGGCTGGTGCCCGGACTGGGCCTCGTCGGCGGCCACGTTCATCCCGCCGCTGTTCGACGGCCGGACCATCTACGAGAAGGGCAACTCCAACCTGGCCCAGATCAACGACCCGGAGATCAACGACAAGATCGACGAGATCAAGGCCATGACGGACATCGACGCCGCCAACGTGCAGTGGGGCGACCTCGACGAGCAGATCCTCGAGCAGGCCCCGGTGGTCCCGCTGATGGTCGCCAGGACGGTGTCCCTGCCGGGCGAGAACGTGACCGGGCTGCACGCCTCGGCGAACGCCGCGACCGGTGGCATCGACTACGTCGGGGTCGGTCTCAAGGACCCTGAGAAGGGCTGATCCATGACGTCCTTCCCGACTGACCTCACGACGGCGCAGTCCGTCGAGGCCGGGACCGGCGACACCTCGGAGGCGCCGGCGGCACCCGCCGCCGGCGCCGTCCGGGCGGGTGCCGGCGGAACCTGGTCGGCCCTGCGCCGCGACGCGGGCGCGATGCTGGGCCTCGGCTACATCGTGCTCGTCACCCTCGTCGCGGTCGCCGCGCCCCTGCTCACCTCGATCAGCGGCTGGACGCCGTACGCGTTCGACCAGACCGCCATCGACCCCGACCTCGGTGGCATGCCGATCGGACCGTGGGGCGGTGTCAGCGCCGAGCACTGGTTCGGCGTCGAACCCGGCAGCGGCCGCGACATCTTCGCGCGCATCGTCTACGGCGCGCGCGTGTCGATGAGCATCGCGCTGTCCGCCACCGCGCTGACCACGGTGCTGGGCGTCTCGCTCGGGCTCGTGGCCGGCTACTTCGGTGGACGCGTCGACCTGGTGATCTCGCGCGTCATGGACTTCCTCATGGCCTTCCCCGCGCTGATCTTCATGATCGCGGTGCTCTCGGCCCTGCCGGCGAGCAACCGGTCCACGCTCCTGGTGGTCGTGATCTCCGTCTTCGGCTGGCCCTACCTGGCCCGCATCGTGCGCGGGCAGACCATGTCGCTCGCGCAGCGGGAGTTCGTCGAGGCCGCGCGCGCCGCCGGGGCGAGCGGCACGCGCATCGTGTTCCGCGAGATCCTGCCCAACCTGCGCTCCACGATCATCGTCATGTCCACCCTGGCCGTGCCGGGCTACATCGGCACCGAGGCCGGCCTCTCGTTCCTCGGCGTCGGTGTGGTCCCACCCGCACCGAGCTGGGGCCAGATGATCGCGGCATCCGTGAAGTGGTACGCCGTCGACCCGGCGTACTTCGTGTTCCCCGGCGTGCTCCTGCTCGTGCTCTCGTTCACCGTGCTCGGCGACCGCCTGCGCGCCGTCGTCGACGCCCAGGAAGGTCGCTGATGCCCCGGTTCCTCCTGACCCGTGTGACCTCCGGCGTCGGCGTGCTGCTGCTGGTCTGCCTGTTCACCTTTCTCGTCTTCTTCGCGCTCTCGCCCGATCCCGCGGTGCAGATCTGCGGCAAGAACTGCACCCCCGAGGTGATCGACCAGATCCGCGGCAACCTGGGGCTGGACCAGCCGTTCTGGGCCCAGTTCTTCCACTTCGCCGTCGGCATCTTCGCGGGGCGCACCTACGGCGCGGGCGCCGGCGCCATCGAGTGCGCGGCCCCGTGCCTGGGCTACTCGTTCCAGTCGAGCCAGGCGGTGTGGGACATGATCGTCCAGCGCCTCCCGGTCTCCGCGACCATCGCCGTCGGCGCGGCAGTGCTGTGGCTGCTCGCCGGCCTGGCCGGCGGCCTGCTCAGCGCCGTCAAGGAGGGCACGTTCCTCGACCGGTTCACCACGGGTCTGACGCTGACCAGCATGTCGATCCCCAACTACGTGCTCGCCCTGGTGCTGCAGTACGTGCTGGTGGTCAAGCTGCAGTGGCTGCCGTTCCCGCAGGCCGTCGCGTTCGCCGACGACCCCGGGCGGTGGTTCGCGAACTTCGTCATGCCGTGGATCGTCCTCGCCGTGGGCTACGCGGCCGCCTACACGCGGCTGACCCGGGCCAACGTCCTCGACGTGCTGCACGAGAACTACGTGCGCACGGCCTATGCCAAGGGCCTGCCCCAGGCACTGGTCTGGCGCCGGCACGCGCTGCGGCCCGCGCTGACTCCCGTGGTCACGATCTTCGGCATGGACTTCGCCGGCCTGCTCGGTGGGGCGCTCATCACCGAGACGGTCTTCGGCATCAACGGCGTGGGCAAGATGGCCGCCGACTCGATCGCCCGCAACGACCAGCCCGTGATCATGGGCGTCACGCTGCTCGCCGGATTCCTCGTCGTCGTCGGCAACATCGTGGTCGACGTCGTCTACACCGCCATCGACCCGAGAGTGCGGGTGAACGCATGAGCCTGCTGACGGTACGTGACCTCACGGTCACCTTCCCCACCCCGCGCGGACCGCTCGACGCCGTCCGCTCGCTCGACCTCGACCTGGAGGCGGGCGGGGCCCTCGGCATCGTCGGCGAGTCCGGCTCCGGCAAGTCGATGACGAGCCTGGCGATCATGGGCCTGCAGCCCAGGGCCGCCCGCCGCACGGGCAGCGTGCGCCTGCAGGACCAGGAGCTGGTCGGCATGTCCGAGGCCGAGCTGCGCCGGGTGCGCGGCGACCGTGTCGCCATGGTCTTCCAGGACCCGCTCTCGTCCCTGAACCCCTACTACACGGTGGGGCTCCAGATCGAGGAGGCCTACCGTGCCCACCGGCCCGGCACCACACGGCGTGTGGCCCGGCGGGTCGCGATCGAAGCGCTCGAACGCGTGCACATCCGCGACGCCGACCGGCGCGTGGACCACTACCCGCACCAGTTCTCGGGGGGCATGCGCCAGCGCGTCATAATCGCCATGGCGCTGAGCACCGAGCCGGAGCTGCTCATCGCGGACGAGCCCACCACGGCGCTCGACGTCACCGTGCAGGCGCAGATCCTCGACCTGCTGCAGGAGATCCGGCGCGAGACCGGCACGGGCCTCGTGCTCATCACGCACGACCTCGCCGTGGTCAGCGAGGTCACCGACCACATCGTCGTCATGAAGGACGGCGTGTGCGTCGAACGCGGGCCCGTCGAGCAGATCTTCACCGACCCGCGGCACGCGTACACCCGCGCGCTGCTCGACGCCGTGCCGCGCATCGACGACGAGATCGGCGAGCTGCGCGCGGTGACCGCGGACGGAGCCGACGCCGCCTCGTCGCGAACCGTCCCCGAGACGAACGGAGGCCCCGCATGAGCACCCCGCTCCTGAGCGCCACGCACCTCGTCAAGGAGTTCCCGGTCGCGGGAACCGGCGGCCTGCTGCGCAGCCCGGACACGTTCCGGGCCGTGGACGACGTGAGCTTCGAGATCAACGCGGGCGACACGCTCGCCCTGGTGGGCGAGTCCGGCTCGGGCAAGTCGACGACGGCGCGGCTGGCGGCACGGCTGCTGGACGTCACCTCGGGCACCGTCGAGCTCGACGGCGAGGACGTCACGCGGCTGGGCCGCGCCGACCTGCGCCGGTTCCGCAGCGACGTGCAGGTGGTCTTCCAGGACCCGTACTCCTCGCTCAACCCACGCCACACCGTCGAGCGGATCGTCACCGCGCCCCTGCTCTACCAGGGCCGGACCGTCCCCGGTGGCCCCCGCGCGTTCACCCGCGCGCTCATGGAGCGGGTGGGGCTGGACCCGGACCACTCGCAGAAGTACCCCGCTCAGTTCTCCGGGGGCCAGGCGCAGCGCATCGGGATCGCCCGCGCGCTCGCGGTGGGACCGCGCGTCGTGGTGTGCGACGAGGCCGTCTCGGCGCTCGACGTCTCCGTGCAGGCCCAGGTGATCAACCTGCTGCGCGACCTGCAGCGCGAGGAAGGGCTGACGTACCTCTTCATCGCGCACGACCTCGCGGTGGTGCGGCAGATCGCCACGCGCGTGGCCGTGATGACGCAGGGCCGCATCGTCGAGGAGGGCACACGGGACGCCGTCTTCGACGCGCCGCGGCACGAGTACACGCGCAAGCTGCTCGACGCCGTGCCCCGCATCCGCCCCGAGTGGGAGGCGGAACGACGGCGCAACGCCGCACTCGCCTCGGGGACCACGGCATGAGCGCGCCCTGGACCTCGTACCTGCTGCCGGGGATCGGCGTCCGCGAGCGCCGCCTCGCAGTGCCGCTGGACCGGTCGGGCCGGCTGCCGGGTGAGGTGTCGCTGCTGGTGCGCGAGCTGGTGGACCCGGCTCGTCGCGAGGACGAGGACCTGCCGCTGCTGGTGTACCTGCAGGGCGGGCCGGGTGGTGCGAACCCCCGGCCGCTGCGCCGGGACGGGTGGCTGGACGTGGCCCTGCGGCACTACCGCGTGGTGCTGGTGGACCAGCGCGGCACGGGTGGCAGCTCACCGCTGGACGGCGAGGTGCTCGCGGAGCTGGGCGCGCGCGAGGGCGCGGACCTGCTGGCGTGCCACCGCGCCGACTCGATCGTCGCGGACCTGGAGGCCGTGCGCCGGGACGTGTACGGCGGGCGTCCGTGGAGCACGCTGGCGCAGAGCTTCGGCGGCTGGATCACCTTGACGTACCTGTCCTTCGCGCCGGAGGCGCTGCGCGCCTGCTACGTGGCGGGCGGCATCCCGGGCACGCCGCCGGACGCCGCCGAGGTGTACCGCCGCACGTTCGGCCGGGTGACCGCGAAGACGGCCGGGTTCTACCGGCGCTACCCGGCCGACGTCGAGGTGGTGGCGGCGGTCGCGGACCGGCTCGCCGAGGGCGGCGTCCGCCTGCCGGACGGTGACGCGCTGACCGTGCACCGGTTCCAGTCCCTGGGGATCGACCTGGGCATGAAGCCGGGCCCGGAACGGCTGCACTGGCTGCTGGAGAAGGCGTTCGTGCGGCCAGGCCGGTTGTCGGCGGGGTTCCTTCAGGAGGTGATGGTCCGCACGGCGCAGGCGGACGGACCGCTGTTCTGGACGCTCCAGGAGTCGATCTACGGGCACGGCGCCAACGGTCCCACGGGGTGGGCGGCGCAGGCCGAACGCGACCGGCACCCGGAGTTCGGGCCGGACCGCCGTCCGCTGCTGTTCACGGGCGAGATGGCGTTCCCGTGGATGTTCGACGAGATCCGGCTGCTGCGCCCGTTCGCGGGGACGGTGCACGAGCTGGCGGCACGCCAGGACTGGCCGCCGCTGTACGACCTGGACCGGCTGGCCGCGAACGAGGTGCCCCTGGCGGCGGTGGTCTACCACGACGACATGTTCGTGGACTCCGACCTGCAGCTCGACACGCTGTCGCGGGTCGGGGCGGCGCAGGCGTGGGTCACCAACGAGTACGAGCACGACGGGATCGGGGACGCGCGCGTGCTGGAGCGCCTGCGCGAGCTGGTCCGCGACCGAGGAGGAGAGATTCGATGAGCACGAACCCCGGACCTGACCAGGGACGGCCGCCGTACGCGGGGACGCGCGCCCCGCGGCTGGTGGAGAGCGAGGCGTTCAACGCCCACATGGCGCGCGGGTGGGGTGCGCCGGACGTCGTCGTCCCGGTGGTGCCCGGTGCGCCGCAGGCCGCGGCAGAACACCGCCGCCGGCTGTCGGAGCGCCTCGGCGCGCGCGACGCGGTGGTGGGCTCGGGGCGGGCGCCGCTGCGCAACGGTGACGCCCTGTACGGGTTCCGGGCGGACAGCGACTTCGTGTGGCTCACCGGGGCGCAGGCCGAGGACGGCGTGCTCGTACTGCGGGCGAGCGGCGGCGGGCACGACGCCACGCTCTACCTGCCGCCGCCGGCCACGCCGGGCGACAGCGCGTTCTTCGGCAACGCCGCGTACGGCGAGCTCTGGGTGGGTCCGTCGCCCGCGCTGAGCGACTGGGCGCGGGCTTTGGGTGTCGCCGTCGAACCGCTGTCGGCGCTCGACCCCGTGCTGGACACGCTGGACGGGGCGCTCGCGTCACCGTCGATCGACGCGGAGCTGGTGCGCCGGTACGGGCTGATGCCGTCCGAGGACCTGTCCCGCGCGCTGTCCGACCTGCGGATGATCAAGGACGACTGGGAGATCGCGCAGCTGCGCGAGGCGGTCGACCACACCGTGACCGGGTTCGAGGCAGTGGTCGCGGAGCTGCCGCGCGCGATCGGCGGGCGGGGCGAACGGTGGCTGCAGGGGACGTTCGACCGGCACGCGCGCACCTACGGCAACGGCCCGGGGTACTCGACGATCGTCGGCTCCGGGCCGCACGCGCCGACCCTGCACTGGGTGCGGTGCGACGGCCCGGTGCTGGAGGACATGCCGCTGCTGCTCGACATGGGCGTGGAGGCGCGCTCGCTGTACACGGCGGACGTGACGCGCACCGTCCCGCCGTCGGGCACCTTCAGCCCGGTGCAGCGGCAGGTGCACGACCTGGTCGAGAAGGCGCACCGCGCCGGCATGGCGCAGGTCCGGCCGGGTGTGGAGTACCTCGACTTCCACTTCGCGTCGATGGAGGTGATCGCGCAAGGGCTGCACGACTGGGGGCTGCTGGGCGTCTCGGTCGACGAGGCGCTCTCCCCCGGTGGGCAGCAGCACCGGCGCTGGCTGGTCTGCGGCATCGGCCACCACCTGGGGCTGGACGTGCACGACTGCGCCCACTCGGACTACGCGGCCTACCAGGCCGCACCCTTGGCACCCGGCGTCGTCATGACGGTGGAGCCGGGCCTGTACTTCCATGCCCACGACGCGACGGTGCCGCCGGAGCTGCGCGGCATCGGCGTGCGGCTGGAGGACGACCTGCTGGTCACGGCCGACGGCGCCGAGGTGCTGTCGGGCGCCCTGCCGATCGATGCGGCAGGCATCGAGCGCTGGACCAAGGAGCGGATCGCGGATGCCTGAGGCCACGACGGCGGCGGCCGGGATCGTCGCGGAGCCGTTCCCGCTCGATGCCGTCCTTCTGGAGCACGGCATCTTCACGCGCGCCCGCGACCAGATGCTGCGGCTCGCGCACGCCTGTCCGGTGGATCGGCTGCTCGCCGTCTTCCGTGCCAACGCCGGCCTGGACACGCGGGGCGCGCTGCCGCCCGGCGGCTGGGAGGACTTCGGGCACGCCGACGAGGAGCCGTGGGGGCCGGACGACTACCCCGGGCGGGAGGCCGCCCCGACCGCCAACCTGCTCCGCGGCCACTACGCCGGGCACTTCCTGTCCATGCTGGCGCTCGCCCACGCGGGCACGCACGACGCCGCTGCGCGCGCCGAGCTGCGAGGAAAGGTCGACGACATGGTCGAAGGGCTGCGCGAGGTCCAGGAGACGCTGGCGTCCACCGGCCGCTACAGCCACCCCGGGTTCCTCGCGGCGTACGGCGAGTGGCAGTTCTCCCGGTTGGAGGGCCTGGCTCCCTACGGCGAGATCTGGGCGCCGTACTACACGTGCCACAAGATCATGGCGGGCCTGCTGGACGCCCACCGGCACGCCGGTTCCCAGGTGGCGCTGGAGGTCGCGGCGCGGATGGGGCACTGGGTGCACGGCCGTCTCTCGGTCCTGCCCGCCGAGCAGCGCCGGGCCATGTGGTCCCTCTACATCGCGGGCGAGGCCGGCGGCATGAACGAGGTGCTGTGCGATCTCGCCGTGCGGACCGGTGACCCGACCTTCGTCGAGACCGCGCGGCTGTTCGACCTGGACTCGCTGCTGGAGGCGGCGGCATCGGGCCGGGACGTGCTGGACGGCATGCACGCCAACCAGCACGTCGCGACGCTCCCGGGCTATCTCGCGCTGCACGACCTGACGGGCGAGCAGCACTACCGGGACGCCGTCGTGAACGTCTGGGACATGCTGGTGCCCGGCCGCACGTACGCGCACGGCGGGTCGGGCGAGAACGAGCTGTGGGGCCCGGCGGGCGCCGTCGCGGGCGACATCGGCAACCGGAACGCCGAGACCTGCGTGGCGTACAACATGCTCAAGCTCGCGCGCGAGCTGTTCGCACGGACCGGCGACGCACGCTACGCCGAGTACTACGAGCGTGCGGTCACCAACCAGGTGCTCGGGTCGCGGCGCGACGCCGACTCGGACGACTCCCCCGAGGTGACGTACATGTTCCCCGTCCACCCGGGGGCGCTGCGCGAGTACGACAACGTGGGCACGTGCTGCGGCGGTACCGGGCTGGAGAACCACGTCAAGCACCAGGACGCGGTGTACTTCCGCTCCCCAGCGGGCGCGGACCGTGCGATCTGGGTGAACCGCTACGTGGCGTCGACGCTGTACTGGCCCGAGCAGGACGTGCGGCTCGTGCAGGAGACCGCGTACCCGCTGGAGGGCACCAGCAGGCTGCGGGTCGACGCCACCGGCGACCTCGAGCTCCGGCTGCGCGTCCCGGGCTGGGTCATCGGCGAGGTCACGGTCACGGTCGACGGCGAGGCGCTGCCCGTCGACGCCGTGCCCGGGCAGTACGTGTCGCTACGTCGGGACTGGCGCCCGGGCACGGTCGTCGAGATCGGCATGCCGCTGGCGCTGCGCGAGGTGCCTGCGCCCGACGACACCTCCCTCGTCACCCTGGAGCTCGGGCCCACGGTGCTGCTCGCCCGCAGCGCCGCGACGACCTGGCTGCCGGTTGCCGCCGCCACCTGGCGGCGGCTGGACGGCACCCTCGACGCACCCCTCACCCCGGCCGACGACGGGACCTGGCGACTGGGCGACCTGACCCTGGAGCCGGCGTGGTCCGGGTCGGACGAGCGGTACCACATGTACCTGCGGCGGGCGGATGCGCGGATCGTCTTCGCCGGGGGCGGGGCCGGTACTGGCTCGGGTGCTAGCTCGGGTGCCGACTCAGGGGTGCCGAATGCCGCCCGGGAGGACGGCAGCACCTTCCTCGACGTCCTCTGGTCGGGCGGGGGTTTCTCGACCCGGGCGGACTTCCTGGACGCCGTGCTGGCCACGACGCACGAGTTCGTGGGGCTCGGGCTGCTGGGCGCGGCTGATACCGCCGACGTCCTGCGGGCCGCCGCGCGCTCGCAGGTGGGCGGGCCCCTGACCGAGGCCGACGCCGCGCGTGCGGAGGCCGCGCTCCTCGCCCGGGCACCCGCTGCCGCCCTGGACGGATCAGCCCCGCGCGTCGAGCTGGTCCCGGCGACGGCACCCGGTGCCACGGGCTGGTACCGCCGGCCGGCCGAGCTCACCGTCACGGCGCGGGGTGACGGCCCCGGCGAGCCCACGGTCGAGACCCGCGTCGGGGACGGGCCCTGGGTTCCCGCCGGCGGGGAACCGCTGGTGCTCGGTGACGGCGTGCACACCGTCACCGCCCGCGCTGTCGACGACGCCGGCCGCGAGCGCCGCGTCGTCCGCGAGGTGAGCGTCGACACCGCGCCGCCCCGGACCACGGTGAGCGCACGGCGCCTGGGGTCACGCGGCGTGGAGATCAACCTGACGGCCACCGACGACGTCTCGGGCGTGGACAGCATCCGGTGGAAGGGTCCGGACACGTTCTGGGCCACCTTCCGCGAGCCGTTCACCCGGGCCCTGGCGGACCGCCCCCAGGTGATCGAGTACGGCTCGACCGACCGTGCGGGGAACGAGGAACCGGTACGCCGCCTCGTCCTTCCCGCCGCCGATGACTCGGACGAGGCTGACTCGGACGGGGCTGACTCGGACGGGGCTGAGAACCGGTAGGCCCAGTGCCGGAAGGCCACGACCGGCAGGCGGAGACCGACGGCCGATGTCGAGATCGACCAGGTCGACCCGGACACCAGCTACGACCGCACACGCCGCACCCTGACCGGACGGCGCCTGCCGCGGGCGTACCGGACACGCGCCCGGCCCGGGGGGACCAGCGAGACCCGCCATCCAGCGCGCGACGCCCCCGCCACTGTCAGTGGCTCGGCATAACGTCGTCGGCATGAGCGAGCTCCGGCCCTTCACCGTCCACGTCCCCGACCAGGTCCTCACCGAACTGCGCGAGCGTCTGGCCCGCAGCCGGATCCCGGAGGACTCGCCCCGCCGTCCGGCGTCTGGCATGACGGCCGCGTATCTGCGCGAGCTCGTCGACCACTGGATCGGCTGGGACTGGCGCGCACGCGAGGCCTGGCTCAACCAGCATCCGCAGTTCGTCGCGGCGATCGACGACGTCGACCTCCACTTCGTCCATCTGCGTTCGGAACGGCCGGACGCACCCGCGCTCCTGGTCCAGCACGGGTGGCCGCACACGTTCGCGCTGCAGCTCGACTTCGCCGACCTGCTGCCCGACTTCCACGTCGTCGTCGCGAGCCTGCCCGGGTTCGGGTTCTCCTCGCCGTATGCGTCGGGCGAGATGTCGGAGAAGCGGCTGGCCACGACCATGCACACGCTGATGACCGACGTGCTGGGCTACCGGCGCTACGTCACCTACGGCGAGGACGTCACGGCCAACGTCAGCGACCTGATCGCCGCCCGGTACCCGGAGCAGGTGGCGGGGATCGTCGCCACGCACGCGCACTTCCCCACCACCGACGAACGCACCCGCCTGGCGGACCCGGATGCCATCGCGTTCTTCGCCGGCATCGCCGCGAGGCACACGACCGACGGCGCCTACGGCCACGTGCAGGCCACCCGCCCCGACACGCTGGCGACGGCGCTGAACGACTCCCCCGCGGGCCTGCTGGCGTGGCTCGCGGAGAAGCTCGTCGAGTGGAGCGACACCCCGCCCGGCGATCCCCGGGCCGTGGAGCGGCGCATCTCGCGCGACCGCATCCTCACGGAGGCGACCATCTACTGGGCGACCCAGACCATCGGCTCGTCGTTCCGGCCCTACTACGAGGGCGCCGACCAGCCCGACCCGGTCCCGCCCACGACGGTGCCCGCCGCGGTGTTCATCCAGCGTCACGAGGCGAGCTATCCCGAGTCGCTCGCGCGCCGCCACTACCGGGACCTGCGCGTGTTCGACCGCCTCGAGGAGGGCGGTCACTTCACGGTCGCCGAGGTGCCCGCCGAGATGGCGGCGCGCGTGCGGGGATTCGTCAGCTCGCTGGACCAGGCCTGAAGATGAGTCAGTCCTGGGGCACGAGCCGGACCACCGGGAACTTGCGGTCGGTGTGGGTCTCGTACTCCTTCGCGTCCGGCCAGTAGGCGGCCCAGATCCCGTAGAGCCGCTCCCACTCGGGCGACGTCGGGCGCACCACCGTGGTGCTCGCGCGGAGCGTCTTGTCGCCGACCTCGATGGTGGTCTCCCCCGGACCGTCCTCGATGTTCGCCACCCACGCCGGATCCTTGGGCGCGCCGCCCATCGAACCGACCACGAGGTAGGCGTCGCCGTCGGACGCGGCCACGAGCGGCGTCACGCGCTCCGTGCCGCTGACGCGGCCCACGTGATGCATCAGCACCAGGCGCTTGCCGGTGAAGTGGCCGCCTGCGACGTCGTCTCCTACCACGCCCGCGTTCGCGCGGAACGCCTCGATGATCTCGGTGTTCATGTCAGCCATCTCGTCCTCCGAAGTTCTGGTCGGCCACCCCGGCCGACTAACCGGACTTTACCCCGCTTGCGCGTATCCCGATAGCATCCAGTAGTGAGTACACCGCTGACCTGGGGACCCCCGCACCCCGAACGGGCCGACGCCGCCCGGAACCGTCAGCTGCTGCTCGCCACCGTCCGCGAGCTCCTGGCAGAGGCCGGCCCCGACTGCGTCACGATGGACCGTCTCGCCGAACGCTCCGGGCTCGGCAAGGGCACCGTGTTCCGCCGGTTCGGGTCCCGCGCGGGCATCTTCCAGGCCCTCCTGGACGACAACGAACGCACCCTGCAGCAGGAGATCCTGTCGGGCGCGCCGCCACTCGGCCCCGGGGCACCGCCGGTCGAGCGCCTCATCGCCTACGGCACGGCGCGCATCCGCTTCCTCGCGCAGAACCACGGTATCGCCGTGGCCGCGGTCGACGGCCGGAACGCGGGCAGGGGCCGGCCACCGTTGTCCCATATCCACATCCGGGTGCTGCTCCGGGAGATCGGCCTCGCAGGGGTGGACGTCGACCTGCTCGCCGCCCAGCTCACGGCCGCGCTGGAAGGTCCGCTGCTCCAGCGCTTCGACGGTTCCGCGACGACCGAACCGGCGTTCACCACCCGGTTCGAGGCGGGGTGGCGCACCCTGGTCGAGCGCGTCTGCGACCCGGGGGCCTGACCGACGCCGTCAGGCGTGCGTCGGGGCCTCGTGCCTCGCGTGCTCCGCGGGTTCCAGCTGGAACGTCGAGTGCTGCACCGGCACGTCGAACTCCGTCGCGACGCACCGCTGCAGCGCGTCGAGGACCGGCGGTGCATCGCCGTCCCGGAAGCACGCGTCGCGCACCACCACGTGCGCACTGATGGTCGGCAGGCCCGTCGCGACCAGCGAGGCGTGCAGGTCGTGCACGCTCTCCACGTTCTCCACCTCCAGCAGCCGCGCCCGCACCTGCTCCAGGTCGATGCCCGCGGGCGTGGCCTCCAGCAGCACGTTCGCCGAGTCGAGCAGCAGGCGGGCCGCTCGCGGCAGGATCAGCAGCGCGATGACGAGCCCAGCGACGGCGTCGGCGCGCTCCCAGCCCGTGGTCGCGATCACCACCGCCGCCACGATCACGGCCACCGACCCGAGGGCGTCGTTCGCCACCTCCAGGAACGCGGCCCGCAGGTTGAGCGACGCCGACCTGCCGCCCGCCAGCACGAGCAGCGCCACGACGTTCCCCGCCAGGCCGACCACGCCGAACACCAGCAGGCCCGGTCCGGGCGCCTCCGCCGGGCCGACGAGACGGCTCACGCCCTCGACCAGCGCGTAGACGCCCACAGCCAGCAGCACGGCGGCCTGCGCCAGTGCTGCCAGCACCTCGGCGCGACGGAACCCCCAGGTACGGCGCGGTGACGGCGGCCGCAACGCCAGCGACGCCGCGAACAGCGCGATGGCCAGGCCGGCGACGTCGGTCAGCATGTGCGCGGTGTCGACCAGCAGCGCGAGACTGCCGGTGAGCAGCGCGCCCACGGTCTGGGCGAGGAAGACGACGGCCGTGATGCCGAACGCGACGGCCAGCCGCCGGCGGTTGCCCTCCCCGCTCTGGGCCCCGTGGGTGCCGTGGTGGTGCTCAGCCATGGGATGCCTTCCCGCTGACGACGCCGACCCCGTCGTGCTCGTCGTCGTGGTCGTCGGGCTCGTCGTGACCCAGCTCGCCCTCCCACGCCTCGCGCCCCTCGTGGACGGCGAACGCCGCGATGACGAAGCCGGCGACCGCGTCCACCCAGACCGCTCCCGTGAGCGCGAAGACCACCAGGCCGGTCAGCGTGGACACGGACAGCAGCACGCAGAGGCGGGTCTCGGCGGCGTCGGCCAGGATCAGCGGGTCGGACAGGGCCACGCCGACGCGGCGCTTCGCCTCGGCGAGCAGCGGCATGACCACGAGCGACGCGACGAGGAGGCCGATCGCGAGCGGTGACCGGCTCGGCGTCTCGCCCGTCACCAGGTTGCGGATGCCCTCGACGGTGACGTAGCCGGCCAGCAGGTAGAACGTGATCGCGACGAGCCGCAGAGCGCGCCGCTCCTTGCGCTCGTCGGCCTCGCCGTGCCGCAGCCGCGCGCTCAGCCGGAGCCCGACCAGCACCGCCGCGACCGACTCGACGCCCGAGTCGATGCCGAACCCGACCACCGAGACGAGCCCTGCCGTCGCACCGGCGGTGATCGCCACGACCGCTTCGACGAGGTTGTAGGCCACGGTGAACTGCGCCAGGCGCAGGCCGCGCCGGGTCAGCCGCTCCGTCGTACCACCCTGCACCGCCCGGCTCATGACACCGCCTCGACGTGCGCCGCGGAGCCGTCCACCCCGTACACGGGGCAGAGTGCCACCGCGTCGCCCGTGAGACCCAGCAGCCGCTCGGCGGACTCGAGCACCGCGAGCGTCGCCCCCGGGTGGGACAGCGAGAACACCGACGCCCGCCCCTCGGGCCGCGACTGCACCAGCCCGCAGTCCCGCAGGCAGGCCAGGTGCTTGGAGACCGTCGACTGCGCGAGGCCGAGGTGCCGGGTCAGGTCCACCACGCGGTGCTCGCCGAGCGCGAGGTGACGCAGGATCGCCAGACGGGACGGGTCCGAGAACCCGTGGAAGAGGCATGCGGCGACCTCCATCGCCTCCGGACCGTCTGGAGCTGGATCGCCATACGCCTCTATCATCGACATACGACGATGTTACCAGGTGCCATATCACCGGTCCCGCGCGGCGATCCCGCCCAGCAGGTTGCGCACGAGGGCGTCGACGAACCCTTCGGTCACCGGCTCGTCCGGGATCAGGAGGCGGTGGTAGACGGCACCCCAGAGCTGGTCGACGACCACCTGCACGTCCACGTCGTCCCGGATCTGGCCCTGCTCCTGGGCGCGCACGAGCCGCTCCCCCGCCAGCCCGCGCCGCTCGGACGAGTACAGGGCGCGGTACGCCACCGCGAGGTCCTTGTCGGTCTGCGACTCGCCGATCAGCTCCGCCAGCAACCGGCCTGCCGGGGTGGTGGTCATGAGCCGGACGAACGCGTGGAGCTGGTCCAGCAGGTCGGCACGGATGTCGCCGGTGTCCGGAAAAGCGAGCACCTCCTGGACCGCGTGAAAGTAGCCGTCGAGCGCCAAGGCCCCCTTGGACGGCCACCACTTGTAGAGCGTCGTCTTGCTGACGCCGGACAGGCGCGCCGCCCGTTCGAACGTCAGGTCCGCCAGGCCCTCGCTGAGCAGCACCTCGCCGACGGCGCGCAGCACGTCGGCGCGCACCTCGTCGGCAGGGCGGCGCCCGCGGCCTCGGCCACGGGCGCCCGGCTCGTCGACGGCGGACGCCGTCGGCACGTTCTCCACGTTCCCCTCCTCCATCGCCTGCCTACCGCCGTCCGGTGCCGACCGTGAGCAGGTCGCCCAGCCCAACCCGGGTGAGGAACTCACGGCGGGTCCGGTCGGCGAGCTCCGAGACCGCCTCGGAGCCGTCGTCGGCCGGGTCGATGTGCACCCGGTACGGCCGCTGCCCGTCCGGCAGGGCGACGATACGCGCGATCTCGTCCGAGACGAGGGAGGCCTCCGCGTCGTCCGGCGCCAACGCCGCGAGCTTCTCGGCCACCTGGTCCATGAGGCCCGCGTAGCGCGTCTCGTACGCGGCCGCCACCGCGTCGTAGGCCGGGTGGCCGGCGTGCGCGAAGTGGTTGGTGCCGCGGGTGAACGAGCCCGGCACGACGATGGAGGTCTCGACACCCCAGCGGGCCAGCTCCCCGGCGTACGACACCGCGAGCGAGTCCATGCCCGCCTTGGCGGCGAAGTAGGGCGCCAGGTACGGGGGCGTTCCGCCCTTGACGCTGGTGCTGGACACCCAGACCACGAGCCCCTTGCCCCGCTCGCGCATGCCGGGCAGGACCGCCCGGTTCACGCGCTGGGTGGAGAGCACGTTGACGTCGTACAGCTGCGCGAGCTGCTCGGGCGTGAACGCCTCCGCCGGCCCGACCATCATGTGCCCGGCGTTGTGGACCAGTACGTCGACGTGGCCGTGCTCGGCCTGGATCGCCGCGACGGCGGCGTCCACCGACTCCTGGGAGCTCACGTCGAGCTCGATCGTGCGCAGGTCCACGCCGTGCTCGGCAGCGTATTCCGCGGCGGCCCGCACCTGCGGCGCGTTGCGACCCTCGGTCTGGCGGATGCCCGCGTAGACGGTGTCGCCCGCGGCGGCCAGGGACCGCGCCGTGAGCGCCCCGAACCCCGACGAGGCCCCGGTGATGACGATGACCTTGCTCATGCGATGCCCCCGTTGACGTAGACGGTCTGCCCGTTGACCCAGCGGGCGGGGCCGGCCAGGAACGCGACGGTCTCGGCGACGTCGTCCGGCGTGCCGAGCCGCTCCAGCGGGGCGAGGCCTTCGAGGGTCCTGATGGTCTGCTCGTCCTTGCCGTCGAGGAACAGCGGCGTGGCCGTCGGGCCGGGCGCCACGGCGTTGACGGTGATGTCCTTGCCGCGCAGCTCGCGGGCCAGCACCAGGGTCAGGGCCTCGACGGCGGCCTTCGACGCCGCGTAGGGCGCGTAACCGGGGTGCTGGAGCCGCGTCTGGCTCGTGGAGAAGCCGATGATTGCGCCGCCCGCCCGCACCCGGCGGGCCGCCTGCTGCCCGACGACGAACGTGCCGCGGACGTTGGTGCGGTGCATCCGGTCGAGGTCGTCCAGGTCGAAGCTCGCAACGGGGCCGAGGATCATGATCCCCGCCGTGTTGACGACCACGTCGATACCCCCGAACGCGGCCTCCGTGGCGTCGAACGCGGCCGCCATCGCCTCCTCGTCGGCGACGTCGCCGCTGACGGCGATCGCCTGACCGCCCGAGGCGGTGACGGCCGAGACGACCTCCTCGGCCCGGGCCTGGTTGCCCGCGTAGTGGACGGCGACGGCGAAGCCGTCCGCCGCGAGCCGCTCGACGACGGCGCGACCGATGCCGCCGGACCCGCCGGTGACGAGGGCGACGCGAGTGGTGCCTGCGGTGGTGCTCATGGAGTTCTCCTGACGCTTGATATGAACCGTGCGTTCATATAACCACACATGTGCACGCCGCGTCCATATGTGCGCCCAGAAGATTGGCGGTGGCCCAGGCACCCCCAGAGTGCCCAGGCCACCGCCCGTCAGGTTCCGCGGTCCCTAGACCGCGGACGGCTCGACCACCCTCTCCCGGGAGCCGTTCACTCGCGCGTCGAACCCGGCGTCCTCGTCCGGGTCTCCGTGCGGGTCGTTCATCGTGGTCTCGTCGAACGGCAGAGCGCCCGTGAGCACCTCCGTCACCCGTCCGCGGTCGATCTCGCGCGTCCAGGTGCCGATGACCACCGTCGCGACCGCGTTGCCCGTGAAGTTGGTCAGCGCACGCGCCTCGGACATGAACCGGTCGATCCCGACGATGATCCCCACACCGTCGACCAGGTCGGGCCGGTAGGTCTGCAGGCCGCCCGCGAGGGTCGCCAGGCCGGCGCCCGTGACGCCCGCCGCACCCTTGGACGCGACGATCATGAAGACGAGCATGCCGATCTGCTCGGGGACCGACAGGGGCGTACCCATGGCGGACGCGATGAACAGCGACGCCATCGTGAGGTAGATCGCGGTGCCGTCCAGGTTGAACGAGTACCCCGTCGGCACGGTGATGCCCACGACCGGCTTGGAGACCCCCAGGTGCTCCATCTTGGCGATCAGGCGCGGCAGCGCGGCCTCCGACGACGACGTGCTGACGATGAGCAGGTATTCGCGCGCCAGGTACTTCATGAGCCGGAAGATGTTCACGCCCGCCACGAACCGCAGCACCGTGCCCAGCACGATCACGATGAACAGGATGCAGGTCACGTAGAAGCCGACCATGAGCGTGCCGAGTGCGACGACCGCGTCCCAGCCCGTCTCGCCCACGACCGCGGCGATGGCGCCGAAGGCACCGACCGGGGCGACCCAGAGGACCATCGTGAGGACGCGGAAGACGATCGCCTGGAAGGTGCGGATCGCGCTCAGGGCGGGCTTCCCGCGAGCGCCGAGCTGCTGGATGGCGAACCCGACGAGCAGCGCAACGAACAGGGTCTGCAGCACGGAGTCGCCGGTCAGCGGCGAGACCAGCGTGGTGGGGATGATGCCGAGCGCGAAGTCCACGAGGGACTCGGCCTCGCCGTCCGCCTCGTAGGTGGCGCCCGCGACCGAGAGGCCCTCGCCCGGGTGCAGCACATTACCGACGACCAGGCCGATCACCAGGGCGAACGTGGACATCACGATGAAGTAGAGCAGTGCCAGGCCACCCACGCGGCCGACCGTGGCGGCCTTCGCGATGGAGCCGATGCCGAGCACGATGGTGCAGAAGATGACCGGCGAGATCATCATCTTGATCAGTGCGACGAACCCGGTGCCGAGCGGCTTCAGCGCCACCCCGGTCTCGGGCGACGCCAGGCCCACGACGACGCCGGCCACGACGGCGACGATCACCGCGATGTACAGGTAGTGACTCTTGTCGAGCCGTCGGCGCGGGGTGGCCCCTGCGCCGTCGGGCTGCGTTACCGCCATGGTTGTTCCTCTCACAACGCTGTGTGGTCAGCGACCAGGGTGCTCCCGGCGGCGGCGATCCCCACCATTGCGTACATAGTGTTCTCGCACGGTGTGCCCGCACGGTCGGCGCCCGGGCGGCCGCGGGCCACAATGGTTCCCGTGGCGCAGCGTCGGGGGGCGAGTATCGCGAGGTCGTTCCTCGCCGTGCACACGACGCTGCTGTTCGCGGGCGCCGTCGTGGTGTTCGGGCTGCTTGCCGTGGACGCGCGCTCCTCCGCCGAGACACACGCGGCCAAGGAGAGCACCGACCTCGCGGCCACGGTCGCGGCGGAGTCGCTCGTGATCGACCTGGTGTCCCGGGCGCACGACGCGGCCGCGACGGACCGGGCCGGTTCGGTCGCCGACGCGTCGGCACAGCTGCAGCCCTACGCCGAACGCGTCATGGACACCACCGAGATCGACTACCTGACCGTGATGGACACGGACCGGACGCGGTACACGCACCGCAACACGTGGCAGATCGGGCGCGCGTTCGTCGGGACGACCGCCCCGGCGCTGCGTGGTGAGACGTTCACCGAGGTCTACGACGGCACGCTGGGGCCGTCGGTGCGCGCCGTCGTACCCGTCACGGACGCCGACGGCCGGGTGGTGGGCATGGTGTCGGCCGGGGTCACGCTCGACCGGCTCTGGGACAGCATCGTGCCCCGGCTGATCGCCGTCGGAGTCGGCACGCTCCTGGCGTTCGCGACGGGCGCCGTCGCCGCGGCGATCCTCGCGCGGCGGCTGGACCGCATCACGGAGAGCAAGGGGCCGGACGAGCTCGCACACCTCTTCGCGGCCCACGAGGCCGTTCTGCACTCGGTCGAGGAGGGCATGCTGCTGGTCGAGGACGGCTCGGTGGTGCTCGCCAACGACGAGGCGCTGCGCCTGCTCGACGTCGCGGACCTGGCCGCGCCGTTCGCCGTCGCCGACCCGCGCCTGTCGCCCGCCGCGCGCGACGTGCTCACCGGGACCCCGGAGGGTCCGGTCCGGGTGGGTGACCGGGTGCTGCTCGTGAGCCGCGACACCGCGGCCGCGGCCGGCCGGAACGTCGGCGAGGTCGTCTCCCTGCGTGACCGCACCGAGCTGCAGCGGGTCACCGGCGAGCTCTCGTCCGTGCGCACCATCTCGGAGGCGCTGCGGGCCCAGACCCACGAGTTCAGCAACCGCCTGCACACCATCGCGACGCTCATCGAGCTGGGCCGCAGCGACGAGGCGCTGCGGTTCGTGGCGAGCGAGCGGGACCTGGGTCAGCGCCTCACGGACCGGGTGGTGCAGGCCATCGAGGAGCCCGTCATCGCCGCCCTCGTGCTGGGCAAGGCGGCGCAGGCGCGCGAGCGCGCGGTGGAGATGCACTTCGAGACGCACCTGGCGCCGGGCACGCACTGGCTGGAGCCGGTGGATGTGGTGACGGTGCTGGGCAACCTGATCGACAACGCGACCGACGCCGCGGCGGCCCGCGCCCTGGACGGAGCGGCGGAGGAGGCCTGGGTGGAGGTCTACCTCGCCAACGGCGACGACGGATCGCTGGTGTTCCAGGTCTCGGACAGCGGGACCGGCATCGCCCGCGACGACGTGGAGCACATCTTCGACCAGGGCTGGAGCACCAAGGACGCGGCCGCGGGCGGTCGGGGGTACGGGCTGGCGCTCGTGCGGCAGGTGGTCGAGAGCCTGGGCGGCGACATCGAGGTCTCGCAGGGCAGCGGCACGAGCGCCGGGGCGGTCTTCACCGTCACGCTGGTGCGACCATGATCCGCGTCCTGGTGGTGGAGGACGATCCGCGCACCGCGGAGGCGCACGGCGAGTACGTGCGCCGCGTCGCGGGGTTCGAGCTCGCGGGCGTGGTGCACACGGCGAGCGAGACGGTGCGCGCGCTGCGCGACGCGCAGGCCGCCGGCCACGAGGTGCACCTGCTCCTGCTCGACATGAACCTGCCCGATCTGCACGGCCTCGTGCTGTGTCGTCAGCTGCGTGCTGCCGGCCTGGTGGTCGACGTGATCGCGGTGACGGCGGCCCGCGAGCTCGAGGTGGTGCGCGAGGCCGTGGCCATCGGCGTGGTGCAGTACCTGATCAAGCCGTTCGTGTTCGGGCTGTTCGCCGAGAAGCTCGGCGCGTACCGCAAGTACTTCGAGCAGATGCGCTCGCCGGTCTCCACGCTCAGCCAGCGTGAGGTGGACACGGCGTTCGCGGCGCTGCGCACCTCCAACGCCGCGGGGCTGCCCAAGGGGCTGTCCCAGGACACCCTCGACGCGGTGTCCGACCTGCTGGCCCGGCGGGCCGCCGCACTGTCGGCGAGCGAGGTCGCGGACGAGCTGCACCTGGCGCGGATCACCGCACGCCGCTACCTGGAGTTCCTCGCCGACGCCGGGGTGGCCACCCGCGCGCCCCGGTACGGGACACGCGGGCGGCCGGAGCTCGAGTACGCGCGGCAGCGCACCGACCCCCGGTGACGGCCGGGGTCAGCCTTCGACCGCGGCCGTGAGCCGGTCGATGAAGGCGCGCTCACCCTCGCTGACCTTGATGCGCTTGCTGAAGAAGCCGCCTTCCTTGGTGCCCGACGCGGCGGCGACCTCCTCGGCGATCCGTACCAGCCACTCGCCGTAGGCGACGGCGTCCTTCTCGGTGCCGCGTGCGCGCAGCAGCGTGACCGCGGCGCCGGCCACCTCGACCGCCCGGGCCGTGCCGGCTGCCGGGTCAGGGCGCGCGGCCTGCTCGGTGGTGGCGGCGGCCGGCCGCACGCCGACCTGCGAGGCGGGGTCGGCCGCGGCCCGGTCGCCCGCCGCCTCCTGGTCCTTGATGCGCTCGCGCATCCCGAGCGCCACGGACCGGACCAGGTCGTTCTCGTGCTCCTGGGCCTCACGGAACACCCGGGCGCCCGAGGTCATCTCCTTGAGGAACTGGACGGCTCCGGGACGGCCGTCGGCGAGCGTCGCGCCCTTCAGCACAGCGCCCGGGGCGTCCAGGATCGGGGCGAGCTCGTCGTCGGTGAAGTCGGACAGGTTCGTCATGCGCACGCTCTCTGTCGGGGTCTGGGATCGGGTCTGGATCGGGTCTGGATCGAGGATCGGGCCAGGTCAGGTCTACGAGGAACGCCCCAACATACTGTGCGGTTCCGCCCCGTCCGGCACCGCCGCCAGGTAGCGGGCGGCCAGCGACCGGGTCGCCTCGACCAGCTCGGGCGGCCCCACCACCTCGAACGGCGTGTCGAACGCACCGAGCTGACCCGCCAGACCGCCCCAGGACCACGAGCCCAGCACCACGCGGCAGCGGGGCGCGCCGTCGACGTCGGGCAGCTCCTCGCACAGGCCCCAGGTGCCCACCCACCGGCCGATGTCGGCAGCGCGCGCGTGCAGCACCGCCTCACCGTTGACCGGCCAGGCAGAGTGGCTGATCCGCGAGCGCACGAACGTCGTCACGTCGCCGCCCGGCAGCTCCCGCCGGGTGAACCGCGGGCCGGTGCCCGTCCGCGGCGTCATGCGGTCCACCCGGAAGATGCGCCAGTCGTCACGGTCCAGGTCGAACGCCACGAGGTACCAGCGCCCCTCGGAGGTCACCAGGTGGTGCGGCTCCACGCGGCGCGGCGGGCGGAACGCGGCGTCTCCTTCACCCACGGGCGCCATGGTGCCGCCCTCGTAGTCGAACCGCACCACCTCGCACGCGCGGCACGCGGCGCCCAGGGTGAGCAGGACGTCCGGGTCCACCACGGCGTCGTCGTCCCCGGCCCGACGGCGCACGGTGGTCACCTCGAGCGCGTCCAGGCGGGCCCGCAGCCGGGCGGGCATGACCTGCCGGATCGTGGCCAGCGCCCGTAGCGCCCCCTCCTCGGCGCCGGGGATGGCGCCGGTCCGCAGCGCGACGGCGACCGCCACGGCCTGCTCGTCGTCGAACAGAAGGGGCGGCAGCTCCGCACCGGCGTCGAGGCGGTAGCCGCCGTCGGGCCCCTTGGTGGCGTTGACGGGGTAGCCGAGCTCGCGCAGGCGGTCGACGTCGCGCCGCACGGTGCGCGGGCTCACGTCCAGCCGCTCGGCCAGGAGCGCGCCGGGCCAGTCGCGGCGCGCCTGGAGCAGAGAGAGCAGGGCGAGGAGGCGTCCGGAGGTCTCGAGCATGAGTTCAGGATCCCACGCGGTAGAGGCCAGAACCTGACCGCTTCTCCCGGCAGAGTACGTCACCTAGCCAGAGCCCAGACCGCAAGGAGACACCGTGATCCGCACCAGAGCGCTCACCAAGGACTTCGAGGTGAGCCGAACCCGCACCGTGCACGCCGTGCGCGGCATCTCGCTCGATGTCGCACCCGGCGAGCTGGTGGCCGTGCTCGGCCCCAACGGCGCCGGCAAGACGACGACGTTGCGCATGCTCACCACTCTCGTCCCGCCGACGTCGGGTACCGCCGAGGTGGCGGGGTACGACGTCGTGGCCCGTCCCGACGCCGTCCGCGCCGCCATCGGGTACGTGGGCCAGGGCGGTGCCGGCGGTGCGTCGCAGCTGGTCCGCGACGAGCTGGTCACCCAGGGCGAGATCTACGGCCTCGACCGGCGTACCGCTCGCGGTCGTGCCGGGGACCTGCTCGAGGCTCTCGACCTGACCGAGCAGGCCGACCGCAAGGTCGAGAGCCTGTCGGGCGGGCAGAAGCGGCGCCTCGACGTCGCGATCGGCCTGGTCCACGAGCCGTCCCTGCTGTTCCTCGACGAACCGTCGACCGGGCTGGACCCGCACAACCGCGCCAACCTCTGGGACCACATCCTGCGGATGCGCACGGCGGCCGCGCAACCCATGACGATCGTGCTCACCACGCACTACCTCGACGAGGCGGACACGTTCGCCGAGCGCGTGATCGTCGTGGACCACGGCCGGGTCATCGCCGACGACACCGCCGACGCCCTCAAGGCGGAGCTCGCAGGCGACCTCGTCACGCTCCGGGTCGGCCACCAGGACGCCGCGGCCCTCGCCGCGCTCGCCGAGCGTGCGCCCGGCACCCGTACCGTGCGGGTCGAGGCGGGGGCCGGGCAGAGCGCCGTCGCGATCCGCACGGCGGACGGGCCCGGCGCCACGCCGGGGCTGCTGCGCGCGGCCGACGCCGCAGGCCTTGCCGTCAGCCGCGTGGACGTCGCACGGCCCACGCTCGACGACGTCTTCCTCGGCCTGACCGGCCGCAGCCTGCGGGAGACGGCAGCCACCCCGGACGGGCCCGGTGCCCGGGTGGAGCCGGCCGGGACCACCACGGAGAAGAAGGAGGTCCTGGCATGAGCGCCGCGACCCTGACCCCCGCCCGCGTCCTCCCCCGGCGCAGCTTTCTGCGCGACACCCGGATCGTGCTGTTCCGCGAGCTGCAGCCCGTGGTGCGTGACCCGTTCTCGCTCGTGTTCGGCCTGGTCCAGCCGCTGGTCTTCCTCGGGCTGTTCGGGCCGCTGCTGGCCGGGTCCGCGGGCGGGACCCTCGGCGGCGACGTCTGGCTGTGGTTCGTGCCCGCCGTGCTGGCGATGACCACGCTGTTCGGCACGTCGGTGACCGGCTCCAACCTGCAGATCGACCTCTCGTCGGGCGTGCACGAGAGGATGCTGGTCACACCGCTGTCCCGTCCCGCACAGCTCGTGGGGCGCGCGCTCAAGGAGATGGTGCCCGTCGTCGTGCAGTCCGCGATCGTGCTCGTGGTCATGCTGCCGTTCGGCCTGCGGCCGGACCCGCTCGGCGCGGCGCTCACGCTGGCGCAGCTCGCGGTCCTGGGTATCGGCGTCGGCTCGCTGTCGTACGCGCTCGCCCTGGCGGTGCGCAAGCAGGAGTGGATGTTCTGGGTGGTCCAACAGACCGTGCTCTTCCCCGTGATGCTGCTGTCCGGGATGCTGCTGCCCCTGGAGACAGGCCCGGCGTGGATGCGCGCCGTGTCCTCGGTCAATCCCCTGCGCTACGTGGTCGACTCCGGCCGGGCCGCCTTCACCGGTGACGTCCTGTCGTCGACCGTCGCCTGGGGCTGGGTCGCAGCGCTGGCCACGGCCCTCGTGGGACTCACGGTGGGCGTGCGTGCGATGGTGCGCTCGGCGGACTGACGCCGGAGGTCACGGGGTCGGCACAATGGCCCCGTGACCAGCACCACCGGACCTGGGCTGAGCCGCTTCAGGACCCTGTCGAGGACTGGCCGAGTCGCCGGTAGAGCTCCGGCGCACCCTCGCCATGCAGGTCGGGCAGGAACGCCGGCCGCCCCGCCATCACCATCACCAGGGACAGCAGCGGGCCTCGGACCAGCGGGCCCCGTCCGGCACGGAAGTCGCTGTCGGACGCCTCCAGCCGCAGACCCTTGACCAGCGTCCTGCTGTTCACGGCGAAGTCCCTCGCGGCGAAGAACCGCGCGACGGCCGCGAGCCCGGCCGGGTCCGGCGTGTGCAGCAGACCGAGCGGCCGGCGGATGTCCTCCGCGTGGACGATCAGCTCGCTCAGCCCGCCCGGGCTGTTCCGCCGGGGCAGCCGGATGGTCCCCGTCCCGGCGAACCGTTCGAGGGTCACGCTCGACGTCGCTCCGAGGAACTCGTCCAGGCGGCGCTGGTTGTGCACGTCGGGGTCGAACCGTGCGTCGACCATGCTCCGCAGCCAGCGCACCGGCCCGAGCAGCGACGCGGCGCCCAGGTGGGCGACGACCTCCTCCACCACCCAGTCACCGCAGAGCGACGGCGAGCGCCACTGCTCGGGGGTCAGCGTATGCAGGTCAGCCACCAGTGCGGTGTGCTCCCGGGCCTGGATGGCGGACAGGTGTTCCATGTCGCAGACCCTAGAGGATGATGTGCCCACCCGGGCGAGGATCCGGCCGACGGCGTGGACCGGCGCACCCCCGCGGCCGGTCGACGCGCTGAACCGGGTCACACGCCCCGGGGGATCCCGAGGGTCGAGAGCAGGTCCTCGTGCAGCTCCATCCAGACGCTGTGGCACGACGCCATGCCCGTGCCGGTGACCCACTCGCCGCGCCCCGCGCGTGCCTCCGCGAGCGCCGCGGCGAACCGCTCGTCGTACCCAGCGAACCGCGTCAGGGCCGACGAAAGCTCCTCGACCAGCGGGGACAGCGCGGTCGACAGCTCGCCCAGCTCCGCCAGCACGCGCGCGTCCCAGGTCGTGTCGGTGTGCGTGTTCGGCAGGAGGCGACCCTCGTCGTCCGGTCGCAGCTGCCAGTCGGTGCAGGCCTGCAGCAGGCGTGCGTTCAGCGGCACGAAGGCCTCGTGCACCCGTTCGACGACGGACCGCGCGCCCGCCTCGGTCAGCTCCTCGGCCAGGCGCCGGTCGTCCTCGGCGCGGCCACGGTCCGTCAGCGACCAGCCCGCCGTCGTCCCGAACGCCGCCTGCCGCACCCAGCCGTACGCCTCGTCGTCGAGCAGGAGCTCCCGGGTCGCCGGTTCGTCGAGACCGAACCGCGCGGCCACGGCGTCGTCGTCCGCCATCCCCTGTATGCGGACGGAATGGAGCACGAGCAGCTCGGGCCGAGAGGGTCGGCCGATCCCCGGACTGTGCGTCATGCCTGGCACGGTGCATCGTCCGTCGGCCCTTGTCAACGAAGCACCTCCGCCGGGCCGCGTCCAGGGGCAGCACTACCCATGGGCTCCGCGCCACCCGCCGTGCCAGGCTGCACCGGTCAGACCAGGAGTCGGACCAGAACCGGACCTCAGGATGGAGACCACCCATGTCAGTCATCTCCGCGTTCCGCACGAGAAGCTCCAGGCGCTGGGCGTTCGCGGCCATGGCCGCGCTCGCTCTCGTCGCGTCCCCAGCCACGGCCACCGCGTCGGACGACGCCGGTGTGCTGGCCACCTCCCACACCTCGCCGTTCAACTGCGGCAAGACGTTCTACGCCAACAACTGGAGCGGCGGCCACAGCCCCAACGGCTCCATCGACTGGCAGAGCTACGGCGGTGACGCCATCAACGGCGAGACGGTGCGTGCCACCGCCGCCGGCACCGCGACCTTCGCCAACGAGGGCAGCACCAGCTACGGCAAGTGGGTGCAGGTCGTGCACGGCGACGGCACCCGCACTCGGTACGCCCACCTCGCCACGATGGTGCGCAACCCCGGCCAGACCATGTCGGTCGGCAAGGGCACCGTCATCGGGACCGTCGGGTCGACCGGTGGTTCGTCCGCGCCGCACCTGCACTACGAGCAGCGCAGCTCGTCGGGCGTGGTCGACACCTCGCCGACGGTGGACGGCGTGACCGTCTCGGTGGGCCAGAAGAAGGCCATCACCAGCAAGAACAGCTGTGGCGGGGCGAGCAACCCGTACACGCCGACGGAGGTCTGCGGCAGCGGCTTCGCCGTCGTGGACCAGGCCGCGGTCGGCACGGCGGGCCGCGCCTACCTGCTGTACAACTCCGGCAACGGCAACAACTGCGTGGTCACGCTCAAGTCCACCAATCTCGGCACGCCGAGCGCGGTCTCGGCGTTCCTCGAGCCGCAGGGTTCCTCGCGCACCACCGACTCCGGGAGCTACTCGTACTACGCCGGCCCGGTCAAGCGGTCCGCCCCCGGCACCTGCGTCAAGTGGGGTGGCACGGTGGGCAGCGCGAGCTACACCAGCCCGTTCGAGCACTGCGGCTGAGGGTTCTGGTCCAGCCGCCGTCAGTCCCGGGCCGGCGGCTGGATCAGGTCCCAGGGCATGCCGTACAGGTCCTCGAACACGGCGACCGTCCCGTACACCTCGTGGCGGGGCGCCTCAAGGAACCGCACGCCGGCCGCCGTCATGCGGGCGTGCTGCGTGGCGAAGTCGTCGGTCTCCAGGAAGAACGCGACCGTCCCGCCCGCCTGTCGGCCCACGGCGTCGGTGTCGGACGGCGCGAGCACGAACCCCGTCCCGCCCTCCGCGGGGCCGACGACGACGCGGCGACCACCCCCGCCCGCCTCGTCCTGTCGCAGGACGAACCCGAGGGCGTCGACGAAGAAGGCGATCGCCTCGTCCTGGTCGCGGACGAGGTAGGTGACGTCGGAGAGTCGCAGCATCCGGCGATCCTAGGGCGCGGGCATCGGGCTCTGCGTCGGGCTCTGCACCGTGTGCGTGTCGGCGGTGGTGAGTAGTGTCGGACGCATGACGCACGCGACCTCGCCGGCCCTCACAGCACTCCAGACCGCGGACTGGCGGCGACGAGTCTTCGCGATCTACGCCGAGGCCCGCACCCGCGCCGTCGTGAACCCCGCCGCCGCGCACGCCGGGTGGGTCGCGGCGCGGGACGAGCTCTTCGCGACCCACCCGGCGTCGCCGATCCTGCCCGAGGACAAGCCCGGCTTCACCGGCCTGTCCGTCACACCGTACGACCCGGCCTGGCGCCTCAGCGCCCCGATCGTGCCGGCCGAGCCCGGGCCCGACGGCGAGCCGCGCCGCCTCGACGTCCCTACGGGGACCGACGGCGTGGTGCCGTTCGAGCTGCTCGGCACGGTCGCCCTCGGGTCCGACACCCTGGGCGACCTCGGCACCCTCGACGTCTGGCGGCTCGCGTCCTACGGCGGCGGCCTGTTCGTGCCGGTCAAGGACACGCTCGCAGGCCCGCCCGGCGGCACCTACGGCGGCGGCCGCTACCTCCTGGACACCATCAAGGGTGCCTGGCTCGGCCACACCGGCGGGCCCGACGGCGGCGAGGGCGGCGGCCCCGACGACTTCGGTGACGGCGACCTGGTGCTCGACCTCAACTTCGCCTACAACCCCTCCTGCGCCTACGACCCCGCGTGGACGTGCCCGCTCGCCCAGGAGGGCAACACGCTGGCCGTCGAGGTCCCCGTGGGCGAACGGACGCCGGCACAATGACACTGCCCGGACCTGGCCCCGACGGGGGCATCCAGCGCCCCACCGCAGGTGGGCACCCCGACGAACCCCACTCCAACGGACTCGCCGAACGGTTGAACTGGCTGCGCGCCGGAGTGCTCGGCGCGAACGACGGCATCGTCTCGGTCGCCGCGGTCGCGATCGGCGTCGCGGCCGCGACACCGCAGATCGGACCCATCCTCACTGCCGGCCTCGCCGCCCTCGTGGGCGGCGCGATCTCGATGGCGCTCGGCGAGTACGTGTCGGTCTCCAGCCAGTCCGACTCCCAGCGCGCGCTCATCGCCAAGGAGAAGGCCGAGCTCGCCACGATGCCGCAGGAGGAGCTCGCCGAGCTGGCCGAGATCTACGAGGCCAAGGGCCTGTCCCCCGCCACCGCCCGTCAGGTCGCCGTCGAGCTCACCGCACACGACGCCCTCGCCGCCCACCTCGACGCCGAGCTCAACATCGACCAGGACGACGTCGTCAGTCCCTGGCACGCCGCGCTCGCGTCCGCCGTCGCGTTCACCCTCGGCGCCGTCCTCCCGCTCGCGGCAGTGCTCCTGATCCCCGAGCCCTGGCGCGTCGGCGTCACCTTCGTGGTGGTGCTCGCGGCGCTCGCGGGCACCGGCTGGATGGCCGCCTGGATCGGTGCCGCCCCGCGGGTACGTGCCACGGCGCGCGTCGTCGCGGGCGGTGCGCTCGCCCTCGGTGCGACCTTCGCGATCGGCTCCCTGCTCGGCACGACGGTCCTCGGATGAGTACCGTTAGCGCCCGATGAACACCATCGACATCACACCGCCCCCTGCCGGCTCACCCTCGTCGGCCTACGGCGTCCACTCCGAGGTCGGCCGCCTGCGCAAGGTCCTGGTCTGCGCCCCGGGCCTGGCACACCAGCGCCTCACCCCGTCCAACTCCGTCGACCTCCTGTTCGACGACGTCCTGTGGGTCGAGCGCGCCCAGCAGGACCACGCGGACTTCGTGGCCGAGCTCCGCAGCCGCGACGTCGACGTGGTCGAGCTGCACGCGCTGCTCGCCGAGACGCTCCGGGTTCCCGGCGCACGCGACTGGCTGCTGGACCGCAAGATCATGCCCGAGCTCGTGGGCCACGGCCTGGTCGACGCGACGCGGGAGTACCTCGAGTCGCTCCCGGAGCACGAGCTGGCGCGGTACCTGATCGGCGGCCTCGCCGTCGCGGACGTGCCCGAGCTGCCGCCGGGCTTCCGCGCGCTCGCGGACCTGAGCCCGGACACGCGCGAGTACCTCATGCCGCCGCTGCCGAACACGCTCTTCACGCGGGACACCACCTGCTGGATCTATGGCGGCCTCACGCTCAACCCGCTGTACTGGCAGGCACGCCGCGACGAGACCCTCCTGATGAAGGCCGTCTACGCGTTCCACCCGGACTTCGTGGACAGCCGTGTGTGGTGGGGCGACCCCGAGACCCCGCACGGCGAGGCCACGTTCGAGGGCGGCGACATCATGCCGATCGGCAACGGCACCGTGCTCATGGGCATGAGCGAGCGCACCTCGCGGCAGGCGATCACACAGGTCGCGCGGTCGCTCTTCCAGGAGGGCGCGGCGGAGCAGATCGTCGTGGCGGGCATGCCGCGGCTGCGCGCCGCCATGCACCTCGACACGATCATGACGTTCGTCGACGTCGACACCGTCACCGTCTACCCGCGCATCGTCGACCGCGTGCACCCGTTCGTGCTCCGCCCGGACTCCGGCCCGCTCGGCGTCTCCGTGTCCGACGCCGGTGGGTCGTCCTTCCTCGACGTCGTCGGCCAGGTCTCCGGGCTGGGCGAGCTCCGGGTCATCGAGACGGGCGGTGACGTCTACGAGTCCGAGCGCCAGCAGTGGGACAGCGGCAACAACTCCGTGGCCGTCGAGCCCGGCGTCGTGTTCACCTACGACCGCAACACCACGACGAACGACCTGCTGCGCAAGGCCGGTGTCGAGGTCATCGAGATCGCCGGCGGTGAGCTGGGCCGCGGACGGGGCGGCGGGCACTGCATGACGTGCCCGATCATCCGCGAGCCCGTGAGCTGGTAGCACCCGGCGTCGACCACCGCCGTCGGCAGTTACCCTGCATTCCGGACAATCACCCTGAAAGGAGTCCGGATGCCGGTCGGCAGCGTATCGGTTCGAGCGCGCCTGCGAGGGTTCGTCGAGCACCAGTGGTTCCAGCGGACGGTGCTCGGCGTCATCATCGCCAACGCGGTGGTGCTCGGCCTGGAGACGTCGATCGTCGACGGACCCGTCGACGAGGTGCTGCAGGTCGTCGACGACGTGATGCTGTGGTTCTTCGTCGCCGAGATCTGCCTGCGACTGGTTGCCCACGGCCCCCGGTTCTTCCGGGACCCGTGGAGCGTCTTCGACCTGCTGGTGGTCGGCATCGCCCTGATCCCGGCGTCCGGGCCGCTGGCGCTCCTGCGCGCCCTGCGGATCCTGCGGGTGCTGCGCCTGGCCGACTCCGTACCGTCCATGAAGCGCGTGGTCAACGGCCTGGTGGCCGCCGTTCCGGGCATGGGGTCCGTCGGGGCGCTGCTGCTCCTGGTCATGTACGTGTCCGTGGTGATCGCGACGAACCTCTACGGGGACATCGCCGAGGAGCACTTCGGTGACCTCGGGACCACGGCGTTCACCCTGTTCCAGGTGATGACGGGCGAGGCGTGGCCCGATATCGCGGAGGACGTCATGGTCCACGAGCCCACGGCGTGGATCTTCTTCGTCGTCTTCATCCTCGTGGTCTCGTTCGCGGTGCTGAACCTCTTCATCGCCGTGGTCGTGAGCGGCATGGAGAGCATCGACGACCTCGCTCAGCACGAGGAGAAGTCCGACGCGCAGGTGATGGACGAGCTGCACGCCATCCGCGCGCAGCTCGCCGCCCTGCAGACGGAGCTCGCCGCGACGCGGGCGGCGGGTCGGGCTCCCGACCTGGGCCGGGTTCCCGACGTGGCCGTCGCCACCTCGGGGGACCCTGGGACCGTGCAGGTCCCGGCGCCCTGACCGACCGTGCCCTGACCGCCCGCGGCGACACGCCGTAGGGCCCGCCACGCCGGGGACTTGATGCATCCTTGGGGTGCAGTTCCGCAAAAGCCATAGACGCTACCAAGTCCTCGTTGTACCTTTCTTCACACACGGACTCGTGCCGTGGCGGCAGGTTGTGTGTCTGCACATCTGTCGCGGCCAGAGCAAGACGCCAGACCTGAAGACGCCAGACCCGAACAAGACGAGAGGACGAGACCCACGATGGTTCGCACCAGCGTTGCGCTCCAGGCCGTAGGCCTGTGCAAGGTCAGTGCTGCCACCACGTCGTTCTTTCCGACCACCGCACAGCACCTGTGGGACGGCCGCGAGGCCATACGGGGCGCCATACGCCGCTGATCCGGTTCTGCCGGACCAGTCAACGTGAGCCGCCTCGGGATGCCTGTTCCCGGGCGGCTCTTGTCGTCCCGGGACCGGTCGGACCGCAGCCCACGCACCACCCTGAACGATCAGCGAGAACCGAGACGACAAGCTCACCGGAAGGAGCAGGCCCGTGGCCGACGTCCTTGTCCTCAATGCCGGCTACGAGCCGCTGCACCGGGTATCGGTCCGGCATGCCATCCACATGCTCGTGCGCGAGGTCGCGGTCGTGGAGGAGGCGGTCGACGGCCGCTCCTTCGGGCCGTTCCCGTTACCGCGGGTGCTGCGGCTGGTCCGGTACGTCACGATGCGGTGGCTCTACAAGTCGGGCGGCGCGCCCGCGTGCACCAAGCTGGGCGTCAAGCGCCGCGACGGTGCGTGCGCGTACTGCGGCGGGCCCGCCGAGACCGTGGACCACATCCTGCCGCGCTCCCGCGGTGGCCCCTCGACGTGGATGAACCTGGTGGCCGCCTGCTACGCGTGCAACTCGCACAAGGCGGACCGCACGCCGGCCGAGGCCGGCATGGTGCTTCACGTGACGCCCCACGTGCCACGCGCGGACTACGCACGCGCCATCCGGCACCGGGCGGCCAGAGCGGCGTGACCCGGGCACGGTGAGACGCGCGAAGAGGCCAGGTGATCGGCAGCCGGGCTGCCGATCACCTGGCCTCTTCGCGGCCCGGGTCAGGCGTTCAGGGCTGCCGACAGGAGCTCGAGCGTCTGCGTCCGACCCGGGGTCGCGTCCAGCGCCTCGTCCGCGCGCGAGCCGGCGACGGGCACGATCATGACCTCCTCGACGCCGTGCCGCTCGGTCATACCGCGCACCTCGGCGGCCACCTGCTCGGGGTCGCCCACCAGCCAGCGCTCACGCATCGCCTCGACCGACTGGGCGATCACGCCTCCGGCGGGCTCGGCCGCCATGGCGCCGACCGCCTGCTCGACCGTCTCCAGCGGGCCCAGCTTCTGGCCCGTGCGCAGCCTGGCCATCTGCCGCAGCTGCGGCAGCGCACGCTCGTACGCCTCGTCCGACGTCGGCGCGACCGACGCGTTGACGGTGATGAACGTGCGCGGCTCCGGGTGCTCCTCGGACGGCTGGTAGCCGTCGCGGTACAGGGCGAGGATCTGGTCCATGCCCTGCCCGGAGAAGTGGTTCGCGAACACGTACGGCAGGCCCAGCTCCGCGGCCAGCCGGGCGGAGTAGTCGCTGGAGCCCAGCAGCCACACCGTCGGCACACCGCCGGCGGCCGGGGTGGCCCGCACGTCGTAGATGTCGCCGGAGACCAGGCGCAGGCGAGCACCCTCGGGCGACATCAGGGCCAGGATGTCGGTGACGTGCTGCGGGAACCGGTCCACGTCCGCCGTCGGTCCGGTGGCGCGCAGCAGGGACGTGACCACGGGGTCGCTGCCCGGCGCACGGCCGATGCCGAGGTCGATCCGGCCGGGGGCGATCGCCTCCAGCGCCGCGAACTGCTCCGCGACCACGAGCGGCGCATGGTTGGGCAGCATCACACCGCCCGACCCCACCCGGATGCGGGTGGTGCGCGCGGCGGCTGCGGCGATCATGACCGGCGGGGAGGAGGCCGCGACGGCCGCCATGTTGTGGTGCTCCGCGAACCAGTAGCGCTCGAAGCCGAGGCGGTCGGCGAGCGCCGCGAGCTCGAGCGAGGCGGCCAGCGCCTGGGCGCTGGTCTGGCCCGAGCGGACGGGCACGAGGTCAAGGACGGACAAGCGTGGCTGGGTATTCATCGCCTGTGTCAACCGTTCCGGACGCCGTCCTGTTCCTGGCCGGTACCCCTTCTATCACCCATGAGATCGCAGTCGTATCGCCAAAGACCATGGCGCCGACCCCCGACGGACTGACATGATCGCGAACGTGTCTGTTGATGTGCGCCCCGCGAACGACGACGACGTCGATGCCGCGGTCGACCTGTTCCGCCAGTACCTCAGGTTCTACGACCAGGAGGTGCCCGACGCCGAGGCGCGCGCCTACCTGACCGCCCGCCGCGACGCGGGCGACAGCGTGCTCCTGGTGGCCGAGGCCGCCGGGACGCTGGTCGGCTTCACGCAGAGCTATCCCACGTGGTCGTCGGTGAGCCTGAGCCGGTCGTGGGTGCTGAACGACCTGTTCGTCCTGCCCGAGGCACGTGGGACCGGCGCGGCCCGCGCGCTGGTACAGGAGACGTGCCGCCGCGCCAAGGAGGACGGCGCCATCCGGGTCTCGCTGGCCACGGCGTGGGACAACGTTGCCGCACAGGGCCTGTACGAGTCCGAGGGGTTCGTGCGCGACCAGCACTTCCACCACTACATGTACGTGACGGGCGCCTGACCGAGCGACCGGCGCGCCCTCCCCCGCTTCACGGCTCTCACCTGCTTCAATGCCCTGGCTCGGCCCCCGCCACCCGGGGGCCTCGGCCTGTCCGGCGGGATGCCGGCGGGCGACGTGCCGCACGATCTGTCGATTCGGGGAGACCCGGGAACTGGAGCGCACACCACCATGATGGGAGGCCACCACGCCGCGTCGGGAGCCGCGGCCTGGATCGCTGTCACCGCCTCGACGCCGATCGCCTTCGGCTGGTACCCCGTGTCGGACGCGAGCGTGTTCACCGGGGCCCTGGTCTGCGCGGGTGCGGCGCTGCTGCCCGACGCCGACCATCACTCCGGGACCATCGCGAACTCGCTGAAGCCGGTGTCGAACGGCGTGGTGAAGGTCATCGAGGCGGTCTCGGGCGGGCACCGCAAGGGCACGCACTCGATCCTGGGCGTCGCCGTGTTCACGGCCATCGCCTGGGCCCTCAGCTTCCTGAGCATCGACACGGGCACCGAGGAGTTCGGCGCGATCCTGATCGGCCCCGGGATCATGTGCGTGCTGCTCGTCTCGTTCGCCCTCAAGGCACTCAAGATCACGCGCGACACCAAGATCTTCCCGTGGACCATGTCCGTCACGCTGGCGGTCCTCATCGCGGTCTTCGCGCCCGAGGAGTGGTACTGGATGCCGTTCAGCGTGGCGCTCGGCTGCGTGGTGCACATCCTCGGTGACCTGATCACCACGGCGGGCGTGCCGCTGCTGTGGCCGCTGAAGTTCCGGTCCCCGTACTGGATGCGCAACAAGCGGGGCATCGAGCTCGACTGGATGTGGCGCACCGGCGGCAACCTCGCTGTCCCGATCCTCGGCGACGCGGGTTCGGTGCGGGAGTGGATCCTGCTCGTCCCGCTGTCCCTGTACGCGATCGTCGGCATCGTGTGGGCGATGCTGGACCAGATGGGTTACGACACCATGGCGGTCTGGTACCAGGTCGTGGCGCTCTTCCCGGCCTGAGCCGGCACCCCACCCGGGTCACGAGGACGGCCCCACCCGCGGAGGGTGGGGCCGTCCTCGTGTACCGGTCACAGGCCCTCGGCCACCGCCGCCCCCGCCGCGAGCCAGGCGCGCCGGGTCTCGGGGCGCAGCGCGCCGTACCGCAGGTGGCCGTCGACCATGGCGGGGTCGAAGGGGATGGTCACCACCGCGCGGGCCAGCGACCGGTAGCCGTCGGCCACCTTCTCCAGCTCGCTCGCGGGCTCCTTCTGGTCGGCCTGGCTCACCACCACCACCGCCTGCTGCGCGAGGTAGGCCGACCGGCCGTCCCGGGTCGCGAGGGCCTCCAGCAGGAGCGCCCCGGCCTCGGCGTGGTCGTCGCGCGTCGTGGTGGCGACCACGAGCTGGTCGGTCAGGTCGATCATCCGCTGCCACATGGGGTCGGACTCGTCGTTCCCGGAGTCGATGAGGATCATCCGGTAGTACTTCGAGAGCACGGAGTGGATGGCGTCCACGTCCTGCGGCTCGATGCGCTGCTCGTTCGCCATCGCGATCGGCTTGGACCGCAGCACGTCGAACCGGTCCCGGGTCTGGTGGTGCACGTACCGGGCCAGATCGGCGGCCTGCGCCGACGTGCCCAGCAGTCGGTCGGTCTGGGGCAGCAGGTCGAGCAGCGTGGACTCGTGCGGACCCTGCTCGGTGCGCCAGCCCAGCGTGCCGCGGGTCTGGTTGTTGTCCCACGTCACCACGCCCGCCCCGCCGAACTGGGCGAACACCGCCGCGAGCAGCACGGTGGACGGCGTCTTGCCCGCCCCGCCCTTGCCGTTGACCATCGAGATGGTGCGCGGACCGGGCCAGTGCTGGCTCACCGCGCGCTCGTCGGCCCGCTCCGCGCGCTCCGACTCGCTCGGCCCCATCCGGATGCCGAGGCGGGTCAGCACCCCGCGGAAGCCCTGCGTGGCCGGGTCCTCGTCCTGCTGGTGGGTGAGGAACGACTCGCGCGCCTCGCGTCGTGACCGCGGCGCGTCCGGGTCGGCCGTCGGGACGGGGCCTGACGGCGGCGCGGACGAACCCGGGCCGGTCAGGTTCCCGGCGGTCGGGACGGCGTTCACGGGGCGCTGTCCCGGAGGTGATGTGGTCCCTGGCGCAGTCCCCGGGGTGCTTGTCGGCGCCGCTGCGGGCGGCGCCTCGGGCGGGGCAGCGCCCGCCGCGTTCTCGCGGACCCAGTCGGCCACACCAGGGTCGCCTACCGGTTCGGGACGGTGGCCGGGCGTCGTCGGCAGGCGGCGGACAGTGTCGTCCGGGTCGATCTCTGGCGTGCCGTGGATCTCTGGTGTGCCGTTGGTGCCGTTGATGTCGTTGGTGCCGTTGGTGCCGTTGGTGCCGTTGGTGCCGTTCATACCCTCCATACCGTCCATGACGGGGGGATCGAAGGGGCCGGCCGGGGCCGGTGTGCCGAGCTGGTCCGCGTCCGTCGAGCCGTCCCGCGGCGGCACGTCCGCCCCCGTGGCGCTCTCGAAGGCCGGGCCCGGCGCCGTCGTCGGCTCCGCGGGCGGCTGCGCCACCTCGGGCATCAACTCCCCCACCGGGTCGGGCGCGGCGGTGGGCGGGGCCTGCTGGACGGGGGCCTGCTGGGCGGGGGCCTGCTCGGTCGGGGACGACTGCGGTGCGAGCTCGTCCTCCTCCGGGACCACCGTGCCGTCCGGGTGCACGATCAGGTTCCAGAGCCCTTCCGGACCTGTCGCCGAGGCCCGCACCGGCCTGCCGACCTGCGCCGCGTTCTCCGTCACCCGCCGGAGCACCTCCACGCGCGCCTCCTCGAGGCTGCCGGCGCTGATGGGGTGGAAGGCGCCGTCGATGGTCACCTCACCGGAGCCGTCCTCCCGGACGATCGCGTCGATCCGGGGCCAGCGGGGCACGGTGTCAGAGCTCATGCGTTTCCTCCGAAGTTCCTGGGTAGGCGGCATCGCGTGGTTTCGCCCCCAAGCAAGGGTCGGACATGTTCGGCCGCCTGGCCACCCCAACGGGGCATTCAGCCCACCTGGTAGGTTCTCGCGCAAACAGGTGTCGAAACCGGGACCACAACCGAGGAGCCTCCGCGTGTCCGACGAGCCCACCCGCCGTATTCCTCCGGCGGACGACCCTACGCAGATCCAGCGGCCACCCGCTCGTCCGGGCCGCCCGGGCGGGCCGCCCGGCGCCCCGTCATCGTATGCCGCGACGCAGCGGATGGACGCAGTCCAGGCGGAGCAGGCCGAGGGCCGGGCAGCACGCGGGGTGGCGCCGCAGGGCGACGGAGCCTACGACCGGACCCAGGTCATGTCACCCGGCACGGGCGGCGGCGACCGCACGCAGGCCATGCCCCCCGTGCGCGGCGCTGCGCCCTACGGGGACCCGACGCAGGCGATGCCGCCTGCCCAGCGCGGACCCTCCGGTGGCGCTGCCTACGGTGGCGGCGCCTACGGTGGCGATCAGACCCAGGTGCTTCCCCCGTCGGGCATGCCGCAGGGTGGTGATCCCGCGCGGGACTACCGCGCCGCGACCCCGCCGCCCGCCCGCCCCTACCGTCCGTACGAGACGGCGCAGCCCACGCAGGTGCACGCGCCGGCAGCCTTCCCGGGCGAGCAGGGCTACGGGCAGGCTCCGGTCGGGTACGGCCAGCAGCCGGGGTACGGCCAGCAGCCGGGGTACGGCCAGCAGCCCGGGTACGGCCAGCCGGGTCAACAGCCCGGTCAGTCGGCCGTCGGCGAGCCGTTCCCCTCGGGACAGGGCTACGGCGCGGCGCCCCAGCCGACACCGCCGCCGCGCCGCGAACGCGACGACGACTCACGTCCGAGCGGCGCGGCAGCAGGCGCCGTTCTGGCCTGGATCCCCCGAATCCTGCTCGCGTTGAGCGTGTTCCAGCTCGTCCGCCTCATCCCGGGCTTCGACGTGATGCCGGACGTCTCGCAGTTCCCGCTCTTCCGCGGGATCGGCGACGGCGTGCTCGCCCTGCTGAACCTCAACCCGGACTGGTCCGACCAGGCCGCCAACCTGACGATCCCCGTGCTCGGCATCGCCCTCGCTGGCCTGTTCAACACGATCCGCTCGCTGGGCACGTCGCTGGCGATCTGGCCCTACGGGCTCGCGGTCGTCGCGTGGATCGTGGTGTTCGCCGTGGGCGGCGTCGTCGGCTACGCGCAGGACGCGACGGAGAACGTGCGTCAGAACGTCCAGAACTCGGTCGACAAGAGCATCGACGACGCCGAGCAGAGCGCCAAGGACGCCGTCGAGAAGCAGGTCCAGGAGGGTGTCGACGACGCGAAGCAGAACGCGACCGAGAACCTGCAGGACAGCGTCCAGGAGCAGCTCGAGAACGTCGCGCCGGAAGGCAACGGGTAACTGGACGCCGCAGGTCACAGGTTGGGGTCCTCACTCAGCGGCGTCGCGGGACGCTGATAGGTTTTCCAGGACCAACCGGTAGTTCCGGTGCACTGCTGAGGAGCCCTGCTTGTCCGACGAGACCACCCGCACGACGGCCGCACGCCCCGCAGGTCAGCCTGCCTGGGACGGCGACGGGACCACCGCCGTGCCTCCGCCGCCGACACCGACCCGCACGGTGCCGCCGCCGACCTCGCCGACGCAGATCGTCCAGCCCTCGGCGGGGCCGCCCGCGCCGCCGTCGGACGCCGCGCCGCAGGTCCACGCCGGGCCGCACGCCCCTGCCGGGCCGCCCCGGATCCCCGCCACGGGCGAGGTCCTCGGGCCGTACCAGCTCACCGGCTCGCTCGGCCACGGCGGCTTCGCGCACGTGTACCGAGCCATGGGGCAGGGCGGCGAGGTGGCACTGAAGGTGCTGACCAACTCCGAGCACGGTTCGCTGGACCGGTTCGTCGGCGAGGCCGCGCTCCTGGAGCGGCTGAGCGGACGCGGGTTCCCGCGACTGATCTCGGCCGACCTGGAGGCGCCCACCCCCTGGTTCGCCATGGAGCTGGTGCCCGGACCCACCCTGGCGCAGCGCGTGGCCGCGAACGGGCCGATGCCACTGCACGAGGTGCTGCGTGTGGCCGATGACGTGCTGGACGCGCTCGCGGTGCTCCAGGAGGAGCACTTCCTGCACCGGGACGTGAAGCCGGCGAACATCATCGCGGCGCCGGACCGGTACGTGCTCATCGACCTCGGCATCGCCAAGGGCCACGGCACGACGACGTCGACACACGCCGCAGGCACCATCTCGTACATGGCGCCCGAGCTGTTCGTGCGCAAGCCGCACGCCCGCTCGGACGTGTTCAGCCTGGGGCTCCTGCTGATCTTCCTGGCCACGGGCGAGCTGCCGAACGACCTCAACTTCGTGGGCCGCGACCTCACGCCCGCGGACCTCGGGCCGGTCGACCAGCGCCTGCAGCCGCTCGTGCTGGCCATGACCAGGCACCGGCCGGACCAGCGCCCGCCGCTGCTGAACCTGTCACGTACCGTCGCCCAGCTCGCGAACGACAGCGCCCGGATCGACCCCACGCTGCTCGCCGCCACCGACGTCACCACCGTCGAGCGCGGTCTGGTGACCGAGGTGCTGACCGGCAGCGGTGCGCCCAGCGCCGCCGTACCGCCCACGAGCGTGCTCGCGAGCAACCCGGTGCGGCAGGGCGAACCGGTCACCAACCTGGTCTACGACCAGCAGCTCATGGGCCGGCTGCACCAGGTGCACGGCGACGGGTTCGACGGCGCCGCGGAAGAGATCATCTCGGTGTACCTGTCCGCCGTCGGGCCGCAGCGCGCGGGCGGACGCGCCCCCGCGGAGATCAAGGACTACCTGTGGGCCGCGATGCGCTGGGCGCCGGCGTTCACGCCCGAGGGCTACCAGGACACGTACGACGGGTGGGTGGCGTACCGGCAGCGCCACGGCCTGCCGCTCCCCGGTGTGCCGACCACGCCGACCGCGCCGGCACCGGCACCGCGTCGGCTGACGAGTTCGCAGCGCACGGCGCCCGTGACGAACCAGCAGGCCACCCAGGTGGCACCGGCGTTCCGACCAGGGCCTCGGCCGGATGCTCGTCCGGATTCGCGTGCGGTGGGGCAGGACCCCCGCTTCGGGGGGCCAGGTGCCACGACCGCGCCGGGTTCCGCGCCCGTGCAGCGGGCCACGGGGCCGGTCGGTACCCCACCCGCGCAGCCTCCGGTCCCGCCCGCCGCTCCGCCCGCGGGTCGGGCCGACCGGGACGGCCGTGATCGCGACCGCGGCGAGAAGGAAAACGGGGGCGGCGGCCTGGGCGTGGTGGCGACACTGCTCGGCTGGGTCCCGCGCATCCTGCTCGCCCTCGCGGTCTACCAGCTGGTGCGGCTCGTCCCCGGGTTCGACGCCATGCCCAGCGCGGCGGGACTTCCGCTGTTCGTCGCACTCGGCGACCTCGCGGTGTACGCGCTCAACCTCGACCCGGTGTGGGCACCGCGCATGGCCGAGCTGTCGATCCCGCTGCTCGGCATCGTGACCTCCGCGATCGTGAACCTGTTCCGTGCGGTGCGGACGCGCCGCGGCGGGCGCACCTGGCCGTTCTGGCTGGTGGTCGTGGTGTGGGTCATCGTGATCGCTGTCCAGGGCGTGGTCGGCTACGCGCAGCAGGTCACACAGGACGCACGCGACTCCTTCGACCAGCAGCGCGAGCAGATCCAGGACGACCTCGAGCAGGGCGTCCAGGACACCACCGAGGACGTCCGGGACTCGCTCTGGGAGTCGTTCGAGAACGCGCTGCCCTGGAACTGAGTTGGTTGGCTGGTTGGCTGGTTGCTTTGCTCGAAGGCCGGCGGATCGGCTGGCTGGCTCGGCAGTGTGGTTCCCGGGGCCGGCAGCTTGGCTGGCGAGGTCGGCAGTTTGGCTAGCTGGCCCGCAGCCTGGCTGGCGAGGTCGGCAGTTTGGCTTGCTGGCCCGGCAGCTTGGCTGGCGACGGCGGCAGCTTGGCTAGTGAGGTCGGCAGCCTGACGTGTGAGCCGGTAACTCCTTCGCCGAGGTCGGCATCTTGCTTCGCCGGATCAGCAGCCTGCTACGTAAATCGGCAGTTTGTCCGGCCAAGTCGGCAACGTGCTGCGCCAGGTCGGCAACTTGGTGTGCGAGTCGGTAGCTTGTCCGACCAAGTCGGCACTTTGCATCGAGATCGGCACAGGCCTGTGCCGATCTCGATGCAAACTCACGAAGCCGCAGGAATGTGCCGACGTAAACCCCGTACTCCTCCAGCCACGGGCGTGGGTCCAGGCCACTCAAGTCCGGCTGCTCAAGTCCGGCCACTCAAGTCCCGGCTACAAGTCCCGGCCGCAAGTCCCGGCCGCTCAAGTCCGGCCACTGAAGTCCCGGCGGCTCAAGTCCCGGCCACACAGGTGGACCGTTCTGGTCTGGGGCTGAGGTGGTCTGGAACGCTGTGCCACCGGCTGCCAGAGGAAAGAGCTCCCTACGCCTGGAAGCATGGAGCGCGGGAACCATCCCCTCTTCGCGGTGCCACAGTCCTACGAGCTCAACCACAGGCAACAGGTTTTACACAGGCAGCGCCCGGGCAACCCCTCCGCGGGCAGTCGCTGATGCACTCGTGACATGAACACCATCTCGTCCGATCGCGTCGTTACTGTCCCACCGGCTCCCGTGTCGACGACGCCGGACCCGGCCTCGCCAACCACACCGGCCCAGACCGTGCTGATGCCTCCTGTCGTGCTGTCCGCCGAGCACGACAGGAATCAGCTCGCGTACGCGCGTCGTGGTGGCGAGCTGATCCGCGTCAGGCGGGGTGCGTACTGTGAGCCCGACACCATCCGCGGAACAGGCCCCGCCGCAGGGCCCCGGGAGAAACGGAACCGGGCTCTGGCCTGCGCCCGCGCACTACATTCCCAGCTCCGGTCGGATCACGTCTTCAGCCACGCGACCGCTGCACTGCTCCTGGGCTGCAGCGTCTGGAGGGTCCCCGGCCAGACTCACGTGTACCAGAACTACCGCGCATCGGGCCGCTCGGCGAAGGACGTCTCCCGGCACACGGGTCACGTTCCTCCGGAGCACGTCGTCCACGTCCACGGCCTGCCGGTGACCAGCCTCGTCCGCACCGTCGTCGACTGCGCGCTGTCGTTGCACCCGTTGGAGGCCCTCGTCGTCGTCGACTCCGCTCTCCGGATGGGCGTCCGGCGTGAGGACCTGCTCAGTATGCTCGAAGCGCGGGCAGGTCGACGGGGCATCCGCAGGGCACTGCTCGTCGTGAGTCTGGGCGACGAGGGCGCACAGTCACCGTGGGAGACGTGGGTCCGTTACGAGATCCTGCGCGCGGGCCTGCCCCGACCGACCACCCAGATGGCGGTCCAGACCGACCTCGGACTCTTCCACACCGACCTCGGCTACGAACGGTGGGCGTTCGGCATCGAGTTCGACGGTCTGGTCAAGTACCGGCCCGACGGCGTCCGACCCGGTCATGACCCGGCGCAGGAGTACGTGCGTGAGAAGGCTCGCGCCGAAGCGATCCGCCGGGCGGGTGTCGCCGTCGAGCACGTCAGCGCGGTGGACCGACGTGATGTCCCGGCGCTCATCACCCGCCTCGCCCGGAATCTGCCCCGCGACGTGGTGGGCACCGCACGCCCCCACCCGTACCTGCCACCGAGCTAGTCAGCGGCCCGTCGACGTCGGCAGGCCGTCAGAGCACTCGGCAGCACGCTGAACGACGTCGGCAGCGCCCCGGAACCTGTGGCGACGTGCGGGGCTCAGCCGTCCAACCGAACAGAACGGCCGTCTCCTGCGCGGCATCGGCATCTTGTCGCTGCATGTCGGCAGTCTGCTTCGGCACATCGGCGGGTTACCGCTGCGGGTCGGCACTTTCGGCGCGACATCGGCACTTTGTCCCGCAAGCTCGGCTCCTTGCATCGAGGTCGGCACAGGCCTGTGCCGACCTCGCAGCAACGTGCCGACCTCGCAGCAACGTGCCGACCTCGCAGCAACGTGCCAACCTCGCAGCAGCACGCCGACCCCAGGACACCACGTCGACCTCGCGGTAGGGCACCGACTCCAGCAGCACGTAGGCATCCCCACCGACCGCGGATGCCTCCCCGATAATCAGGTGCGGTGCCCCGCAGGGGCGTGCGATGCTCGTCGCACGGTCACCGGGTCAGCTCTCGAGGCGCTCGATGACCGGCCAGCTCGGCATCGGACAGGTGCCCGCACGATGCGCGGGCACGAGACGATGCCCGGTACGAGGCACTCGGTGAGTGCGGACAGGAAGGAGGCAGTCATGGACAACGTCGTTCGCGCGGCTGCCCTCGCGGCAGCAGACGCCACTGTCACCAGGAGCACCCGGGTCTGATCCGGCCGTGCTCCAGCATCAAGGAGCACCGTCTTGCCCCGTTTTCCCGAAGCACCGAAGTCCCTCCTGATCCGCGCCGCGGCCCGGGACGGCAACAAGTCCGGTCCTCGACAGGACCCGGCTGAGCGTTCCACTCGCCCACGGATCGGCCGCGAGGATCTGGAGGGACCGCATCCGAGCACGCTCCCGTCGGGCGACCCGGGCACCTCCGGGGACGCTGTCGAGTCCGCAGCCGGCCCGTCAGACATCGATCCTACGCAGCCCGGGCCGGGGCAGCGCTGGTCGACCTGGCGGTCCGTCGCGAAGGGCCAGCGCGGACCCGACCCTCTGCCCAGCTGGCTGGTCACCCGGGACGCGGCACTCGACACCGAGCTCGGCATCCTCAAGACCGGTAAGGAGGCGGATGCCTTCCTCGTGGAGCGCGCAGTCCCGGTCGGCGCCGACGCGGGCGTCGCCGACGAACCAGAACGCTGCCTCCTGGTCGCCAAGCGCTACCGCAGCCTGGAGCACGGTCAGTTCCACCGCGGTACCGAGTACACCGAGGGCCGCCGGGTGCGACGCACCCGTGACCAGCGCGCCATGGAGGACCGCAAGTCGGCGTGGGGCCGCGCGGTGTCCGCCACCCAGTGGGCCGACGCCGAGTTCGTCGCCCTACGTGACGCCTGGACGGCCGGCGCCCCCGTGCCCTACCCGGTGCAGATCGACGGCACGGAGGTGCTCATGGAGTTCGTGGGCACGGAGGTGACCGACGACCTCGGCCGCACCCAGGCCGTCGCCGCGCCGCGGCTCACGCGGGAGCGACCGTCGGACGACGTGCTGGAGTCCTACTGGGAGCAGCTCACGCACGGCATGTCGGTGCTGGCGCGTCTCGGCTTCGCGCACGGTGACCTGTCGCCGTACAACATCCTGGCCCACGGCGAACGGCTGGTCATCATCGACCTGCCGCAGGTCGTCGACCTGGTGGCCAACCCCTTCTCGAGCGAGGTGCTGCTGCGCGACTGCCGCACGGTGTGCGCCTGGTTCACGGCCCGCGGGCTCGACGTCGACGCGGACGCCCTGTTCGCCGACCTGCTGGCGCAGGCCTTCTGACGCAGGCCTCCTGACGCAGGCCTCCTGACGCAGGCCTCCTGACCGTCCGGTCCGGTCACCCCGCCGGGGTGACCGGACCGCAGGTCCAGGACGAGAACCCGAGGTCGGTCTGCACGCGGCCCACCTCACCCCGCGCCGTGAAGTCGAGGACCAGGCGCTGGAGCTCGTCCGTCCCGGCGCAGGCCACGTGCACCAGGAAGTCGTCGGGGCCCGACACGTGATGCACGGCCCGGGTCTGCGGGAGCGCGCGCACCCACTCGACGAACGGCCCCAGCAGGGGCCGCGAGTGCGTCGCGAGCCGCACCATCAGCATCGCCTGCAGCCCGCGCCCGACGGCGGCCGCGTCGATCTCGGCCCGGTACCCGCGGATGACCCCGGCGTTCTGCAGCCGCTGGACGCGGGCCAGGCAGGTCGACGGCGCGATGCCGACCCGCTGAGCGAGCGTCTTGTTGGACAGGCGCCCGTCGTTCTGTAGCTCGACCAGCAGCGACCGGTCGACCGAATCGAGGATCACGTTCTGCGTCATGGGCCGAATATCTAGCATGCCCGAGCGCCGCCGGTCGCACCGGGTGCCGATAGTCCCCCATGACAACCCATTCCTGGAACACGCGCGCCGTCCATGCCGGCAAGGACGACCTGGCCGCCCTGGGGCTTCACGCACCGCCGATCGACCTGTCCACCACCTACCCCTCGCACGACGTCGTCGCCGAGGCCGAGCGCCTGGACGAGTTCGCCGCGGGGCACGACGACGGCGGTCCACCCGTGTACGGCCGCGTGGCCAACCCGACGGTGCGCCGGTTCGAGGATGCCCTCGCCGAGCTCGAGGGCGCGCAGGCCGCCGTCGCCTTCGCGAGCGGCATGGCCGCACTGACGGCCTGCCTGCTCGCCCAGGTCGCGGCGGGAAAGCCGCACGTCGTGGGTGTGCGGCCGCTGTACGGCACCACCGACCACCTGCTCGACTGCGGCCTGCTGGGCATCTCCGTGACCTGGGCGTCCCCCGAGGAGGCCGCGGCGGCCATCACCGACCGGACGGGCCTGGTGATGGTCGAGAGCCCCGCGAACCCCACCCTCGGCGAGGTCGACCTGCGGGCGCTCGCCGACGCCTGCGCCCCGGTCCCCGTGCTGGTGGACAACACGTTCGCCACCCCGGTGCTGCAGCGCCCGCTGACTCTCGGCGCGGGCCTCGTACTGCACAGCGCCACGAAGTTCCTGGGCGGGCACGGCGACGTGATGGGTGGCGTGGTCGCGTGCGACGAGCAGTTCGCTCGGTCGCTACGCCAGATCCGGTTCATGACCGGCGGCGTGCTGCATCCCATGGCGGGGTACGAGCTGCTCCGGGGTCTGGCGACGCTGCCGGTGCGGGTGCGGGCGGCGTCGGCCACCGCGCGGGAGCTGGCGCGACGGCTTGCCGAGCATCCGCGCGTGACCCGGGTGCACTACCCGAGCGTGGGTGGCGCGATGGTGTCGTTCGAGACCTCCGCCGACCCGGTGGCGCTGGTCTCCTCGGTGGAGCTGATCACCCCCGCGGTGAGCCTGGGCAGCGTCGACAGCCTGATCCAGCACCCCGCTTCGCTGACGCACCGCATCATGGACGAGGTCTCACGCAAGGACGCGGGGATATCGCCCGACCTGGTGCGCCTGTCCGTAGGGCTGGAGGACGTCGAGGACCTCTGGGCCGACCTGACCCAGGCGCTGGACCGCTCCCCGCGCTGAGCGCGTGGTGGGGGTCGCGGCGGGCGCCTACCGTGAGGGCATGACCAGTACCCCGTACGACCAGGAAGACCTGCTCGCGTTCCTCGTCGGCTACGGCGTCGCCCTCGGGTCGGGCGACTTCGGGACCGTGACGGACAGCCTCGCCTACCCGTCGGTGGTGGTGGAGGCCGACCGGTCCGTCGTGGTGCCCGACGCCGAGGCCGCACGTGACCGGGCCGCCGGCACCCTCGCCGCCTACCGGGAGGAAGGGCTCGTCGCCGCCGTGCCCGAGGTCCGCGCGGTCGAGCAGGTCGGGGACGCGCTGCTGTGGGTCGACGTGCGGTGGAGCTACAAGGACGAGAACGCCTCGGAGTCGGCGTCGGAGCAGGTTCGCTACCTGCTCCGGCGCGGCCGGGACACGTTCGAGGTGTGCGTCGTCGTACCGGTCGAGGAGTAACCCTCCAGCACCGCTCGAACCTTGCTCCACCAACCCTCAACCAGCGCTTGACAGTTACGTCTCGTAACTCTCCAGTACAGGTTGAACCTGGCCCGACGGCGCCACCAGCGCTGTGAGTTCAAGCCGCTTGGCACACTTTTTATTCGGGAGTCAGCACTCCCCTTCCCCTGGCGTGCCCCCTGTGGTTAATATAAGTGCCTACTTATAGAAGGAGGACGTCATGTCGACCGTCATCGACCCCGCCACCACCGCGGGCCTGGTGAGCCGCGAGGTGCACGACGGCAGCCGGGACGGCCAGCCGACCAAGGTCGCCGTCGCCCGGCGCACGTACGCCACCGAACGCGCCGACCTCTGGGACGCCCTGACCTCGGCCGAGCGGCTCCCCCGCTGGTTCCTGCCGGTCAGCGGCGACCTCACCGTCGGCGGCCGCTACCAGCTCGAGGGCAACGCGGGCGGCACGGTAGAACGCTGCGCCGCGCCCGATGAGTTCGCCGTCACCTGGGAGTTCGGGGAGACCGTCACCTGGCTCACCGTCCGCCTGGTCCCCGCCCTCGGGGGCACCACGCTCGAGCTGGTGCACGAGGCCCCCGTCGACCCCGACTTCTGGACGCGGTACGGCCCCGGGGCCACGGGCGTGGGCTGGGACCTGAGCCTCATGGGACTGGGACTCCACCTCGCCGACGGCGTGGCGCTCGACCCCGCCGAGATCGAGACGTGGTCCGTCTCCCCCGAGGGCGTCGAGTTCGCCCGGCTGGCGAGCGCCGGCTGGGTCGACGCCGCGATCGCCTCCGGGGAGGACGCCGACCAGGCCCGCGCCGCCGGTGAGCGCACCGTTGCCTTCTACACGACCGTGCCGGAGTCCTGAGTGCCCGCACCCGACGGCGCGCCCGACAGCGCGCCCGACAGCGCACCCGACGGCGTCTTCGAGGCGCTCGGCGACCCCGTCCGGCGTCGTCTGCTGGAGCTGCTGGCACCGGGCGAGCAGCCCGCCGGCGCCCTGGTCACCGCGCTGCAGGCCCGGGTGCGCATCACCCAGCCGGCCGTCTCGCAGCACCTCAGGGTGCTGCGGGAGGCCGGCCTGGTGCGGGTGCGCGCCGAGGGCACGCGCCGCCTCTACGCCGTGGACGACACCGGGACGGCCGCGGCCCGCGCCTGGCTCGCCCGGTTCGACGTCACGTTCGCCCAGCCCCTCGACGCCCTGGCGACGGAGCTGGTACGCGGACGCCGGGAACGCCGTCGGGCACCGTCCGAGGACGGGCCCGCCGCGACCGGGGCGGCGGGCTGAGGATCAGCGCGCCAGCAGCCCGGTGAGCTCCGCGTCGAAGTACGGCTCCAGCGTGCGGGCGAACGTGTTGGTGAGGTGGTTGGAGTCGCGGTACACCGTGACCCCGCCGATCACCGGGAAGCACTCGTTCTCGTCGCAGTAGACGTCGGTGAAGTCGATCAACGTCACGTCCGGCCGGCCGAGGCGCTCGACGGCCCCCGGCTGCGGGTCGTAGAGCAGTCCCTTGTCGCGCGAGACCCGGCAGTGGTCGGCCAGGTCGCGACCCTGCTCCTCCAGGCAGTCGAACAGTCCCTTGCGCGGCCGCGGCACGTCCGCGACGGCGACCACACGCGTGCCCTGCTCCGCGAGCCCGGACCAGAGCGACTCCAGGCCACCTTCGGCGAACTTCTCCGGGACGGTGCCCGCCGGCGGTGCCCAGTCCACACCGCTGACCTGGGACGTGATCACCAGGTCGTAGTCGCGCTCGGCGAACATGGTCTTGGCCCGGTCGATCCAGGTGGTGCAGGCGGCATGCAGGACGGCGTCCTGCTCGCGCCGGACGTCCGAGAACGGGCAGGCGCCCTTGGAGTAGGTGTCGAGCGCCCACCCGTGCCGGCTTGCGATGTCCGAGAGCACGGCGGAGTACTGCACGGCGTGCGAGTCGCCGATCAGCGCGATCCGCACGTCACCGTCCGCATCGCCCACGCTGCACGGCTTGGGTACGGAGTCGGCCTTGCCGGTTCCGGCGCACCTGCCGCGGAAGAGCTCGGGGACGTCGGACGGGGCGACGTCGACGGCGGGCACGACACCGTCCGCCAGGTCCGGGTTGGTGCACGGCTGGCCGCCGACCGGGCGGGCGGCGGCACCGAAGCAGTCGGGCGGCGCGGAGAGCAGCTCGGCGGCGCGCTCCAGCTCACGCTCGGCGTGGTGCTGGGATGCCTGCACGCCCAGGAGGGCCGCGCCGACGACGAGGGCACCGGCGACCGCCGCCGCGGCGAAGGTCCGGCCGGGCCGGAACCGGTGCCGCTGACGGAGCACCGGCTTCTCGATCCAGCGCCGGGTGGCCCAGGCCAGCAGGACCGTGGCGGCGAGGATCGCGAGCTTGTCGAGGGTGCGCAGGTCGTGCCCGGTGGCGTACGGCACCAGGACGACCAGCGGCCAGTGCCAGAGGTAGACCGCATAGGACACGTCGCCCACGAACTGCACCGGCGCCAGGCCGGCCAGCCCAGAGGTGAAGCGGTCCGACGCACGGGCCCAGATCACCAGGGCCGTGCCCAGCACGGGCAGGGCGGCCCACGCGCCGGGAAACGGCGTCGCACCGGTGAACCAGACCGCCGAAACGACGATGAGCGCCAGACCCGCCCAGGCCACGAGGCCCTGCACGAACGCGACCCGGCCCCGACCGAGCGCCGGGACGAACGCCAGGAGGGCACCGGCGCCGAACTCCCACGCCCTGGTCGGGGTGACGAAGTACGCCTGCGCCTGGTCGCTGCCTGTCCAGACCACGGACGTCACGAACGAGCTGACCACGACGAGTATCAGCAGCGTCACGGCGACAGGGCGCCACGGCGTGACCCCCCGCATGCGGCCGCCCACCCGGAACTGGCGGCCGATCAGCAGAGACAACCCGATCAGCAGCGGCCAGACCAGGTAGAACTGCTCCTCGGCCGACAGCGACCAGAAGTGCTGCACCGGCGAGGGGATGTTCTCCTCGGCGAGGTAGTCCACCGCGTCGGCGGCCAGCACCCAGTTCTGCGCGTAGAGGCCGGACGCCGCGATCTCGCGGAACCACTGACCCCACAGCTGCGCGGGGCCGAGCGCCCACACGCCGGCCGCGGTCACGGCGAGCACCAGCAGCGACGCGGGCAGCAGCCGCAGGATGCGCCGCGACCAGAACCTGGTCACCGAGAACATCCGCGCCTCCACGTCGCGGGCGATGTGCGACGTGATGAGGAACCCCGAGATCACGAAGAACACGTCCACGCCCACGTACCCGCCGGTCAGACGGTTCGGCCACAGGTGGAACAGCACGACGGCGCCCACGGCGACCGCCCGCAGAGCCTGGATGTCAACCCGTACAGGCGTCGGGCGGTCCTTCGTCACGTCTTTTCTCTCCATCCGTGCCGCAGAGGTGACGACACCGACGGATCGTAAGGTGCCCGCCTCGCCTCCTCGTGCCTCAAACCCGGCCGGAACGGGGTGAATTCCGGCCGGGAGCGGGTGAACTGATGGGCACGGCCGAGAGGGCCGGGGGCGTCGAGGGGTTCAGTAGCGCTTGGGCAGCTTGAGGTGCCGCTCCGCCATGATGGTGCGCAGCAGGTCGGGGCGGTCGGTGATCAGCCCGTCCACGCCGATGTCCAGCAGCGACTCGATGGTGGCGCGGTCGTCGACGGTCCAGGGGACGACCTTCATCCCGGCGTCGTGGGCCGCGTCGACGAGCTCCGGCGTGGTGAACGGCACGTAGCCGGGGTCGTCCACGCCACCATCCTGCGGGTCACCGTGCACGGGCGAGACGGCGTCGGCACCGAACGACGCGGCGGCGGCCACGAACTTCTCCTGGACCGAGCCCGGGAAGTCGTCGATGTCCAGGCCACCGAGCCACGGCGACGCACCCGGCTCCCCCACCTGGAGGAACTGCTGGCCGTTGGTCAGCGCCACGAGGCCGAAGCGGGGCTCCACCTGGCTCATCCGCATCAGTGAGCCCCAGTCGAAGCTCTGGATCGTCACCTGGTCCACCAGACCCGCCTTGCGCACCTCGTGCGCGACCACCCGTACGAACTGCTCGCGCGGCGCCGTCTGCTCCGGTGCGCCCGCCTCGAACTTGGTCTCGATGTTGAGCATGACCTGACGCGCCCGGTGCCGGTCGACCAGCTCCAGCACCTCGGACAGGAGCGGCATGCCCGCGCCGGGGTGCAGCGCCTGGCCGGGGAACTGGGGCTGCCGCAACGAGCCGCAGTCGATGGTGCGCACCTGCGCGAGCGTCAGGTCCTTGATGTAGCGGGTGCCCGGCACGTACGGGAACTCGGGATCCCCCGGGAAGGCGGGCTCGGTGTCGACGCACTTGGCGGGGTTCGGGTCGCGGTCGTGTGTCACGACGGCGTACCCGTCCTGCGTGATCTGCACGTCGAGCTCGAGCGTGCTCACGCCGAGCGCGAGGGCGGCGTCGAAGGCGGGGAGCGTGTTCTCGACCGTGAGCGCGACACCGCCGCGGTGGGCCTGGAGGTCGAACGCTCGAGGGTGGCCGCCGGGTCGGTCGCCGGCCGGGTATGCCGACGCGGGCGCGGCGCCGAGGGCGAGCGCGGTCGCGACCGTCACGACGAGGGCGGAGGTGATGCGGTGGTACCGAGAAGTTCTCATGCCTCGATCCTGGACGCGGGGCGTGACCGACGTGTGACCCCACGCCGTCGTGCCACCTTCCCGGACGTGAACGCACGGCAACGTGGCCGACGGTGCGACGCACCCACGCGCGCCGAGGAGGGCAACGGCCGGCGCAAAGCGGTACGAACCGGCCCGCGGGGGTACCGTTCTCGCGTGGCTCATCTGGACTGGGAGATCAAGGCAAGCCTGCTGATGTACGTGATGGGCGCCCCGGGCGGCCGCATCGTGCAGGACGACGCGGTCGGCGGCAGCGGGGCCGCGTTCCACTTCCCGCTCGACCCGGGACGAACCCCCGAACCGACCGCCGATGCGACCCTGTTCGGGTTCACGGGTTCCGTGGTCTTCATCGGGCACTTCGGCTCGTTCGTGGGCGAGGTCGCCGACATCGAGGTCACGGCGCCCTCCGACGGCGGCCCCGACTGGAGCATGTCCATCCGGGACCGCGAGGCTGACGCGCGCACCACGGCGTTCCGCCTGGTCGGCTCTCCTACCGTGTCCGACGAGGGTCGACGCCTGACCTGGCAGCAGGTCGAGCTCACGGACGACGGCGCGAAGCTCTGGGGCGGCAACTACCCGACCGGCACCGCGTTCGAGCCGGTGGCGATCGCCCTGTAGCCAGGCGACGGGTCCGGGCGAAGATAGCGTGGTACCTCGCGCAGGGGGTATGACGGACTTTCCTCGGGCGGGCACATCCACGCTGGTAGGTTGCCCGTCATGACGTCACCAGCGCCGGACGTCGGCGAGGTCACGCCGACGGCGGTCGTCGATCCCGGACCGGTCCCGCCACCGGAGCCGGAACCCGACCCCGAACCGGAGTCCGAGCCGGCGGTCGAGCGCGCGCCCGCAGCGCCGGCAGCGCCCGCAGCGCCGGCAGAGACAGCAGAGACGACGGACGAGGTCCCGCCGCCCCCGCCGCCCGCCCCCGAGCCGGAGGCGGAACCCGCACCGGGCCCCGAGGCCGAGGCCCAGCCCGAGCCCGTCTCCGCACCGGAGCCCGACCCGGACCCGGCCCCCGCGGCGGACCCCGCACCAGCCCCCGCGCCCCGCGCCCCGGCACTGCCCGTCCGCCCGGTCCGCCGCATCCCCGCGAGCGGGGAGCGCATGGGCCGGTTCACGCTCGCCGACGCCCTCGGCCACGGCGGTTTCGCGCACGTGTACCGCGCGCACGACGATGACGGCACCGAGGTGGCGCTCAAGGTCCTCACCGGCCTGCACGACGACGCCCGGGACCGCTTCGCCCAGGAGGCGCAGCTGCTGGAGCGCCTCGACGGCCGCGGCTTCCCGCGGTTCGTGGAGGCAGGGCTGGACGCGGCCCAGCCGTGGTTCGCGATGGAGCTGGTGCCCGGCACCACGCTGCGCGACCGCGTGCGCGAGGAGGGCCCGCTGTCCGGGCAGCAGGCGCTGCGCCTGGCCCAGCAGATGGTCGACGCGCTGCTGGTGCTGCAGGAGGAACGCTGCCTGCACCGTGACCTCAAACCGGCGAACATCATGGTCGACGGCGACCGCGCGGTGCTCATCGACCTGGGCATTGCCAAGGTGTTCGACGCCGCGACGTCCACGCAGCCGGCCGGGACGGTGTCGTACATGGCGCCGGAGCTGTTCGGCCGCCGGGTGCACCCGCGGTCGGACGTGTACAGCCTGGGCCTGCTGCTGGTCCACGCGAGCACGGGTACGCTGCCGCTGGACCTGAACTTCCTGGGCCGGGACCTGACGGCTGCCGACCTGGTGGACGAGGAACCGCCCGGCGTCACCCCCGACGCCCCGCGGCCCGCGCCGCCGGTCATCGACCGGCACCTGCAGTCGCTGGTCCTCGCCATGACGCGGTACCAGCCGGACCACCGGCCGCCGCTGGAGAACATCGCGAGCGTGGTGCGAGCCCGCCTCGCGCACATGGCACCGGACCCGACGCTCCTGCTCACCTCGCAGCTGGTCAGCGACGGCGTGACGGCCGCCGAGGTGGCCGCACTCCCAGCGACCGACGTGCTGACCGGCCGCGGCCACACCCGGCTCTTCCAGCGGGACGCGGACCGGTCGGACGAGGTGACGCCCAACGTGCGGACGCCGGAGCCGTGGCACGGCCTCGTCTACGACCGCGCGCTCATGAGCGTGCTCGCCGAGGTGCACGCCGACGGTTTCGACGGTGCCGGCGAGCAGGTGGTCGCCGACCACATCGCCGAGATCGGCGCGCACGTCGCGGGCGGTCGCACGCCCGCCGAGATCAAGGACTGGATCTGGGAGGCGATGCGCTGGCAGGTCACGTCTCCCCCGGCCGGCCACGCGGACACGCTGCGCGGCTGGCGCGCGTACCGCAGCCCCGAGCCCGTCCCGCCGAGCGACGAGCCCGCCGGGGGCGGGACGGCACGCCCCGCGCGTCCGGTCGCCGGGGGCACGCAGGTGGTGCGCACGCCGGGCCCACGTCCGCAGTCGTACGAACCGCGCAGGAGCCCGGTCAAGCATCTCGGGCCCGCGCCGCGCCCGGCGGGTCCCTCCCGTCCGGTGCACCCCACCCGCCCCATGCCCGTCACGCAGTCCCCCGCCGGACGACCGCAGACCCCCGCGCAGCGTCCGCCGAGCGTGCAGCCGGGCCTGCGGCCGGCAGCGCCGGCGGGCCCGCCGACGGCCGGCCGGGCGGGTGCGCAGCCGGCCCCACGCGGGACCGGCCGGCCCCGCGCGCAGGCGGTCCGCCGGTCCGGCGCGCAGCCCCCGCGGGCCGCGGCACCGGCCCCGGTCGCACCACGGCGGAGGCCGTGGCCGCTGCGCCTGCTCGGTGCCCTGGTGCGCTGGGTCCCCCGGCTGGTGCTCCTCACCGCGGTCTACGTGCTGGTCGTCTCCGACCCCCTGGTGGGTGACCCGTACCTCGCGGCGCCGTCGCTCGCCGTCGCCGCGCTCGGTCTGGCGGCCCTGCTGCGTGTGGTCGGGCAGAAGATGCGGATCTGGTTCTACGTGATCGCCGCGGTGCTGGTGGGCGCGGGTTCGGTGGCCCTGTGGGCCACGAGCTCCAGCCTGCCGTACCTGCGCTGAGGCATCGGCGCCCTCAGCGGCGGACGCGGGCGCGGGACCGGGTGACACCCGCGAGCGTGGCGCGTACGGGCGTGCCCAGGTAGATGCCCAGCGACGCACCTGCGGCCAGCCCGACGCCGACCGACGCGGCGAGCACCAGCGAGGCGGAGTCACCCCCGGCCGACGAGCCCGGGTCGGCGTGCACCATGCCGAGCAGCCCGTAGAACACCGCGCCGCCGGGTACGAGCGGCACGATGGCCGCCGTCGTCACGGCCACGGACGGCACGTGCAGGTTGTGGGCGATGAGCACGCCGACGAAGCTGGCGACCAGGGCCGCGACGCCGCTGGCGGCGGCCTCGTGCAGGTCGGCCGTGAGCGCCAGCGCGTGGCTCAGCGCCGCGACGGTGCCCAGCACGGCGCTGACGGCGAGAATGCGCGCGCCGGCGCCGTTGAACAGCGCCACCGCCACGGCGATGATGACCGCTCCCCAGAGCTGGTTCGGCAGGGGGCCGAGCGGTGGCGGCCCGTCGGGCAGGGTCATCCGGAACCCGAGCACGCTGCCGACCTCCAGCCCGGCGAGGATGCCCACCACGAGGCCGAGCGTCTGCAGCGTCAGGTCGAGAATGCGTCCCGCCGCGGTGAGCGCGAACCCGTCGATCGCGTCCTGGGCCGCGCCCACCACGGTCAGGCCGGAGAGCATCAGCACGATCCCGGATGCCACGATGATGGAGGGCCGCACCCCGGCGAACGGGGCGATGTCGGCAGCGGCCAGCGCGGACACGGCCACCGCGACCACCGTGGTGACGAAGGCTCCCGCGATCTGGCTGAAGAAGGACGGGACGCGCAGCCGGGCGAGCCCTGACTGGGTGGCCGCCGCCCCCAGGGCCGCGACGAACGTGAGGGCGATCAGTACCGCTGAACCGCCGGACAGGATGCTCGCACCCACCGCGAGCAGCGCCCGCGCGACCACGACCACCGGCTGCCGGTAACGGAACGGGACGCGCCGGATCGTCCGGAAGGCGACACGCGCCTCGTCGAGGTCCATCCCCTCGTCGATCGCGACCAGCAGCGCCTGGAGGCGCTGCAGCTTGGTGTGGTCGGGCGCCGCCACGCGCACGACGCGCAGGAGGGTGTGCGGCCAGCCCTCACTGCTCGGGTAGTACGACAGCGCGATCGATGTGTAGGTGACGTCCACGTGCACCCCGCGCAGCCCGTACGCCTCGGCGACACGCGTGATCGCCAGCGTCACCTCGTGCGCGGACGCCCCGACGGCGAACATCGACTCACCGATGCGCATCGCCAGGTCCAGCGCGCGGATCACCAGGGCGTCGTCGACGGCGGGACGGACCTCCGTGACCGGGGCCGCCGACGGGTCGGCGTGCAGCACCCGGCGCACCGACGAGTACAGGCTTCGACGTTCGGGCTGGGGCATGTACCCCATTGTGGGGAGGGACGGGGCCACCGGCACCCGCCCGCACGGGCCCCGGCGCTACGTCTTCGTCACACCCCGGCCGCCGACGCGCGCGGCGCGCCGGCGATCACGGCCAGGCAGCTGCGCAGGAAGGAGGCCCCGACCTTGGCAGGGTCGCCGAGGTACCCGGCGACCATGATGCCGTCGCGCAGCAGCATCAGGTCGTCGGCGACCGCAGCGGGATCGGCCAGCCCGAGCGGCGTGACGAGGCGCTCGAAGGCATTCGTCCACCAGGCGCGGTGCGTGTCGACGATCTTGCGGACGGCGCTCTCCGGGTCGGGGTACTCGGCAGCCGCGTTGATGAACGGGCACCCGCGGAAGCCGGGGGTGCACGCGGCCTCCCCGGTGTGGTCGGCCATGAGGCGCAGTGTGACGTCGGCCGCACCGGCACCATGGGCGATCGCCGCCTCGACACCTTCGCGCTCCCCCTCCGCGCGGGCCTCGAGGTACGCGACGATCAAGTCGTCCTTGCTCTGGAAGTGCCGGTAGAACGTCACTTTCGTGGTGCCGGCTCGCTCGATGACCTTGTCGACGCTCACGGCACGTAGCCCCTGCGCGTAGAACAGCTCGTTTGCCGCCTCGATCAGGCGGTCCCGCATGGACCCTTGCACGGTCGCGATCATACGTGGCTCCTCTTCTCGCTCCCCTTGCGTTCTCACTCCCCCTTGCGCCGGACCACGGTCGATGTGTACTGTCCGAAGAGGTGGAGTTACTAGTTACTCTACCTAGACGTATCGCCGATGGGAAGGGCGCAGCCGCTCCCGAGCCACGGCCCCGACCACAAGGAATCTCATGACAACCACTACGGCCTCGCCGACCTCGACCGCCACCTCCCTCCGAAACCTGTACTTCGTCAGGTTCGGCTTCGCCATCGTCTGGGCGGTGCTGCTGTTCGTCGTCGGCAAGAGCCTCGGGCCGGTCGCGATCGGCCTGCTGGTGCTGTACCCGCTCTTCGACGTCGCCTCCGCCGTCGTCGACTTCCGAAGCTCGAAGACCGCGCGGCCCACGGTGGGCCTGTACTTCAACATGGCGCTGAGCCTGCTCACCGCCATCGGCCTGGCGATCGCAGTGACCTCCGGTATCCCCGCGGTCCTGCGCGTGTGGGGCGTCTGGGCCATCACGGCCGGCATCGTCCAGCTCATCGTGGCCGTACGCCGCTACCGCCTCGGCGGCCAGTGGCCCATGATCCTCAGCGGTGGCATCTCGGTGTTCGCCGGTTCGGGGTTCTTCCTCATGGCCGGCGGGCCGGACGCGGCGCTGACCTCGCTCGGCGGGTACGCCACGCTCGGCGGAATCTTCTTCCTGGTCTCCGCGCTCCGTCTGAACAGCGTCGCCAAGAAGGAGAGCTGAGATGACCGAGAACACCTTCGACGTCGTCGTCATCGGCGCCGGCCCCGTGGGCGAGAACGTCGCCGACGGCGCCGTCAAGGGCGGCCTCAGCGTCGCGATCGTGGAGAGCGAGCTCGTCGGCGGCGAGTGCTCCTACTGGGCCTGCATGCCCACCAAGGCACTCCTGCGCGACGCCGCCGCGCTGCGCGCGGTGCGGAGCCTGCCCGGGGCGAGCGCCGCGGTGACCGGGCAGCTCGACGCCACCGCCGTGCTGGCCCGCCGGGACGCCTTCGCCTCCCACTGGCACGACGACGGCCAGGTCGCCTGGCTGAACAGCGCCGGCATCACGCTGGTGCGCGGTGTGGGCCGGATCAGCGGCTCCCGCACCGTCGAGGTCACCGACGCCGAGGGCAGCACCACGGTGCTCGGCGCCCGGCACGCGGTGGTCGTCGCCACCGGCAGCAGTGCCCGTGTCCCGCACGTCCCCGGCCTGGCCGACGCCGCGCCGTGGACCAGCCGGGAGGCCGCCTCCGCGCAGACCGTCCCCGGGCGGCTCGCGATCATCGGCGGTGGCGTGGTGGGCACGGAGATGGCCACCGCGTACGCGGCCCTGGGCGCCCAGGTCACGCTGATCGCCCGCGACGGGCTGCTGCCCTCCGTGGAGTCGTTCGCGAGCGACCTGGTGGCCGACACCCTGAAGGCCGACGGCGTCGCCCTGCACCTGCACACCGAGCCCGAGAGCATCCGCCGCGACGAGTCCGGGACGGTGCACCTCACGCTGGCCGACGGCACGACGCTGGACGCCGACGAGGTGCTGGTCGCCACCGGCCGCACTCCGAACACGCGAGAGATCGGCCTGGAGCAGGTGGGGCTCACGCCCGGCGACTGGCTGCGCGTGGACGACTCCCTGCGCGTGCTCGGCAGCGACGGCACCCCCGTCGACGACGGCTGGCTCTACGCCGCGGGCGACGTCAACCGTCGTGCGCTGCTCACGCACCAGGGCAAGTACCAGGCCAGGGCGCTGGGCGACACGCTCGTGGCTCGTGCGACCGGCAAGCCGGTCGACCTCGCACCCTGGGGCCGGCACGCGTCCACCGCCGACGAGCGCGCGGTCCCCCAGGTCGTCTTCAGCGACCCGGAGATCGCGTCGGTCGGCCACACGGCCGCCTCCGCCACGGCCGCGGGCATCCGCGTCCGGGCGGTCGGGTACGACCTCGGGGCCGTCGCCGGCGCCGGGCTGCACGCCGACGGGTACACGGGCCGGGCCGGCATGATCGTGGACGAGGACCGCAAGGTGATCGTCGGGTTCACGGTGGTCGGCCCCGACGTGGCCGAGCTGCTCCACGCGGCGACCATCGCGATCGCCGCCGAGGTTCCGATCGACCGCCTGTGGCACGCCGTCCCCGCCTATCCCACGGTCAGCGAGGTCTGGCTCCGGCTCCTCGAGACCTACGGCCGGGCCGCATAGCAGGGGCGGGTCCTCGACTCGCCACCGGTCGGGTGGGCGTACGCGCCCACCCCCCGGTGTGCGGTCCTCAGAGTTCGTCGCCGTGCTGTTCGTCGCCGTGCTGCTCGCGCAGCAGGTCGCGAGCCTGGTCGCCGTCGCGTTCACGCTCGATCGCCCGGACCGTCGCGTCCACCTTCTCGTCCGGCTGGCGCGGCGGCAGCAGCGGTGTGTCACGGTCGACCACCGCCTCGACGACCACCGGGCGCTCCGCCGCGAGCGCCGTCGCCCACGCGTCGCTGACCTGACCGGGTTCCTCGACCCGGATGCCCTCCAGCCCGAGCAGCCTGGCGTAGTCGGCGTACGGGAAGGCAGGCACGGTCTGGGAGGTCGGGTAGCGGGGGTCACCCTCCATCTCCCGCTGTTCCCAGCTGACCTCCGCCAGGTCGCCGTTGTTCAGCACGAGGACGACGAACCGTGGGTCGGCCCAGTCGCGCCAGCGGTGGGCGACGGTGATGAGCTCGGACAGACCGTTCATCTGCATGGCGCCGTCCCCGGCGAGCGCCACCACCGGGCGTTCGGGGTGGAGCAGCTTCGCGGCGATCCCGTACGGCAGGGCGGACCCCATGGACGCGAGCGTGCTGGACAGGTGCGCGGGAGCACCTGACGGGAGCCGGAGGAACCGTGCGTACCAATAGGTCACCGAGCCCACGTCTACGGCGACCTGGACGTCGGGCGGGAGCTGCGCGGACAGCTCGTTCATGACGTGCTGGGGGTTGAGCCGTCCGGTCCGCTGGGCGGTGCGCCGCTGGGCGACGTCGTGCCAGGTGGTGACGAAGCCCTCGACGTCCTGTCGCCAGCCGTCCCGCTCGGGGAGCAGGGGCAGCAGCGCGTCGAGGGTGGAGGCCGCGTCCCCGGGCAGCGCGGCCTCGACGGGGAACTTGGTCCCGATGTTGCGGGGTGTCACGTCGATCTGCACGGCCCGGGCCTGGCCGGGTGCCGGGTAGTACTCGGTCCACGGGTCGTTGCTGCCGACGATGAGCAGGGTGTCGCACCCGGACATCAGGTCGGCGGACGCGGTGGTGCCGAGGTGGCCCATGACGCCGCAGTGGTACGGCAGCGACTCGTCGAGGAGCGGCTTGCCGAGCAGCGAGGTGGTCAGGCCCGCGCCCAGGCGTTCGACGACGTCGCGCACCTGCCGCTCGGCGCCCACGGCGCCCTGGCCGGCGAGCACGGCGACGCGCTGACCGGCACCGAGCACGTCGGCGGCGGCGCGCAGCTGGGTGTCGTCGGGCACGGTGCGCGGCCGGGCGTAGGCCGTCGAGGACTGGACCACACCGTGCGCCTGCTCGTCCTGGGCGGGTGCGTCGGCCTGCTGCACGTCGTGGGGCACGATCACGCACACGGGGCTCGACGTGGCCAGGGCGGTGCGGAACGCGTCGTCCAGGAGGTGGGGCAGCTGCTCCGGGGAGACCGCGGTCTGCAGGTACTGGGCGCACACGTCCTTGAAGAGCGTGTGCAGGTCCACCTCCTGCTGGTAGCCGGCGCCGAGCGCGCTGGTCACCACCTGCCCCACGATCGCCACCACGGGCTTGCGGTCCAGCTTGGCGTCGTACAGCCCGTTGAGCAGGTGGACCGCACCGGGCCCCTGGGTGGCGAGACAGACGCCGACCCCTCCGCCGTACTTGGCGTGGCCGGTCGCCATGAACGCGGCCATCTCCTCGTGGCGGGCCGTGACCAGCTGGACGCGGTCCTCCTGTCTGCGCAGCGCCGCGAGGATCGGGTCGATCCCGTCTCCCGCGTATCCGAACACCCGGTCGACACCCCAGTCGACCAGCCGGTCGACGATGCCGTCTGCCACGGTGGTGGAGCTCATACGTTCTCCCCGTACTCGTCCGCCCGTCGGCGGCGGTCACCCGCGCCGGCGTCGGCTCCACCGGGGGGCGCCTGTCACTCAGTCTGGCCGGGTCGGGCTGCGCTCGCCAGATGCGTCCTACCTGGCCGGCGGGCGGCGGCGGCGCGACGCCGTCAGCACGACGACGCCAGGCCCCTGCACCACCACCGTCGTCGCGCCGGGGCGGCTCTCCACCGTCGCCGGGTCGGTGCCGAGCACCACCGCCGAATCGAGCACGACCTCGGGCAGCTCGCCGTCGTGCTCGACCGTCACGGTCACCGGCCCCTCCCGCAGCGCCAGCACGACATCGACGCGGGCGCCCGCGTCGGCCGATCCGGTCTCCTGCACCCCGCGCGTCAGCACGACCGCCCCGTCCTCGACCCGCACCGACGTCGCCCGCCGCTCCCCCGAGGCGATCGCCGGCTCGGTGTGCCGCAGCCGGACGAGCGCCCGGTACAGGTCGAGCATGCGGCGCCCGCGGCCCGAGGCCGCCTCCGCCCAGTCCAGCCGCGACGCCTCGAACGTCTCGCGTGCCTGCGGGTCGGGCACCTCGACGTCGGCCCCGTACAGGTCGGCCCACCCGTGCCCGCCGAACTCCGCGGCGCGGCCGCGCGAGACCGCCTCGGCGAGCTCGGGCTCCTCGTGGTCGGCGAAGTACTGGAACGGCGTCGTGGCGCCCCACTCCTCGCCCATGAACAACATCGGTGTGAACGGCCCGAGCAGCACGACCGCCGCACCGACCGCGAGCGCCCCCGGCGTCAGCACGCGAGACGGCCGGTCACCGAGCGCGCGGTTGCCCACCTGGTCGTGGTTCTGGGAGCAGACGACGAACCGCCGCCGGTCCAGGTCGGGTGGTACGGGCGCGCCCCAGGTCAGGTCGCGGAAGGTGGACCAGCCGCCGTCGTGCACGAAGACGTCGGTGAGGGCCTTGGCGAGGGTCTCGGGGGTGCCGAAGTCGACGTAGTAGCCCTGTCGTTCGCCGGTCAGCAGGGTGTGCAGGGCGTGGTGGACGTCGTCGGCCCACTGGGCGGTCATACCCTGCCCGGGCCGGCCCTGAAAGGTCTCGCCGGTGGGGGTGACGGTGCGGGGGTCGTTGGCGTCGGACTCGGCGACGAGCGAGAGCGGCCGGCCCAGTTCGTCGGCCAGGGCGGCGACGGCGTCGGACAGCTCGGCGAGCAGGTGCCGGGGCGAGTCGTCGACCAGGGCGTGGACGGCGTCGAGGCGCAGGGCGTCCACGTGGAAGTCGCGGAACCAGCGCAGCGCCTTGTCGACGACGAAGGCGCGCACCTCGGCAGAGCCGTCGCCGTCGAGGTTCACGGCGGCGCCCCAGGGTGTCTGGTGCCGTTCGGTGAAGTAGGGGCCGAACTCGGCGAGGTAGTTGCCGGAGGGGCCCAGGTGGTTGTCGACGACGTCGAGACAGACGGCGAGCCCGCGGGCGTGCGCGGCGTCGACGAAGCGCTGCAGGGCGGCCGGACCGCCGTACGGTGCGTGCACGGCCCACAGCGCGACGCCGTCGTACCCCCAGCCGTGGTGTCCGCCGAACGCGGCGACGGGCATGAGCTCGACCAGGTCGACACCGAGATCCGCGAGGTGGTCGAGACGCCCGATGGCGGCGTCGAGCGTGCCTTCGGGGGTGAACGTGCCGACATGGAGCTCGTAGGTGACGGCGCCGAGCACGTCGCGGCCGGCCCAGGCGTCGTCGGTCCAGGGATGGGCGGCCGGGTCGAAGGTGCGGGACGGGCCGTGCACGCCGGCGGGCTGCCAAGGGCTGCGGGGGTCGGGCCGCGGCGGCCCGCCGTCGAGCGAGAACGCGTAGTCGGTGCCGGGCGGCACGATCTGCGCGGCCCGCCACCAGCCGCCGTCCTCCGCAGTCAGGGGTTCGGTGGTGCCGCTCGCGGGCAGGACGAGGTCGACGCGCGACGCGTGCGGCGCCCAGACGCGCGGGGGCGTGGTCATGCCGTCCCTCCGTCCGTGCCGGCCGGCTCCGCCACGAGCAGTGCGACAGGCCAGGAGCCCAGGAGGTCACCGAGGTGCGCGGCACCGCCGTCGGCCCAGGATCCGCTGAGCACCGACCGCCACGCCTGGCCGGGGCCGGGTGCGGGCAGCACGACCGTCGCCTCGGCCAGGCCGGGTGTGTCGCCGAGCCGGGTCGCCACGACGGCCACGCGCGGTCCGGCCGAGTCCCCCCGGGCGAAAGCGACCGCACGGCCCGTGGTCACGGGCAGCGGCTCGTAGCCCGCGTCCTCGCCGACGAACGCGCCGGGGTGTGCCCGCCGCGCGCGCAGCGCAGCGGCCGTCACGGCCAGCTTCTCCTCGGCGAGGCCCGACGGCGCACGGCCCGCGTCCAGCGCGGCGAGCGTGGTCGCGAGCGCGTCCAGGTCGACGGGTCGCCGGTTGTCGGGGTCGACGAGCGACGTGCCGGTGATCTCGGTGCCCTGGTAGACGTCGGCGACGCCGGGCACGGTGAGCTGGAGCAGCTTGGTCGCGAGCACCGAGCGCCGGACGGTCGGCGTCACCTGCTCGACCCAGCCGGTGAACGCGGCGACGACGTCGGGGTGGGCGAGCAGGCCGGTCGCGTACCGCACCAGGCCTTCCTCGCGTGCGTCGTCGGGTGCGGTCCAGGTGGTCCAGGCCTTCTGCTCGCGCGCGGCCTTGACCAGGTAGGCGGTGAGGCGGTCGGCCTCGATGGGCCCGGCGGGGGTCCAGGTGCCGGCGAGCGTCTGCCAGAGCAGGTTCTCGGTGCGGCCGTCGAGGTCCGCGGGACGGGCGTCGGCCGTGACCTCGCGCAGGCGGCGCACGAGCGCGGTCCACCGGTCGGCGTGCGCGGCGATCGCGCCGATGCGGGAGCGCACGTCCTCACCGCGTTTGGTGTCGTGCGTGGAGCCCGCGGTCATGGTCGCGGGCCACGACTCGGACGTGCGCCGCGCGTGCTCGTGCAGCTCGTCAGGGCCGACGCCGAAGCGGTCCGGCGCGCCACCCACCTCGCACAGGCTGACCAGGTGGGTCCACCGGTAGTACGCGGTGTCCTCCACACCCTTGGCCATCACGGCACCGCACACCTGCGGGAACCGGACCACGAGCTCGGCCCGCCGCTCGTCGCCCTGCCGGCCCGCGGAGCCGGCCTCGCGGCCGAGCACGAGGTCGACGACGAGGTCCAGCGTGTCGTGCCGGTCGGGGTCGAGCCGTGTGCGGGCGAGGTCGGCCGCCTCGTTCACCACGCGCTCGGCCTCGGGCGGCGGCGTCTCCCCCGGGACGACGTAGGCGCGGTACCGGCCGTACGCGACGACGAGCTCGACCACGCAGTCCTGGAGGGAGCGGAACGTGTGGTCGCGCAGCCGCACGTCCGCGCGGCAGATGTCGGCGAGCATGGTGGTCAGGAGGTGGATCTCGGCGTGCAGGGAGGTCTCGACGATCTGCCGCTTGGCCTGCTCGATCAGGTCGTCGAGGGTGGGGTGCTCCCCCGTCACCTCGTGCATCAGGCCGGCGAGCGGCGCGGCGCCGTCAGGGTCGACCTGCAGGGCGTGCAGCCGCCATGCGGTGTCGTAGCCCGTGGTCCCCGCGACGGGCCAGTCGCCGGGGAGCGCCTCGTCCCCCTCCAGGATCTTCTCCGCCACGACCCACGCCCCGCCGGTGGCCTCGTCGAGCCGGCGGAGGTAGCCGCGGGGGTCCGCCAGGCCGTCGGGATGGTCGATGCGGAAGCCGTCGATCACACCGTCGTCGAAGAGATCGAGCAGCAGCGCGTGGGTCGCGTCGAAGACCTCCGGGTCCTCCACCCGGATGCCCGCCAGGGTGCCGACGTCGAAGAAGCGGCGGTAGTTGAGCTCCTCGTCCGCGACGCGCCAGTACGCGAGCCGGTAGTGCTGGCGGCCCACGAGCTCCGCCAGCGGCAGGTGCTCGGTCTCCGGCCGGACGGGGAAGAGGTGGTCGTAGTAGCGCAGCACGGGCTGCCGGGTGCTGGTGTCGTCGCCGGCGTCGCCGGGCACCACGGCATGGTCCAGGACGAGCTCGCCCGCGGCGAGCACCGTGCCGATCCGGGCGCCGAGCACGGGCATGAGCAGCCCCTCGCCCTCTGCGAGGTCGACGTCGAACCAGCTCGCGTACGGGGAGTCGGGGCCGTGCTTCAGCACCGACCACAGGGCGCGGTTGTGCCACGCGGGCGTCGGCACGGCCATGTGGTTCGGTACCACGTCGACGACGACGCCCATCCCCCGCGCGTGCGCGGCGGCGGCGAGCCGTTCGAGGCCGTCCCGACCGCCCATCGCGTCGCTGATCCGGGTGTGGTCGACGACGTCGTACCCGTGGGTGGAGCCCGGCGCGGCCTGCAGCACGGGTGAGAGGTACAGGTCGGTGGTCCCGAGCGTGTCGAGGTACGGCAGCGCCTTCTCGGCATCCGCGAAGGTCAGGGAGGGACCGAGCTGAAGGCGGTAGGTGCTGACCGGGGTGCGGCGGCCTGGTCGGGGAAGGTGGGAATGCACTGTGCCTCCGTCGCTCGGTGTCTCTCGGGCTTCACCGTAGGCGGGGTGACTGACACTCGCCCGGGGTCCGGCGTTCTCCTTCCTCGGCGGGCAGCTCGTCGCCCAGCTGCCCGCCGCCGGGTCGTGCGACGCACCCGCGCGAAACGGCTACCGTGTTTCGAAGGTCGGACGACATCTGCTCCCCCTCGTAGCCCATGACAGGAGACCGGAAGATGACCACGAACGACCGGTACGAAGCTCTCAGGACCACCCTCGAGCAGGATCCCGACCTCGACGTCACCGCCCGCGACGGTGCCCTCTTCGTCCGCCAGACGCAGTTCGCGTTCCTGGCCGGCGACTCGCTCGCCGTCCGTCTGCCCAACGGTCGTGCCGACGACCTGGTGCAGCGTGGCATCGCGGAACTTCTGCGGCGTGACTCCGCCACGGCCAGCTGGGTGACGATCTCTGACTCCGAGGACTGGCCCGAGCTCGCCTCGGAGGCCCACGAGCTCGCCGGCGGCCACCGACCGGGCAACAGGTCGTGACGCCGGTGCGTGTCCTTGCATGACCGGTGACGGCGTCGTCGGTCATGCCGTGACGGTCGACGGCGAGCAGCGTGAGAGCGAGTTCTTCCGACGCCGCCCCTCCGCCGACACGCTGGACTGGGTGGCCGCCTCCTTGGGTCCGGGCAGTCGCGTCGTCGGCCACCGTCGGTTGACCGGCGGCGTCAACTCCGCTGTCCATCGCCTCACGGTTGAGCGACACGACACGCGAACGTTCGTGGTGCTGCGGCAGTACCCGGCGGGAAGCATCCCGCTGCGGACCGCCATGGAGCAGGAGATCGCCAACCTCGAGGTGGTGGCAGGCAGCGGGCTTCCGGTCCCGACGATCGTGGCCGCCGACCTCGTGGGCGCGGCTACCCGCGGCGCGCCGTCGCTGCTGATGACACGGCTGCCTGGCCATGTCCACCTGGACCCGGCGGAGCACCGACCGTGGATCGAGAGGATCGCGGAGTTCGCCGCCCAGCTCCATTCCGTCGACCTCCCGGCGCCGACCTTTCGAGCTTGGGCAGACTCATGGATCACGCCTCCGGACCAGCTCCAGGTTCCAGCCGGGGCGCGACAGCCTGCGGTCTGGAAGGCCGCCTTCGATGCCTTGGCGGTGCCACCCCCTGCGGACGACACCGTCTTCCTGCACTGCGACTACCTGCCCGTCAACCTGCTGTGGTCGCGTGGGAGGATCACCGGGCTCACCGACTGGAACAGCATCCACCGAGGGTCTCGGGCGATCGACGTCGGGCAGTGCCGCCGGTACCTGACGTCGCTCTACTCACCCGAGTGGGCAGAGGACCTGCGTTCCCTCTACGAATCGATCGCGGGTGTCGCTCTTCACCCGTGGTGGGACCTGTACAGCCTCCTGCACCACGACGACACCGCACCGCGCTCGATCTCCCGCCAGGTCGCGGGGCGCCGCCCGGTCGACGTGTCAGGCATGACAGGTCGTGTCGAGACTGCGGTCGCACAAGCACTGCGGCGCCTGGGCTGAGCTGCTGGGTACCCACTCGACGAGTGGGCGAGGGCGGCCCTGGCGCCATCACCCAGAAGCCCTCGCACCGCCGCGTTGTCAGCGGCCGGAACGCGAGGAGCGGGACGGCGAGAACATGCGGCGGACAGCCCGAAGAAGCGACCTGAGCTCGGCGCGGTTCGGGCGGACGCCCAGCCGCGCGTACATCATCACGTCGCCGTACTCCGCCATGCGCACGATCTTGCCGTCGGCGACGTCGAACCGCGTGAGGTACGTGTTCCGATAGGGCACACCCGTGCGGGCGACGATGATGTCGCCGGTCCCGGAGAAGTACACATCGCCTCCATCAGGGCTGACCTTCCACTGGTGGTTGCGCCAGGCCAGCGGCTCGAACTTGTCGAAGATGCCTCTCGTGTACCCGAGGACCTCCTCTCGGCCGCTCAGGTCCGCGACGCAGAATCCCGAGCGACGGCCGACGATGATGTCCGCGACCCCCTCGTCGCCCGTCACCGCGCTCGAATGCATGAAGAGCTGCTCGACGTCGTCCCGGAGGGTGTCACGGACGGCGTCGATGTCCTTCGCCTCAACTGCCCGGATGAACTCCTTGGCAGTCTCCAAGGTCGAGCGGGTGGTGGGGCCGGTACTGGTCATCGTTCCTCCGATAGGGCTGGTGCCGCGGGAAAGGGCACACCACCAAGGATGGAAGGCTTCGTGACAGGGTGGAATGCTGCGCTGAGACGTGTACTGCCAATGTCACCATCGGCGAACCCGAGTGCCGGTCCTGGGGAAGAATGGGCCCGTGGTGAGCAACGATCGGAGCGACCTGGCGCACTTCCTGCGGCAGCGTAGGGCGGCGATGGCACCGCCGGAGCCGCACGTGCAACCGAGAAGCTCGCGTCGCCGCGTCCCTGGTCTTCGCCGACAGGAGATGGCTGACCTGACCGGGATCTCGGTCGAGTACTACACGCGTCTGGAGCAGGGCAAGGCTCCCCGTCCGTCGCGTGAGATCCTGACGGCTCTGGCGCAAGGCCTGGGTCTGACACGACCAGAGCGGGCCCACCTGTTCCGGCTGGGAGGCGAGCTCCCGCCCGAGCTGCCCGGCCCTGACTCGGTAGTCCGTCCGGGCCTGCTGCGGATGCTCCAGGGGCTGGACGAGACGATGCCGGTCACCGTCCACGACGGTCGGCTCGACCTCCTGGCCCGCAACAAGCGCGCAGCCGAGCTGCTGCCGCCGACCCCTGGGACCGGCCCCTTCGCTCGTAACCTCGCCTACCTGGCTTTCGCGACCAGTGTTCTCACCGACCTGCTCGGTGACAGTGCTGAGCAGTTCCTGCGCGTCGCGGCCGCCGAGCTGCGCACCGCGCTGAGCCGATATCCCGAGGACCACTACCTCCGCAGCCTGCTCACGGAGCTCACCGCGACCAGCCCGGTCTTCCGCGACTACTGGGAACGCGGCGAGGTCATCACCTCACGGTCGGCGACCAAACAGCTGCACCACTCCGCCTACGGCCGGCTCAGCTTCGACATCGAGCTCCTGCACGACCCGGAGCGAGACCACTGGGTCATGCTCTACACGCCACGTGACGCCCCCTGATCCCCGCTCCGTCTGCCGGGCACGGCGTGCCGTGCAGACCTGGGGTTTCACACCGGTCGAGCGGTGCGACGACCCCTGGTGATCGCTGGAACGATCTTCGATCACGTGCCGCCCTGCATGTCTGGCGCGGAGACCTGCTGGACGTGCCGCAGCAGGGTGGTCAGCTGCCAGTCGACGGTGGGATGGTCGATGGTCGAGTGGACGGGCGAGCCACCCATCTCCCCCATGATTCCCGAGGCGCCCTGTTGCGCGTGTGCGCGGCTGTCGTAGGCGACGATGTCGACGACGATGCCGTCGTCACGCTGCACGATCCGGCGCCACAGGAAACCTGGCTGCCGCCTGAGGTAGTCGTCGATGTCGGCGTTGGCAGCCACGAAATCGGCAGCTGCCAGGCCCGGCGCCGGCCGAAGGGTGGTGATCTCGAGCGCTTCCGTCATGTCGTCCTCTCGGTGATGCCGTCTCGTTGGACGGCAGCCCCAGCCTGGGCCGGGGTGCGAGGACGAGGAAGGCCTTGCGAGCCTAGGTGTGCGGCACCCTGGCATCTTCGGCGCCACCACCCGGTGCCATGGCGGCAAGGTGCGCGGCGGCCTCCTCGCTGCGGCTGCCGGGTGCGGGCGTACCGACCAACAGCTGCTGGCCGGGGGCGTCGTGTGCCTCGAACGTCTGGTAGGTCAGCTCGATACGTCCCACGCCGGGATGCACGAAGACCTTGTACGCACGCTTGAGGCCGGAGACCCTCTGGTCATCCCACAGCGTCCGGAACTCGGCGGAACACGCCCGGAGCTCGTCGACGACGGCAGAGATGCGCTCGTCGCCTGGATGAAGGCCCGCATTGAGTCGCAGGGCCTGCACCGTCGCCGAGGTCACGACAGGCCACTCGGTGAAGACGGTGCGCGCGTTCGGATGCGTGAACAGGATCCGTGGCATGTTCCGCTCGGAACCGAACGGGGAGAGTAGCGCGCTGGCGACCGCGTTGACCGCGAGCACGTCGAACGCCGGACCGAGCACGTACGCCGCCGCGCGTGGGAACGCGTGCAGCAGGTCGAGCAGGTCCGGGTGCACGTCGCCGTCCGACGTCGCCCGGGTCGTGCCGGGGCCGAGGCCTGCCAGGCGATGAAGATGACCGAGCGAGTCCGGGTCGAGGCGCAGCGCCCGGCCGATCGCCTCGATCACCTGAGGTGAAGGGCTGCGCTCCCGCCCTTGCTCGAGCCGGGCGTAGTAGTCGGCACTCACTCCCGCGAGCACCGCCACCTCCTCACGCCGCAGGCCCGCGACCCGGCGCCCGGAACCACCGAGAGCAAGGCCCACGTCGCCGGGGCCCAGGCGTGCCCGGTTCGCGCGCAGGTACGCAGCGAGCTCGTTGTCGGGCGCAGGCATGACCACGAGGCTACCCGGGTGCGGGGGCCACGGTGCGGCACACCCCGGCTCGCAGAGCCTTCCTCGCCGGCCCGCCGACCGCTGAAGTAGCCCCATGAACAGCACCACCGAACCCAAGACCGTCCTGATCACCGGAGCCAGCAGCGGCATCGGTGAGGCCACCGCACGGCGGATGGCCGCGCTCGGCCACAACGTCGTCATCGGCGCCCGGCGCACCGACCGTCTGACGGCGCTGGCCGTCGAGCTGCGCGCGCAAGGAGCGGCCGTCCTGCCGGTCGAGCTCGACGTGACCCGTCTCGAATCGGTGCGCGCCTTCACCGAGGCAGCAGTGGCCGAGCACGGCCGTATCGACGTCCTGGTGAACAACGCCGGCGTGATGCCCCTCTCTCCCCTCGCCGACCGACGGGTCGCCGAGTGGGAGCAGATGATCGACGTCAACCTGCGCGGCGTGCTCTACGGCATCGCGGCCGTGCTGCCACAGATGCAGGCTCAGGGCGGAGGGCACGTCGTCAACGTCTCCTCCGTGTCGGGCCATCGCGTCGACCCGACCGCTGCCGTCTACAGCGCCACCAAGTTCGCCGTCACCGCGCTCTCCGAGGGGCTGCGGCAGGAGAACGAGAAGGTCCGCGTCACCGTCGTCAGCCCTGGATTCACGCGCACCGAGCTGACCGACCGCGGAGGCTCCGCCGAAGCGCAGGCAGCGGCGCGCTCCGCGACGGAAGCGCTGGCGATCCCGGCGTCGGCGATCGCCGACGCCGTCGCGTACGCGGTCAGCCAACCCTTCGACGTCGATGTCAACGAGGTCGTCATCCGCCCGACCCGGCAGCACTGACCGGGGCGCCTCGAGCGGTCCTAGCTCGGACCGCTCGAGGCGAACCCGTAGATGCAGATCGTGCCATTGCAGCATCGACGCGACGATCTGACAGTCCACGCGGTGGCAGCTCTCACGCATCAGTACGTTCGCAACAGATCGCCGTCTCACCCGCCGGGCGACGACCTACCCGGCAAGGAGCGGCAGGAACATCGCCCCGAACATGACCACCAGGCCGACGAACACGGTGATCCGCTCCCTCCGGGTTCCCCAGAACTGGACCCAGCACGCGAAGACGAAGAATCCCAGGAGGATCATCCAAGCTGCGCCGATGGCGGCGAAAACCGTCAGCGGGACCAGCTGTGCGACCAGGAACATGATGGCGACGGTCAGGACCGCGGACCCGTTCCTGCCACGAACTACACCTGAAGATTCCATGGTCCCCTGCCTCTGGAGTCGGAGTTTCGACCGCTGACGTGCAGTTTTGCGCGGCCTGGGTCGAGCCGGGCGTAGCCTAGTGCGACAGCCACCGTGCGACACGATCTGCGAACCACTCCGGACGCTGGAGCGGGATCCCGTGGCCGCAGCCGTCGACCACCTCCAGCTCGCTGCCCGGCAGCGCCGCGTGGATCATCGCGGCGGAGTCACGCATCAGCGCCCGCTCACGCCGTCCGGCCATGACCAGGGCGCGGCCTCGGTAGTCGGCCCACTCCTTCGGCAGCTCGAAGCGGAGGTTGTCGCCCACCGAGGCCAGCAGCGTCTCCCGGGTGATGTGCGCACTCGTGTCGATGTACTGCTCCAGCAGGTGCGGGGGGATGAACAGCTCCCGGGCCTGCAGGGTGGCGAACCACCGGCGGCGCGCCAGCGGGGCGGCCAGGCCCAGGGTCCGCAGGGTGAGGCCGGTCAGCGGGAGCGCCTTCGCCTGGGCGCTCACCACCATGACGCGGTCCACGAGATCGGCGTGCCGGGACGCGAGCTCGATCGCCAGCTGCGCGCCCAGCGAGAAGCCGATCACCGCCGCCCTGCCGTGCAGCGCCAGCATCTCGGCCAGCTCGCCGACCGTCGCGGCGTGCGACCGGTACGGTTCGCCCGCACTGCCGCCGTGCCCTGGGAGGTCCGGCACCAGCACCACATGGTCCGGTTCGAGTCTCTGGCGCAGCGAGTCCCACATCCAGCCCGCCACCCCGCCGCCGTGCAGGAGCAGCACGGGAGAACCGTCCTCGGGACCGAACCTGTTCACCAGCATGGCTGCATCCTTGCCTACTGGAAGTCCCGCGACCGCCCCGGGACCGTCAGCGCCAGCGTCGCCAGGTGCTCCGCCACCAGGTTCACGGCGCCGTCGGCCGACTCGATGCGCCCCCGCACCACCATGGCCTGCGCCGACCGCGCGACCCGCCGGAACCGCTGCCACAGGCCGACGCTGCAGATCACGTTGAGCAGTCCCGTCTCGTCCTCCAGGGACAGGAAGGTCACTCCCCCGGCGGTACCGGGCCGCTGCCGGTGCGTCACCACCCCGCCGACGGCGACCCGGCGGCCCTGCTCGGTCGCGATCGCCCGTGCCACGGTGAGCACCCCCGCGGCCTCCAGGCCGGGTCGCACGTGCTGCGTCGGGTAGGAGTCGGGCGTGACGCCGGTGGCCCATGCGTCGGCCTGGGTCAGCTCGACCTCGCTCATCCCGGGCAGCATCGGGGCCTCGACGCCGACACTGACGCCGGGCAGCGTCGTGGGACCCTCCTGGCCCAGGGCGCCCGCCGCCCACAGGCCCTCGCGCCGGTCGATGCCGAGCGGCTCCAGCGCGCCGGCCGTCGCGAGCGCCTCGAGCTGCGCCGTCGACAGCTCGACCCGGCGCACGAGGTCCCGCAGCGAGACGAACCCGGACGGACCGGCGGCGTCCCGCGCAGCGACGATCTCCTCCGCCTTGTCCTTGCCGATGCCCCGTACGGACTCCAGGCCCAGGCGGACGGCGATCGCCTGGTCGGCCCGGACGAGGTGGGCGAGGGGGGAGGCCGGGGTCTCGACAGGCTCGACCAGCGGAGGGGCGGGCTCGGCCGACGGGACCCGCTCGACCGACGCCAGCACCCGCGACCGCGTCACCGAGGGCCGCAGCGCGTGCACGCCGTGCCGGCGTGCGTCGGCCACCAGGGACTGCGGCGAGTAGAACCCCATGGGCTGGGCCGCGAGCAGCCCGGCGTAGAACGCTGCGGGGTGGTGCACCTTGAGCCACGAGCTCACGTACACGAGGTGCGCGAAGGAGTAGGCGTGCGACTCGGGGAACCCGAAGTCGGCGAAGGCCCTGAGCTTCTCGAAGATCTCCGCCTGCACGTCCGGCGGGATCTTGTTCCTGGTCATCCCCGCGTAGAGCCGTTCGCGCAGCGCCTCCATGCGCTCCTGGGACCGCTTGGACCCCATGGCGCGCCGCAGCTCGTCGGACTCCTTGGGCGTGAACCCGGCGACGTCGATCGCCATCTGCATGAGCTGCTCCTGGAACAGCGGCACGCCCTTGGTGCGGCTCAGGGACTTCTTGAGCAGCGGGTGCAGGTACTTCACCTCCTCGCGTCCGCGGGCCCGCTCGATGTACGGGTGCACCGACCCGCCCTGGATGGGGCCGGGCCGGATGAGCGCGACCTCCACGACGATGTCGTAGAACCGGCGGGGGCGCAGGCGCGGCAGCGTCGCCATCTGGGCGCGCGACTCCACCTGGAACACGCCCACGGTGTCGGCCGCGCACAGCAGGTCGTACACGAGCGGGTCCTCCTGCGGCAGGTTGTGCAGCTCGAGGCGCTCGCCGGTGTGCTCCTCGACGAACTCGAACGCGTACCGGATGGCGGTGAGCATGCCCAGGCCCAGCAGGTCGAACTTGACCAGGTCGGCGTCGGCGCAGTCCTCCTTGTCCCACTGCAGCACGGTGCGCCCCTCCATGCGGGCCCACTCCACGGGGACCACCTCGATCACCGGGCGGTCGCACATCACCATGCCGCCCGAGTGGATGCCCAGGTGCCGGGGCAGGCGGAGCATCCGGTCGGCCAGGTCGAGCACGTCGTCGGGCACCTCCCCCTCCTCCGCGGCCGACGGCGGCGTGCGGAACGGCACCACGTCGTGGGTGTCGTCGGCGCGGCTGGGCCGGGGTTCGCCCGCGGCACGCGACTCCTCGGCGAGCACGTCGACGAAGGCGCTGTCGTGCCCGGTGTGCGGCCGCGCCTCCCGCGGACCCCACAGCGCCGTGACACGGGCGTCCTTGGCTTCCGTCTTGTTCGGCGCCGTGTCCGACGCCGCCGGGGTCGCCTTGGGCTTGAGCGTCCCCCAGCGCTCGATGGACTTGGACCAGGCGTCCTGCTGGCCGACGTCGTAACCGAGCGCGCGGGCGGCGTCGCGCACCGCGGACCGGGGCCGGTAGGAGATGACGTTCGCGACCTGCGCCGCGTGCGTGCGGCCGAACTTCTCGTAGACGTACTGGATCACCTCCTCGCGCCGTACCGACTCGATGTCGATGTCGATGTCCGGCGGGCCGTCCCGCTCGGGCGCGAGGAACCGTTCGAACAGCAGGCCGTGCTTCACGGCGTCCACGGCGGTGATGCCCAGGGCGAAGCAGACCGCGGAGTTGGCGGCGCTGCCGCGGCCCTGCGAGAGGATGCCGTTGCGCCGGCAGAACTCCACCAGGTCGTAGACCACGAGGAAGTACCCGGGGAAGTCCAGGTCGATGATGACCCGCAGCTCGTGGTCGATCTGGTCCCAGGCCTTCCGGTTGCTCTCCCGCGGGCCGTAGCGCCGGGTCGCGCCCCGGTAGGCGAGCTCGCGCAGCCAGGACCTCTCGTCGTGCCCGGCCGGGACGGGGTAGGGCGGCAGGTTCGGCGCGATGAGCTTGAGGTCGAACTCGCACTCGGCGCCCAGCGCGGCCGCCGTTGGGACGGCCTGGGGGTGTCTGCGGTGCAGGCGGGCCATCTCCGCGCCGCTGCGCAGGTGGGCGGTGGGGGCGCCGGGCAGCCAGCCGTCCAGGTCGTCCAGTGAGGAACGGGCCCGGACGGCGGCGAGCGCCCCCGCGAGGTCGGCGTCGCGAGGGCGGGCGTAGTGCGCGGCGGTGGTGGCGACGAGCGGCAGGTGCGCCTCGGCGGCCAGCAGGGCGAGCGCGTCGTGCAGGTCGGCGTCGCGCGGGTCGCCGGTGGCGGTGATCTCGACGGCCACGTTGTCGCGCCCGAAGGCGTCCACAAGCCGCCCAAGCTCCCGCCGCCCGGCGGCCAACCGATCCATCCGGTTCCCCGCCCGTTGAGTGAGGAGGGCCTGGCGGACGGCGCCCTTGCGGCAGCCCGTGAGGACCAGCCATTCGCCACCCGACGACTCACCCAGGGTCTCCAGCGTGTAGCTCGCTGCGCCCTTGGCACCGGCGTCGAGGTGCGCGGTGCCGATCGCGCTGGACAGGTTGCGGTACCCCTGCGGGCCGCGCGCGAGCGCGAGCAGGTGCGTGGCGCGCGGGTCGGGCACGCCGGTGGGCGGGTCGAGCACGGGCGCACCGCCCGAGCCGGCGGGGGCCGGCAGGTGCAGCTCCGCCCCGAACGTGGTCTTGAGCCCCACCTTCTTTGCGGCCTGCGAGAACCGCACCACTCCGTACAGCCCGTCGTGGTCGGTGATCGCGAGCGACGTCAGCCCGAGGCGTGCGCCCTCGGCGGCGAGCTCCTCGGGGTGCGAGGCGCCGTCCAGGAAGCTGAAGGCGGAGTGCGCGTGCAGCTCGGCGTAGGGCACGTCGGGCACGGAGCGGTCAGTCATAGAGCGCCTCCAGGGACCATTCGCCCGCCGACGCCGACAGCAGCAGACCCAGCGCCGGGCCGTCCCCGCCGTCGGCCACCACCTGCAGGAACACGCGCCTCTTGCCTCGGGGCGTCCACCACCGCTCGGCGACCGGCCACGGCCCCGCCCAGTCGACGACCGCGGCGTCCAGCCCGTGGCACGCGGCAGCAGCCCGGCCGCCACCACGCCGGCCACCACGCCCGTCGCCACGCGCGTCATCGAGCGCACCTTCTGCGGGCACGACGACGCGCGCCGGGTCCCCGCTGACCGCCAGCCGCACGTCGACCACGACGGGACGCCCGGCGGCGTCGAGCACGTGCGCCGGGACGGGTTCGGGCAGCACCACCGACGGCGCCGGGGGCGGCAGCGCGCCGGGCCAAGGCCGGTCGGGCTCGCGCTCGGGCGGCAGCTGCTCGCCGAAGGGCACGAGCTGGACGCGGTCACGGGGGTCGCGCCCGCCCTGGAGCCGGACGGTGAGCACGGCGTCGCCGCCGAGCAGGGCCTGCACCCGCTCGACGGCGCGGCGGGCCCGCAGGTCCTCGCCCGCGCCGGGCCCCCACAGCCGCGGCTGCAGGGCGCCGGCGGGCGCCACCTCCTCGGCGGCCAGGGTCAGGCCGGCGATCGGCGCGGGCGCCTCGCCCCGGCCGAGGGACGACGCCGTGAGCCAGCCCTCCAGCTGCCAGCGCACCCGGTCGGTGATGCGGGCGGCCGACAGCCCGCCGAGCGTGTCGTCGGTGCGCCACAACCGTTCCAGGGTGCGCGCCTCACCGGTGACCGGGTCGACGGCACGGGCCGTGATCCGCAGCCGCCCGCAGGCCAGCCCGCGCCGGGCCAGGTCCTCGTGGAGGCGTTCCGCCAGACGGCGGGCGGCAAAGGTGGCGACGTCCACCCGGTAGGCCGGTGGGTCCAGCTCCTCCGTGACGGTCAGGTCCTCCTCGAGTCGACGCCGGGCCGGGGGCCGCACGTCCTGCCCACGGGCGAGGCGCTGCGCCCACACACCGAGGTCGCCGAAGCGGGCCGCGACGGCGGCGTCGGGCAGGGCGGACAGGTCGGCCAGCGTGCGGACGCCGAGACGACGCCACAGGTCGACCAGCTCGGTCAGGGCCCGGTCCCCCGGGCGGGCGTGCACGAGCACGGCCGCGGGACGGTCCGCGAGGTAGTCCCGCGAGGCACCCGGCGGCACGACGGCGTCCTCACGCGCCGCCAGGACGGCGGCCAGGAAGCCGTCGGCCACCCCCACCTGGCACTCGTGACCCGTGCGGACGGCGACCTGCTCGGTCAGCTCGCGGGCCAGGTCGTGCTCGGAGCCGTGATAGCGGGCGGCGCCGCCCGAGGGCAGCAGGAGCAGGCCGGGCCGCGCGATCTCCAGGCCCGAGACCACGGTCTCCGCGGCCACGGCGACCGGTTCGAACTCGCGGGCGTCACGGGTGTCGTCGGCGGGCCAGAGCTGCAGGTCGGGGCACCGCCCCTGGGCCTCACGGCGGCGCATGCCGCGGCGCACGCCGGCGCGGCGCGCGGGGGCGGATACCGCGACGATCCGCCCGCCGGGGCCACCCGTGACGGCTGCCGGCGTCTCGGGGCCCAGCCCGGCGACGACCAGCGCCGCGACGACGGGCCAGTCCGGTACCCAGAGACAGGCGGTGCGCGTGGCCGAACCGGCGGAGTCGAGAGCGGGAACGGCACCGGCGCGGGTCGAACCGGACCGGGGTGAGCGGGCGGACCCGGAACGAGTGGAGGGACGGGCGGTCATCCGACGAGCTCCAGCCGGTCGTTCCGGCGACCGGCCCCGGCGGCCGGCACCTCCTCCATGCCACTGACCGGCCGGCACACCGGAACCTCCACGTCCAGGTGCAGGGGCCGCGCGGCACTCCCCCGCCCGGTGCGGCGCACCCGCAGGGTCCGACGCCGCAGCCAGCCCGCCCCCTGGTCGGCCCCTGCCCAGTTCCCCGCGGTGGCCTCGAGCACCACATGGGCACCGGCCCACCGGTCGTTGCCCGCTGCCGCCACGACGACGGTCCCCCGCTCGCGGGCGCGCGCCGCCAGCCGACGGTGGTCCTGCTCCAGCAGCGCCACCTCCGGCCCGACCACCACCACGTCCATGCCGTCGATCAGCGCCGCGAGCACCGCGGGGGCATCCACACCCGAGCCGGCCGGCAACGGCACCACCAGGGTGCGTGTCAGGTCGCAGCCGGCGTCGGCCGCGGCGGCCATCCCCGCCGCGGGGTAACCCACCAGCACCGTCCAGGCACCGTCCCGGGACGCCTCGGCGAGCAGAGCGAGCAGCAGCGACGTAGAACCCTGGACCACGACGGTGGTCCCGGTACGCAGGCCGCCGTCCGGCAGGAGCGACGCGAGGCGCGGATGGACCGGCAGGACACGCGGATCCTGCCCCGGTTCGGGCGTGCCGGCCCTGCCGGCCGACGTCGGGGCGGTCCGGGACAGCGGTTTGGTGGACGCAGGTGTCACGGACCTGGACGTTGCGGACCTGGACGTTGCGGGCCCGGACGTTGCGGGCCCGGACGTTGCGGGCCCGGACGTTGCGAGCCCGCCGGGCAGTGCTCTGACCCGCCCCTGCCCCGACTCGGCGCGGACCGTCTGAACGGTCCGCGCCGACGTGGCCTGCTTCCGCACGCCGGTGCGCACCTCGGCGGACCGCAGGGCTGCGAGCGCCCGTGCGTGCCGGGAGTCCGCGTCGGCGGCCTCGGGTTCGAGCGTGGAGGTATCGGTAGCGGCGAGGCTCGTGGCAGAGGTGTCGACGTCGACGGCGGTCTCCGAGGAGACAGTGACAACGGTCATGGCCCTCCAGCGATGGTGTCTGCCGGTGGTGACCGGATCGGTCGAGCACCCCATCGAACGCATGTTCGATAGAACACCAGTACACCGCTGAGAGGGCACGCGTGTCAAACCATCGGCCTCGCAACACTGCTGTCACCCAGCCGCCCGCCGCGTCCTGCACTCGTGCGCGTGGGCTCAGCCCTCCGGCACGTACAGCGACAGCGTGTGCGCCACCAGGGCCGGCTTCTCGGAGCCCTCGACCTCGACGGTGACCTCGCACGCGAGCCGCACGCCCCGCGGCGTCGGCTCGGCGGAGAGGATCTCGGTGCGCGCCCGCACCCGCGCCCCCGCCGGGACCGGCGTGAGGAAGCGGAGCCGGTCCAGGCCGTAGTTCATCACCATGGCGCTGCCATCCACCGAGACCAGCGAGGACGCCAGGCGCGGTAGCAGCGACAGGGTCAGGTACCCGTGCGCGACCGTGGTCCCGAACGGCCCGGCGGCCGCCTTCTCGGCGTCGAGGTGGATCCACTGGTGGTCCTCGGTGGCATCGGCGAACGCACCGATCCGCTCCTGGGTGACCTCGAACCACTCGCCGGTGGCCGTCCGCCCCACGGCGTCGGTGAGGGCGCCCGGCGAGTCGACGGCGATCACGCCCGAGCTCATGCCTTCGGCCCTCCCGCCACGTACAGCACCTGGCCCGACACGAACCCGGACTGCTCGGCGCAGAAGAACGAGACGGCGTTCGCGATGTCCTCGGGCTGGCCCACGCGGCCCACGGGGACGTCCTTCGCGGCCACGCCGAGGTAGTCGGCCAGCGGCATGCCGATGCGCTCGGCGGTCTCGCGGATCATGTCGGTCTCGATCACGCCGGGGGCGACGGCGTTCGCCGTGACGCCGAACTTGCCGAGCTCGATCGCCAGGGTCTTGGTGAAGCCCTGCATGCCGGCCTTCGCGGCCGAGTAGTTGGCCTGGCCACGGTTGCCGAGGGCCGACGTCGAGGAGAGGTTGACGATGCGGCCGAACTTCGCCTCGACCATGTGCGACTGCACGGCCCGTGTCATGAGGAACGCGCCCCGCAGGTGCACGCCCAGCACGGAGTCCCAGTCGCTGACGGACATCTTGAACAGCAGGTTGTCGCGCAGGATGCCCGCGTTGTTCACGAGCACGGTCGGCGCGCCCAGCTCGGCGGCGACGCGCTCGACGGCGGCCGCGACCGACTCCTCGGAGGCGACGTCGACACCCACGGCGAGCGCCTGGCCGCCGTCGGCCACGATGGCCTCCGCCGTGGCCTTGGCCTGGTCCTCCAGCAGGTCCAGGACGGCGACGGCGTAGCCGTCCTGCGCGAGCCGGCGAGCCGTGGCGGCGCCGATGCCGCGGGCAGCTCCGGTGACGATGGCGGTACGAGTCATCAGGGTTCCTCTCGGTACAGAGACCTCGGTACAGAGATCTCGCTGCAGGTATCTCGGAACAGACAATCAGAAGATCACGAGCTGCCGCAGCGCCTCACCGGAGGCGAGGCGGTCGAGCGCGACGGGCAGCTCGTCCAGGGTGATGCGGTCGGACACGAGCGCGTCCAGCGGCAGCCTTCCGGCTCGCCACAGCTCGACGTAGCGCGGGATGTCCCGGCTGGGCACGGCCGACCCGAGGTACGAGCCCACCACGGTGCGGGCCTCGGCGGTGAGGCTCAGTGGCGAGATGCTCGCCCGCGCGTCGGGGTGCGGCAGGCCCACCGTCACGGTGGTCCCGCCCGGTGCGGTGAGCGCGTACGCGGTCTCGAAGGCGCGGGCCGAACCCGCGGCTTCCACCACGACGGGCGCCCGCAGCCAGCGGTCGACGGCCTCCTGCGGCCCGACGGCGGTGGCCGCACCCAGCTCGCGCGCCAGCTCCAGCTTGGCGGGCACGGCGTCGACCCCGATGACCTCGTGCCCCAGCGCGACGGCCACCAGGAGCGCCGCCATGCCGACACCGCCCAGGCCCACCACGGCCACCCGGTCCCCCGGCGCGGGTCGCCCGGCGTTCACGACGGCACCACCACCGGTCAGCACCGCGCATCCGAGCAGGGCGGCGACCTCGGGCGGCACGTCGGGGTCGACGGGCACCACCGAGGTCTCGGACACCACGGCGTGGCTCGCGAACGCGCTCACGCCGAGGTGGTGGTGCACCTCCTGCACCCCGCCGGCGCCCCCGGGGACGAACGCACGCGACAGCCGTCGCCCGCCGCCCACGAGCGTCCCGGCCCCGTTGGCCGCCGACCCCACCGAGCAGGGCAGGCGGCCGTCGGTGGCACACTCGGCGCACTGCCCGCAGCGCGGCAGGAACGTCATGACCACCCGCTGCCCGACGGCGAGCCGCGCCCCGGGGCCGGTGGCCTCCACGACGCCGGCCGCCTCGTGGCCGAGCAGCATCGGCACGGGCCGCACCCGGTTGCCGTCCACGACCGACAGGTCGGAGTGGCACAGGCCGGCGACCTCGATCCGCACGAGCACCTCGCCGGCCTGCGGCGGGTCGAGCTCCAGCGGCCCGACCGTGACCGGCCGGGACTCCGCGTAGGGCGTCGGCGCGTCGCAGCGCTCCAGCACCGCACCGGTGATCCGCATCAGAGCCTCTCCAGCACCATCGCCATGCCTTGGCCGCCGCCCACGCACATCGTCTCCAGACCGTACCGGCCGCCGGTGTCCGCGAGAGCGTTGATCAGGGTGGAGGTGATGCGCGCCCCGGTCATCCCGAACGGGTGCCCGACGGCGATCGCGCCGCCGTTGATGTTCAGCCGCTCCTCGTCGATGCCGAGCTCACGTGCCGAGGGGACCACCTGGGCAGCGAACGCCTCGTTGATCTCCACGAGGTCCATGTCGTCGACCGCCAGCCCTGCGCGGCGCAGCGCCTGCCGGCTGGCGTCGACGGGGCCCAGGCCCATGATCTCGGGCGACAGCCCGCTCACGCCGGTGGACACGATGCGGGCCAGCGGCTGCAGGCCCAGCTCGTCTACCACCCGGTCCGAGACGACGACGAGCGCCGCGGCGCCGTCGTTCAGGGGGCAGGCGTTGCCGGCGGTGACGGTGCCGTCGGGCCGGAACACCGGATCGAGCGTGGCGAGCGTCTCGACGGTCGTGCCGGCGCGCGGGCCGTCGTCGGCGGAGACGACCGTGCCGTCCGGGAGAGTGACGGGCGTGATGTCCCTGGCCCAGAAGCCCGCCGCGATCGCGGCCTGGGCGCGCTGCTGGCTGCGGGCGGCGAACTCGTCCTGGTCCGCACGCGTGACGTTGCGCAGGGCAGCCACGTTCTCCGCGGTCTGCCCCATGGAGATGTACGCGTCGGGCAGCGTGCCCTCCAGCCGCGGGTCGGTCCACAACCCGGTCCCGGCGGCGGCGCGCTTCTCGGTGCGGGCCAGGGCATCGGCGAACACGGGGTTGGTGAGATCCACGCCCGGGATGTCGTCGCTGGAACCGGTCGCGAACGAGCTCACCGACTCCACGCCCGCGGACACGAAGACGTCGCCCTCCCCCGCCTTGATGGCGTGGAACGCCATCCGGGTGGTCTGCAGGCTGGAGCTGCAGTACCGCGTGACGGTCGCGCCGGGCACGGTGTCCCAGCCGCACAGCACGGCGACGATCCGCGCCATGTTCATGCCCTGCTTGCCGCCGGGCAGGCCGCAGCCGAGCAGCAGGTCGTCGATGCGGGCCGGGTCCAGGCCCGGCACCTGCTCGACGGCGGCGCGCACCATCAGGGCGGCGAGGTCGTCAGGGCGGACGTCCTTGAGCGACCCCTTGTGGGCGCGTCCGATGGGCGAGCGCGCGGTGGCCACGATGTAGGCCTCGGTCATTGCTCCTCCTCGAGCAGGATGGTGCGGGGTGGGCGGAAGGTCAGACGAACGCCGCGTGACCGGTGATCGCGCGGCCGACGATGAGCTGGTTCATGTCCTTCGTGCCCTCGAACGTGTACACGGCCTCGGCATCGGCGAAGTACCGGGCCACACCGTGGTCGAGCGTGATGCCGTTGCCGCCGCACGCCTCGCGGCACAGCGCCACCGTCTCACGCATGCGCGTGGTGACGAACGCCTTGGCCATCGCGGCGTGGGCGTCGGTCTGCATGCCCTTGTCCTGGAGCTGGGCCACGCGCACGCACATCGCGAAGCCGGCCGTCACGTTGGCGTACGCCGTGGCCAGCTTGTCCTGGATCAGCTGGTAGCTGGCGATGGGGTTGCCGAACTGCTCGCGCTGCTTGGTGTACGCCACGGCGGCCTCGTAGGCGCCGATCATGGTGCCCAGCGCCTGCCAGGACACGCCGTCACGGGTGATGCGCAGCACCTTGGCCAGGTCGCGGAAGCTGTTGATGTGCGCCAGGCGGTCGGCCTCGTGCACCTCGACGCCGTCGAGCACGATGTCCGCGTTCTGGACGATGCGCAGGGACTGCTTGCGCTCGATCTTGGTGGCCGTGAAGCCGGGCGTGCCCTTGCGCACCAGGAAGCCCTTGACCTGGTCGTCCGCGGTGTCCTTGGCCCAGACCACCACGACGTCGGCGAACGTGGCGTTGCCGATCCACCGCTTGGCGCCGTTCAGCACCCAGGTGTCGCCCGTGCGGGTGGCGGTGGTGCGCAGGCCCTTGGCGGTGTCGGAGCCGGCCAGCGGCTCGGTGAGGCCGAACGCCCCGATGAGGTCACCGTTCGCCATGGGCGGTAGCCACGTCGCGCGCTGCTCCGCGGAGCCGCCCACGCCGATCGACGTCATCGCCAGGCCGCCGGAGACCCCGATGAACGTGCAGAAGGACGAGTCGACACGGGCCATCTCCATGCCGACCCAGCCGCGGAACACCGCGGTGCTCTCCTCGCCCTGCGTCTCGGCCCAGCCAGAGCCGATGGTGCCGAGCTGCGCGAACGGCTTGAACAGGTGCACGGGGCACTCGGCGCGTTCCCAGTAGTCGTCGGCGATCGGGCGCACCTCCCGCTCCATGAACTCGCGGACGGCGAGCGCCTGCTTCTGCTCGGCCGGGGTGAGCAGGTCCTGGAACGTGTAGAAGTCCGCCTCCAGCAGGTCTGCGGCGGGCGGCTCGGGTGCGAGCGTCATCGGTCCTCCGATCGTCGTCGATCTGGTTGGTCGGTACTGGTCGATCCGGTGCCGGCGGTCAGCACCGACCGACCGGTCGGTGTCCAGTATGCATCAATCCTGAAAATGTTGCACTCCTCCTCCGGTTGCGGGCTACGCTGCCGCCATGGGCTATCGCCACCCCTTCCCGCTGCGCTGGAACGACAACGACCAGTACGGGCACATGAACAACACCGTCTACTACGAGGCCATGGACACCGCGGTGAACACATGGCTCATCAAGTACACCGAGCTCGACCCGGCGGGAGACGTGATCGGGCTCGCCCGCGCCTCCTCGTGCGAGTTCCTCGCCCCGGCCTCGTTCCCCGAGGAGCTGGAGGTCGACGTCGCCGTCGGGCGCCTCGGGCGCACCTCGCTCACCTGGGACCTGGCGATCGTCCCCGCGGGGGCACCGGACCGGTCCACGGCGTACGCCACGGGCAGCTTCACGCACGTGTTCGTCGACCAGGCGGCCCGCCGCCCGGTCCCCGTGCCGAGCCCCGTCCGCGCCGCGGTCGAGAAGCACCTGCCCCCGCCGGCCGCCTGAGCCGCCGCGCCGACCCAGCGATCCGGCCCGGAAACACCGGTCCTGGTGGGCCGGATCGCTGGGTCGGCGCATGCTGCTACCGGACCCCGGCCGAGTGGCGGGCCGTCAGCTCGCGCTTGAGCACCTTGCCGCTGGGGCCGAGCGGCAGGTCGACGGACACGTGCACCACGCGGGGGTACTTGTAGGCCGCCACGTGCTCCTTCATGTAGGCGACGACGGCGTCGGGGTCCACGTCGGCACCGGCGGACGGCACCACGGCGGCGTGCACCTCCTGCCCGCGCTGCTCGTCGGGTACGCCGAACACCGCGGCCATCGCGACGCCCGGGTAGCGGGCCAGCACCGCCTCGACCTCCGTGGGATACACGTTGTAGCCGTTGCGGATGATCATGTCCTTCTTGCGGTCCACGATCGTGACGATGCCGTCGGCGTCCACCGTGCCGAGGTCGCCCGTGCGGAACCAACCGTCCACGACGGCCGCCGCCGAGGCGTCCGGCCGGCCCAGGTACCCCTTCATCAGGTTGTGCCCGCGCACCACGATCTCGCCCAGCTCACCGGTCTCCCCGGAGCCCGCGGCCGGCGCGGGCAGCAGCTCCACCCGGTCCTCCACCTCGGCGACCGCCACTGCCACGTCGACACCCCACATGGAGCGGCCCACGGTCCCGGGCCGGATCGGCTCGTCCGTGACGTTGAACGTGCACGACGGCGACGTCTCGGTGAGCCCGTACCCCTCGTGCACCTGCGCGCCGTACGTCTCCTCGAAGGCCTCGAGCAGCGCGACCGGCAGGGCCGCACCCCCGGACACGGCATACCGCAGCGGGGGCCGTGCCGCCGTGCGCCGCGCGGCCTCGACCATGCCGGCGAAGTTGGTCGGCACCGCCGTGAACACGGTCGCGCCGTGCGCCACGAGCAGCTCCAGGGCCTCGTCGGGGTCGAACTTCGGCAGCAGCACGATGGACGCGCCACGCCGGAAGGCCATGTTCAGCACCGCCATCTGACCGAACGAGTGGAAGAACGGCAGGCCGCCGTAGACGACGTCGTCGGGCCGCAGGTCGAACGAGTCGATCAGGGAGCAGTGCACCTGCTCGACCATGGCCAGGTGCGACCCCACCGCGCCCTTGGGGGTGCCCGTGGTACCGCTCGTGTACAGCACCGTCGCGGCGGCCAGCGGGTTGACGCCCACGTGCCGTTCGATCGGCGTCGCGACAGCGGCCTCGTCCTCCAGGCGCGCCACCCCTACCTGCCGGGCAGCACCCTCGGGCATCAGCACGGTCAGCAGCGGCACGCCCGCCCGGGCGGCCGCGGGCGCGGCCTCCGCCAGCATCGGGGCCGCGACCACGACGACGTCGGCCCCGGCGTCGCGCAGCACGAACTCGATCTCGTCGGAGCGGAACAGCAGGTGCACCGGCACCACGACGGCGCCGAGCGCGAGCGCGGCGTAGTAGACGCGGGGGAAGTCGGGGACGTTGGGCACGATCATCGCCACGCGGGAGCCCGGGCCGATCCCGCGGGCCGCGAGCGCGCCGGCGTAGGCCCGGGTCTGGTCCCAGAGGTCGCCGTAGGTGGTGGCCTGTCCCATGAAGTACAGCGCCGTGCGCTCGGGGAACCGGCGGGCGGTCTCCGTGAGGATGCTCGCGATGGAGAGGGTGCCGTAGCCGGGGCCGTCGACGGCGGGGTCGGGGATGTGCGTCATGTCGGGTCTCCTTCCAGAGGGGTGGGGGGTGCGGTGGGCAGCTCGGTGGACGGAGCGGTGGACGGAGCGAGGTAGGGGGCGCGACGGCGCAGCTCCGCGCGGCCGAGGGAGGCCAGGTGCACCTCGTCGGGGCCGTCGGCCAGGCGCAGCGTGCGGACGCCGGCGAGCAGCTCGGCCAGGGGGTGGTCGCCGGAGACCCCGGCGGCGCCGAACACCTGCACGGCGCGGTCCAGGATCTGCCCGACGGCGCGGGGTACGGCGATCTTGATGGCCTGGATCTCGGTCATGGCGGCCTTGTTGCCCACGGTGTCCATGAGCCAGGCGGTCTTGAGCACGAGCAGGCGCAGGGCCTCGATCTCGATGCGGGAGGTGGCCAGCCACTCGCGGATCACGCCCTGGTCGGCCAGGGGTGTGCCGAACGCGATGCGCTGCGTGGCTCGTTCGCGCACGAGGTCCATGGCGCGTTCGGCGGTGCCGAGCGCGCGCATGCAGTGGTGGATACGGCCCGGTCCGAGGCGGGCCTGGGCCATGGCGAAGCCTTCGCCCTCCCCGCCGAGCAGGTGGGTGACGGGCACGCGGACGCGGTCGAACCGGATCTCGGCGTGGCCGCCGTGGTCGCGGTCGTCGTAGCCCAGCACGGTCAGCCCGCGCACGACGGTCACTCCGGGGGTGTCGCGGGGCACGAGCACCATGGACTGCTGCCGGTGCCGAGGGGCGTCGGGGTTGGTCTTGCCCATGACGATCAGCAGGCCGCAGTCAGGGTTCATGGCACCGGTGGCGAACCACTTGCGGCCCGTGATCACGTACTCGTCGCCGTCGCGCTCGATCCGGGTGGCGATGTTGGTGGCGTCCGACGACGCGACGTCGGGCTCGGTCATGCAGAACGCGGACCGCTGGGTGCCGTCCAGGAGCGGGTCGAGCCACCGCTCGCGCTGCTCAGGGGTACCGAAGTGCGTGAGCAGCTCCATGTTGCCGGTGTCGGGGGCCGCGCAGTTCATCGCGACGGGCGCGAGCCGCGGGCTGTACCCGGTCAGCTCGGCCACGGGCGCGTACTGCAGGTTGGTCAGTCCGGCGCCGCGGGCGCCGACCGGGCCGCCCGAGGGCAGGAACAGGTTCCACAGGCCGTGCTCGCGGGCCGTGGCCTGCAGGTGGTGCACCACGGGCCGGAAGGACCAGACGCCGGGGGTGGCGGCGAGCTGTTCGGCCAGGGCGGGCTCGGCGGGCAGCACCTCCTCCGTGAGGAAGGTCCGGACCCGCTGGGTGATCTCGCGGGTGGTCGCGTCGGGCGTGAAGTCCATCAGGCTCCTCCTGCTGTCTGAGGTCCGGTGGTGGGCCGGCCGGCCGGGGCGTCGCCGAGCCGCGCCAGCCCTTCGTCGGCCAAGGGCTCGACGAGGGCGCCGATCGTGTCGAAGCCGGCACCGACGGTCTGGCCGCCGGTGTACCGGTAGTGGATGCCCTCGAGGATGACCGCGAGCTTGTAGCAGGCGAACGCGCGGTACCAGGACAGGTCGGGTACGGCGATCCGCGCGCGGGCGGCGTAGGTGTCGATGACCTCGTCGAAGTCGGGGTACCCGGCGCCGGGCACCACCGCCCCGGGGACCCCGTCGACCCCTGCCGCGGCGGCGAGGGCGTCGATGTGCCAGTACATGCCGAGCATGCCGAGGTCCACGAGCGGGTCGCCGAGCGTGGCCATCTCCCAGTCCAGCACCGCGGCGACGTGCGGGGCGTCGGGCGGGCCGGCCACCAGCACGTTGTCGAGCCGGTAGTCGCCGTGCACGATCCCGGTGCGGGCGCCGTCGTCGGGCACCGCGGCCTCCAGCCGCTCCTGGAGCGTGTCCAGGAGCGGCTGGGTGCGCGAGCGGGACGCGTCGTACTGCCGGCGCCAGGTCTTCAGCTGCCGGCCCAGGAACCCGGCGGGACGGCCGAAGTCGGCCAGCCCCACCGCGGCGGGGTCGGTGGTGTGCAGGTCCGCCAGGACCTCGGCCAGCTCGACCCCCAGCCGGCCCAGACCCTCGCGGGTCCAGGCCGCGTTGTGCTCGGGGCGGGCCAGGACCGTGCCCGCCACGTGCTCCATGACGAAGAACACCGTGCCCGTGACCTCGGCGGCGTCGGTGTCGTCCACCACCGCGACCGTCCGCGGCACCGGGACCGTCCCCGCCAGGGCGGTGATGACCCGGTGCTCGCGGCGCATGTCGTGCGCGCTGGACAGCACGTGGCCCAGCGGCGGGCGCCGCACCACGAGCGGCAGCGCGGCGCCGTCCACCCGGTAGGTGAGGTTGCTGCGCCCGCCGGTGATGAGGCTCGCGGTCAGGTCAGGTGCGGCCCCGGGCCGGGCCGCGCCGGCCAGGTCCGGGTGCTCCCGGGCCAGCCAGGCGGCCAGACCCTCGACCTGCAGGCCGGGTAGTTCGTGCGTCATGGTTCCCCTCTCGTGCTGTGTCCCCTGCGCCCCGCCGGGTGGTCACCCGGCCGGGTCATCCAGCAGGGATGCCCTCGTTCTCGAGCGGCGTCTCCTCCGGCGTGACCGCGGTGGCGCCCGCCTCGGACACCTCGTAGGCGTCGTCGGTGAAGTCCTGCGCGCCGTCGGTGACGACGGCGATCCGGACCGTGCGGTACGCGAAGTGGTCGTCCGCGGAGTAGGTCAGCGGCGCCACGCCGTTGCCCCGCAGCTCGCCGGACTCCACCGCCGCCACGATCGACTCCCTCGTCGGGTTCTCGCCCGCCGCGGCCAGCGCCTCGGCGAACTGATAGCCCACACTCATGCCGTAGGTGGTGTTGCCCGTGTACGGCGCGCCGTCGTTGTACTCGTCGTTGATGCGGGAGAAGAGCTCGTACCAGTCCGACGACGGGCTGTTGGGCAGGTAGTTCACCGAGACCAGGCCCTCCAGCGCCGGGGCGCCCTCCTCGCCGAGGTACTCCACGAGCGTCGGGTGGTCGGCGCCCGACGACGAGACGTGCCACTTCGGGAACCATTCCATCTGCGCGGCCGTGCCCACGGCCAGCGCCGTGAAGCCGTTGATGGTGCCGAGCACGTTGTGCGTGCAGCCGGCTTCCTTCATGGCGCCGAGCTGCGCGGTCACGTCCTGGTCCGCCGTGGAGTAGGTCTGGTTCTGAGCCACCTCGCCGTCGCCCACCACGAGCTCGACGCCCTCGAGGATGCCCTCGCCGAAGTCGTCGTCCTGACCCAGCACGCAGACGACGGCGTCCGGGTCGGTGTCCCGCGCGTACTGCGCGAGCGCCGCGCCCTCGGTCACGTAGTCGGCGTTGAAGCCGAACGTGTTCGGGTACTCGTCGGGCTGGTCCCACGTCAGGGAGCCCGAGGCGACGAACAGGTCCGGCACCCCGTTCTGGTCCAGGTAGTCCAGGACGCTGGTGTGCGTGGGCGTGCCCAGGCCGTTGACGATCGCGAAGACCTCGTCCTCCTGGACCAGCTCACGCACGACCGTCTGGGTGTTGGCGGGGTTGTAGCCGTCGTCCTTGACGACGTACTCGATCTGCCGGCCGTTGATGCCGCCCTGGTCGTTGACGTACTCGAAGTACGCCGCGGTGGCCGCCGAGATCGACGCGAAGCCGGCCGCGGCCGGACCCGTGAGCGGCTGGTGCGTGCCGATCACCACCGTGTCGTCGGTGATACCCGGCACCTCGGCCGCGGCGGGGGTGGAGCAGGCCGACAGCGCCGTGGTCGCGGTCAGCCCGAGGACGGCGGCCGCTCCGGCGCGGCTCGTGGATCGTGTGGTGCGCATTTCCGATCACCTCTCTGTGTTCTGGGAAAGCGGTGTGTTCTTCGGGACCAGCCGGGCGAGACCGCCCGGCCAGAGCACGGTGACGACGATGACGACCACCCCGAACAGGACGATCTCGAGGTTGCCCTGCAGGCGGTGGCCCAGGTCGGCGGGCAGGCCGGCGGTGGCCTGGTCCACCAGCCAGGGCAGCAGCGTCACGAGCACCGCACCGAGGGCGGCGCCGCCGAGCGAGCCGAGCCCTCCGACCACCGCGGCGACCACCAGCAGCAGCGAGAAGCCGAGCCCGTACGCGCCGGGACTGACCTGCTGGGTGGCGATGGCGAGCACCACGCCGCCCAGGCCCGCGGCGAGCGAGCTGATCACGAACGCCCCCGCCTTGACCCGTCCGGGGTCGATGCCCGCGAGCCGGGCCGCCGTCTCGTCGTCGTGCACGGCGCGCATGCGCAGGCCCGCACGGCCCGAACGCAGGGCGACCAGGGGCGTGACCGCGCAGGCCGTCACCAGGATCGCGAGCCAGGCGTGCCACTGCTCCACGGCGATCAGCGTGGCGAGCGCGTCGGGCACGGGGACGAACGGCGCGCTGACGCCCTGCGCGCCCGCGAGGCCCGGGACGATACCGGCCGCCGAGGGCAACGCGATCACCAGGGCGAGTGTGAGGCCCGTGAGGTAGGGACCGCGCAGCCGGGCGGCCGCCAGGCCGAGCAGCGTCCCGAGCAGACCCGCGGCCACGACGGCGCCGGCCACCCCGGCGAGCAGCGGCACGAGCCAGCCGACGATGCCGTCGGCCGCTCCGGTGCCCTCCAGGGCCTCGGTGACCCGGGTGGCGGTCAGCGCGTACCCGTACCCGCCCGCCGCCATGAGCACGGCGTGGCCGAGGGAGAGCTGGCCCGTGAGCCCGACGAGCAGGGTGAGGCCCGCGACGGCGGCGAACACCCCGGCGGAGGTGGCGAGCTGGTAGTTGCGGTACGGGTCGAGCAGGAACGTGGCGCCCAGGGCCAGCAGGGTGAGCAGGCCGGCGCGCAGCAGCAGCCTCGTGCCGTGGGTCCTCATGCGGTCCGCGCCTCCCTCGCCGCGAAGAGTCCGTGCGGCCGCACCAGCAGCACGGCCGTGAGCAGCACGAGCACCGCCAGCGGCGCCGCCGCGGCCGACGCGTACCCGGTCACGAGGCTCACCAGCAGGCCGACCGCGAGCCCTGCCACGAGCGCCCCGACGGGTGAGTCGAGCCCTCCGACGACGGCGGCGGCGAACGCGTTCACGAACAGCACGTCGGCGGCATGCGGGTCCAGACCGAGCCCCGTGGGGACCAGCAGGAGGGCCGCGAGCGCCGCGGTGGCGATCGAGAGCATCCAGCCGAGGGTGACCATGCGGGGTACGCGGACGCCCAGCAGCCGGGAGGTCTCGGGTGCGAAGGCCGCGGCGCGCAGCTGGAGGCCGAGCGAGGTGCGGCCGAACAGCAGCGCGAGGCCGCCCATCACGACGGCGGCCACGATCAGCACGAACAGGTCGTAGGGGCTCAGCACGCTGATCCCGCCGACGTCGAAGGGCCGCTGCGAGAAGGGTGCGTGCACCGGCCGGTGGTCCGGCCCGAAGGCGATGGCGAGCCCTGCCTGGAGCACCATGACCAGGCCGATGGCCACGATGATGCCGGGCAGGGGGTTGTCCTGCGGCACGAGCCGCAGGAGCCCGCGTTCGACGACGGCGCCGAGCAGCGCGCCCACGACGAGCGCCGTGGCCAGACCGAGCCAGGGAGAGCCGCCGGCGGCCGTGACCGCGAAGGCCACGTAGACGGGCACGATCGCCATCGCCGCCTGCGCGAAGTTCACCACGCGCGCGGCGCGGTAGACGATCACGAGCGACAGCGCGAAGAGCGCCAGGACGGCGCCGCGCGCCAGTCCCGTCGACAGGAGGAACACGAGTCTTTCCATGGCGGACCTCTCAGAACCCCAGGTAGGCGTGGCGGAGGGCGGGGTCGGCGGCCAGCTCTGCGGCCGGACGGTCGGCGACCACCTCGCCCAGGGACAGGACGACGCCGCGGTCGGCGACCGACAGCGCGCCCGTGACGTTCTGCTCGGCGAGGAGCACGGTGAGGCCGGTGGCCTCCGCCTGGTCGCGGAGCACGCCGAGCAGCTGGGCGACCACGAGGGGGGCCAGACCGAGCGACGGTTCGTCGAGCAGCAGGACGTCGGGCCGGGACACGAGGGCGCGCGCCAGCGCGAGCATCTGCCGCTCGCCGCCCGACAGGGTGTGACCGGCGGCGTCGCGGCGCCGGGCCAGGGGCTCGAACAGCTCGTACATCTGCGCGACGGCGGCGTCGAGCGCGGGTCCCCGGTGCTTGCGGCCGGCTCGCCAGAGGGCGCCGAGCCGGAGGTTCTCCGCGACGGTCAGCTCGACCACGACGCTGCGGCCCTCGGGCACGAGGGCGAGCCCCCGGCGCACGCGGTCCTCGGTGCTCAGGGCCGACAGGTCGGCGCCGCCGAGCAGCACGCGGCCCCCGCGGGCCGGGACGAGGCCCGTGCACGCTCGCAGCAGTGTGGTCTTGCCCGCGCCGTTCGCGCCGAGCAGGGCGACGACGGCGCCGTCGGGCACCTCGAGCTCCAGGCCGTCCAGCACGGGGGCGCCGTCCCCGTAGCCGACGGTGAGCTTCTCGATCGTGAGGGTGCTCATGCGCTCTGCTCCCCGGTCCGGGTGGGCTCGACGCGCGCGGCACCGGCCGGCGCCTTCGCCGGCACGCCGAGGTACGCCTCCTCGACGGCCGGGTCCCGGCGCACCTCGTCGGGCGTGCCGCACGCGATGACGTGCCCGAAGTCGAGCACCACCACGCGGTCGGCCACGTCCATCACGAAGTCGACGTGGTGTTCCACGAGCAGCACGGAGCAGCCGCCGTCGGACACCGCCCGCACCGTCTGCGCGAGCTGGTCGATGTCGGCGCCGCCGAGCCCGCCCGCGGGCTCGTCGAGCAGCAGGAGCCGCGGCCGGGTGACCAGGGCCCGGGCCAGCGCGACCCGCTTGCGCTCGGGATAGGGCAGCGTGCCCGCGGGCACGGCGGCCACGGTGTCGAGCCCGAGCGTGCCCAGCACCTCGTGTGCCGCCGCCAGGTGGTCCGCGGCGGCGCGGCGCGGGCGCGTGCCGCTGAGCGGTACGAGCAGGTTCTCCAGCACGGTGAGGCGGTCGAACAGTCCCAGGCCCTGCAGGGTCCGGGAGATCCCGGCCCCCAGCAGCCCGGTGGCCGCCGACGGCGCGGGCTCACCACCGACGCGGACCTCGCCGCGGCGGGTGCGCACCAGGCCGCACACGGCGTTGAAGACCGTGGTCTTGCCCGCGCCGTTGGGGCCGATCAGGGCGACGGTCTCGCCGTCGGCCACGGTGAAGGACACGTCGTCCAGCGCGGTGAGTCCGCCGAACGTGACGGTCAGCCCCGTGACCTCCAGCCGGGGTGGGCGGTCTGCTGTGTTGCTCGACGTCGTTGTCATCGGCACCTCTTCGTGTCGGACCGGTTGCGGCACTGCAGCGTGCCGGAACTCTCTCTGAAAAAACCGACCGGGCGGTATGTTCGGTGCCTGGGGCACCGACGTCCTTCCGGCCTCCTCAGCCGCGGTGCGGTATCCCGCTGGTCATGCCGCCGTCCACGACGATCTCCTGCCCGGTGATCCAGGCGGACGCCTCGCTCGCGAGGAACAGGATCGTCCCGGCGAGGTCGTCGGGCACGCCCGGCCGGCCCAGCGGGATCACCAGGGCGTCCGGATCGATCTTGACGCTCATCTCGGTCAGGACCAGGCCGGGGTGTACCGAGTTCACGCGGATGCCGTCCTTGCCCAGCTCCACGGCGAGCGACTTGGTCAGCCCTCGCACCGCGAACTTGGACGCCGTGTAGCCGTGCAGGCTCCAGCTGCCGCGCAGGCCCTCGACCGACGAGATGTTGATGATCGAGCCGCGCCCCGCCGTCTTCATGGTGGGCACCACCGCCCGGCAGCCCAGGAAGACGCCCGTCGCGTTGACCGCCATCACCGCGTTCCACTTGGCGAGCGTGAAGTGCTCGATCGGCGCGGCGTTCGCGATGCCCGCGTTGTTGACCAGCACGTCCACGCCGCCGAGCTCGTCGACCACCTGGCCGACCACCCGGTCCCAGGCCTCCTCGTCGGTCACGTCCAGGTGTGCGTACCGCGCCCGCTCCCCCAGCGCGTCCGCCAGGGCCCGCCCCTCGGCGTCGAGCACGTCGGTGATCACCACCCGCGCCCCGGCGTCGTGCAGCACGCGGACGTACGCCTCGCCGATGCCGCGCGCCCCGCCCGTCACGAGCGAGACGCGTCCGGTCAGATCGTGCATCCCGGCGACGCTCGGCCCGGTCATGCCGCCACCTGCGCGACCACCGCGTCGTCCGCGACCCGGACCACGAGCCGGCCCGTCGTCGCACCGCCGGCCAGCCGTGCCACCGCGGCGGGCGCCTGGTCGAACGTGACCACGTCGCTCAGTACCGGGCGCAACGCACCGGAGGCGGCCAGCTTGTCCAGCTCTGCGTGCGCCGCGTCCACGAGGTCGGGCCGGCGCTGCTGGTACAGCGCCCAGTGCAGGCCGAGCACCGTGTAGTTCTTCACCAGCGCGAGGTCGGGCCGGACGGTGGGCAGCTGCCCGCTCGCGAAGCCGATCACGACGATCCGTCCCTCGAACCCCACGCACCGCGTGGACCGCTCGAACGAGTCGCCGCCCACGGGATCGAACACCACGTCGACGCCGGGCTTGCGCAGCGCCGACACCCAGTCGTCGCCGCGCAGGTACACCTCGTCCGCACCGGCGTCGCGGGCGGCTGCCTTCTTGGCCTCGCTGCCCACCACGCCGACCACATGCGCGCCGGCCGCCCGGCCGAGCTGGCACGCGGCAGTACCCACGCCGCCCGCGGCGGCATGCACCAGCAGCGTCTGACCAGCCTGCAGCCCACCGCGCCGGTGCAACCCGAACCAGGCGGTCTGGTAGGCGATCGTCAGCGCCGCGGCCTGCGCGTCGTCGAGGGCCGACGGCGCCGCGTGCACCGCCTCGACCGGCACCGTCGCGTACTGCGCCAGCACCCCGATCTTCGAGCCGACGACCCGGTCGCCCACCCGCACGCGGTCGCCGTCGGCCACACCCTCGCCCAGCGCCACGACGTCGCCGCACAGCTCGATGCCCGGCACGAACGGCAGCTCCGGCCGCACCTGGTACTCGCCACGGGACAACAGCACGTCGGGGAAGTTGACCGCCACCGCCCGCACGCGGACCAGCACCTCGCCCGGTCCGGGTTCGGGCACCGGGACGTCGTGCAGCTCCATGACCTGCTCGGGCTCGCCGTGGGAGACCACGCGCCACGCCTTCATCGCCGTGGGAACGCTCACGTGTCAGTCCTTTCCTGGTGCTCTGGTGCTGGTCGGGATGCTGCTGGTGCGGATGCTGCTGGTGCGGATGCTGCGCAGGAACAGCTCGGTGAGCTGCTCCGCCACCTGGCTCGCCGTCAGCGGTCCCGCGGGCGAGTACCACTGGGAGAGGTAGTGCACGTCGGAGAAGAAGTGCGCGGTGAGCATCGCCGTGGGCACGTCGTCGCGGAACACTCCCTCCTCGATGCCACGCCGCAGCAGCGCCCCGAACTCCTCGTGGTACTCACGGCGGCGGCGCTTGACCTCGGCCTGGCGGTCCGGCATGAGCATGTGCTGGCTGCGCGTGAAGACGGTGCCCTCGGGCAGGAACTCGATGGAGGTGGCCACGACGTCCTCGCACACGGCGCGCAGCACGTCCTCGACGGCGTCGCCTCGCTCCGCGCCGCGCTCGACGATCTTGTCGAGGCGCGCCTTCTGCAGTGACAGCAGCCGGTCGTAGATCGCGAACAGCAGGTCGTCCTTGGACGCGAAGTAGTGGTACATCGCCCCCTTGGTGACACCCGCGGCGGCGACGATCTCCTGGACGCTCGTGGTCGCGTACCCCTGCGTGGAGAAGAGGTCGAGGGCTGCCCGCAGGACCTGGTCCTGGACGTTCGTGGTGCGCATGGGCACATCCTTCACCGTCGCCACCATATCCACCGCGCGGCTCACCCTACGGACCGTACGCTTGCGCCGCCGTCGACCAGCAGCGTCTGGCCGGTGACCCAGGCCGCGTCGTCGGACAGGAGGAAGGCGGCGGGCCCGGCGACGTCGTCGGGGACCCCGAGCCGCCGCAGCGGGTAGGCGTTCGCCGCCTGCTCCTCGCGACCCTCGTAGAGGGCGCGCGCCAGGCGCGTCTTGATCACCGCGGGCGCGAGCGCGTTCACGCGGGTGCGGGGGGCGAGCTCGTCGGCGAGCTGCATGGTCAGGTTGATCAGGGCCGCCTTGGAGACGCCGTAGAAGGCGATGTTCGGGCCCGACGCCGTGCCCGCGATCGAGGCCATGTTCACGATCGAGCGCAGCGGGCCGTCGGTGCTCGACGCCGCGGCGAACACCTCCCGCGTCCACTCCAGCGCGGCGATCACGTTCACGTCGAGGATCTTGCGCGCCACCGCCGTGTCGAGCTGGCCCAGCGGACCCCAGGCAGGATTGATGCCCGCGTTGTTCACGAGGTGGTCCAGCCGCCCGAAGCTGTCGACCGCCTGCGCGATCGCGGCGGCGCGGTGCGCGGCGTCGTCGGCCTTGCCGGCAACACCCAGGGCGCGGTCCCCGCCCAGGGCGGCCACGGCCTCCGCGAGCGTGTCGGCGGAGCGGCCCGTGATCACCACACGGCCACCCTCGGCAACGACACGGTGCGCGACCGCGAGACCTATCCCTCGGCTGGCGCCGGTGATCAGGGCGACACGGCCAGCGAACCTCTGCGCGGGGCCGGGCCGGTGCTCCTGGCCGGGCTGGTGGCCGGTGCTTCCGGCGACGTCGTCGTCAGCCACACATCCTCCGTACCGTCTGGTCGGTTTGTACGAGCACCGTAGCATGGGGGTGTCCTGGTGCGACAGGGTGAGTTCCACATGACCGATGCCCCTTATGCATCGTTCTGCATAGTGTTGCACCGGGGTCCGCAGAGCGGTTTGATAGCCGCCATGACATCGACGTCCGTTGCGACCGTCGGACTGGAAGCCGTGCCCAGCCGCCTCTCCGCGCGGCTGGGCACGCATCCTGAGGCGCAGCGGGTGCTGGACCTCGCACGCGACACCTTCATCGAGGGCTACCGCATCGACATGGGCCCCCTGGCGGCGCAGCTCGGCGTGGACCGCACGTCCGTGTTCCGCTGGGTGGGCAACCGGGACGCCCTGCTCAGCGAGGTGCTGTGGTCGCTCGCCGTACCGACGCTCGTGCAGGCCGAGCGGGCGAGCGAGCACCTGACCGGCGCCGAGCGGCTCGCCGACCTGCTGACCACCTTCGCGCGCGACCTCATCGTGGCCGACTACTTCCGCGTGTTCCTGCGGAGTGAGCCCGCCCGTTCGCTCCGGCTGCTCACCACCGCGGACAGCCCCATCCAGCAGCGTTTTGTCGCCACGGTCGAGTGGCTCGTGGTGCGCGACCTGGGCGAGGCACCGTTCAACGGCACCATCACGCCGGCGGAGCTGGCCTACCTGCTGGTGCGCGTGTCGGAGTCACTCACCTACGCGGACCTCATCACGGGCGAGGAGCCGAGCACCGAACAAGCACGAACGGCGTTCCGGTACCTGCTGCGCGTGGAGTGAGGCGCTGAGCGGATAGCTGGCGGTGGTGGGTGGCGGTGGTGACTGGTGGTGGTGACTGGTGGTGGTAGCTGGTGATGCTGGGGCCTGACCCTGGTTCTTGGACACGCTGATTCCAGCATCTGCTGGGGAAGCGAGATGATCAGGAACTATGGCCAGGAAGAACTACTCCGAGGAGTTCCGTCGCCAGGCCGTGGACTTGTACGAGT